>Ga0316612_1000034_pt1 | contig 53512 bp, 49 predicted proteins | sample MIS2016226_MG_FD_207676 | JGI IMG/M metagenome (GOLD analysis project Ga0316612, IMG submission 207676) | Microbial mat bacterial communities from Middle Island sinkhole, Lake Huron, Michigan, United States - MIS.2016.226 | ecosystem: Environmental > Aquatic > Freshwater > Lake > Sediment... | reverse complement strand
GAAATTCATAAAGAGGAATTGTTAGAAATGTGGAATTCCAAAGAATTTCATAAAGTTGATCCTTTAAAATAAAAAAAATGTTCAAAGTAAAAAAAATAATAGAAGTAACACCTTATTCCATTGTATGTGAACTCAATAATGGAATTTTAAAAAAATTAGATGTTTTACCTTTGATAGAAAATCACTCCAATTTTATTGGGATTGACCAACTAAAAAACAAGTCAATTTTTGAAAGCGTTGCTATAGGAGAAATGGGTGAGATTTATTGGGAAAATATTATAACTTTTTCCAATAATGAAAAATGGAATTATGATATTTCCCCAGAATTTATTTTTCATAACGGAATTACGATTCAAAATAAATAATTTAAAAGGAAAATTATCTTACAACTTCTCCTTCAAATATTTCCCGGTAACCGATTTTTTGATTTTTATTATATCTTCGGGAGTTCCTTCGGCGAGTAATTGTCCTCCGTTTTCGCCACCTTCAGGGCCTAAATCAATAATCCAATCGGCACATTTTATCAAATCCAGATTGTGTTCAATGACTAATATCGAATGTCCTTTATCAATTAAAGCTTCAAACGAAGCCAAGAGTTTTTTGATGTCGTGAAAATGCAAGCCTGTAGTGGGTTCATCAAATACAAAAAGTGCTTTTTCTTTCGTTGCACCTTTTACTAAAAAAGAAGCTAGTTTGATCCGTTGTGCTTCGCCACCCGAAAGGGTAGAAGAGGATTGACCCAATTGAACATAGCCCAAACCAACATCTTGTAGCGGTTGTAATTTTTGAATGATTTTAGTTTGTTTGTTGGCTGTGAAAAATGAAATTGAATCATCAACAGTCATCGTCAAAATGTCGTGAATGTTTTTTCCGTCGAAAGTAACTTCCAAGACTTCTTTTTTGAATCGTTTGCCGTTACAGGTTTCGCAATGCAATTGCACATCGGCCATAAAAACCATTTCTACATTGATAGATCCTTCTCCTTTGCAGGTTTCACATCTTCCGCCATCCACATTAAAAGAAAAATGTTTGGCTTGATAACCTCTTATTTTCGACAGTTTTTCTTTGGCAAACAATTCTCGAATATCGTCATACGCTTTGATATAAGTCACAGGATTCGAACGTGAACTTCGTCCAATTGGGTTTTGATCTACATATTCAATATGCTGGATTTTGTGATAGTAACCACGCATTTCAGTAAATTGTCCGGCTTTATCACCAATGCCATCCAACTTTTTTTGCATGGCAGGAAACAATATTTTTTTGACCAAAGTACTTTTTCCACTTCCAGAAACTCCAGTAATCACGGTCAAACATTCCAAAGGAAATTTGACGTCTATATTTTGTAAATTGTTTTCTCTCGCTCCCAGAATTTCAATATAATTGCTCCATTTTCTTCGGATTCGAGGTGTTTTAATTTCCAGTTCTCCGTTGAGATATTTCGCTGTTAATGAATCTGATTTTAGAATTTCGTCGAAAGTACCTTGAGCGACCAATTCGCCACCAAAAGTTCCCGCTTCCGGACCAATATCAATAATCATATCAGCGGCTTTCATAATGTCTTCATCGTGTTCGACCACAATAACGGTGTTTCCCAAATCACGCAAAGATTGCAAAACTTTGATTAACCGTTCGGTGTCTTTTGGATGTAAACCAATACTCGGTTCATCCAAAATATACATCGAACCTACCAAACTACTTCCCAAAGAAGTTGCCAAATTAATTCGTTGCGATTCGCCACCCGAAAGTGTCGCCGAGTTTCTGTTTAGAGTAAGATAATCCAAACCCACTTCGGTCAGAAAGGACAAACGATTGTTGATTTCCAATAAGAGTCGTTTGGCAATTTGTTGTTCGTAAACATCCAAATCGATGTTTTTGAAAAAAGTAACCAAATGTTTAATTGGTAAATCAACCAAATCCGAAACGGTTTTGGAATTGATTTTCACATAAGAAGCTTCAATTCGCAAGCGTTTTCCTTTACAGGAATTACATTTGGTTTTGCCACGATACCGCGAAAGCATTACCCGATTTTGAATTTTATAATTCTTGTCTTCCAATTCTTTGAAGAAGGCATTCAACCCCTGAAAATAACTATTTCCCGTCCAAACTAAATCTTTTTGCGCTTCCGAAAGTTCGAAATAGGGTTTGTGAATCGGGAATTCAAACTTGTAAGCGTTGTTGACTAATTCGTCGCGAAACCAGCCCATACTTTCGCCTCTCCAAGGATAAATGGCATTTTCATAGATTGATAAGGAAGTATTTGGAACAACCAATTCTTCGTCAATCCCGATGATGTTTCCGTAGCCTTCGCAAACCGGACAAGCACCATAAGGATTATTGAAACTAAACAAATGGACATTCGGCTCCAAGAAAGTAATGCCGTCCAATTCAAAATTATTGCTGTAGGAGAAACGTTTGTCCGTATTTAATTCCTGCAAATGACAAATTCCTTTTCCTTCATAAAAGGCAGTTTGTACTGCATCGGCAAGACGATTATAAAATTCTTCTTCTCCCGAAGTTTCGGGATTGACCACGATTCGGTCGATGATGAGAAGAATGTCTTTGTTGTCTAAAGAATGACTTTCCGTCACTTCGAGCGGAGACGAGAACTCATCTAAACGAACTGTTTCATTATCAACTAATATTCTCGAAAATCCTTGATTGAGCAAAGCTTTCAACTTGTCATCTAAAGCTCGACCGTGTTCCAAATGAATAGGAGCGAGGAGCAACCATTTGCTGTCCATTCCGAATGCTTTCACGTCGGTAATGACATCCGAAACCGTATTTTTTTTAACTTCATTTCCTGAAATTGGTGAAAAAGTTCTTCCAACTCTGGCAAACAATAATTTGATGTAATCGTAAATTTCGGTCGAAGTTCCCACAGTCGAACGGGCATTGGTCGTGTTGACTTTTTGTTCGATGGCAATCGCAGGCGCAATTCCCTTGATGTATTCCACTTTTGGTTTATCCAATCTCCCAAGAAACTGACGAGCGTAAGAAGATAAACTCTCCACATAGCGCCGTTGTCCTTCGGCATACAAAGTATCAAAAGCTAAACTTGATTTCCCCGAACCTGAAAGCCCGGTTATCACCACTAATTTGTTTCGAGGAATCGCCACATCCACATTTTTCAGATTGTGCACTTGGGCTCCTTTGATGATGATGTTTTTCTTTGGATCGAGGGTTGAAATATCAATTGGCATACAAAAATTGGATTTTCACAAAAGTAATCATTTTAAAAATGAGAATTAGCGTTGAACGAATCACAAATTTTGATTGGTTAAATTTAAAAAAAAAATTAATTTATTAAAATTCAAGCTAGCACAAACGACTTTCCAGCTGAAAAAGTGCTTTGGTTGTGTTAATTTATTTCTGTTGAAGTTTATTTTTATTGAATTAGTTGCATCTTAGAATTATTTTTTGTTAAATTTGACAAAGTTTTAACCTTAAAAAACAATTAGCCTATACTATATCATTACTTTTTAGAGAAAAACACTCTTTTTTATTAAAAACTAAAAAGTATAACTATGGCTGATATTCAACTTCAAGACGCTTTATTGGTAAAGAAATACGTTGATGGCGATGAAAATGCCCTGACTGTATTAATCAATAGACACCAATCGAAAATTTTCGGTTTTATATATTCAAAAATCTCTGACAGAGATATTTCGAATGATATTTTTCAAGACACATTCATTAAAGTTATTAAAACTTTGAAATCTAAATCGTACAACGAAGAAGGTAAATTCTTGCCTTGGGTAATGCGAATTGCGCACAATTTGATTATTGATCATTTTCGCAGAAACAAAAAAATGCCAATGTTCAGGGAAACAGAGGAATTCTCCATTTTTTCTATTATGTCAGATGATTCGCTAACTATAGAAAACAAGATAATTCAAGAACAAGTAGAAATCGATTTGCGAAAACTAATTGAGGAACTTCCAGAAGATCAAAAAGAAGTTTTGATGATGCGTATGTATCAAGATATGAGTTTCAAGGAAATCTCTGAATTGACAGGGGTTAGCATTAACACCGCTTTAGGCAGAATGCGTTATGCGCTGATGAACATGAGAAAAGTAATAGACAAACATCAAATAATTTTAACAAATTGATACTATAATATAAATTTTTGCGTTGTAATAAAAAAACAATAATTTATTACTCTATGGCAAAAATTTACGCTCCAAAAAAATTAGTTACCAATTCAATGAAACCAAAAAAAGAAATTGTTTCTTTTTTATTAAATTACTCTAAAGCGTTAAGCTTTGTAAAAGTAAAGGATAAAAGTTTCGAAATTATAGCTAATTAATGAAAAGTCCCAGTCCCGATAGCTATCGGGACTGGGACGTTTTTTTATAATATTCCTCCAAAACCGATTTTTTTCCGACCGTTTTAGTGATGATGTCTTTTTCTAAATCCCAACCTCGAGCTGGAGAATATTCACGTCCGTACCAAATCATTTGAAGGTGTAAATCATTCCAAATTTCCTCCGGAAAAATTCTTTTTGCATCTTTTTCAGTCTCAACAACATTTTTTCCGTTCGATAGATTCCAGCGGTACATCAATCGGTGTATGTGTGTATCCACCGGAAAAGCAGGAACGCCAAAGGCTTGCGACATCACTACACTCGCCGTTTTGTGCCCCACGGCAGGTAATTCTTCTAGATACTCAAAACTTTGTGGCACTTTACCACCGTGTTTGTCAATCAAAATATGCGACAAACCGTGAATTCCTTTCGATTTCATTGGCGACAAACCACAAGGGCGAATAATTTCCTTGATTTCCTCAACCGACATTTTTATCATATCAAAAGGATTATCCGCTTTCGCAAAAAGTAAAGGCGTAACTTGGTTTACCCGAATATCCGTGCATTGTGCCGAAAGTAAAACCGCAATCAGCAAAGTATAGGAATCCTTGTGGTTCAAAGGAATTGGAATCTCAGGATACAATTCTTTTAACGTATTTATAACAAACGTTACCCGTTCTTGTTTGGTCATTTTTCATTAAATTTGAGTCGTAAAGAAAGTCAATTTCAATATCAATAGCAATATCAATATCAATATCAATTTCAAGTAACAATATCAATTTCAAGTAACAATAATTTCAATATCAATTTCAATATCAATATCAATAGCAATATCAATATCAATATCAATAGCAATATCAATGACAATAGCAATAGCAATATCAATATCAATGACAATATCAATAGCAATGACAATAGCATTATTAAGTTCAATATCAAATTTAAAAGTTCTAACCTCCTGCTTCCAGCTTCTAACCGCTAACCGCTAACCTCTAACCTCTAACTTCAAATGACAACACTAAAAAAAGGCGACAACGCACCCAGTTTTTCAGGAACTGACCAAGACGGAAACACTCACAAATTATCCGATTATAAAGGAAAAAAATTAGTTGTTTTCTTTTATCCAAAAGCCAATACGCCTGGCTGCACTGCTGAGGCTTGTGATTTAAGAGACAATTTCGAACGTTTTCAAGCCAACAATTATGCACTTTTAGGAGTCAGTGCAGACGCTGCCAAAGCCCAAGCCAAGTTTAAAGAAAAATATGATTTTCCGTTTCCTTTATTGGCAGACGAAGACAAATCAGTAATTCAAGCCTTTGGCGTTTGGGGTCCCAAAAAGTTTATGGGAAAAGAATATGATGGCATCCACAGAACCACTTTTGTCATTGACGAAAATGGAATCATCGACGAAGTGATCTCCGATGTAAAAACCAAAGCTCACGCTGCTCAGATTTTGAAGTAAAATAAAGTTTAAATGAAAAAACGCCAAGTAAACTTATTTTTTTCTTGGCGTTTTGCTTGATTAACCGTGTGGACTATTGGAACGTGCGAGTCGGAAACATTCGCACAGCACACCTCACTTTTAATGACATTTTATTTTTAAGGAAGACTTCGGGCAGCGGAGTTATTGCAGAGGTTCTTTTTTTTCAAACTTTTTAGTTGCCTCATTAAGAATGTAGATTTCAGGTTTGCAAAATAAACATCCATTGTAATAATAATTTTCTTCTTCAGGCGGATTGATAATTAACATTCTACTGTCTTTCTTATATTCTGAGCCGACTGATGAATCTGGAGCATCGTATATTTTTCCGGTTCTTCTGTCAATCAGTACATTCATTTGGCAAGGACTTCCACAACCCCAAGTAGCTAAAGTGTAATGTCCAGCAAAAAGATTTTCAGAATCATTATAACATTCTCTAATTGCAGTTCTAAATTGCCTTCCTAATTCGTGAGAATTTAAGTCAAGTTTAGCTTTGACATTTTCAACGTTAACTTTAAAATCATCAAAAGCTATGTATGGTTCAAATTTTACAAGAACATCTCTAATTTTATCTTTCTGAATAGTTATGTCTCCATAAATAATTACACTTCCTTCTTTCAATATAGTATCAATTACAGGTTTTACTTTCTCTTTCTTTTGATATGATTTAGCAGTATCTGATTTAATTTCTAAAGGAATCGATTTTTTATTTTTTTCATTGCATGACAAAAATAAAAGAAGAGTTGTTATAAAGTAGTAGTGTCGTTTCATAATTGCATATAACTCATATAGGTCTAACAAAGTCAGACTTATTACCCTCAAATTGGGTTGTTTTGTCTGACGAATACCAGCGTCTATTTGTTAACAAAAATAGGATTTTCTTTCAACTATTCTCCTCTAAAAGTACATTTGGGTCATATCCAAATAATTTCTTTTTCTTGATGATTTTCGCCACACCTGCAGGCAACATATTTTCCCAACCCGGTTTGCATTGGCGAATCATTTTCAGCACTTCACGAGAAAATACCTCTAAGTTTTTAGGATTATAGTTTTCTATATCAACTACTTTTCCGTTGAATTTAAAGAATTTATACAATTCTTTTATTCTTGGGTGTATAATTAGTGTTTCAGATGTTGTGATTACGCCATTCTCGTCTAGCATTGGATACAAATACACTTTCAAATCTCGATAGAATAATTTTCCAAAGGCTTCTAGAATTCCACCACTCAAATGGCGATAGTATTTTTCGTCAAAAATTTCTATCAAATTATTAACCCCCATCGCCAATCCCATTCGGGCTTTGGTGTATTTTGCAAAATATTCGACCACTTTATAATATTCCTGAAAATTTGAAATCATCACGGTTTGTCCCAAAGAACAAAGCAATTGGGCACGATCCATAAAGTCTTTTTCGTCAATTTCACCATCGGAACGCAAGTTGGATAATGTGATTTCAAAAATGACCAAAGTGTTTTCCTTGCTCACTTTTTGTTCGTTAAGGAACATTTTCAATGATTCCTCATACATATCCATATTTACCTTTGTAACAGGACGAAAACTGCCACGAATGGCAAGGATATTTTTTTTGTACAAAATGGCTGCAGGAAGTATGTTTTTACCTTCTGGGTCAAAAATTACCGCATCCGTCATTCCGTTTTTTACCAATTGCAAACTCATCAAACGATTGTCAACATTGGCAAAACGTGGCCCCGAAAAGTTGATAGTATCTATTTCTAACTGGTCTTTATCGAGATGATCATATAAATAACGCAATAAATTTTTTGGATTATTGTATTTATAGAATGCACCATAAATGAGATTTACACCAAGAATACCAAGGGTTTCTTGTTGCAAACGAACATCGGTTTCCTTAAATCTTATATGAAGAATAATCTCGTTATATTCTTCTTCGGGTTCCAATTGGTATTTTATACCAACCCAACCGTGTCCTTTGAATTGTTTAGCAAAATCAATGGTTGCTACGGTATTTGCAAAACTGAAAAAAATTTTATTGGGGTGTTTTTTTCTGCTTAATCTTTTTTCGATTAAACCCGCTTCGTGAGTAAGAATTTTTTTGAGACGACTCTCGGTTACATAACGGCCGTCTTCTTCGACACCGTAAATGGCATCACTAAAATCCTTATCATAAGCCGACATTGCTTTTGCAATAGTACCCGAGGAACCTCCAGCTCTAAAGAAATGACGAACTGTTTCTTGGCCAGCACCAATTTCGGAAAAAGTCCCATAGATATTTTCGTTCAAATTGATACGAAGGGCTTTGTCTTTTAAAGAAGGAATTTGTTCGATGACTTTGTCACCTTTCAACGTAATTTCAGTGTCTCTTTTCATAAAGAAATCGCTATTTTGGTGCAAAGTTAGTAAAAATTGTTTCAAATTGCAGAGATTTATTGCTATTTTTGTATAATAATTAACAACTGTTCGAAAATGAATTTGTATTTTTTAGGAACTGGTACTTCACAAGGAATTCCTGTCATTGGGAGCAATCATTCAGTTTGTCAAAGTACTGATTTTAAAGACAAAAGACTTCGAGTTTCGGTTTGGGTTCAATGGGAGAATTATTCCTATATTATAGATTGTGGTCCAGACTTTAGACAACAAATGCTCCTTTCGAATTGCCAAAAAGTGGATGGAATTCTCTATACGCACGAACATTCCGATCACACAGCAGGATTAGATGATATTCGCCCCTTTTTTTTTAAGCAAGGCGATATTCCAATTTATGGTCATCAACGTGTTCTAGAAAATTTAAAAAAACGATTTGATTATATCTTTGAAACCGAAAATAAATATCCCGGAGCGCCTTCTGTAAAACCAATTGAAGTAGTCAATAATCATCCTTTTGCCATTGGAAATAAAACGGCAATTCCTATCAATGTGATGCACGGCAAACTTCAAGTTTTTGGTTACAGAATTGATGATTTTGCTTATTTAACCGATGTCAAAACTATTGAAATTTCTGAAATGGATAAATTAAAAAATCTGAGAGTATTGGTAGTCAATGCTTTGCGTGAAGAACCACACAATACCCATTTCAATTTGCAAGAGGCTTTGGATTTTATCGCATTGGTTAACCCCCAAAAAGCCTATCTCACTCACATTAGCCACATTATGGGTTTTCACGAACAGGTGCAACAAAAATTGCCAAAAAACGTTTATTTGGCTTATGATAACCTTGAAATTACTATTTAATATTTCCTTGAAATGAAAAAATCATTATTGCTTTATCTATTTATTATTGTTTTGCTTTTGAATGTTTTTACCTATATGTATTTCAGCAAACAGTTGGCTTTTGAAAAAAATAAATCTGCCAAAACAGAAGTAAAATTAAAAAAAGAGGTGGAGGATGCCAATGCCAAACTGCTTGATGCCAACTATTTTTCATTGGAAAAAAATGAAAATGCCCAGAATTATTTCAATCCTGACAATGCCACGAAAACGATTCAAATAGAAAAACTGATTCCTGTTGTAACCGAAAAATTATTGGATTTGAATGCTAACCCAAAAGGAAATCCATACATTGGTCAAGATCAAATAGGCTCCAATAAATTCATCATCAACAAAGTGCGAATCCTAAACCACCGTTGGATTATCGCCGATTTCAGTGACGGAGAATATTGGGGAGAAGTTTTAATAAAGTATTTTGTCAATGAAGATGAAACGGTTTCCTTCGAGACATTTCAGTCTTTGTTGTACCAGAAATAGTTTAGATTTCAGTCCCGAAGCTTCGGGATCAGATTTCAGATTAAGAATGTTAAACATCTATGTATAAAAAAAACGAAAATGTCTTATTTGTTCAAGGCGTTTTCGTTTTTTTGCTACCTGCTACCTGCTACCTGCTACCTGCTACCTGCTACCTGCTACCTGCTACCTGCTACCTTCCTCAAACCAGCCAATTCTTAAAGTCATAAAAATTTTGTGGAGAAACGCCGTGACCAATTAGGTATTCTTTGTAGGTCGTGTTTATTCCCAAATTTTCTAAAAAGGGTTTTGCTTTTCGTCCCCATTCTACCGGGATTACTTGATCGGCCGTTCCGTGAGAAGTAAATATTTTTAGATTGGAAAATGAATTTTTCAGATAATTTTCCTCTAAAATTTCTGTATTGATATAGCCACTCATTGCCACAATTCTTTGCACTTTTTCTGGATACGAAAGCGCCACAGCATAACTCAATATTGTGCCTTGGCTAAAGCCAATTAATGTCACATTTTTAGCATCAACAGGAAAATTAGCAACTAATTCATCAATGAATTTAGCAATGAAATCTCTCGAAACTTTGACTTGCTCGTTGTCGGAAAATTTGTTTTGGTCAGCATCAAAGTTGATGGCATACCAAGCGTAACTTCCGTATTGTAAATTGTAGGGAGCACGAGCCGACACAATATAATATTCATCAGGAAGTTCTGCGGCAAACGAAAATAAATCTTCCTCGTTGCTACCATAACCGTGAATTAAGAGTAAAAGTGGATTTTTATCCAACTTTATTTTGGGTTCTTTGATGAGATATTCTAGGGATAATTTCATTTGATTTATAGTTTTTAACCTAAAACCTTTGTCAAAGTTTTAAACTTTGACAAAGGTGAAAATGTTCAGTATCGGAATTTGAAATTTATATTTTGGAATTTTATGTAATGCTTTGAAACCATTTTTGGAAATAATTTCCCAATAAAGGAATAGGTTTTGTATCGCCATTGATGGCACTAAAAATGCCGTAAGTCCATAACATAAATTGAGAAACCCACATAGAAATAGAAATCATTGGACTGTCAAAATTACTGATAATCAATCCCAATGAAATAAAAGTTATTGATAATCCTAGAGCTTGTCGAATGTGGAATGAGGCATAAGAATTTTTTTCTTCTCCGCTGTTCATCGACATAGCGATAAAAACTCCAATAATTAAAATATAGCTCGTTATAGCGGCTGCTTTTCCTTCTTCGATTTTGTTGTTTTCCATATTTTCGGTTTAAACCTCAAAGGTTTTTTTCAAACCTTTGAGGTTTTAAAAAAAAACTTTGAGGTTTGGTGATTATAAAACTAATTTCCCTTGATTGTAAATTCCATAAACCATTCCTTTAATTTCTGTTCCTAAAAAAGCGGAGTTTTTAGATTTTGATAAAATATTTTCGTTGGTAAAAATACTTTCCCCTTCAGGATTGAACAAACTGAGGTTGGCTATTTTACCTTCGGCAATGATTTGTTTTTCTCTCGAAATTTCGGGACAAAAAGTAGCTTTTCCAGCTGTTAATTTTTCAATTATTTTTTCCAGTGGCAAAACAGTCATCAAAGCACCAAAAGCACTTTCTAAACCTATTGTTCCATCTTTGGCCAAATCAAATTCCATTTTTTTATGCTCAATGTCAATTGGATTATGGTCGGTGGTAATCATATCGATGGTATTTTCTAGAATTCCAGTCAATAGAGCTTGTCTATCAATTTCTGTTCGCAATGGTGGAGAAACTTTGCATCGGGTATCAAAATTTTCTAGTTTTTCATCGGTTAAAACCAAGTGATGCACGGCAACGCTACAAGTTACTTTCAATCCTTTGGCTTTGGCGTCCTTAATTAATTGAACTGATTTTGCTGTTGAAATCGTCGGAATGTGTAATTTTCCGCCAGTGTATTCCAATAAAAATAAATTTCTAGCGATTTGCAATTCTTCTGCCAGGTTTGGAATTCCTTTCAATCCCAATCTTGTAGAAACAATGCCTTCATTGGCTACTCCATTTCCTTTGATGTTTGAATCTTGGGCAAAAGAAATTACTAATCCATCAAAATCCTGAACGTATTGCAAAGCTATTTTTAGCAAATTGGCATTGTCCAAATTCTTGTTGTAATCTCCAAAAGCAACTGCACTAGCATTTTTCATATCGAATAATTCAGCCATATCTTTTCCATCGCTGCCTTTGGTCAAAGCACCAATTGGGAAAAGCTCGGTCGCAAATCCCTTGGCTTTGCTTTTTACAAAATTTATTTGCGATTGATTGTCGATAATTGGGTAGGAGTTGGGTTGCAAAGCAATGGCAGTAAAACCACTTCGTGCTGCAACATTCAAGCCGTTTGCAATAGTTTCTCTGTCTTCAAAACCAGGTTCTCCAAGCGAAACACTGCTGTCAAACCAACCTTGGGAAACGTGTAAATTGTCGAGTTTAATTTCCTCGGCTTTATCTGTATTGGGAAGCGAAGTTCCTATATTTTTTATGATGCCATCAACAATTAAAATATCCACCGTTTGTTTGTGAAAAGGACTTTCAGCATCGATAATTTTGGCTTTCCGGATGATTGTGTTCATAGTGCTTTCTAATTATTGAATATTTTTTTGCCACGAATTACACAAATTTCCACAAATTATTTTAAATAAATTAGTGAAAATTTGTACAATTAGTGGCTAATTTTTACTTCACAAACCGTACAATTGCCATTTCGGTTAGCAGAAAAAGCAATGCAAATATAACAAACCATTTCCATATTTGATTGTCGGTTCTGTCGGTTTGTAAGCTATTAAAAACGGTTTCAATAGAATCAATTATTTTGTAATCGGAAAGCGACTCTTCATTGGCTTGAGCCAAATCACTTTCGTTTCTATTGTAGTTAAAACTAATGTTTTGCAAACGTTCCTTTTGGTTGTAAATCCCAAAATTTCCCGCCTGTTCTGGAAAATCATTGAAAGTCAATTTTACTTTATCGTTTAGTATTTGTTGAACGGGAATAAAGGTTTCCATTTCGTTTTTGACTTTCAAAATTTCGTCTTTTGAAACAATTGCATCAATATAAAATGGGTTGTTGTTGCCAATTGTCAAAGCATTTACACCATTATTTTGATTGTTGATTCCCATTTTGTAAAAAGTTGGAACAATCAAAGGAGATTGTTGAAAATTGGAATTTTCCAAATTAATTGGAGCTGTAAAAACATAAACTGATGAAATTGCGTTGCCGATGGAGGTCAAAAACGCGGTCTGGTCTTCATAATACAAAACTGCTGGATTGGAACTGGATACTGAAAATGAATTTTTTGTTTTTGGGTATTGAAAATTATCAATTTTATTCTCGAAAACACCACTAAATAACGGATGATTGAAGTTGATTTTAGTAATCAATTTTTCCTTGTTTTCCAGAGATTTAAACTGGATATTTCCAAATATTTTCAAAAACGGATTGAGGTTCGCCATTGAAGTTTTTGCCGATGGAATAAGAACCAAATTTCCACCTTTTTCCACGAATGATTTCAAAGTGGTTTGCAAGGCTTGCGGAATTTCATCCATTTCGTTTAACACGATAGTATTTTGTTTTTCGATAGCATTGTAATCCAAAGTTTCAATCGCAAAATTGTTGAAATTGAATTCATCATTGGTATAAATTCTGGATAAAAAATTTGATTTTTCAGCTGTTCCAATGCTGATAATATTGTTTTTTTTAGGTTTAGAGATACTGAAATACAAGTTGTTATCGTATTCCAATCCATTGTCGGCGATGGAAGCATAACCGTGAAAATCTTTCTTTGGAATGGTAAAATAGATTGTTTTGTCTTTAGTTTCAAATTTGGTCAAAGTCTTTGCAATCAGTTTATTTTGATTGTACAAAGCGACTGGAATCTCTTTGTTTTTTTCTCCAAAAGCTGACAATTTCAAACCAATTTCATAGAAATCATCCAAAGTTTGATGAATAAAAACGCTATCAATCGAAGTATTGTTTTTTTGTTCCGCTCCTGGAATTATAAAATAAGTATTGAAATCGGGGTCAATACTTTTTAGTTGTTTGGGTTCCAAACCAACGGCATCCGTAATAATAACAACATCTTTATTAAAAGCTGATTTTCTGGATTTTATTTTCGCCATTGCGCTTTCCAATTGGAACGGCAACGCGCTGTATTTCAGGTTTTGTAATTCGGTTCGAATGGATTTAATATCGGTGTTCCAAAAGGTTTCGGAATTGGTAATCAAGGAAAATGTTTGGTTTTCGGGTGTGTTTTCGAGTAATTCCTGAACGGCTCTTTTTAGCAGTTCCCCTTTTTGCCCTTTGGCTTGCATCGAAAAGGAATTGTCCAAAACGATGTACATTTCGTTGGAACTATTTTTGCTGTCTTTGGCTTTGAAAAAAGGTTGGGCAAAGGCAATAATAATAAAGGTTAGCAATAATAATCGTGTGGCCAAAAGTAGCCACTTTTTGATTTTGGAACTCTTTCGGGTTTGAATGGAAAGCTCTTTCAGGAAACGAACATTGGTAAAATATTCCTTTTTGAAACGCCTTAATTGAAATAAATGTACCAGAATTGGTATCACCAATAAGAAAAGAAAATAGAGGATTTCTGGGTGTTTGAATTGCATTTTTCAAAGATAGTATTTTGATTTTAGATTACAGAATCTGATTTTTGAAAATAAGTCAAAACTATCCCAAAAACGCCTTCAATTCCTCATACGTTTTGATTTTTGTACTTACTTTTTCTTTATTCAAAACACTTTCTATTTGTGTTGGAATGGGTAATTTAATATTTAATGCTGGTTCTACCACATCTAAGAATTTGATAGGATGGGCAGTTTCTAAAAAAATTCCAATGGCGTTCGGATGGTTTTTTAACTCATTTTTCAAACCTAAATAGCCCACAGCCCCGTGAGGTTCGGCGATGTAACCATCGGTTTTATAGATGGATTTCATTGCATCCAAAGTTTCGGTATCGGTATAAGAAAATGAAGAGAAATCTTTTTTGAATAGCTCCAAATCGTTGTGGTACATTTCTTGAATGCGAACAAAATTACTTGGATTTCCCACATCCATAGCATTCGAAATGGTGGCTTTGGAAGGTTTTGGATCGTAATTTCCTTTTTCTAAAAAGCGTGGCACCGTGTCATTTACATTGGTCGAAGCTACAAAATGTTCAATTGGCAAACCCAATTTTTTTGCCATAATTCCAGCACAAATATTTCCGAAATTGCCACTCGGACAGGAAAATACCAAAGGTTTGTTTTGTGATTTCAATTGTTTGTAAGCAAAGAAAAAATAAAACATTTGGGGCAACCAACGCGCAATATTGATTGAGTTTGCCGAAGTTAGGTTTTTATGTTTCAGACTTTCGTCCAAAAACGCTTTTTTCACCATATCTTGACAATCGTCGAAAACTCCATCTACTTCTAATGCTTTGATGTTTTGTCCCAAAGTAGTCAATTGCCTTTCCTGAATGTCGCTCACTTTCCCCGAAGGATAAAGAATCACAACTTCAACGCCTTGAACGCCAAGAAAACCACTGGCAACAGCACCGCCAGTATCACCAGAAGTCGCAACCAAAACGGTATTTTTATTGTCTTTTTTATCTTTGTTGAAATAGCCCAAACAACGGGACATAAATCGTGCTCCCACATCTTTAAACGCCATGGTTGGCCCATGATACAATTCTAGGGCATAAATTCCTTCTTCCACTTTCACGGTTGGGAAATCAAAACACAAAGTTTCAGCTATAATTTCTTTTAAAATTTCGGTTGGGATTTCGTCACCTACAAATTGTTGAATGGCTTCAAAAGCTATTTCTTCATTGCTCAACTTTTCGATATTCTCGAAAAAAGCTGCATTTAATGGAGTTATTGATTCCGGAAAATACAATCCTTTATCGGTTGCTAATCCTTGTATTACGGCTTCTTGGAAAGAAACTTTTGGAGCGTTGTGGTTTAAACTGTAATATTTCATTTTTTAATTTACGATTTAGGATAAAGTATTTGTTGTAATGTCTTTATTTGGTTGCTAATTTCAACCTTCTTTCTTCGTAATATTTTTTTAATTCTGCGAAATTCATATCTTTTATTTCGGTACTAATTTGGTCACGAACTTCACGCATATACTGTACAGCCTTAAATCCTTTGATTATTTTTTCTTTAGGTTTCATATTCTAGATGTTTTATTTATATCATTCGTTTTCATGTTTTTAGTTTCTATAATTATTGAAATTGATGTTTATTTTAGCCCCTAAATTCCTATATAATATTTTGGAGAATTATTTTATTAAGCAATTTTACCTTTGTAAAGTTGCTCTAACGGAAATATTAAATCCCAATTACTGCCCCAAACAATATTGCCAAGGTCAATTTTAAATTTCTTGAAGTTTTTTTCATCTAGGTATTTGTTATACTGTGGATGTGGGTGTTTTTTTATAAAAGCTCCCACGTCAATAGTATTGATAGTATGGTCGTTAAACACAACTTTTACAGATAAATTGCCCACATATTCCGCTTTAATAATGTTTATTGGTTTCATTTATATAAAATTTATTTGTTTTTCTGTAGTCAATATGAATCGCTTCTATTTATCGTTTTTTATAAAAACTTCTTGTTAAGCTATTTCTTAATTATTTTAGTTTTCTGTTTACTTTGGTTGTTTTTATTGCTTTTTTAAGTATAAAAAAGTTTATCCACTTATCTACAATCTTTTTATTGTATTTTTCAATAAAAATAAGAATTTCCTTTTCTTCTCGGGCTGTTAGGGGGATTTTAAATTTTGTTTTTCGTTTTTTTATTTCTAATAGTTGCCCGTTTAGCATTATTATTTCAAAAATGCTTTCTCGTTCTGCCTTGGTTACGTGTACATGTATTGGTTCGTGTTCATTTGAATAAAAATAGAATATAAAGCCTAGGTATTCGTAAATTTTAGGCATTATTTTTTTCTTTATTAATGGATTTAATTTAGTTATGCAAATATATAAAAAAATTAAACTGCTTATGGTTTCTCACATCACACTAACCCCCTCCTCATTCACTTTCGAAACGTGAATTTCATAAGGCAAATTCATTTCGTCATAAACCGCACTCATTGCTTTTGCGATTTTTGCGGCGGTTTCCTTTCCTTTGCTTAATGCAAAAATGGATGGTCCTGAACCTGAAATTCCTGATCCTAAAGCTCCGTTTTCATAAGCCTTTTTTTTGATTAAATCGAAACCAGGAATCAACATACTGCGAACGGGTTCGATTATTTCATCATGTAAAGAGCGACCAATTAATTCATAATCATTGGTGTATAAACCAGCGACTAAGCCGCCCACATTTCCCCATTGGGTAATGGCACTTTTCAAGGATACAGTTTGTTTCAATACCGAACGCGCATCCGAAGTTTTCAACTCAATTTGAGGATGAACCACAGTGGCATACAATTCCGCGGGGCTGTCAATTTTGACAATATCCAAAGGATTCGAGCATCTTACCAACGTAAAACCGCCCAATAGGCAAGGAGCAACATTATCGGCGTGGGCATTACCACTGGCTAATTTCTCGCCTTGCATTGCAAATTTTACCAATTCTTTTCGTGTAAATGGTCGTCCCAACAATTCATTAATCCCAAAAACTGCCCCAGCCGAACTCGCAGCACTGCTTCCGATACCGCTTCCCGCTTTGATGTTTTTGTAGATTTCGATTTCAAAACCAAAGTCAATATCAATGTCAATAGCAATATCAAAATCAATATCGTAATCAATAGGAATGTATTTGTTTTCAACCTTTTTTATCGACCTTAACATCGCCAAAGCGGCAACACCAGCCACATTTTTTTCGGTTTCCAATGGCAAATCTGCACCTACAATTTTAGTGATGCGAACGCCTTTTTCATCCGATTTTCTAATAATCATTTCATCGCCTGCAGTAGCTAAACACAAACCTAGAACATCAAATCCACAGGAAAGATTGGCTATTGTGGCTGGGCAAAATAGTTTAATTTCATTCATAGTAAGCCCCTCCCGACCTCCACAAAGGGAGGAGTACAGAGGAATAAATAGTTAATAATTATTTTTTAGCTTCTCTAAATTCCCCCTTCGGGGGTTAGGGGGCTATATATTCCCAACACGAATCACATCGGCAAAAATACCCGATGCTGTTACCGCCGCGCCTGCACCGGCACCTTTTATCAACAAAGGTTGGTCAACATAACGGTCGGTGTAAAATTGCACGATATTGTCTTTTCCTTCCAAATTATAGAACGGACTATCTTTCGGGATGAATTCCAATCCCACGCTGGATTTTCCATTTTCAAAAGTGGCAACGTATTTCAAACGACAATCTTTGGCTTTGGCTTCTGCCAATAAATTTTCGAAATGTGCCGCATTCTTGATTAATGATTTGAAAAAATCTTCGTTGTTGCTGGTTGCCAAACATTCGGCTGGCAAGAAGGATCTGTTGGCAATATCTTCAATGTCGAATTGGTATCCACTTTCGCGAATCAGAATTAAAATCTTTCGGGCTACATCCACACCGCTCAAGTCAATTTTTGGGTCTGGCTCTGTAAATCCTTGAACTCCAGCTTCTTTTACCACATCGTGAAAAGAATTATTTTCATCGAAATTATTGAAAATAAAGTTCAAACTTCCCGATAAAACTGCTTGGATTTTGTTCACTTTATCGCCTGAAGCAATTAAGTGTTTTAAAGTATCAATAATGGGTAAACCCGCACCCACATTGGTTTCAAACAAGAAAGGCGCATTGTATTGATGAGAAAGGTTCTTTAGTTTTTTATAATTTTCATAAGCTGATGAACAAGCAATTTTGTTGCAAGTGACCACGGCCACATTTTGTTTCAAGTATTGTTCGTAGGTTTCAGAAACTTCTTGATTGGCAGTAATATCCACAAAAATACTGTTGCGTAAATTGAGCGATTTTACTTTTGCAATAAAGGCTTCTTTGTCGGCAGTTTCGCCTTTTTCTAATAGGGATTTCCATTCTTTGAGCGGAATTCCGTCCTCGTCAAAATACATTTTTCTGGAATTGGAAACGGCAACAACTCTCAGGTTTATTTTTAGATTTTCTTTTAGGAATTTCTTCTGTTGATTGATTTGTTCGATGAATTTTTCGCCCACATTTCCAACACCCATTACGAATAAATTTAACTGTTTGGTGTTTTCCTCGAAGAAGTTTTCGTGAAGCGTGTTCAAAGCTTTTTTTACATCTCTTTCGTTGATTACCGCCGAAATATTTCTTTCGGAAGCACCTTGTGCAATGGCTCGGATATTCACATTATTTTTACCCAAAGTGCTGAACATTCGACCGCTCAAACCTTGGTGGTTTTTCATATTTTCGCCTACTAGAGCAATGATACAAAGGTCTTTTTCGACGATGCAAGGATCAATTTTGTTTTGCGAAATTTCCTGTTGAAATGCTTTGTTGATAGCCTTTTCAGCATTATTGGCATCATTATTTAATATTCCGATGCAAATAGAATGTTCTGATGAGGCTTGGGTAATGAAAATAATATTGATATTTTCGTTCGATAAAACTTCGAACAAACGTTTCGAAACGCCAGCAACTCCAACCATTCCAGAACCTTCCAGAGTAATTAATGTGATTTTATCAATATGACTGATGCCTTTTACAGGGTTAGAGTGTGAATTGTCTTTGTTTGAAATAAAAGTGCCGACGGCTTCTGGTTCGAAAGTATTTTTAATCCAAATGGGGATATTTTTTTTGAAAACTGGCTGAATGGTTGGTGGATACAACACTTTGGCTCCAAAATGAGACAATTCCATTGCTTCCTGATAGGAAATGGTGGCAATAGGTTGGGCTTGTTTTACAATTTTTGGGTTAGCGGTAAACATTCCGTTGACATCGGTCCAGATTTCCAATTCGGAGGCATTTAATGCTCCAGCCAAAATTGCCGCTGTATAATCAGATCCGCCTCGACCTAGTGTTGTTCCAATTCCTTCTTCGGTAGAAGCAATAAATCCAGGCATCACTACAATTTTCGACTCATTCGACACAAAATAATCGGCGATTAATTGATTCGTAATTTCAAAGTTTACGGCAGCTTTTCCAAAATTCGCATTGGTTTTTATGAGTTCGCGACTGTCTTTATAACCACTTTTTTTATCCTTTTGTTTGAAGGCTTCGGCAATAATATAAGAAGACAATAACTCGCCAAAACTCAAGATTGTGTCCGAAGTTCTTGGCGATAATTCGCCCAAAAGGAAACAGCCGTCTAATAGAGTTTCGAGGTGGTTGATGATTCTTTTGATGTGGCTTAGAAGCCCACTTTGTTCGCTCACTGGTATTAATTCTTTGATAGCGTCGAGGTGTTTTTTCTCGATTTCGGCTACAATTTCTTTGTAACTTTCGTCGTTCAAGGCTGCTTTTTGGGATGCAAGAACTAGTAAATCAGTGACTTTGGTAAAAGCCGAAACGACTACTATTAGTTTTTCTTGGGACGATTTTTTGATAACAATATCTAAAACCAATTTTATGTTTTGTGCATTGGCAACTGAAGTTCCGCCAAATTTTAATACTCTCATTTTTTTGTTTTTATTTTAAATGCTAATGTTTTTTATGCCCATAAGAACTTTCTTCATTTAGAAAAAAGCAAGTAAACTGGATTATATGTGAAAATTTTTACCCTAAAAGGGTAGTTGTTGTAGTGGTAAAAGTAACAAAAAACGCAACTCTAATTGGAGTTGGAATCGGAGAATGATATGTTTTGCTGATACTTTTCATTTATTTTTCAAAAGTACTGTTTTAATAAAATAAAAAAAAACTTTTAGGCTATTTTTACTAATATTTTAAAAATACAAGCAAAACAAAAGCTATTGGATAATAAAGTATTCAGAAATCTAGTAACTTTTTAATCAAATGTTATTGATTTTTTTTGAGCATGGCACCAGTAAAAAGCTTTTTTTGTGATCAATTTTGCAAAATGAAATTAAAAAAAGATATAGTTATTTCGAATCGTTTAATAATAACTAAAAATTGTTAACAATTACTTAACATTGGCATAAATTAAAGAAGTAAATTTGTTTTTTTAAATTAATTAAACATTATTAAAATGTCAATAAATAGTATTTTTCAGTTTTTTGTTACAAAAGACAAAAAATTTTTCCCACTTTTTGAAGAAGCTTCAAGTAATTTAGTTCAATTGGCTTCCATATTGCACGAAGCAGTAAATCTTCCTTTGAAGGAGCGAGATGAACTTTTTTTAAAAATTGATGAATTAGAACAAAAAGGCGAAGATATTACTCGTTTGACTAATTTGGAATTGAGCAGGAATTTCATAACTCCGTTTGATAGGGAAGACATTCACTCTTTGATTACTTCGATTGATAGAGTGGCTGATAATCTTCACGGTGCTTCTAGCAGAATGAGGTTGTATCAAGTTGCAAAGATTACAAAATCTATCCGAAAATTGACGGAAATTAATCTTGAAGCTTGTCAGAATATTGATAGTGCTGTCAAAGAATTGAGAGATTTGAAAAAAATGAAAAAAATCACGGATGCGTGTTCCCGAATTAATAAATTAGAAAGCAAATCAGACAGTGTTTACGATAAAGCAGTTTCTGAACTTTTTGAAAATGAAACTGATGCCAAAAATATTATTAAATACAAAGAGGTATTGTCTGTTTTAGAAACAGCGACCGACAAATGTAAAGGAGTTGCCAGTGTTTTAGAATCGATTTCTGTAAAACATTCGTAAAAATTTCATCTGTTTATATTTATTGTTTTTAATCGGTCAGATGTAACACCTATAATCATTTCCCCACACACCAAAAACTATTGTCATGGGTGTTTCAGGAATTTTTCAATCTTTCAATTAAAATTATGGAATTTACGCTACTTATAATCATTATAATATTGGCTTTGATTTTTGATTACATCAATGGTTTTCATGATGCTGCCAATGCTATTGCCACAGTTGTTGCCACAAAAGTTCTTTCCCCTTTTCAAGCTGTACTTTGGGCAGCATTTTTTAACTTTTTGGCGTATTGGGTTTTTGGTTTGGGCGTTGCCAATACAGTTGCTAAAACTGCCAATGCCAGTGAAATTAATTTAATTGTTATTCTTGCTGGAGTTGTGGCGGCAATTATTTGGAATTTAATCACTTGGTGGCAAGGTATTCCTTCGAGTTCCTCACACACATTAATAGGCGGTTTTGCTGGAGCTGCTATTGCTCACGCTTTTGTCACGCATGGATTTTCAGATTATATACTTGACGGAACTGTTCATCATTGGTACAATATTGTCAGTTGGTATAAAGAAGGAAAAGATGGCGGAATGCCTTCTGGGGTTATGGTTATCATTGTTTTTATTGTTTTAGCCCCTTTGTTAGGTGCATTGATTTCTTATTTTATATCAATTTGGTTGTTGTATGCGTCTAAAAAAAGTATTTTACCCAAGTTGTTTACCATCGCTTTAATGATTGCCACAGTTTGGTTTGTTTACAGCCAAATGGTTCCTTATGCCAAAATAGAAAAACCTCGTTTTGATTCTCATTTTTGGAGCATTGTTTTTGAATCTCACAATATAAAATGGTTTTTAGTTGCTTTTATAATCCTTTCCATTTCCACTTTTGCATTGACATTTAGCAGTTTGAATTTAAATAAAGCAGATGCAGTTTTGAAAAAAATGCAACTATTATCTTCGGCAGCTTTTAGTTTAGGTCATGGTGGAAATGATTCCCAAAAAGTTATGGGAATTATTGCAGCAGCGGTAGCAGTCTATATTCAAACGAGTGGTGTTGAAATTTTGACACTTCCAGAATGGTTGCAGGTAATACTTCCAGATGATGATAATGGCATAAAAGGGGTAATGCCAGAATGGATTCCGTTGGCGTGTTATACGGTAATCGCTGCAGGAACCCTCAGCGGAGGATGGAAAATTGTAAAAACGATGGGTACCAAAATAACAAAAGTAACCTCATTTGAAGGAGTGGCAGCAGAAACGGCTGGAGCTTTGACCTTATATTTTACAGAACATTTCAAAGTGCCAGTGAGTACAACACACACCATTACAGGTTCAATAATTGGAGTTGGTTTGACCAAACGTGTTTCTGCAGTTCGTTGGGGAGTAACCGTTAGTTTATTATGGGCTTGGGTATTGACGATTCCGGTATCGGCATTATTAGCAGGAATTGTTTATTATATTTTGAGTATCTTTTTGGGGTAAAAACAATTCGTTTCAGATTACCAATTCAACTTTCTTCAGATTTTTTTTTAGTTCAAATAGAATTTTAGTATAAAATTTAGCTCACTATTATATCGTGCTTGTAAAGCAATCCTTTTACTTCATCAATTGAAAATACTGCATTTTTCAATTTGGTTTTTGTGGGGTCGATGGTGTAATTGATACTCGTTTTTAAATTGGCTTTGGTCAAATTGGCTTTGGCAAATTCGGATCGATACAAATCACAACGGTCAAAAAATACCTGTGACAAATCTGTACTCATAAAATCAACGGCTATCATTCGGCAATCGATAAAAGAGGTTTTTTTTATTTTTAGGGTATAAAATATAGAAAAATCTAAAATACATTCCTTAAAATGAACTTCAAAAATAAGCTTATCACACATCGCAAAATTCACGTCTTCTATTTTGCAACGATTAAAAAAAACTGTTCTTAGTGCTACGTGATTAATTTTGGCTCCGCTAAAAATACAATCGTTAAAGGTACAATCTATAAAAACCACACCAATAAAATTGCATTGCGAGAAATTGCAATAGTTAAAAGTACAAGATTCAAATTCCTTTAAATTGACTTGATTTACGCTAAAAATGAGGTTTTTATATTCAACATCAAGGATATATTCTGGCATTTTTTCTGTTAGAATTAATTATAAATTGTTGGGAAAACAAGCGGAATTCTATAATTAAAAAACCCCTAAAAAATTGATTTTTAGGGGTTTGTTTTAATTTTTAGTGACCTTGACTGGATTCAAACCAGTAACCTCTTGAGCCGTAATCAAGTGCGCTATTCAGTTGCGCCACAAGGCCTTTTTTGTGGGTGCAAATATAGGTAATTTTAGCAATCTTGCAAACTGAAAATTAAATAATATTCTTTTTTTTTAGTGAGTATGATTTTTGTGAAGTGGTGCAAGGCTAATTGCACTTTTAAAGTTCCAACGGTTGAAACCGTTGGTTATGGTCTTTGACAAGTTGCCTTCTTCAACATTGCCTACTCACGAATCTTTCGAGATCAACTGTGGGATAGTGAATTTAATAACATTTGGGTTATAACTTTTTTTTGACAAATGCAATTTGTCGTGCACCCTTTGTGAAGATTATTTAGATGTTTTTGTTGGAAAAGATTATATTTGGAAATTAATTTTGTTAAAAAATGAAAACAATTGCAGTCATTCCCGCGCGTTACGCTTCCACAAGATTTCCTGCCAAACTGATGCAGGATTTGGGAGGTAAAACTGTGATTTTAAGAACCTATGAAGCCGCCAAAAAGTCCCATCTTTTTGACGATGTTTTCGTGGTTACCGATTCGGATTTGATTTTTAATGAAATTGTTTCCAATGGTGGTAAAGCCATTATGAGCATCAATGAACACGAATCAGGAAGCGACCGCATTGCCGAAGCAGTCGAAAGTATGGAGGTGGATATTGTGGTCAATGTGCAAGGCGACGAACCTTTTATCAACACCTTGGCTTTGGAAAAACTCATCGAAGTCTATAAAAATGACACAGATAAAAAAATAGACTTGGCTTCCCTAATGTTTGAAATTACTGATGAAGCAGAAATCAACAATCCCAATAATGTGAAAGTGGTGGTGGATCAAAATGGTTTTGCTTTGTATTTTTCTCGTTCGGTAATTCCATATCCCAGAGAGAAAAACGTGGGCGTTCGCTATATGCAACACATTGGAATTTATGCGTTTAGAAAAAAAGCCTTGATGGATTTCTACAATTTGCCAATGAAATACTTGGAAGCCTCCGAAAAACTGGAGCAATTACGTTATCTCGAATTTGGAAAACGCATCAAAATGGTCGAAACTACCGACAAAAGCATTGGCATCGACACGCCCGAAGATTTAGAAAAGGCGAGAAGATTGTTGTAATCAAGATTCATTTTCATTATCAAAATAACCTTTTACTTTTATTTTAGTAGTAAAAAAATTCAAGAACAATACTACAAAAAATAAAAACAAAAAAGCTTGGGCTGTAGCCAATACTTTTCCGATGGTGGTAACAGGAAAATAATCGCCATAACCAATGGAAGCCGAATTGATGGTGCTGAAATAAATGGCGTCAAACCAATGATTGAAAGGTTTGTTCAAATAATCGCCACAAGAATATAAAACCCCAAACGAAAAAATGATTTCGATATAATTTAGAAAAAGCAATAACATCGACCTCTTATAGGAATTAGGTTTGGAAATCATATCCGAAGCAAAAATCAAAGTCGGAATGTATAAAACCGTTTCCAATAACACATAAATCATTATCCAAATTACAATTTGATTGCTTTGCCATTGGTTAATCAATATCAATAGAGGAAAGGAAACTTTTACTAAAACATAAAAATCCAATGCTAAATCACGGTATTCATACCCTCTTAAATAAGCCAAATATTTGATATAAACACCCGGAAAAAGCATTTGAGAGGAAGATAGAAATAATCGAACTATTTTTTCAATTCCATTATCATTTTGATGGTTGTTATTCCAAATCGCTTTGATGTTTAAGATGCGTTTCTGTATAGGATTGTATTCGGGTTTCGGAATTTTGGATATATTTCCTAGAAACAATTTCTTTAGAATTGATTTCATAATTAGAAGGGTTGAATAATTCCCTCTAATTTACAAAATTTTTACTTAAATATTGGTATAAACCACTATTATAATTTACTTTCAATTATAATTGTCAAAAACACAGGAATAATGTTAATTTTACCCAAAATAGGTCTAAATGAAAAAAAGGTTCTACAAATTTATTTTCTTCCAACTAATGTGTTGGAAAATCGAAGGCACAATTGATGAAAGCATCAAAAAATGTGTTCTGATGGTGCTGCCTCACACCAGTTGGCACGATTTCTATCTCGGCATATTTACAAGAGGCATTATGGATATGGAAATGAATTTTATTGCAAAAAAAGAATTATTTCGTTTTCCATTCTCCTATTATTTTCGATGGATGGGTGGAGCTCCAATTGATAGAGTAGGGAATTTAAATAAAGTAGATGCTATTGCCAAAATATTTGAAAACCACGATGAATTCCGATTGGCCATTTCACCCGAAGGAACCAGAAAAAAAACCAGCGAACTCAGAACTGGATTTTATTATATTGCTTTGAAGGCAAATGTTCCCATAATTCCTGTTGCTTTCGATTATGGTAAAAAAACGGTAAATATTGGTAAATCATTTTATCCTACCTCCAATTATGAAGAAGATTTGAATATTTTATTGAATCATTTCGATGGAGTGGTTGGTAAAATCCCTGAAAGTGGTTTTTCTTTTTAAAAATATTTTATTCAGGAAATTTTGTCAACATTAGCGTATTTTTCAAACCATTAAGTTCATTAAGAAAACTATACCTTTATTTTCTTAATGAAATTAATGGTTTATTTTTTTATAAGTTTTTTATGGTATTAAGTATTAGTTTTAATGTTTTTAGATTTTCAGACATAACTTTTAAAAAAATAGTTTATTCAGAGGAATAGGTTTTAAAAGTTCCGTTTGTAAAGAAAATTACAATTCGCTCAATTTCACTATCCGTTTTGTTTATGGAAGTAATTTTTAAATTTGAAAATTGATTCGGATGATTTTCTTCCATCTTAATTTTCGGGTTTGTAATATTTTGCGAAAACAAATCTGTTTGCTTTTCATTTATAGTTTCAATAATTGGGGTGGTAATTGTTGGAGTAGGTGCAAGCTTGATTTTATCATTTTCTAATTCCGCTTTTGGAAAAGTTCCCTTTCCATTCAAAATCCAATACAAATCCACTTCGGGAAAAACATCCATAATTTTAAGAACAAAATCCAAACTTGGTTTGTTTCTGCCAGAGAGTAGGTGGGATATACTCGAACGTTGCACACCTATTTTATCAGCAAAAGAGGAAGCATTCAAACTGTAATAATCGAGGATAATTTCTAATCTTTTTATGAAATCTTCTGTGTTTACCATTGTAAATTATCTATAAATATATTAATGTTACAAATGTAATTAAAAATAAGATACAAAGCAATATTACAGATGTAAATTGTTGAAAAATAATATTTTTACTTCAATTAATAAACAAGTTAGAAACAAATAAAATACTGATTATGTGTAATTTAATAATGAATTGTATTTTTGAATACATTTGTCAACTATTGTTTTTATAAAGGCATTGAAAATGCGGTCAGACTTGTTTACAATGCTAAATTTAATTTATTTTTCACAGTTTACAAATGTTAATTTAAAGATGTTTACTTTTGTAAAACAAAAATTAAGCTATGGATTTAGAACAATTATTCAGTCAATATAAAGAGCAATCAATAGAAGGTCGATATATTACTTTAGATACAATTTACCCTATTTTAGAAAAATTAAACTCCAATAAACAGTTGGAGATTATTGGAAAATCGGTACTTGAAAATCCAATTTATAAATACCAATTTGGAACTGGGAAAATCAAAATTCTGCTTTGGTCACAAATGCACGGAAACGAAAGTACCACCACAAAAGCCCTAATTGATTTTTTAAACCACTTGAATGGAGGTTCAGAATTTGCAAAAAAATTACTCCAAACATTTACTTTTTGTTCCATTCCGATTTTAAATCCTGATGGAGCCAAATTATACACCCGTGAAAATGCAAACCAAGTCGATTTAAATCGTGATTCAAAAGACTTATCTCAACCAGAAAGCAAGATTTTAAGAGCAGTTTTTGAAAATTTTCAACCTGATTTCTGTTTTAATCTTCACGATCAGCGTACTATTTTTGGGGTTGGAAACACAGGAAAGCCAGCAACTATATCTTTTTTGGCACCAGCTTATAATGAAGAAAGAGAAATTAACGCAACAAGAATAAAGGCAATCAATCTAATTGCTAGTATCAACGATGTTTTGCAAAATTATATTCCAGGACAGGTTGGGCGATTTGATGACGCATTCAACATCAATTGTATTGGCGATACTTTTCAATTTTTAGGAGTTCCAACGGTTTTGTTTGAAGCAGGTCATTTTTATCACGATTATAAGCGAGAGGAAACCAGAAAATATGTTTTTATGTCTTTAGTTTCGAGTTTTATTAAACTTAGCGAAAACGATATAGTCAATAATAAATTAGATGAATATTTGAGTATTCCTCAAAATAAAGTAGTTTTTTATGATTTTTTGTATAAAAATATCAGAATAAATTATGATGGTATCGAAATAATCACGAATTTTGCTGCACAATACAAAGAAGAATTAATCAACAATCAAATTAGTTTTAATGCTTATATTGTTCATATAAGCGATTTGGATGATTATTTTGGTCATTTTGAATTTGATGCGAAGGGCGCATTTTATCAAGATGACGTTGATAATTTTCCAAAACTAAATCAAAAAGCCAACTTTTATTTGGATAATATAAAGTTTGTGAATGGGTTAATTTTTTAAAGTTTGTAATTATAAATATAAATTATTGAGTTATGAGTAAGTTTCGATTAGATGAGGTTGATCATCAAATTTTGGATATGTTGATTGATAACACTAGAATTCCTTTTACAGACATTGCAAAAAAATTACTGATTTCGGCCGGAACAGTTCACGTTCGAGTTAAGAAAATGGAAGATGCCGAAATAATAATGGGATCTTCATTAGTATTAGATTATGACAAACTAGGATATTCTTTCATCGCTTATGTTGGAGTTTTTTTGAATAATACTTCACAAACTAAATTTGTTTTGCAACGCATCAACGAAATTCCTTTTGTGACAGTTGCCTCGGTAACTACCGGAAAATTCAATATTTTCTGTAAAATCAGAGCAAAAGACACCAAACATGCCAAGGATGTAATCTTTATGATTGATGATATTGACGGCGTTTATAGAACAGAAACCATGATTTCTTTGGAAGAAAGCATCAATGATAAAAAACGTTTGATGCACACTATATTTAAAGATATATAATTCATTTGAAATCTATTACATTATATAACCTCAAGTGAATTCTTGGGGTTTATTTTTTTAATTTCAATAGCAATCGGAGCCAAAATCAAAAATATAATCCCCATGCATCGGTACTGCAATCTAAAATCTAAAATCTGCAATCTAAAATCTAAAATCTAAATATGTACACGCATCCCAAAATTGAACGATTTAACGAAGAAGTTCTATCTAAATACCACATCTACAATAGTGTTTTTATTACCCTCCCGTTTGATTCTATAGACAATACAGGAGCATTACTCCCTTTATTTACGGATGGATGTGATAACGGTTTCAAAAAGCAAGAAACACCTAAAGAAATTTTAGATTTATTTGCCAATAAATACCTTAGTGGCGCTTCAGAATTAGAAAAAATTGATTTGATGTTTCGATTTATTCAATACATCGAACGCCAAATTGTTCTATTTGATGCTGTTGAAGATGCTGCATTTCCTGTAGTGAATAATATGGAAGGAAGAGGTTCTTTGAGGGATATTAAAGAAAAAGCATCTGCCAAAGATAAAGAAGCGGATTTGATTTCATTTTTAGAAAATTTTAATGTTCGAACGGTTTTAACGGCACATCCCACTCAATTTTACCCTGGAGCTGTTTTGGGAATTATCAATGATTTAACCGAAGCTATCAGAAAAAATAACTTGCTAGAAATTAAACAATTGTTAGCTCAATTAGGTAAAACACCTTTTATTCAAGCCGAAAAACCAAACCCTTTTGACGAAGCGGTGAGCTTGATTTGGTATCTTGAAAATGTATTTTATGAAACGACCGGAGAAATAGTACATTATCTTCAAAAAAATATTTTGCATGGGAACTCAATTAATAATCAGTTGATAAAACTTGGCTTTTGGCCAGGAGGCGATCGCGATGGAAATCCTTTTGTAACCACCGAAATTACACTGAAAGTAGCCGATAGATTAAGAACATCCATTTTAAAATGTTACTATCGCGAAATGAGAAATTTAAAACGAAAACTAACTTTTGCTCAAGTGGATGTGCTTGTTGCCGAACTTGAAAATAAATTGTACCGTTCAGTTTTTTATTCCAAAGGCGAAATTTATATCACTTTAGAGGAATTCAAATCTCAATTAAATAAAATTAGAATCATATTAATAGAGCGCAATCAGTCTTTGTATTTAGATGAATTAGAGGCACTTCTCATCAAGGTAAATTTGTTTGGTTTCCATTTTGCGTCTTTAGATATTCGTCAAAATAGTAAAATACATGATGCTGTTTTTAAGGATGTTGTACGGTATTACTTAAACTCAAATTCTGCTATTTTTCCAAAAAATTATTTTGAATTATCCGAAAGTGAAAAAATAGCAGTTTTGTCCACCGTAAAAGGAAATTTGGAACCGAATGTGTTTGAAAATGAAATCACAAAATCGACTATCGAATCCATTCAGGCAATGAGAAAAATTCAAACTAATAACGGAGAATCTGGAGCAAATCGTTATATCATTAGTAACAATGAAAGTGCATTGAATGTTATGGAAACATTTGCCCTTTTCAAATTGAATGATTGGGAGAATCCTACTGTTGATGTTATTCCACTGTTCGAATCTGTTGACGATTTGCAACATGCTTATATAATTATGGAAAAGTTATACACGAATCCTATTTATATGGCACATTTAGCCACCAGAAATAATAAGCAAACCATAATGCTTGGTTTCTCAGATGGTACAAAAGACGGCGGCTATTTGATGGCGAATTGGAGTATTTATAAAGCCAAAGAGGAATTAACCGAAATGTCTAGAAAATACGGAATTAAAGCGCTATTCTTCGACGGACGAGGTGGCCCACCAGCTCGGGGAGGCGGAAAAACGCATAAATTCTATGCTTCACTAGGACCCAATATTGAAAATAATGAAATACAGATTACGGTTCAAGGTCAGACTATTAGTTCTAATTTTGGAACTCTAGATTCTTGTCGCTATAATTTAGAAAATTTATTAAGTGCTGGAGCAACAAATCAGGTATTTAACAAACAAAAAAATATTTTATCGGAAAGTGAAAAAAATATTTTAGATCAATTAGCAGAATTGGGTTATAAAAAATATTTAAGCTTCAAAAATCATCCAAAATTCATTCCTTATTTAGAACAAATGAGTACTTTGAAATATTATGCTAAAACAAATATCGGAAGCCGTCCATCTAAAAGAAGTAAATCAGAACATTTAGATTTTGCCGATTTGAGAGCGATTCCATTTGTGGGTTCGTGGAGCCAATTGAAGCAAAATGTGCCAGGATTTTTCGGAGTAGGTTCTGCTTTAAAACATTTTGAGGATACAAACCAATGGGATAAAGTTCAGAATTTATATAATGACTCCTTATTTTTTAGAACCTTGCTTGAAAACAGTATGATGTCGTTGGCAAAATCATTTTTTCCTTTGACCGCCTATATGAAAAAGGATGCTGAATTTGGAGAGTTTTGGCAAATTATTTATGAAGAATTTCTAGAAACAAAACGTTTATTATTAAAAATTGCTGGACATAGTTCATTAATGGAAAACTATCCTGATGGAAAAGCTTCGATTGAAATAAGAGAGCGTATAGTGCTGCCATTATTGACAATACAACAATATGCTTTGTTGAGAATAAATGAATTGAACAAAGAGCAAAACCCAGATTTAGAGTTAATCAAAACCTATGAAAAGATTGTAACTCGTTCTCTTTTTGGAAATACAAATGCCAGTAGAAACTCTGCTTAATTTTAGATTGCAGATTTCAGATTGTTTTGAAGTAAGATTTAAAAGTACTATATGAATTCCGATCAATTGCCCGAAAACGAATATTCTTCTTTCAATGCTACTTACATCAAAGCACTTGATAATGTTCATTTAATAGAAGAATTAGAAATCAGTTTACACGATTTTATCAAGTTTGTCCAAAATATTCCAATGGACAAATTTGATTATCGGTATGCCAAAGGCAAATGGACAATCAAAGAAATAATTCAGCATATTATTGATGCCGAAAGAATTTTTGGTTATAGAGCTTTGCGAATTTCCAGAAATGACCAAACGCCTTTGCCTGGATTTGAGGAAAACGAATATGTTGAAAATACCAATGCGAATAGTAGAAGCATTCAAGAATTGTTAACCGAATTTTCAGCAGTCAGACATTCCAATTTATTGTTATTCAAAAGTTTATCGAGTGAACAGTTAACCAGAATGGGAATGGCATCCAATCAAGCAATTTCTGTTCGTGCCTTGGGATTTTTGATGATAGGGCATTTGAAACACCATCAAAGGGTTTTTGAAGAGCGGTATTTGTAATTTTGCCAGAAAGACACTAAGATGCAAAGTTTAAATAAAAAGCAGTTTTTAATATTCAGTAATCAGAATTTAAAAAAAAGAGCTGTTTTACAACTTTTAAAATGGTGCATGACAAATTGCACTATTAAAGTTCCAACGATTGAAAACGTTGGCTATTGTTTTTGACAGGTTGCCTTCTTCAACATTGCCCACTCCCGAAATCTTTCGGGATTAACCGTGGGATGCTGAATTTCAAAAACTTAAGGTTATAGTTTATTAATTAAATAAATGCAATTTGTCGTTCAACCCTTATAAAATAACCCTTTCTCATGTTCAATTAAAAATACATCAACTCGCAAAAAGCAAAATAAGTAATTGCGCTACAAGAATTCTACTAATGGTTACCAAAGGATAAACTGTAGCATAAGATTGATTGGGAATGTCAGAATCAAGGTATTTTGTACTAAAAGCCAAGGCTGCTGGGTCAGTATAAGAGCCGCTCATAATTCCTACCATTTGATAAAAATTAAGTTTAAAAACCAATCTACTAATTAATACCAAAAGCGTCAACGGAATAAAAGTGATAAAACAACCATAATAAATCCACATCCAACCGTTATTTTCAACAAAACTATCGGCAAAACCGTGACCAGCTTTGATTCCGACAGCAGCAAAGAATAAACAAATCCCGAAATCTTTCATAAAGTGAATGGCGCCATTATTAATATACGAATGAATAACGCCAACTCCGCCATATCTACTGATGAATAACGCTGCTAAAAGTGGTCCCGCAGCCAATCCTAATTTTAGTGGAACTGGCAATGATGGAATAAAAAATGGTATGGAACCTATAACAACTCCGAAAATTAATCCTCCAAAAAGTGAAAGAAAATCAGGTTCTAAAAGTATTTTTTTAGAATTTCCAATAATTTTTTCAACTTCGGCGATAGCTTGTCTATTTCCAAAAACCATCAAGGTATCTCCATAGAATAACTCTAATGATGGTTGGGCTAAAATTTCTAATCCCGAACGAATAACACGAGTAACTTTAACATCATATTGATTGTATAAATCCAATTGCGCTAATGTTTTGTGTGTTGCGGTTTTTTGTGTAACACTAATAATTTTAGTAGTTAAATCATCTTCTGATTCGATGAATAAATCGGTTGAAATCTTACCAACGCATTCAATAAAATTATCAATATCTTTTTGTTTTGCCACCACCATCAAAACGTCTTTTTTATCGATTACTGCATCTAATGAAGGTGAATATACTACGGTTGTTCCACTATGTTTCTGTCTTGAAATAATTACATCTTCTATATGAAACTGTTTCAGTACTTGCTTAATAGTTTTTCCAAAAACTTCCGGATTTGTAACTCTACATTTTTGACGTACAATTTTATTTTCAGAGTCTTTGTTTTTCTCTTTTAGCATTTGCAAATCTTTGTTCAAATCAATTTTCAAAAAGTTTTTTGCTAAAATAATAATCAAAATAATCCCAAAAACTCCAACGGGATAAGTAATTGCATAAGCAATTGCAGGGTCCGAAAAGTGATCAACGGGAAGATTCAATTGTTTTTGAATTTCGATTAGAGTCGATTTTGCAGCCCCTAAACCCGGAGTGTTGGTTACGGAACCCGACATTAATCCAACTGCATTTTCCACTTTTATATTGGCCAATAAATGAATTAAATAGGTGATAATTCCACCCAAAAATACTGTTCCAACTCCTAGAGCATTAAAAACCAATCCTTCTTTTTTAAAGGATGAAAAGAATGTTGGTCCTACTTGAATTCCAATTCCATAAACAAATAATATCAAACCAAATTCACGAACAAATTGAAGTAATTCAACATTCATTGTAAAACCAAGATGCCCTAAAAAAAGACCAACAAACATTACAGCAGAAACTCCTAAAGAAATGTTACCAAATTTAATTTTTCCAACAAAAAAACCGACACTTATCGCCATAAACAAGACAATTAAGGACTGTGTCATTTCCGGCTCATCAGTCGGACTGAATAAAAATCTAAACCATTCAAACATAATATATAATTTAAAAATTATTTAATATTTTTTTTAAAAAAAATAACCTATTTTTTTTATGTGTCAAAATTACTAATTATTAATTAAGTATTTATGATATTTATCATATAAAAAACCTCGCGAAGCCTTGAAAACAAAGAAATCGTTTTCGTAGATTTATTAAAAATATGATAAATATCAGGTTTATTAAATGAGAATTTCTTAATTTTGTTGAAGAATTTAACGAATAAAATAAATATTAAAATTGAATTATGAAAAACATCAAAATTATTCAGGAATTACACAATTTGGGAATTACGGGATATCACGAAGTATCTTATAACCCTTCTTATGAAGAATTGTATCAAGCAGAAGTATCGCATAAAAGAAAAGGTTTTGAAAAAGGAGCTTTGACAGATACAGGATGCGTAGCAGTTAAAACCGGTGTTTTCACTGGTCGTTCTCCAAAAGATAGATACATTGTAAAAGATGAAGTAACTAAAGATACCATTTGCTGGGACAAAGAATCTGGAATTAGCACTCCTAACTATCCAACTACAAAAGAAGTTTGGGACGATTTAAAAGCACTAACACTAGAGCAACTTTCTACTTCACCTAAATTATACGTTGTTGATGCTTTTTGTGGAACAAACGTTGATACAAGACTTAAAGTACGTTTCGTAATGGAAGTAGCTTGGCAAGCTCACTTTGTTACTAATATGTTTATTAGACCTTCAATATATGAATTGGAAAACTTTGGCGAGCCAGATTTTATTTTAATGAATGCTTCTAAAGCAACTAATCCTAACTGGAAAGCTCAAGGTTTAAATTCTGAAAACTTCGTGTTATTTAACCTTACCGAAAAAAATATAATTATTGGAGGTACTTGGTATGGTGGAGAAATGAAAAAAGGATTGTTCGCTATGATGAACTATTACTTACCATTAAAAGGGATGGCATCCATGCATTGTTCTGCAAACGTTGGTCCAGAGGGCGATGTAGCAGTATTCTTTGGTCTTTCTGGAACAGGAAAAACTACTTTATCTGCCGATCCAAAAAGATATTTAATTGGGGATGACGAACACGGATGGGACGATAATGGTGTATTCAACTACGAAGGTGGATGTTATGCAAAAGTAATTGACCTTAGCGAAAACAACGAACCAGATATTTGGAGAGCCATCAAAAGAGACGCATTATTAGAAAATGTTATTGTTGATGAGTATGGAGAAATCAATTATTATGATCATTCCATTACCGAAAATTCTCGTGTTTCTTACCCAATTCACCATATTAGCAAAATTGTATTGCCTTCAAAAGCTGGACACGCTAGCAAAATTATCTATCTTTCTGCCGATGCTTTTGGGGTATTGCCTCCAGTTTCTATCTTGACTGATGATCAAGCAGCATACCACTTCCTTTGTGGATATACCTCTAAATTAGCGGGAACCGAAAGAGGAATTACAGCACCTGAACCCTCATTTTCTCCAGCTTTTGGCGAAGCTTTCTTAACATTACACCCAACACAATATTCTAAAACATTGATTGGAAAAATGAAAGAACACAATGCCAAAGCTTACCTTGTAAATACTGGATGGAACGGTACAGGAAAAAGAATTTCTTTGAAAAACACCAGAGCCATTATTGATGCTATCATTAACGGTGATATCAACAAAGCGGAAACTAAAACTATTCCTTTCTTGAATTTAACTTTCCCAATTGCATTACCAAATGTAAGTGAAGGAATCCTAGATCCAAGAGATACTTACGCTGACAAAGCGGAATGGGATGCTAAAGCAAAAGATTTAGCTACACGTTACATCAAATATTTTGAGCAATATACAGGTAACGAAGAAGGAAAACGTTTAGTTGCTGCTGGACCTTCTTTATAAACTACTACTATCGAAGCATCTATTGCTTTTAAGTATTAATTCTATAACCATCTGTTTGAATCGTTTTTATAGAGACAATTCTACAGATGGTTTTTAACAATTTGTTTGTATTAAGTTAAATAAAAAATTGTTTTGTAAACATATTTTCTAGTATATTTGCAATCAAATAAAAGGATTATCCAATAAAAAATTATGTTATCAATTCAATTGCATCACCATCATTCTCATTATTGCTCTCAAGCGATGTGTTAATGGTATGGATGTAAAATCATATTTAAAAACCCGTTTGAGTACATCAAACGGGTTTTTTATTAGCCCCCTAACCCCCGAAGGGGGAATAGTTGTAGCGAACAAAAGCATAAAAATATATTAAATCGAAACAAATAACATTTCTAAAAAAAACTAACCAGTCTCGGCTCCCTCCCCTTCGGGGAGGGTTGGGGTGGGGAAAAACAAACATACAAATGAGTACTTTAAAAATTGCAATTCAAAAATCAGGTCGTTTAAACGAAGAAAGCATCCAAATTCTAAAAGACTGCGGAATTTCTATCGATAATGGAAACGACCAACTTAAAGCTTCTGCGTCTAATTTTCCTTTAGAAGTTTTGTACCTAAGAAATTCAGACATTCCTCAATATTTAATAGATGGAGTGGTGGATATTGCCATTGTTGGCGATAATCTTTTGGTCGAAAAAGGAAAAAATATTAAAGTAATCCAGAAATTAGGCTTTTCAAAATGCAAAGTTTCTGTAGCGGTACCAAAAACTTTCCAGTACAATTCAATCAAAGATTTAGAAGGAATGCGCATAGCAACATCCTATCCAAATACTGTTATTGAATATTTTGGTTCTTTTGGAATGACAGTTGATATTCACCAAATCTCTGGTTCTGTAGAAATTGCCCCTAACATAGGCCTAGCTGATGCGATTGTGGACATTGTTTCCAGCGGAAGTACTTTATTTAAAAACAACTTGAAAGAAGTAGAAGTGATTTTCAAGAGCGAAGCCGTTTTAGCTGTTTCTCCAAAAGTGACTCCTGAAGTGCAATCCATTATTGATACCCTTCAATTCCGAATTGAATCTGTTTTGAGAGCCAGAAAATCAAAATACATCTTGATGAACATTCCGAATGACAAAATTGAAGCCATAGGCAAAATTTTACCTGTTTTGAAAAGTCTTACTGTAATGCCATTGGCAGAAGAAGGTTGGAGCAGCGTTCATTCCGTGATTGACAAAGACAGTTTTTGGGATGTTATCGACCAATTAAAAGAAGCCGGAGCTGAAGGTATTCTGGTTTGTCCAATAGAGAAAATGGTACTGTAAAAAGTTATGAGTTTAAAAGTTAAAAGTTATACGTCTTACCGAATAACTTTTAACACCTAACCCATAATACTTAACTTTAAACTTAAAAAATGAACAAAATATTCAATCCAAAACCCGAGACTTGGTCTGCCATCCTGAAAAGACCAACTCAAACTATCGATGATATTGAAGTTACTGTTAAAGAAATTTTTGCGGCAATTCAAAAGAAAGGGGATGAGGCTGTTGCCAAATATACTTCGCTGTTCGACGGTGCTACATTTGAAAATATTGAAGTTTCCTCAACAGAAATTGAGCAAGCCATTTCAGATATTCCTAATGAATTGAAAACTGCTATTCAACTGGCAAAATCGAATATCGAAAAATTTCATTCGGCACAAAAAACCGCTAAAGTTATTGTAGAAACTATTGAAGGTGTTCATTGTTGGCAAGAAAAAAGACCCATTCAAAAGATAGGTTTGTACATTCCAGGAGGAACAGCTCCTTTGTTTTCGACAGTTTTGATGCTTGCAGTTCCTGCTAATATCGCAGGATGCAACGAAATCGTTTTGTGTTCGCCACCAGATAAAAACGGAAAAATAAATCCTGCCATTTTGTACGCTGCCAATTTATGTGGTGTAACCAAAATCTTGAAAGTGGGCGGCATCCAAGCCATTGCAGCAATGACATTTGGAACGAAAACAATTCCAAAAGTGTATAAAATTTTTGGTCCTGGAAACCAGTTTGTAACTGTGGCGAAACAATTGGCAACTCAATTTGGTGTCGCAATCGATATGCCAGCCGGCCCTTCAGAATTGCTCATTGTAGCCGATGATACTGCTGTTCCAGCTTTCGTAGCTTCTGATTTGTTGTCTCAGGCGGAACACGGAATCGATAGCCAGGTCATTCTGGTTTCAACTTCAACAACATTGATTGATGAAGTCGAGGCAGCAATTCAATCCCAATTGGAAGTTTTGCCAAGAAAAGCCATAGCCGAAAAAGCCATTGCCAATTCCAAATTAATTTATGTCGAAAATGATACAATTGCTTTGGAATTAATCGACGAATATGGCCCGGAACACTTTATTATTTGTACCAAAGACGAGGAGTTCTATATTAATAACATTGGTAACGCTGGATCGGTTTTTATTGGAAATTATACACCCGAAAGTGCGGGTGATTATGCTTCGGGAACCAATCATACCTTGCCAACCAACGGTTATGCCAAGAATTACAGTGGTGTGAATTTGGATAGTTTTATGAAGTCAATGACTTTTCAAAAAATTTCGGAAAAAGGAATCCAAAATATAGGTAAAGCCATAGAAATTATGGCAGAAGCCGAAGGATTGCAAGCACACAAAAATGCCGTTACTTTGAGATTAGCGAATATTAAAGACCTAACAGGTTTTTAAAACCTGTTAGGTCTGTCTATACAATTTTATTTAAAATTTAATACAATGAATTTCAATATATATAATTTAACTCGAGAAAACGTCAAGTCGATGAAGCCTTATTCTTCGGCACGTGATGAATTTGAGGATTTTGACACAGCCGATATGATTTTCTTGGACGCCAATGAAAATCCGTTTCAGAATGGTGTGAATCGTTATCCAGACCCGCAACAAAGCAATGTGAAAAAGGTTTTGGCAAAACAAAGAAACGTAAAATCCAATCAAATTTTACTAGGAAATGGAAGCGATGAAGTACTGGATTTAATTTTCAGGGCTTTTTGTGAACCAAAAATTGATAATGTAATTACTTTGCCCCCAACTTACGGAATGTATGGTGTTTTGGCCAATTTGAATGATATTGAAAATAGAGAAGTTTTATTATCGAAAGAATTTCAACCACAAGTAGAACAAATTTTGGAGGCTGTTGACGAAAACACCAAAATTATCTTTTTATGTTCGCCAAATAATCCAACAGCCAACTCATTTTCAACAGAAAGTGTGGTGAAATTATTGGAGAATTTTAAAGGTTTGGTTGTCATAGATGAAGCCTATATTGACTTTTCGGACAAGGAAAGTTGGCTGGCAAAAATAGACGAATATCCCAATTTGGTTATCACGCAAACGCTTTCAAAAGCTTACGGTTTGGCAGGAATTCGATTGGGCATTTGTTATGCTTCGGCAGCGATAATTTCGGTTTTAAACAAGATAAAACCGCCTTACAATGTGAACGAATTGACGCAGTTAAGGGCTTTGGAAAGATTATCAAATCCTGACAAAGTAAAAACTGAAATCGCATCAATTATTGGGCAAAGAGAGCAATTACTTAAAGTATTGGTTGATGTTAAATTTGTCGAAAAAATTTATCCAACCGAAGCGAATTTCATCTTGATAAAAGTGGATGATGCCAACAAAAGATACGATGAATTAATCGCCAAAGGAATTGTAATTCGAAACCGGACAACCCAACCTTTATGTGAAAATACTTTGCGTTTGACGATTGGAACGGAAGTAGAGAATAAGAAATTAATTGAATCACTAACCCTGTTAGGGTTTTAAACCCTAACAGGGTTGCAAATTAAAATAAAATGAAAAAAGTACTTTTTATAGATCGCGACGGAACAATGGTTTTAGAACCTAATGACTATCAATTAGACAGTTTCGAAAAATTGGAATTCTATCCAAAAGCTTTTCAATATCTGGGAAAAATTGCTAGCGAATTGGATTTTGAATTGGTGATGGTAACCAATCAAGATGGTTTGGGAACGGACTCACATCCGGAAGCCAACTTTTGGCCGGTGCATAATTTGGTAATGAAAGCTTTTGAAAATGAAGGCGTTGTTTTCAGCGAAGTTTGTATCGACAAAACATTTCCACACGAAAATGTGCCGACTCGTAAACCTGGTACTGCTATGTTGTCGAAATACATCAACAATCCAGAATACGATTTAGAAAATTCATTTGTCATTGGTGACAGAATAACCGATGTGGAATTGGCTAAAAACTTGGGTTCAAAAGCTATTTTTATTAGGACAGAAGAAGAATTGGGAAGTGATGAAATCTCTTCAAAAAGACACGAATTGGATTCCGTTATTGCTTTACAAACCACAGAATGGAAAATCATTTACGAATTTTTGAAATTAGAAGAACGTTCAGCTTCCATAACCAGAAAAACGAATGAAACTGAAATTTATATCAATCTGAATTTGGATGGAACTGGAAAAAGTAAAATTGAAACTGGAATTGCATTTTTCGACCACATGCTAGACCAAATCGCGCGTCACGGCCAAATGGACTTGGAAGTTATTGTAAAAGGAGATTTGGAAGTCGATGAACATCACACGATTGAAGATACGTCCATTGCCTTGGGAGAAGTTTTTGCCAAAGCATTAGGAAACAAATTAGGAATAGAAAGATACGGTTTTTGTTTGCCAATGGACGACTGCTTGTCTCAAGTAGCCATTGATTTTGGAGGTAGAAACTGGTTGGTTTGGGAAACGGAATTCAAACGCGAAATGGTGGGCAAAATGCCAACAGAAATGTTCTATCATTTCTTCAAATCTTTTTCGGATGGAGCCAAAGCCAACATCAACATCAAAGCCGAAGGAACCAACGAACACCACAAAATCGAAGCCATTTTCAAGGCTTTTGCCAAAGCTATAAAAGTAGCCGTTAAACGCGATACAGAGAAAATGATTTTGCCGAGCACGAAAGGTATGTTGTAATATAAAGCTGGAAGTTTGAGGAGGGAAGATTGCAACTTCTAACTTCTAACTTCTAACTTCTAACTTCTAACTTCTAACTTCTAACTTCTAACTTCTAACTTCTAACTTAAAATAATGAAAATAGTAATCATAAATTACGGAGCAGGAAATATTCAAAGCATTATGTTTGCCATCGAAAGATTGGGATACAAAGCGGTTTTGAGCAACAATCCTGACGAAATAAAGTCAGCAGATAAAGTGATTTTTCCAGGAGTGGGAGAGGCGAGCTATGCAATGAAAATGCTCCAAGAAAGTGGTTTGGATACTTTGATTCCTACGTTGAAACAACCCGTTTTCGGGATTTGTTTGGGAATGCAATTGATGTGCAATTATTCCGAAGAAGGTGATACCAAAGGATTAGGGATTTTTGATATAGATGTGGTAAAATTTTCATCCAAAGTAAAAGTGCCACAAATGGGTTGGAACAACATTTACAACTTGAAATCGGATTTGTTTAAAGGAATTGCCGAGAACGAATATATGTATTTGGTGCACAGTTTTTATGCTCCTCTTTGCGCCGAAACCATTGCCACAACAAATTACGAACTGGAATATTCCTCGGCATTAGAAAATGATAATTTCTATGGAACTCAATTTCACCCTGAAAAAAGTGGAGATGTTGGAGAGCAAATTCTGGCTAATTTTTTAAAATTATAAAATTTCAATAGCAATGACAATGGCAATGGCAATGGCAATAACAATGGCAATAACAATTTCATTTTCAACAACAATTTCAATGCAATTTCAATGGCAAAATTAAATTATTACTCCTAACTCCTGACTTCTAACTTCTAACCCCTTACTTCTAACCTCACAATGAGAATAATACCTGCAATAGATATCATCGAAGGAAAATGTGTTCGCTTATCGAAAGGCGATTATAATACCAAAATAATATATAACGAAAATCCGCTGGAAGTGGCTAAATCATTCGAGGCACACGGAATTGAATATTTGCATTTGGTGGATTTGGATGGCGCAAAATCCAGTAAAATAGTCAATTATAAAATATTGGAACAAATTGCCTCGCAAACTAAATTGAAAATTGATTTTGGTGGCGGATTAAAAGCTGATTCCGATTTAAAAATTGCTTTCGAATCTGGTGCAAACCAAATCACAGGCGGAAGTATTGCCGTAAAAAACCGGGCGATTTTCGAAAAATGGATTGTAGAATACGGTTCGGATAAAATCATTTTGGGAGCGGATGCCAATAACGAAAAAGTAGCCGTTTCAGGTTGGTTAGAAGATTCTGATGAAGATTTGGTTCCCTTTATTCAGGATTACCAAAATAAAGGAATTCAATACGTAATTTGCACGGATATCGCAAAAGATGGAATGTTGGAAGGCCCCAGTTTTGAGTTGTATGCCAAGATTTTATCAGAAGCCAAAAGAATAAAATTGATTGCGTCAGGAGGAATTTCTACCTTTGACGAATTGCCTAAATTGGCCGAATTGGGTTGCGAAGGAACGATAATTGGTAAGGCGATTTATGAAGGACGAATTTCGTTGAAACAATTGGAGAATTATATTTTAACAAACCTAACAGGTTTTAAAAACCTGTTAGGTTTAAACAATAAATTATGCTTACAAAAAGAATAATCCCTTGTCTGGACATCAAAAACGGACGAACCGTGAAAGGCATCAATTTTGTAGATTTGCGTGATGCTGGCGATCCTGTGGAATTGGCGAAAATCTATTCCGATGAAGGGGCTGACGAATTGGTTTTCCTTGATATTTCGGCAACGGAAGAACGCAGAAGTACTTTGCTGGATTTGGTGCGCAATGTGGCGGCAACCATCAATATTCCGTTTACTGTTGGCGGTGGAATTTCCTCCGTTTCGGATGTGGAAGCTTTATTGCAAAATGGTGCTGATAAGGTTTCCATCAATTCATCGGCTGTAAAAAATCCGCAATTGATTAATGATTTGGCACAGAAATTTGGTAGCCAATGTATAGTTGTGGCGATTGATGCCAAACAGATAGATGGTGAATGGATGGTGCATCTAGTAGGAGGAAAGGTTCCCACAGAAATCAAATTATTTGATTGGGCAAAAGAAGTGGAACAACGTGGAGCGGGAGAAATCCTGTTTACCTCGATGAATCACGACGGAACCAAAAACGGATTTGCAAACGAAACTTTGGCAAAATTATCCGAAATAGTTAATATTCCTATAATTGCTTCGGGTGGAGCGGGGAATATGCAACATTTTGTAGATACCTTTGTCGTAGGAAAAGCAGATGCAGCTTTGGCAGCAAGCGTATTTCATTTCAAGGAAATTGAAATCAAAACCTTAAAAAAAGAACTTAAAAATAATAATATAGAAGTTAGAAGCTTGAATTAGGAAGCTGGGAGTTTGTAGCAGGAAGAAAATAATCATAATAAAAATTTCATCTTGTGTCTTCAAACTTCCATCTCCCATCTTCCAACCAAAAAACAAAAAATATGAATGTAGATTTCTCAAAACTCACACACGGATTGATTCCCGCGGTAATTCAAGATAGCGAAACCAAAAGCGTTTTGATGCTTGGTTATATGAATGCCGAATCCTATCAAAAAACATTGGACACCCAAAAAGTAATTTTTTTTAGCCGTTCCAAACAAAGACTTTGGACAAAAGGCGAGGAGAGTGGGAACTTTTTAAACTTGGTTTCCATCAAAAATGACTGCGATGGTGATACGCTTTTAATACAAGTAAAACCAGAGGGACCGACTTGTCATACAGGTTCAGATACTTGTTGGCAAGAATCTAATAATCAGGGATTTGGATTTCTATCTAAATTAGAAAAAACCATTACGCTACGAAGGGAAAATGCTGATACCGAGAAAAGTTATGTAGCTTCATTATTCGAGAAAGGAATCAATAAAATTGCCCAAAAAGTAGGAGAAGAAGCCGTGGAAGTTGTGATAGAAGCCAAAGACAATAACGATCATTTGTTCTTAGACGAAAGTGCCGATTTGCTTTTTCATTATCTAATTTTGTTACAAGCCAAAGGATTTCAATTAAACGATGTGGTTGAAGTATTAAAAGGGCGACAAAAATAATTTATTGACTAATTTTCATCAAAATAACCCAATTAGAATATCGTTTTTCTATTGGGTTTTCTTTTTTCTTTAAAATCAAAATGCAATCCACTATATTTACTTTTTATTTCAAATAATATAACTAAAATGCAATACATAGATTTGGAGAATACTTCAATGAAACAGGAATTAAATACCAAAAATGGACTTAAAATTCATTTAGAAACCGACGAAGATGATTCACGACCTGTATATATTTCGGGAAATTTCAACAATTGGCAAACGCAAGATATCAATTATAAGATGGAACAAATTGGTACCAATTTATACCAGTTTGAATTTCCGCCTAATTTTATTTATCCACAGGAATTACTTTACAAATTTACTAAAGGAGATTGGAGCGAGGTTGAAATTGGAAAGAATAATGAAATTACACCAAATCGTTCTACAAAATTAAATTCAGGAATTGTAAATGAATATGTCCCAAAATGGAGAAAAAATTGGCTGCCTTTCAAGACAAATTATTTACCTAAAGTTTTGCTGATTTCGGACGAATTTGAAATTCCACAACTCAACAAAACCAGAAAAATATGGGCTTTGCTTCCACACGATTATGATTCTTCCAGCGAAACTTATCCAGTTATGTATTTGCAAGATGCACAGAATTTATTCAATGAAAGAGCTAAATATGGCAACTGGGAAATCGACAAAAAATTGGCAGTTATGGCCGAATATAAAATTGGAAAAATCATCATTATTGCCATAGAACACGCCGAAGAAGATCGAATAAAGGAATACAACGTTGGTAAAACCGTACTTGGAAAAGGGCAAGGAAAGCAATACATAAAATTTGTTACCGAAACTTTGAAACCCTTTGTTGATGCTAATTTTAGAACCAAAAAAGAGCGAGAATTTACTGGAATAGGAGGGAGTTCGATGGGAGGATTGGTTAGTATTTTCAGCGGATTACGCTATCCTGATGTCTATGGAAAACTAATGATTTTTTCGCCATCGCTTTGGGTTGTTCCAAAACTCAAAATAGATTCCGATTCTGCTGAAAATAGCGATACAAAAATATATTTATATGCTGGTGGTGACGAAAGTGCCACAATGATTGAACATATTAGAAGTTTCAAGAAAAATATGATTGCAAGTGAATTTATAAAAGACAAAATGAAAATCAATTTGAGCATCAATATGGTAGGAACTCACAGTGAAAGGTTTTGGAGTGACGAATTTCCAAAAGCGATTGAATGGCTTTATTTTAATTCAAATGACTAACAAAATGAAAACAATAACAATAAAAAATCTCGAGGGATTTTCTGGAGTCATCTTAATTCCAGTTTTTGAAACATACTCAAAAAGTCTTGTTCCAATAGAATTCCACGGTGTTTCGGTTCCTTCCAAAGTTTTCTATGGAAAAAAAGATACCCATTATTTAATCGAAAAATACGATTGTCTTCATATTTTTATTGGCTTAGGAACAGTCATAAATTATAAAGATTTGAAAACCATTTTCCGAAGAATTTCAGCTAAACAAAAAGAATCTTTTGCGTCTGAGGTAGCTTTGGTTGTGCCAGAACAATTTTCATTAGAACAAGTAGAAGCTGTTATTTCAGGATTGTATTTGGGAACTTATGATGTAGGACATTTCAAGAAAACAGAAAAACATCCATTTTTGAATGATAATTTTGAACTCTCTTTGCTTTCAAAAATAGATTTTGCTAAAACTGTTGCCAAAGCGATAAAAATAGCCGACGCACAGCTCGAAATTTTAAATCTCGTTGATTTACCTCCAAATGTGGTTACCCCAAAATACTTGTCCAATTGGGCAATCGAAAGTGGAAAAAAATATGGTTTTGAAGTAGAAATTTTGGGATTCGAAGCTTCTAAAAAAGCAGGTTTAGGTGCATTTTTATCCGTTGGAAAGGGAAGTGAAAACGAACCGCAATTTGTGATTATGAATTATATTCCTGAAAATGACAATCTTAAAACCAAACACATCGGGTTGGTGGGAAAAGGAATCACTTTCGACACAGGCGGATTGAATATCAAAACTTCTGGAATGTTGCACATGAAAAGCGATATGGCAGGCGGAGCGGCAGTTTTTGGAGCAATGCAATTGATTGCCGATTTAAAATTACCCGTGAAAGTTACTGCAATTGTACCTTGTGCTGAAAATTCGGTAGATGCCAAAGCGTTCTATCCAAGTGATGTGATACAAAGTTACAGCGGACATTCGATAGAAATTATTGATACCGATGCCGAAGGAAGATTGATTTTGGCGGATGGTTTGTCCTATTTAATCAAGAATTTCAAACCCGAATTTATTGTTGATATTGCCACCCTAACAGGAAGTTCTGTAGGAACTTTTGGTTACGAATGTGGTGCTTTGTTTACCAATAATGAGGCTATTTCAAAGAAATTACAAGAAAGTGGAGATGCTATTGGCGAAAGACTTTGGCAATTACCGCTTTGGGATTGTTATAAATCAGACATTGAAAGCGATATTGCCGATGTAAAAAATTATAGCGGAAAACCAGTTGCAGGAGCCATTTCGGCTGCAAAATTTTTGGAGTATTTTACCGAAGAACACAAAGCTTGGGCACATCTTGATATTGCTGGAGTTGCCTTTGGCGATGATGAATTTGCAAAAAGCAAACACGCAACGGCTTATGGTGTCCATTTATTGGTTAAATTTATTGAGAATTTATAATTATGGAAAACGCTAAAACTTTCATCTGTATTTCAAATTATTTCAAAGGGGTTGATTTTCTAATCCATTTAAAAAATTTAGGCAACAAAGTCTATCTGATAACCAGCGAAAAATTAAGGGATAAACCTTGGCCTTTTGACCATATCGACGAAGTTTTCTATATGACGGGTCAAGATACCGATTGGAATTTAGAGCATCTTCTGCTAGGTGTTGGCAATTTAATGAAATCCAATAAAATTGATGCCATCGTTGCTTTGGATGATTTCGATGTTGAAAAAGCAACCTATCTCCGCGAAAATCTTCGGATAGATGGAATGGGGCAAACCACGGGTCGCTATTTTAGGGATAAATTGGCAATGAGGATGAGAGCCAAAAGTTGCGGCATTTCGAATCCCAATTTTTGTTCTTTGTTTAATGATCACGACATCAATACTTTTGCCGATACTGTTGCAGCACCTTGGGTCTTGAAACCGCGCTCCGAGGCTTCGGCAACTGGAATTATAAAAGTGTATGACAAGGAAAGTCTTTGGATTCACATCAACGAAATGGGGAATAATAGGTTCAAATATTTATTGGAACAATTCCGTCCCGGCGATGTGTATCATTGCGATAGCTTGGTGTTGAATGGCAAAATCCTGTTTAGCTTAACCTCAAAATATTTGGCGACACCAATGGAAATTTCGCAAGGTGGAGGCATTTTTAGAAGTGCCAATATTGAATATGATTCTGAAGATGATAAAGCCATAAAAGCTGTAAATGAACAAGTTATCAAAGGATTTGGATTGAAACACGGGGCGGCACATTCAGAATACATAAAATGCAAGGACAACGGAAAAATATATTTTCTAGAAACTTCTTCCCGTGTTGGCGGAGCACATTTGGCCGAAATGGTTGCCGAAGCTTCAAACATCAACCTTTGGAAGGAATGGGCTGCCATCGAAGACGCATTGGCTAAGGAAACCAAATACACTTTACCCAAAGTCAAAAAAGAATACGCCGGCATTGTATTGACTTTGTCAAAATTCCAACATCCTGATTTGTCTTTGTTTTCGGATTCTGAAGTTTGTTTCAAAGTTCCTTTGGATTATCACGCTGGATTGATTGTAAAATCCGATTCGAGAGAACGCGTTTTGGAATTATTAGACAATTATGCAGACCGATTAGTGAAAGATTTTGCTACTGTTGTGGAGCAAAAAAAGGTAGATAAGTTGCATTAAGTTAAGGATTTTCAACGTCTCTTCGAGTGTTTTTTAATAGTAATGCGACAGCTTTACTATTAAAAAATGTATCGAGAAGCTAACAAGAATAGCGTTCTCGATACATTTTATTAAAAAGCTATCGCATTTTTAATAAAATACTCGAACTGACGAATGCTAAACTTTATAACATCGATTTCTCCTATTTTAAAAAATTGACACATAAAATTATGAATAAATATTTAAAAATTATTGTTATAGCATTTCTAATTTCCAATATTGCAAATGCCCAAGGACTTCTAGGAAAAAAAGAAGTCATTTTTACCAAGCAAGATACACTTCGTGGAAGCATTACTAAGGAAAGAGCTTGGTGGGATTTGAAATACTATCATCTTGACATCAAAGTAAATCCAGCTGATAGCAATATTTCAGGCTCGAATACCATTCGCTACAAAGTTTTGAATTCCAATAACCGGATGCAAATTGATTTACAAGAACCATTGAAAATCAATAAAGTAACACAAGATGGCGTAGAATTAAATTATCAAAGAGAAGGCAATGTATTTTATATTGATTTGGTAGCACCTCAAAATGTTGAAGAAGTAAAAGAGGTAATTGTTTTTTATAGTGGCAAACCTAAAATCGCAGTAAATCCGCCTTGGGATGGAGGAATTGCTTGGAGTAAAGATACCAATGGAAAACCTTTTATCGCTTCGTCTTGTCAAGGATTGGGTGCGAGTGTTTGGTGGCCCAACAAAGATCATATGTACGACGAAGCGGATAATATGCTCATTAGTGTGAATGTTCCCGAAAATTTGACCAATGTTTCAAATGGTCGTTTGCAAAGTGTAATTGATTTGAAAGATGGTACCAGAACTTTCAATTGGGTTGTTTCCAACCCAATTAATAATTATGGAGTGAATATAAACATTGGCGATTATGTTTCTTTCTCGGAAGTTTTTAAAGGCGAAAAAGGCGATTTGGATTGCGATTATTATGTATTACGAGATAATTTAGAAAAAGCAAAAATCCAATTCAAAGATGTTCCAAGAATGTTGAAAGCTTTTGAACATTGGTTTGGACCATATCCATTTTACGAAGACAGTTACAAACTCGTTGAAGCTCCGTATTTAGGGATGGAACACCAAAGCAGCGTCACTTATGGAAACGGTTTTGAAAACGGTTATAGAGGAGGAGATTTGAGCGGAACAGGTTGGGGATTGAAATTCGATTTTATTATTATCCACGAATCGGGACACGAATGGTTTGCCAACAATATTACCTACAAAGACATCGCCGATATGTGGATTCACGAGGGTTTTACCAACTATTCCGAAAGTCTATTTGTGGAATATTATTATGGCAAACAAGCTGGAAACGAGTATGCTAGGGGTTTAAGAAAGAATATCCAAAACGACAAACCAATTATTGGGAAATATAATGTGAACAATGAAGGCTCCAGCGATATGTATTACAAAGGGGCCAATATGTTGCATACGCTACGCCAAATCCTGAATGATGATGAAAAATGGAGATCGATTTTAAGAGGTTTGAACAGCACTTTTTACCATCAAACTGTTACCACCAAACAAATAGAAGATTATTTATGCCAAAAGGTTGGACTTGATTTAACGCCGTTTTTTGACCAATATTTGAGAGATATTAGAATCCCGACTTTCGAGTATAAATTCACGAATAATACATTTTCTTATCGTTGGACAAATTGCGTTTCCGCTTTCAATATGCCTGTAAAAGTAACTTTAAACGGAAAACAACAATGGCTAAAACCTCAAGCAGAATGGACTAATTTGCGACAAAAAACTAAAGATTTGAAAGTGGAAGTGGATAAGGATTTTTATATAAATGTTGTTGAGGGTAAGTTATAGACAAAATAAGTTCTAAAAAGACTAAATTAAGATTTAAAATAAAACTGTAGAAATATTTTATTAAAATGAAGATTTGTCATAAAATTCACGACATTTACAAAAATTAAGATTCATAAAAATGTATAATACTGTCCCAGAACAATTAAGAAAATTAGCAATAGAAAACGTATTTAGTACAAATACTTATAAAAAATGTTGGCAAATTTGGCAACCAGAAATTATAAGACTTTTAGGAAATAATTATACTGAAAATGAAATATTAAATTTAGGAGATCATTTATCTGATATATTCAAATCAACTGGAGGTGGCGGAAGAGGACAGGGAGAATTATCTGCAAGTGGAACAGCTTGGGAATCTTTAGTTTGTTGGTATATTAATCTTTGTACTGTGGGAAGTAGAGTTGTTGCAATTAAAAAAATGAGTATTGTTCCAAAGGCGATACAAGATGCAATAACAGTAAACTATGGAAATTTTGCTTGTAATACTGAATCTGACATTACTATAATTGTGTTTCCTGACTTGCCTGAATATAATACAGATATTAGCCAACTAAATGTTTTAAATAATTTGGGTAATCCGATTCAACCAATCAAAAAAAATATATTCAATTTAGAACTTACGAATCATTTAGCCGAAAGAGATTTTAATCAATTTGAAATCGGAATTATTCAATGCAAAACAAATTGGAATGATAATGCTCAAATTCCGATGTTATGGGATATGATTTATTCAGCTGGAGGTTTTCGTGGAAGAAATATAACAATTGGAAGAAATGGTTATAATATTCAAAATTCACAAAGTTTTAGTTATTCTTTTGTTACTGTTCCTTCAAATCAGAACACAGAATATAAGCCAAATGGAGTTGCAGTAAAAAGAGTTACTAATTTATCTGGCGGAAACTATTGGGGAAATTGTAGTGTCCAAAATGTAGCCAAATCATTAAAAGAAATTTTCACTAACAATTTTCAATCAGGTTCAAGAACTGGATTAAGAACTGATATTCGAACAGCTATTCCAGAATTAGCAGCGAACAATCCATTATCTTATTTTGGACTTTACTGAATATTTTTCAAAATCTCCAAAGCAACTGCTCTAGCCATTAATGGAGGAACTGCATTTCCAACTAATGTAAATTGAGGTACTTCAAATTTACGCTTATCTCCTCCTGTAGAACGTTTTCCTTGAAAAACAAAAGAATCATCAAATGATTGAAGTCTTGCCATTTCACGAACTGTCAAAGCTCTAGGATTTGAGTAATGAATATAATCGTCTGCAATAGTCATAATTGTAGAACTTTGTCCTTCAGGTTTTAAAACCGTATAACTTCTCTTATCTGATTCTAAACCAATTTCTTTAAGATTTGATTTTGCAGCTTCATAATTTCCAGATTTTAGGATAACATCTAATCTTTTAATGACATCTTCATTTTGTTTACTTGTTTTATGATTTTGTAATGGAGCTACTAAATGGGTTAATGTGTTTTGAAGTTCTTCAAAATTTCTAACGTAAAATGGATTTTTAGCATTTACAAATCGACCATTTAACCTTCCTTTTTTTGACCATTCGGAATAACTTAATCCATTATTTTCATTCGGCTTACCGTCAATATTCCTTTTCTGGATTAAAGCTTTCATTTTTTCAGTTGAACCATTGTATTGTGATTTCAAATCTATTTTTTCATAATTAAATTTTTCATCATCGTTTCCAACAAAATCCAAATCATAAATAGCTTCAAAAACAGTAACTTTTTCACTATGTTTAACGGTAGCCGGAATATCATTTATAAGTTTTTGGTCTTTTCTGCAACCAATAAACAAAACTCTTTCACGATTTTGAGGAACTCCATAGTTTGATGCTAAAGCTACAAAGGGTTGCTCAATATTATAAAGTCTAATTTTAGATAAAATAGTTTCAAATTCTTTTTCCTTTTTAGCCTTAACTACAAAAGAACTTAATCCTTTTACACATTCATCAAAAGAATAATCAAATATTTCAAGTGAAGTAATAATTTGTTGTACATCAACCAAAAAAGCTGCATTTGGCTTTAAATTATTGAAAGCTGTGTGTATTTTTTCAATGATTGTTTCAGGTTCAATTGAAGTTAAAAACGAATCAAAATCATCTGCAAAAAAATCATTGTCTAAATTAGAAAATGCCTTTTCATTGATAACTCGTTTTCTAATGTATTCTAATTCTTTAACACGCTTCAAAAGATTGAATCCGTGACGAATCGTACTAATATTTTTATCGGTTTTACTGGTTTTGTAATCAACAATTTTCGGAGTTAAAAGCCTAAATTTATTCTCCAAATTATTGATATAGCTGTTTTTTAGCGCGTCTAATTCTTTGTCAGTGGCTTTTTCAAATTGCAAACGTAAATTATAACACTCCAAGATAAACGAATTTTCAAATTCTGTTTTTTTGAGTTGTGCAACAAAATGAATCAATAAATAAAATTCGTTTAAATCTACAATTGATCTAATTTCTTGAAGAATCATTTCCTTAATCTTGCCTTGCTCTTTTGTCAAAATTCCTTTGACATTTTCCATAACAAAATATTTAGGGCGTAATTGCCTGATAACTTTTAAGTAATGAGCGAATAAATCATCTTTTTTATCAAACTTTTTTCTTTTTCCAGCCAAACTAAAACTTTGGCAAGGTGGGCCACCACAAACAATATCAACTTCTTTACCCCCAATTTTCTTTAGAAAATTATCTAAAAAATCAGGTTCAGTAATATCTTGACGAAGAAATTCAGCGTCTAAACCAAGTTGATAATTGTATCTGGCTAAATGGGTCAATTCGCAATTTTCATTAATATCACTCGCTAACCTAAAATCATAATATTTATTTCCATATTCAGCTTGAAGAAAGCCTTCGCTAAAGCCACCAGCTCCTGCAAACAAATCAACAAAAGTTACTTTAGATTTAGATTCATACTCTGAAGGTGGTTCAGATGCTATTTTAATGTCTGTATTTTCTCTTCTGCTATTAACTAAAGAAGCAATTTTATCTTTAATTTTTATATCGGTAAAATTAGAGTGCAATTCAGTTTCAAAATATTTTTCAACTTCTTGCTTAAGAAAATTCAAAAATTTATTAATTGATTTATGTGAATATTCAGTATCTAAAACCAATTGATTTTTGTTATCCCAGTCTTTCTTCATTATCTTTTCACCAGTCGCAACTTTGATTTGCATATCTTTTTGACGCAATACAAGATGAATAGGGAATTTTTTGCTTTTATCAGCTTTGTCGAGGTAGAATTTTACATTTATCATTTTACGGACATTTTTACGGATACGGACAAATTTACGGACAAATTTCCCTAATAAACAATAAAAACTAAAATTATTTGTAAAATAATTTCCCTACCTCTCAAACAACCCCAAAGTTCCACCAACCCAATCCTTGTCTTTATTGAATTTTACACCAATCATTTCGCCACGGCTCAAACGTGCCAAGTTGCAGAGTAGAGTAGGAGCGGCATCGTCTTTTTTCCAGACGCAAAGAACACGAACTTCGCATTTCACTTTTCCGTCGGGAGATTGCACTATTGGAAGGTAATTTACTTTTTTCTGGAGAATGTACAATTCTTTTTCGACCACTGCTTCGATGTCTTCTCTTTTGACGTGAAAAATGACTCCTGAGCCCGAAAAAGAAAATAAAGGTTTCAATACATAATTTTCCAAATCTTCCGGAATTGCTGCCAAATCGGTCAACAACGTAGTTTCTATGAAATATTTCCCTTTTAGCATTGGCAAAATAAACTTGCTAATTCTAAAAAACCAGTTGGGATGTCCAGCCCATTCTACATCGAGTTGTTCTGTAAAATTGAAATTCAG
>Ga0316612_1000033_pt1 | contig 53764 bp, 51 predicted proteins | sample MIS2016226_MG_FD_207676 | JGI IMG/M metagenome (GOLD analysis project Ga0316612, IMG submission 207676) | Microbial mat bacterial communities from Middle Island sinkhole, Lake Huron, Michigan, United States - MIS.2016.226 | ecosystem: Environmental > Aquatic > Freshwater > Lake > Sediment... | reverse complement strand
TAACCCCGCTTATCTCTATTCTATCATGGATTCACTGTCGCTCAATTTATTTTCTGGTTCGTTTTCATCCCGTCACTCATCCTTGTAAACGGATAGAGTGCGGGACTTCCCACTCACATTAGTTAAATGTCAAGGCATTTGCGTCGCTGACAGTGGCTATTAATATTTTTTTTCGATTTAGTAAATAAATGGATGCGGTGCGAAGCACCGCATCCATTTATTTGGGCTTGAATGCTTTCTATATCTAGAAACAACCTAGAAATTATCAGTGACATTGCTAATTATTGCGGAACTTTATTATTTCTCGATTAAGTATTCTGAATAATTTACACTAGGGACATAACTATACAACGATAGTCTTCAAAGATTGATGATAAGTAGCTCAGCATATTTATAAACGAACCCAGATTGTTGTACCGCCCGCTTAGCGGGCGGTACAACAATCTGGGTTTTAAGTTTACTGCGTTACTTCGCGCCGCGAATCTTCATCCTAGCTGTAATTAATATCTTTATAACCTATGTCTCAACCCACGATTGAATCTGTTTTAAATGAAAAGCGCTTATTTGAGCCATCGGCTGAGTTCTCACAGGCGGCTCACATTAAAAGTTTAGAAGAATATCAACAAATATACGATCGCGCCGCCGCCGATCCTGCTGCATTTTGGGCCGACCTCGCAGACAAAGAACTACATTGGTTTGAGAAATGGCACACCGTTCTCGATTGGCAACCGCCATCGGTAAAATGGTTTGATGGCGGCAAAATCAATATTTCCTACAACTGCCTCGATCGCCACTTGACAACATGGCGCAAAAATAAAGCGGCATTAATTTGGGAAGGGGAAAATGGCGATTCGCGCACCCTTACCTATTCTCAACTCCATCGCGAAGTATGTCAGTTTGCCAATGCCCTTAAACAATTAGGAATCCAAAAAGGCGATCGCGTTGGCATTTATATGCCGATGATTCCTGAATCGGCGATCGCGATGCTTGCCTGTGCCAGAATCGGCGCGGTGCATGGTGTTGTATTTGGTGGATTTAGCGCCGAAGCTTTACGCGATCGCTTAGTTGATTCTGAAGCGAAATTGGTGATTACTGCCGATGGTGGTTGGCGCAAGGATGTAATTGTGCCACTCAAAGACCAAGTGGATAAAGCCCTAGAGCATGGAGCCGTACCTTCCGTTACTGACGTGTTAGTGGTTAAGCGTACTGGTCAAAATATTCACATGAGCGCAGGTCGCGATCATTGGTGGGATGATTTGCAGCAAGGCGTTTCCGCTAAATGCGAAGCAGAACCAATGGATAGTGAAGATATGCTCTTTGTTCTCTATACCTCTGGCAGTACGGGCAAACCGAAGGGAGTCGTACATACTACCGCAGGTTATAACCTTTATAGTCACATCACTACCAAATGGATTTTTGACATCAAGGATACCGATGTCTATTGGTGTACTGCTGATGTGGGCTGGATTACAGGACATAGCTATATTGTGTATGGTCCCCTCTCCAATGGTGCAACCACCTTAATGTATGAAGGAGCGCCGAGAGCTTCTAATTTGGGCTGTTTCTGGGATGTAATTGAGAAGTATCAGGTGAGTATTTTCTATACTGCACCTACCGCCATTCGTTCCTTTATCAAAATGGGTGAACATCATCCTAATACTCGCGATTTGACTTCTTTACGTTTATTAGGAACGGTAGGCGAACCAATTAATCCTGAATCTTGGATGTGGTATCAACGTGTAATCGGTGGTGGTCGTTGTCCAATTGTCGATACTTGGTGGCAAACGGAAACAGGCGGTATCATGATCACGGCTCTACCTGGTGCAATTCCCACCAAACCAGGCTCTGCGACCTTACCATTCCCAGGAATCATCCCTGATATTGTTGATCTTGAGGGCGATCCTGCGGAATCTAATGAGGGTGGATATCTAATCGTGCGCCATCCTTGGCCAGGGATGATGCGGACGGTTTACGGCGACCCAGAAAGATTCCGTAAGAGCTATTGGGAGCATATTCCATCAAAAGATGGCAAATATGTCTACTTTGCTGGTGATGGCGCTCGTAAGGACAAAGATGGCTATTACTGGGTGATGGGTCGCGTGGATGATGTGATCAACGTCGCAGGACATCGTTTAGGCACAATGGAAATCGAATCGGCGCTAGTTTCCCATCCTGCGGTGGCGGAAGCTGCTGTAGTTGGTAAGCCTGATGAAATTAAGGGTGAAGATATTTTTGCCTTTGTGATTCTCGAAGGCGATCGCCAACCGAGTGATGAACTAGCTAAGGAGTTGAAGAAGCACGTTGTTTCTGAAATTGGCGCGATCGCTCGTCCGAATGAGATTCGTTTTGCCGAGGCTTTACCCAAAACGCGATCGGGCAAAATCATGCGGCGCTTATTGCGATCGCTGGCGGCGGGTCAAGAAATCACCAGTGATACTTCTACGTTAGAAGATCGTTCTATATTAGATAGACTGCGCGAAGGTGCATAAAGTATAAAAAGGAAAAAATGGCATAGCCATTTTTTCCTTTTTATACTTTAGTTGTTTTTGCAAACTGCCACTACTTGTTTAGTGGGTAAGCGAGGGATAGATTCTCTAACGCATTTCGCTGTATACTGATCAGCATTTTGGCATAGCTCTACTACTTGCGTATTAAACATATAGCGACTAGATTCTTTAATGCAGAGCGTTGTAAAAGTAGTAGCATTGCGACAAACTTCCACTACCTGCTTGTTCATCAAATAGCGGCTTGCTTCAGCCACACAATTAGCCTTGTCATTGGCTAAAGCTGGGTTAGGCGGTTGTGATGGGAACGGCATACCAGAATTAGGTTGTGATGGGAACGGCATACCAGAATTAGGTTGTGATGGGAACGGAGGTTGAGAAGAACATTGAAGCCTACCGTCAACATTATCAACGCCATTAGAGCAAGAAAAAGGGTTAGGCAAATATGTATGGATTAAATCACCACGCCTATTTCTACAAACAGCATTAAGGTCGCCTTCATAGTCCATATAGACATTGACGCAGGTTTGGATGTAAGACCCCCTAGGCAGATTCCCAGCATAAGATGGAGAGGGAACCTGTAAAAACGCAAAAGCTATAGATCCAGTGATTTGAAATAATCTATTTATTATTTTGAACATGATTATTTGGATGTTTTGGTGAAAATCGAAAATTTAGCAATATTGCTAAACTATCATGTAAAAGATTATGAAGTCTAATATTTAGTTCTACCCTTCATAAATCTACATTTTGAATTGATTTTAGTTTATGCCCAGCTATTTATAACTATTACAGCAATTTCTGATCAAACAAACCACAAGAAAAGTTTTAAAAGTGTTGCTTTGCAACACTTTTAAAACTTTTCTTAGTTAGATTTTGAGCGCAAAGCGCTGTAGGAATTACGCAAAATGATTTGAAACCCGCACTGCATCGTAAGGGCAATTCATGAATTGCCCTTACGATGCGTTGCTTTGCGTAAGTCCTAACTATGCATAGCTACTTAACTGCAACTTGAAATGGAGCAACTCGCCAGAGTTGTTCTAATTTTGTAGCTGGCATCGTCAAATAGAGAATATCCCCTGCACTGAGAGAAGCTTCCAACAAATTCCATCCATGAATCGTTTGACAAGCGGTTTCTATATAAAGCGGAACAAAATCCGCAGTCATCGAGGCTTCGCAGACGGGTTTGCCACAGAATGGATGGTTAGGAGTAATCATCGTGGCGATCGCTACCCAAAGACTATCCGCCACAATGCCATTGCCGAGAATGCGTCCACCGAGTGCCGATGATGCAAAGGCAGGAGCCGCGATTTCAGGAGGACTAAGCACCGCTTCAAAATCAAATACTTCCTGCGCCATTCCTGCATAGTAGGGATCGTCATAGCGCACGACTACCCGACAACGGGGCGCGATGCCCTTGGCATTCAGGGCAATTTCTAAATTCGCCGTGTCATTACTGGTGACAGCGAGTAAGCTTTCGGCTTTATCGAGATTTGCCGCCTTGAGTGTAGTCGGCAAACTCGCATCACCATGAATGACAGGAATATTTTGCGATCGCACCGTATCTAAAAAACGGTTATTGGGGTCACGTTCGATCACTAATACTTCATATCCATAGCTAACTAGTTGTAGCGCGGTCTGCACACCAACACTTCCCAAACCACAAATCACAATATGATTGCGTTGTGGTACTCGCGCCGCATCCCAGAAGTTCCGTAACCGTGAGCCGAGAATAAAGTCATTGAGAATCGCGTAGAAAATACCAATTACAGCAGTTCCAATTAGCATCATAATAACTGTAAAAATCTTGATGCTATCAGGTGAAAATTCGACTACACCTTCATTTCCACCCGCCCCTGTAATCATTCCCACTGAGAAATAGAGCGCATCTACTAACGAAACTTTCATTTGAAAACTGGTATAGACCAATGTTGCCGAAAAAATTGTCAGCAATAGGGCAATCGCGGTAAATAAAACGGCTCGCCCATGTTCATGGAAATGGCGAAAGCTCATCAATAGCTTCGATATTTTTTGTAAGATCGGACGTGACGCAGTTCTGACGCTGGGCTGTGTACCTAGTAATAGGCGATCGCCGATTTGCAAAGTCCGACCATTCAGCACCGCACTTACTAAATCAACTTTGCTCTCGTCATAGGGTAAGTAATAGATCAGCATCCGCGATCGATCTTCCCAAAATTCTGATAGTGGTTTGCCAAACCAAGGATGGCGATCGTCAATATATTCTTCATGGATCGGCCAAGTCTGATTGAAGAGCCGTAACTGCCCGATCGCCTGACTCCCCATCGCACTAAAAGCAAATACAGGCGCAGCCAAAGCCGCCACACTCATAGTCAAATGATTGGGTAAGGTTAGGTCTAGACGCACGCCCAAACTGGAGTTGAACAACCGATTAATAATTCTGACATGGGGATTAAGCACCCTCGCTTGCATCAAAATTGTCAGGTTGCGAGTCTCATCGGCTCCTGCCAAAATTAAGGTCTGAGCATCTCGAATTCCTGCGGCTAATAAGGTCTCAGCCGCCGCTAAATCACCAATAATAATTTCGGCATCAGCTTGATGAATTGGTCGATCATGAATGCCAACAACAAGACAACCTTGCTGTTTCAGCAGGCTCAAAATTTTGTAACCCGTTCGATCTAGACCACAGACGATAATGCGGGGTTTCATTGTTTGTGCGCGATCGCGATCGCTACCCATAGGACTATCGTAGCTATTGTGAGCTATCGATGACATTGCGACTGTAGCTGATAACACGAATCAGATTAAAAGATTCAATGCGATCGGCGATCGATCGATAGATGCTCTGATTTGGTGGAAGTAGGATGAAAAGATTGCACGCTTAAGTATTTAGTTCAGAATTTAGTTCAGATTTTAATTTATGGTCTTCTTGTCGGTAGTCCGAGATATGCGGCGCGAAGCGCCGCATATCCTTACGCATATAAATCCTTTCTTTTTTAGGACTACCTTCTTGTCAAATCCTATTTGATAAGAAGGTAGATCTATCTTTGCTAGTTTGAAAAATTAATTTACTGGGCATTAGGACCTTTATAATAATTAGTCTCTAAAAACGTATTTGATATCCATTTGATAAATTCACCGTTATAAACGTTAAACTTCCTAATCAAATAAAAATTGGAAAATGCCATCGTTGGCAGTAACCTTGATAAAGGTCTAGCAATAATTTTGGGGAATGGATAAAACTGTGAACCCATATACTTTTCTACCCGTAAGCACTCACCCGCAATTGAATTGTAGAATAATAGTGTGTCATTTTTAGAAAAACTTCTAACATGAGCAGATATCATTTTTGAACAGGTAGGATGAATACCAAACAATCCTAGTATTCTATTATGCAATGAAAGAACATTGGGAACACCTAAAAACAAAACTCCACCTGTTTTTAAAACACGAAATATTTCATTGTTTATAAAATATATTTCCTTCGTGTGTTCTAGTACCTGATTGGCAATAATAAAATCTATAGATTCATCATCAAAGGGAAATAAATCCTTTTCAATATCTAGCGAAACTTGCTCTATCCCAATTTCATTGAGATGTGACTTATTCCATCCACCATAATCAATCCCAATTAATTTACAGCTTGGAAATCTCTCCTTTATTCTCATAAGGTCATTACCATGACCACATCCAATATCTAAGCAAGTTGATATATTATCTACACAAATCTCACTCAATAGATGTCTACCATAGGTTTCTTCATGATCAACAATTGTTAGGCGAGATGAAGTACCAGGAATTAATTTTCTCAGCATATTTTTAGTTGATATATTTTTTTGATTTTATTTGATTTTAATATTTATCTCTAATCTGAATTTTAGGACATATTGAGTGCGCGACCAATAATCTGTTCAAGTTCTATTCAAAAAACAAATAAATGACGGCGACGCGATGTGTCACCTTCATTTATTTGTTTTTTGCGTCCTAACCAAAACTTGCATTGCTATAGGTTAAAGTTTTTTAATTGTGTCATTGCGTCCGAAAATATGGCAAATTAGAGGATCGCATCATAGTTAAAAACTACCTCGATAAACGAAGTTTAAATTAATGACATTAAAAGTTGGAATTTTAGGATTTGGTGGATTAGGTCAGGCGGCGGCGAAATTGCTTAGCGCTAAGCAAGAAATGCAGCTAGTCGTAGCGGCGGATAAAGAGGGCTTTGCCTATGACCCACAGGGGCTGGATGCTAACAAGGCGATCGCCGCTTACCAAAAACAAGGCTCACTGGGCTATCTCGAAGGATCGGGTATTCTTACTCAAGACAGCATTGCGGCAGCGATCGCTACCGCCAAGGATGTCGATGGTTATTTCCTCGCCTTGCCTAACCTGCCTAATACTTTCATGGCAAGCGTGGCTAAGCAATTCATCGCTTCAGGTTGGAAGGGTGTGCTAGTTGACGCAATCAAACGCACTAGCGCCGTTGAGCAAATGATCGCTCTTGCCCCAGAACTGGAAGCCGCAGGGATTACCTATATGTCGGGATGTGGCGCAACCCCTGGACTATTGACGGCGGCGGCAGCGATCGCGGCTCAGAGCTTTGCCGAAGTCCACAAGGTCGAGATTACCTTCGGGGTCGGTATTGCTAACTGGAATGCTTACCGCGCCACCATTCGCGAAGATATCGCGCATATGTCTGGCTACACCGTCGATATGGCTCAGGCGATGACCGATGCGGAAGTAGAAGCATTGCTTGAAAAAACTAATGGGTTAATCTCGTTGGAAAATATGGAACACGCCGATGACATCATGCTCGAACGTGCGGGAATTTGCGATCGCGATCGCGTTACCGTCGGCGGCGTAGTTGATACGCGCAATCCCAAGAAGCCTCTCAGTACGAATATGAAGCTGACAGGGCGCACTTTCGAGGGCAAAATCTCCACCCATACTTTCACCCTCGGCGATGAAACCAGTATGGCGGCTAATGTGTGTGGACCCGCTTTTGGTTATCTCAAAGCTGGCAAACAATTCCACAAACGCGGCTTCTATGGTCTGATGACTGCTGCTGAAGTAATGCCTGCGTTCGTTCGTTAAGATCAAAAAACAAACCTTGTAAAGCAAGGCTTGTTTTTTGATCCAGCGCTTTGCGCTGACTTAAAACCCAAAAATATTTTTAAAAGCGGCGCGGAGCGCCGCTTTTAAAAATATTTTTGTACTACTCAAAGCCTGAACAGGCTGTAGATGTGGAATAATCAAATTTTATAACGTTTACAAATTCATGTCTGTTCGAGTTCGTATTGCACCAAGTCCAACGGGTAATTTGCATATAGGCACTGCCCGCACTGCTATATTTAATTGGCTATATGCCCGTCACCACAAAGGGACATTTATCCTCAGAGTCGAAGACACCGATCGCGAAAGGTCTAAGGATGAATATACTCAAAATATTTTAGAAGGCTTGGCTTGGTTAGGGATTGATTTTGATGAAGGGCCATTCTTTCAAACCCAACGCAGCGATCGCTACATTGCTACCGTCAAAAAACTATTAGCTGAGAAAAAGGCTTACTTCTGCTACTGCACTGAAGCGGAACTAGACGCAATGCGGGAAGCCCAAAAAGCCAACAAACAAGCTCCTCGTTACGACAATCGCCATCGCAATCTCACTGATGCACAACGTCAAGCCTTTGAAGCAGAAGGTCGTCGTCCTGTGATTCGCTTTATTATTGAAGAACCGCGTACCATTGCATGGAATGACCTTGTACGCGGCACTGTGTCTTGGAGTAGCAGCGATCTTGGTGGTGACATGGTGATAGCCCGTGTTGATGAACAGGGCAATATCGGCTTACCTCTCTATAACTTTGCGGTGGTTGTCGATGATCTTGATATGGAAATCACCCAAGTAATTCGAGGTGAAGACCATATTGCCAACACTGCTAAGCAAATTCTGATCTATGAAGCCCTCGGCACAACCCCTCCTCAGTTTGGGCATACACCGCTAATTCTCAATCAGCAAGGTGCGAAAATTTCTAAACGTGATGGCGCAACCTCTGTTTGGGAATTCCGCAACCTGGGTTATATTCCCGAAGCCTTTAATAATTATATGGCGCTGTTGGGCTGGTCGCCTAGCGATGGAAAAGAACTCTTCACCATGCAAGAAGCCTCGCAAATCTTCAGTTTCGATCGCGTTAATAAGGCGGGAGCAAAATTTGATTGGGATAAGTTGAATTGGATTAATAGCCAATATCTGCACTCTTTACCCACCGAAGATGTATGCGATCGCCTGACTCCATTTCTCAAGGATGCTGGCTATGATTTAGAATCCGTTGATCGTCAATGGTTATTAGATTTAACTAAATTGATCGCTCCTAGCTTAACGCTCTTGACCGATGCTGCGACAATCAGCAAGTTCTTCTTCACAGAATTTGAAGACTATACCGAAGATGCGAAGGCAACTCTGCAAGGTGAAGCGATCGCGGGTATTATCAACGCTCTCATTGAAGCTCTGAAGGAAACGACCGAACTAGATGCCGACAGTGCAGGTGAAGTCTTGAAAACAGTGATGAAGTCTCAGGGCGTGAAAAAAGGTGCAGTGATGAAGCCATTACGGGCGGCTCTCACTGGCGATCTGCATGGTCCTGAAATCTTGCCTACCTTTGTGCTACTGCACCGCAAGGGTATGGCATTATCTCGTTTGGAACGCGCATTACAGAGCTTTACAGCGAATTAAAACCCAGATAAATTTTTGCAAGCACGGCGAAGCCGTGCTTGCAAAAATTTATCTGCGAGGATTAACGTTTGAGACGATTGATTTGATCTTGGAGTTCATCAATTTGACGCTTGAGGCGATCGGCTTCGGTTTCTGACTTGTTTTCCTCTTTAGGAGTTTGCGAAACATCCACTGCCCCAGTCGTGTCACCGCGCTTGTAATTGCCAGACTTGATATTGCGATATTCCTCCGAATCTGCCCAATCGCGGATATAGTGAACGCGCTCAACAGGGAAGGGATGACTGAGCATCGAGCCAGCACCAAAACCGTTGTAGAGCATGAATTTATAGATCTGATTGAGATTGTCTTTATCGAGTTCTTGATAAGCATCCGATTGACGGATAAATTCAGTCAAGCTCAACTCATGGGCAAAAGCAGAACTTCCACCCGATAGCTTCATCATCGTGGAGAGAACCGTATCTAGGTTGTCGGTGACTAGAAATGCGGCGCGATCGCTGGATAATTCTGCCTTACGCCGCCATTCAAAAAATGCGTAAATCAAACCACTGCTGACGATACCGCCCAAACCAAAGGTCATTTCGCTAATCGTCGAAACTACACTCATCACCCACATCGCCATCTGAATTAAGGTCGTGTGACCGCACTTGATATGACCTAGTTCATGGGCAAGCACAGTCCGAATTTCTTCTTCCGTCAGAAGATCTAATAATCCTGAATTAATCACAATATAGGGATGATCTTTGCCGAGAGCGTAACTATTTGCCACAGGATTTTGGGAGACAAATAGAACTGGTTCAGGTTGGACATCGAGATCGGCAACACATTCCCTAAAAATGCGATGAATCGTGGCGTATTGACGATGACTGACCTGAATGCTATTGCCGATGTGGTAAATCGTCTGCGGACGCTCGTACATAAACTCAACAAATTTACCCGCCACGAGGTCAAACCCCGGCACACTGCGGAGGGCTTGTTCGGCTTGGCGATCGAGGGGATGTCGAAAGGCTTCGCTAGAAATTCCTGTATAACGTGGCATAGGTTTATCCGTTTGTTGTAATATTCGCGATTTATTTCTAGTTCATTCTATCGCAAAGGTAAAATGAGGCGCTTTTTACCCTAAAGGAGAGTGGCTGAAGCTAATTTTTAGTTTGTTGTAACAAAAGCGCATCGGTAGGATACGTTAAACCCATTGGGGCGCTAAAGTATAAGTAGATATTTATATGGAGTTAAATAGCGTGCCATCAACTGAAACCAGCCAAGTTTTGAGTCAAGAAATATCAGAACTAGATGCCAACTTAGATCAAGATTTAGATCAAGATTTAGAGCAAATCAAGACCAGTGATCTCCATGTGGTCGAAACCTGTCCATTGCTTGCGCCTGTGGAAATTAAAACCGAATTACTGATTACGCCCGCGATCGCTAAGGTAGTTTCTGGTGCTAGAAATCGCATCCGTAATATTTTAAACGGTAGCGATCGCCGCCTTTTAGTGGTGGTTGGTCCCTGCTCAATTCACGATGTCAAAGCTGCTAAGGAATATGCTACCAAATTAGCCAAATTCCGCGATGGTGTTAGTGATGCTCTCGAAATCGTGATGCGTGTCTATTTCGAGAAGCCTCGCACCACCATCGGCTGGAAAGGTCTAATCAATGACCCCCATCTCAATGGCACATTTGATATTAACTACGGGCTTCGCATGGCGCGGGAGCTATTGCTGGATGTCGCAAAATTAGGCTTGCCCAGTGCCACCGAATTACTCGATCCGATTGTGCCGCAGTACTTAGCGGATTTGATTTCTTGGACAGCGATCGGCGCAAGAACGACTGAGAGCCAAACCCACCGCGAAATGTCCTCTGGCTTATCGATGCCCGTCGGTTTCAAAAATGGCACGGATGGCGGCATTGATGTCGCGATTAATGCGATGCTGTCGGCGCGTCAGCCCCACCGTTTCCTCGGTGTCAGCAATGAGGGGCGATCGAGCATTGTCACCACCACAGGTAATCCCGACGGACATATTGTCTTGCGTGGCGGTAAGCAAGGTCCTAATTATGACAAGGTTCATGTGGAGGCGATCGCCAATCGTTTACGCGATCGCAATTTACTGCCCTACATGATGGTCGATTGCAGTCATGACAATAGCGGTCAGGATTACAAAAATCAGCCCATCGTGTTGCAGGATATTGCGGAGCAGGTGCGTAATGGTTCCGAAAATATCGTCGGGATCATGCTCGAAAGTCATCTCAATCGTGGCAAACAACCTTTGCACGATTTAGCGAAATTGGAATATGGAAAAAGTATTACTGACGGTTGCATTAATTTTGAGCAGACCGTTGAGACTTTAACAGATTTAGCTGAGGCGGTTAGAGCAAGTCGTTTGTAAAAAAAAGCACCCTTGGGGTGCTTTTTTTTAGCATAAACCAAGTTGGCAATGGGATTGCAGAATGTTTAGACTGGCTACACAATGGACGAGTTATATTTGATGTTGTGTGGCTGTTAACTGTGGTCATTTTGGAAAAAGGGTATAAAACTATGATTTCACAAACTTCTGAACCCTTACAAATTCTAGACTCACTTTATCAACGGGGCTATCGAAGTAATTTAATCGATCGTTCTCTGAATAAGATCATTGAGTTAGAAAGAGCTAATAATCTTAAGCAAGCTTCTGAACTCCAAACAAAGTTACAAGCATACGAACTTCAGTATCAAATGTCTTCGGATATTTTCTATCAAAGATTTAGTGAAGGTAGTTTAGGTGATGATATTGATTATTTTGAATGGAGTGTTTTTTATGAGCTTTGGCAATCTGTTCAAGAGCGTTTGCAGGTGTTACAGCCAAAAAGACAATAACCATTATGGAAGCTCGTCAATATCTTGAAAATATTAAATCTAGACTGATTTCCAGCAGTGTGATCGCTGCTTTTACAATTGTTGAAGAATTAGATTTTGGCGATCGCGGTTATTTTCGGGCAAGGGTGACGCTTAGTAATGATGACTTTTTGGAAATTGCTGAGTATTTTAAGATTATGGAGAATATTGTTACAACAACGCGGTATCGCTATCAGTGGATGGACTGCGATCGCTCTAACTTACGCAAACGTTGGGACAATGTGCCTCATTTTCCAAATCTGCCTAATTTTCCGCATCATATTCATGTTGAGTCAGAGGAAAATGTTATTTCAGGTGATTCGTTAAGCATTCAGGAGCTTTTAGATATTCTTGAACAAGAGCTTGAGTTTTGATCGCCTGAGTAAAACTGAACTTTGAAGATCGCTGCCTCAATCAGATTTTACCTTTGCTAATTTTACAAATACTTGTAATTTACTCGAAATCTAACGATAATGTGATAGTTCGTAATTTATAGCATTATGACCGATCCCTTGGCTGAAAAAATTGGTATTAACGTGCAGGGCGGTACTGTGAATGTACAGAATCTCAATATTGGGATTGCCGAAAGACTTGCAGAGTCAGGCGATCGCGTCAGGATTTTGGTAGTAGCGGCTAATCCTTTGGGATCGTCTCCTTTGAAGTTGGATCATGAGGTGAAAACAATCCAAGAGGCGTTAAGGCGATCGCGCAAACGCGACAATTTTGTGGTGGAATATCGGCTGGCGGCTACTCCTTCAGAATTGCGCCGTGCTTTGTTGGATGTGGAACCCCATGTTTTGCATTTTAGCGGTCATGGTGCGGGGGAGCAGGGGTTGTTATTTGTGAGTGATGAGTCGGCGGGGGCGATATATCGTTCGGATAGTGGGGAGGTGAGATCGCGTTCCACTAATTCTGATGAGATTAAATTTGTTCCCGCGCAACCACTGGCGAATTTGTTGCAACTTTGTGATGAGCATTTGGAATGTGTGGTGTTGAATGCTTGTTATTCGGATGTGCAGGGTGATGCGATATCGGCAAATACTCCCTTTACGATTGGGATGCGCGATCAGGTGGCGGATAATGTGGCAATTAAGTTTTCGCAGGGTTTTTATGATGCGATCGGGGCGGGGAAGGGTTATGAAAGTGCTTTTAAATGGGGGAAGGTGGCGATCGAGTTTGATCTTGCAAATGATGAAGCCTCAAAGATTCTGATATTGCGGAAAAAAGGAAACACTATTTCAGAATTAGCCACCAGAATATATTCTTCAAATAGTCCAAGCGGATTTCCTTATGATTTAGACGATTTTTTAGAACAAATTCTTTATCCTTCTCAAAATAAAAACACCTATTTTGATCGTGCCATAGAAAAACATGAGAGTGGAGATAATTATGGAGCAATAATTGACTACAGTGAGGCAATCCGAATTAATCCCAATAATTCTGCTGCTTTCAACAATCGCGGTAATGTTAAAAGTGATCTGGGAGATCAACACGGAGCCATCGCTGACTATAACGAAGCTATTCGACTCGATCCTAAAGATGCTATGTTTTTTAATAATCGAGGTCTTACTAAGTCTGCTTTAGGAGATAAAGAAGGGGAAATTGAGGATTACAATGAAGCCATTCGTCTTGATCCTGAATATAATGATGCTTATTATAATCGGGGTCTAGCCAAGTCTGCTTTAGGAGACAGAGAGGAGGCAATTGCCGATTATAACCAAGCAGTTCGTCTTGACCCTGAATATATTGAAGCTTATTACAATCGCGGTCTAGCTAAATCTGCTTTAGGAAATAAAGAAGGGGCAATTGATGACTACAACGAAGTAATTCGTCTTGATCCCGAACATACCGAGGCTTATTACAATCGTGGTTTAACTAAATCTGCTTTAGGAGACAAAGCAGGGGCAATTGAAGACTATAACGAAGTAATTCGCTTGAATCCTAGTTCTCACATTGCTTACAATACCAAAGCATGGACAAAATACCTGATAGGGGATAGTCAAGGAGCATTAATAGATGTTAAACATTCTCTTGAACTTAATCCTAAATCTTCCGCAGCTAACCATACACACGGGGTAATCTTATTCTATGGGCTTAGTTGTCCAAGAGAGTCTGTTGTAGCTTTTACATCTGCTATTGAACTTAAAGCAAATGACTCTGAATCACATTGTGATCGCGGAATAGTTATGGCAAGTTTAGGTAACACACAAGAAGCAATAGATGACTTTACTAAAGCGATCATATTTAATAATAATTGGGATGCCAGAAGCCTTGCGGATGCTTACCATAATAGAGGGAATACATATCAACAGATAGGGGAAAAATGAAATGCCTTGGCAGATTTTCGGAAAGCATCGGAACTCTATCAACAGCAAGGTAATACAGAATGGTATAACAACTCTCGCGATAGGATTAGAGAGCTAGGAGGCTAGAGAAGGAAAAAGGAAAAAGGAAAAAGTTTAAAATAGAAAATAGACTATAGGAGTTTAACCCATGCAAATTACCATTGAAATACCTGATGAACTCAGCAATATCATCCAAAACAAAGGTAAACCCCTTAATATTGCGATTATTGAAGCATTAGGGCTATATGTCCAACATGACACACCAATCAACAGCATCACAAATCCCATACAACCAGAAATTGACTGGGCTGCAAAATGGGAACAATGGTTTGCAGAATGTGAAGCTATGCCAATACCTACCACAACCCAAACACCACAAAATGACTACACAGCCCTACTAATTGATAAATATCGCAAACAAGGGCTAGAGCTATGATTTTATGTGATACAGGAGTTTTATTATGCCTATGCGATCAATCCCAACCCAAACACCAAGCCTGTAAAGAAGCAGTCCGAAAAACAAAGCAACCACTATTAACCACATGGTCTTGCTTGACTGAAACCATGTATTTAGCCTTGCATCGTGGCGGATGGGCAATGCAACAGCAAATCGCCAAATTGCTTCTAAATCAAATGGTGCAAGTATTTCAAATTCAAACAGAAGACTACGAAAGATTATTTGCCTTGATGTCACAATATCGCGATCGCCCAATGGATCTTGCCGACGCAACCTTAGTCATTGCCGCCGAAAAGACAGGAATAAAGCAGATTTTGACTTTAGATTCAGATTTTCTGTTTTATCGAATTAGCGATCGCAACTCATTTGATGTAATTTTTCCTGATAATAAACCTTAGAAACTTTGACACAGATACCCAACCAAATAACGGAGTGAGCCAATGACAGCTAGAGAACAACTTTTACGAGAAATTCAACATAGTTCAGAACCACTGATTAAAGAGGTTTTAGATTTTTTGCTTTTTGCTAGAAGCAGAAATTATTGCTTTGTAGAACCTGAAGTAGTCGATCGCCAAACACCACAACAACCAATCTGGGAATTCGCTCAAGAATTAATGCAAGATGCCCCACCCGAAGAACTTGCCAAACTCCCAACCGATAGCGCCAGAAACCACGATCACTACCTCTATGGCGCACCAAAACAACCATGAGAATAGTCTTTGCTGATACCTATTACTGGATCGCACTTTTAAATACCAATGGCGAAGACTACAAACAAGTCATCCAATTTGGGCAAGCTAATCCAAACATAAAACTGGTGACAACAGAACCCGTAGTTGACGAGGTTCTAAACTTCTTTGGTAGTAAAGGTGCTTTTTTGAGAGGACGCGCTTTTAGCCTCAGTGAGAGAATAGCAATCGATCGCGCAATCCAGCTAATTTCTCATGACGCTGATATCAGACAGGCTGTATTAACTTTATATCGCGATCGGCTAGACAAAGGTTACAGCTTTACCGATTGCTACTCAATGATTGTGATGCAGAGAATGGGTATTTTGGAAGTGCTGACCCATGACAAACACTTTGCTCAAGAAGGTTTTACGATCTTATTCCCATAACAAGGTAATACAGAAGAAAATTTAGGAGATTAACCCATGAATATGACAGAACAAGAACTATTCAAAGCCTTCGAGTCATTACCTATCGAAGCCCAGCGTCAAGCCCTAAACTTCATCGCCTGCTTACAACAAACTTATGCCCCAGTTACAGTCTCTCCCAATATCGCGGTCAAAAGCTCAGATATCAACGCACAGCATCAAAAACTAACCCTTAATGACCTAATATCCAGTATTCCCAATAACTTTATATATCCTGACGATGTAATGGAATTCGCTGAAAGTGAACCACTAGGGCGCGAACTTCTATGAATATACAAAGAGATGAAATTATCAGAATTAATCTTAACCAATTAACTGCACTGTGGAACCTTCCTCTCCTTTCGACACTTCAATCAAAGTATTAAAGGCTTCCTTCATTTGCGGCATATGCGTAATGACGAGAATGCACTCAAAATCGGGCGCGATCGCATTAATGGCACTGACAAGGCGATCGCAGCCTAATTGGTCTTGACTGCCGAAACCTTCATCGATGATTAGGGTTTGGAGGGTGCTGCCTTTGCGTTGGGCAAGGACACGGGAGAGGGCAAGGCGCACCGCAAAGTTAATTCGGAAGGCTTCACCACCTGAATAGGTTTCGTAGGGTCTTGTGCCTCTTGTATCGGCAATTTCAATATCGAGGGTTTCGATGAGGCGATCGCTTTTTTTGCCAGATTTTTGGGTGATGAATCGCACATTTAATTGACGATCGCTGAGTTGCGCGAGAATTTGATTGGCTTCCACTTCGATTTGAGGTAAAACGTTTTCCAGCATTAGAGCTTGAATGCCATTTTTGCCAAAGGCTTGATGTAGCTCGGTGTGGATGCGTTGACGATGACGGGATTGTTCTATTTGGGTAAGGGTTTCCTGTTCGCGGTGGCGACTTTGCTCTAGTTGCTGTTGGGCTTGCTGGAGACTGCCGATTTGTCCAAGAAGACGATCCATTTGCGATCGCCAGTTTTGCAGATTTTGGCGCAAGGATTGAATCTCACTACCATGATCGCCATGAAGAGATTGAATTTGTGATTGTAATTCGCTAATTTGATTGGTAATTATTTGTAATTCTTGCTGCTGTTTAGTTTGAGATTGTTGCAGATGATTCACTTGTTGCTGAAGTTCGGGATATTCCTGTTCGGCGCGGGTGAGTTCTTGATAACGTAGCAATGAGGTTGTGAGGTCATGCTTTTGAGTACGCAATTGTTGATGAAGATCGGGATCGTAGGCTAGTTGGGTGAGGGTGCGATCGCATTGTTCTAGTTCATGCTGTACTTCTAAATCAATCAGATTTTTAGTTAAGCGCTCCTGTAATTGATGGATTTTAGTTTGCAGATCGGGAATTTTTTGCGAGAGATGTTCGGCTTGACGTTGGGCATTTTTTAATTCCGATTGCTTGACTTCTGCCCAGCGCCAGCGTTCGACATCACCGCGTGCGAGGGCATGATTTTTTTCATCGTAGGCAAATTTATGAATATTTCGATCAATTAGTTCCATTTCCTCCCATGCTTCACGCATATAGTTTTGATTTTGCAAGCGATCGCTTAAATCTTGAATATCAGCATCAATTTGGACTAGTCTTTGTTTTGCCTCAGCGATCGCCTTCAGCCGTTCCTGTAAAGTCCCTTTGCGCTGAATTAAATCATTGAGCGGGGCAAGTTCCTTTTTTAAAACCCGATATTCTTCACGCAAAACTTCAATTTCACAATTAGAAGCCGCTTGTTGTTCCTTCACAATCCAAATATCGGCTTGCAGATCGCGAGATTCCTGTTTGTGTTTTTTCTGGACTAGCTGCCAATGGGCTTCATCGAGGGGGCGATCGCACAATGGACAGGGCGCATTCGGTACTGTTAACTGACGCATTTTTGCTTCTAATTTATGAAATGCCGCCTCACTATCTGCCAATCTGGTTTTTAATCGCTCCAAAAAATCGCGACGTTCTAATCCTTTTTCATGGACACGTTGCTGATAGACCTGTTTATTTTGCAAGAAAATAATTTGCCGATCTATCTCCTGTGCGTTGAGCAGCAATTGATCGTGGTTCTTGACCTGCAAATATAACTGTTCTCTTTTAGTAACTAATTCATCTAATTTTGCCGCTAGTCGAGTTTGTTCCCGTTCTAATTGATGTTTGAGAACTTGATGGCGATGGACTAGGGGCGTAGATTGGGCATGGAGGCGATCGAATTCCTGTAATACGGCTCTTGCTTTATGTAGTTCCGCGATCGCTGCTTCAATTTCTATTGCCCGACCGAGAATAGTTTTTAAATCGCTTTCCTGCTGGACTAGCCCCTCTAACTGAGCTTGATAATGCCGTAACTGCCCCTTCAATTCGCTTTGTAAACTGGTGAGTTTATGGCTAAATTCTCCCCGCCGATCGCAAAGTTGTTGATATTTCTGCAACTTACGCTCAAAATCTGCCTCCTGACTGCATAGCAATTGATAGCGTTCATGATCTTGCAAAATCGGCGATCGCTGAGCAAGATAACCTTCCAATTGCTGCAATTGCCTTTGCTGACTGGCTAACTGTCGAGATGATTGCGTTAAATTTGCCATCAGTGAAGACTGCTGTTGTTGTTGCCAAGTTAGTTGCTGTAAAAGGATTTGGTATTTATTTTGCAACTCTTCCACTACTTGCAATCTTTGATGATCGCGAGATTCCCATACTTGTAAATCGATTAACTGCGATCGCAAAATTTCTAACTGCGGCGCGATCGCCTCTCCTGCCTGAATTTGTTCTCGCAAATGTGACAATAAATTTTCTAAAACCGCCGCCTCTGCCTTACTGGTTCGCGCCATATCCTTAGCCCGTTCCGCAAGCTGATCGTACTGCGATAGCGCCAGCATATCGGCAAGAATTTGTTTGCGATCGCTAGGGCGCTTCAGCATAAACTCATCGGCGCGACCTTGGCGCAAATATGCCGAATTAATAAAAGTTTCGTAATCCATTTTCAGATGCGAAACAATCGTTTGCTGTGTCGATTGCACCTTGCGCTCGGTTAAGGATTTAAATTTGCCCTCACTCTGCACCTGAAATTCTAAAGAAGTGGAACTATTGCGCGATCGCGTCCTGATCACTCGATAGACTTCACCACCCGCAATAAAAGTAAAGTCTACCTGCGCCTCTTTAGAACCAACGTGAATTACATCATCTTGGCTTGCCACGCGGCTTGCACCCCAAATCGCCCAAGAAATCGCCTCCAATAACGAAGACTTTCCCGCCCCATTTGCGCCACAAATACAAGCAACATGAAGCCCGCTAAAATCTAGGGCTAATTGTTGATAGCTCAAGAAATTTTTTAATCGTAATTTCTGAGGAATCATTTTGTTGTGCCAGAACCTTTCTTATGCAATTATATTAATTATTATCTAATTATCATAATAATGTATTACTCAATAAAAGTACCACTCTATGGATTTAGTAGGGGTAATTCATGAATTACCCCTACTAAATCCAAAAACCACTATACTTTTGCCTTCAAGCTGAGGGAGTTATGGAAATATGGGAACAAATTAGCCGCCAAAGAGTTAAGTACATTGTCGATAGCTATCAGTTAGCTGGTGATGACGATGAATATTTTGATGACTATTTGGAAGAGATTCTTCAAGCCTACGCACCTCCACAGATTGAGTTGGCGCTTGTCGAGGTCTTGATTGAAAGCTGGCGCAATCTTCCCCCGATGCGGGGCTATGCCTTTCTAAAGCGATCGCATGATCTTCTAAAATCTTGGGAAAATAAAGCGATCTACCCCAGCATTTCCGCTACTCAGTTCAGATTAATTACAGGTTTAGATCCTACGCCGATATTTGGCGATATTCAGCCATCTAGAGAGATATTCATTTCTGCCAACTAAATCGACAACGCTAGTCGCTCAAATCCAAATCCAGAAAAAAGTGGCGGCGCGATGCAGCACCACTTTTTTACTGAAGACAGTTGTAATTGGTAATTCTGAAAATGGCAAAGCTATTTTCAGAATCGTTATAAAATATAGGCAGCAACCTCAAATTATTTAGAGATTTTGTAAATAGTCATATCTCTCATCCATGAATATTTCTTTATTAAGTTCAAAATTGATGAATAAAATTTTTAAGAGCAATTTTTCCTTTAAGCTTCTGCTCATATTATTTTTATTCTCATTTTTAGGATATTTAGGAAACTATTTTCGGCTACCACTATTTTTTGGGGTTGACTTCCTATTCGGTAGTATTTTCGCCTTAATTGCAACCTATTTCTATGGACTGAGGATAGGGACTATCGTGGCCGCGATCGCCAGTATTCACACATATTTTATCTGGGGACAACCATTTGCCGCGATTTTGTTGATTTTAGAAGCCATTTGGGTAGGAATTGGACTACACCATTACCGCGAAAAAACTAAGCGATCGCGCAACATGGTCATTTTAGTGATTTTCTATTGGCTATGCTTGGGCGCACCCTTATGTTTTATTTTTTATCGCTTCTTTTTATCCTTTGGAAATAGCTCAGTTATTCTCGTTGTTCTTAAGCAATCAATCAATGCTGTTTTTAATGCTCTGATTGCCCATTTATATATTGATTTCTTGCCAACATTCCGTCAATGGATACCATACAAACCAGAGAGGTCCAACACATTATCTAATGTAAATATTCAACAAATGTTATTTCATTTGTTGTTAGCCTTTGTTTTTCTCCCAGTTCTCACGATCGCTATTTTGACGGGCTATCAATCTTTACACAATATTCAAAATGAAATTAATACCCAATTACGCTCCAGTACAGAATCCCTTAAAATTGATTTCAAGTTTTGGCATCAGCGTAATTTGATGATTGCAAGAGAGTTAGCAAATTCTATTGCTGAGGGGAAAAACTTAGAATCTCAGCAACTCGTCACTGACACTTTCGGAAACACAGCCACAAACCTTTCAAGAATCTATACTACTGACATTGAAGGCAATATATTGACTTCCTTTCCGCGTATTGATAGCAAAAATAAAACTATTTTCATGCAGGCTAAAGAGCATCAACAGTTATTTGAACAGGTAAAAGCCACTTTAGCTATTGGCTTTGGAGATATTCATGTTGATAGTTTGGGCGGTTATTTGAATCTTGATATTGCTGTCCCAATTTTTCAAGAAAATCGCTTCAATGGCATCGTGATTATCTCTTTAGATACTTCTAAAATCCAAGAATTTCTAATAAATCAATCTGCTGCATGGCAAATAGAAACTTTGCTGTTAGATCGTTATAAAAATATAATTGCGAGTAATTCTCCTAATTTTTTATCAGGCAAGCTATTTGATATTTACCAGAACAGTGAAATCCGTTTCTTTAGGGAAGGACAGATTCAATGGCTCCCTCAAATAAAAGGAGCAGTTATGACTCGATGGCGTAAGTCTTATTATATGCAGCAGAGTTTGCTTGATAATGCAATTCCTTGGAATCTAGTTGTACGCATCTCCCCATTTCCCTATATTGATAATCTCGAAAATCTCTATATCTATATTCTTGCGATTGTGCTATTGATTATTTTGCCAGCAACAATAGTCGCCAATGCTATTAGTTTTCGTCTAGTCAAACCAATTTCTAAATTAATTCAACTCACTACCAATCTGCAACAAAATCTTTCAACTCAATCAGACTTCACTTGGAATTCTAGCAATTTAGCGGAAATAGATGCGCTTGGCAATAACTTTCAAGTTATGGCGATCACATTGCAAAAACAGTTTCAGCAAATCGAAGAAACCAATAAAAATTTAGAAACTCGGATTAAAGAAAGGACTGCGGAATTACAAACCAGTGAAGAGCGCTGGCAACTAGCAATTCAAGCTGCCGATGATGGAATTTGGGATTGGAACCTAGAAACAGGAGTTATATTTCGCGCCCCGCGTTGGTACACAATCTTAGGTTTAGCCCCCAATATTGAACCTGTACAACCGATTGATTGGCTTGATTTAATTCATCCTGACGATCGCAATCGTGTTTTAGAAGAACAAAGAAAATATCTTGCTCGTGATATTCCTCGCTACATAATGGAATATCGAATGCGCTGTCAAGATGGAAATTATAAATGGATCTTAACTAAAGCAATGGCTCTATGGAATGAGCAGGGACAACCCATTCGCTTAATTGGTGCAAATAATGATATTAACGATCGCAAAATCGCGATCGCTGACTTAGAAAAACGAGAAAGTTACCTCGCGATGCTCGTTGATGTGCAACATTACCTGATTTCTGAAAGTGTTACCAATCAAGACTATGTAAATATTTTAGAAATCCTAGGTAAAGTTTCTAATTTTTCCGGCATCAAACTTTTTGCCTATGAGAAATCTCCTGACAATGAATTTGACAATCATCTTAGCGATGTTATGAATAACTTCTTTGGCAATAATTTATATATTAATTTGTATGCATTTTGGTTTAAACAGGAGATTATTAAACCGCGAGAGTCAGATCAAACAAAATTTATTCAAAGTTTGATTAGTTCTGAATGGTTACAAAGATTGAAACAAGGTGAAATTATTAATGAGTCATTATCCACAGTTTGTGAATCTGGAAGACCAGTTTTAACGTCTAAGGGAATTTGTGCAATTTTATTAATGCCCATTATCGTAAATAATAGTTTCTGGGGATTTTTAAGCTTCTGTGATTACACCGAAGAACATTTGTGCGATCACATGGAAATAAGTCTATTGAATATTGCATCTTCTTCCCTATCGCTTCATTTAGAACGTCAACAAGCTAAAACAGAATTGTTGCAAGCAATGGAATCGGCACAGGCGGCAAACCAAGCTAAGAGTGAGTTTCTTGCCACAATGAGCCATGAAATCAGGACTCCAATGAATGCGGTAATCGGTATGGCAAGCTTACTTTTGGATACCGATCTTCAGTCCGAACAACAGGAATTTGTAGAAATTATTAGATCGAGTGGCGATAATTTACTCACAATTATTAATGATATTCTTGACTTTTCTAAAATTGAATCTGGCAGATTTACTTTAGATATTCAACCCTTTAATTTACGCAATTGTATTGAAGAATCCTTTGATTTATTATCAACCTATGCTCTATCTAAAGAAATTGAACTAGCCTATAGTATGGGTGCTGATGTGCCAGATTATATTTTAGGTGATATGACTCGTCTCAGACAAATATTAGTCAACCTCTTAAATAATGCGATTAAATTTACCCATTCAGGTAATGTCAGTCTTAGGGTATCTAGGCAGGCGGTATCGGCAAAAAATCTTAATCCTTTGATCAATGATATAGAACCTTCATTTCAATTACTATTTGCGGTCAAAGATACTGGCATCGGTATTCCCCAAGAGCGTTACGATCGCTTATTTCAACCTTTTAGTCAGGTAGATTCTTCAACCACTCGCGAATATGGTGGCACTGGCTTAGGACTAGCTATTTCTAGGCATCTCACTCAAATTATGGGTGGTGAGATATTCTGCGAAAGTGAGGTTGGTGTTGGGTCTACTTTCTCCTTTACGATCGCTACATCTGCAACCAACAAAGACCTATTGCCTAAGATCTGGGAACCAATGTTAATTGGTAAGCGTTTGTTGATTTTGGAAGATAATGACATTACCAGAGAAGAATTAACCACCTTTGCCGAACTATTGCAAATGCAGGTGATGGCAACAGCCTCCAGTCAGCAGGCGATCGCATGGTTGCGTGAGGGACAGCAATTTGATTTGGCAATTGCAGATGCTTGTATTCCCACTGTAGGGGACTCTGGAAAAATTATTAATCAATGTAATTTTGGCGAATTGATCCGCACCCAGTCAACTTCTCTACCAATAATTTTACTCACGCCTCATTGTAATTGTGCTGTACATAAAGACACAGCAACTATGATCTATCTAAATAAGCCAATTAAGCGATCGCTTTTATATAGCTCTCTTCTAAAAGTACTGAGTACAAGTTCTCCCTTGGAAGTTCAGCCAAGGCAAAGGGAAAGCTATATATTTGATGAAAATTTCGCCAATCAATTTCCTTTAAAGATCTTGCTTGCGGAAGATAATATTGTGAATCAAAAAGTTGCCACCCGTTTTCTAAATCGCTTGGGTTATCGCGTTGATGTAGTTGCCAATGGTTTCGAGGTCTTGGAGTCAATGCATCGTCAAAACTATGATGTAATTTTTATGGATGTCCATATGCCAGAGATGGATGGAATAACAGCCACCAAGAGGATTACCTTAGAGTTCTCTCAAAGACCTTGGATTATTGCGCTTACGGCTAATGCTTTACAGGGCGATCGCGATATTTGTCTGCAAGCTGGTATGCAGGACTATGTAAGTAAACCTTTGCAAGTACAAGATTTAACCCAAGCATTAGAAAAAGCCTACAAAAATCGATAAAATAAAAAGCATCGCTGCGCGATGCTTTTTATTTTATTGGTATATCTTAGTTAGGAGCGTTGCTAGTAGATTCACTGGTAGATGCAGCCTCATTAGTTGCCGCAGCTTTTGAAGTGCGTTTTTTGCGTTCGGCTTCTACCATGTCCGCAATCATTTGCCGAGCTTGCTCAATCTTGTCAAGGTTAGAACGATATAAATCAATATCCTTAATTAGGCGATCGCTACCAAGCTTGAGGGATTCGCCAACTAACTTGAGCAATTCTTCACGCTTAGCATGGTCGGCACTGGATTCGGGATCGCTGATTTCTAGGAGGGCATATAGTCCTACCGCCAGCAAACGACTATATTTAAAGTTTTCTTTGGTAGCGATCGTCTGTAGCTGTCCAGATAGTGGCTCGAGATCGGTCGCAGAATCTGGATTGGTTAGGAGTTTTTTGACTTCATTGGGCGAGTTTACGGCGAGATCGCTGAGAGTAGTTGCCTCTTGACGTAGGCGATCGGAGTCAAACTGAAGCGATGAACATAGGGCATGAAATATCGCGAAGCGATCAGTTTCAGGTTTATAACCAATCGTAAAGCGATCGAACGTAGTCACAAGCCCTAGGGCAAAAATTGAGTCATACACAAATGTTTGATTGACTTTTAGTAAATGGACTTCCACCAAAAGCTCATCGACAACCCGTCGGTAGACCTGATTGACTGGCTTGGGGAAAGCTTTATAAAAATCTTTTTTAGTATCAGAAACAGTACGGACGGTATTCACAGTCAACAAAACCTAAAAATCTATAAGATATTTAAATAATCATCGCACAGATAGCCCTTTCCTCAGTCTGTCGCTGTAGGTAAAAAAATTTAGGACTTACGCAAAAGAACTCATCGTAAGGGCAATTCATGAATTGCCCTTACGATGCAATGCAGGTTTCAAGTCATTTTGCGTAAGTCTTAAAAATTAAAAAAAATTATGCCGCACGCGAAGCGTGCGGCATAAATACTTATTAGCGTATGTACTTTTATACTGGTTGAAAATAGAAGGCAAAGCCTAAAATTGCATAGGTCGCGACTAGCAAAGATCCTTCTAACCAATTCGATCGCCCATCAGAGCTAATTGAGTTGGCGATGAGAACAGCAACGGCGACCGCAACTAGCTCAAAGGGATTGAAGTTTAAATCCATCGGTTTACCAAGAAACCAACCCACAATTACCAGTGCAGGGGCAACAAAAAGTGCAATTTGCATACTTGAACCCACCGCCACGGATACCGATAGTTCCATTTTGTTCTTCATCGCCACAGTGATAGCGGTCGTATGCTCGGCGGCATTCCCAATAATCGGTAACAGAATTACCCCAGTAAATAGTTCCGTTAAGCCTAGCTGTGCTGTAGCCGCTTCTAAAGTACCTACTAAAAGTTCAGACTCAAAGGCGACTAGTAATGTCACTCCCAGCAGAACAGAAATCCATAGGGGCAAGTTAACATTTTGAGGATACCCCGCCTCCACCTCTGCGTCATCAGCTTCTGATTTGCCCACATCATAGAGATAAGCATGGGTTTTCATGGAGAATAGAAGCGTTAGGCAATAGACAATAATTAGGACGATCGCTACGGCAAGGGATAGCTTTTGTAAAATCTCAGGACTAATTCCTTTTGCCGTAAAATTTGCCGCCGTCGGTAATAAAATCGCAACTACAGCCAAATTCATCACCGAAGCATTTAATCGCGCCATAGTTGGCTGAAATTCTTGCTCTTTATAACGTAAGCCCCCCAAAAACATCGACAAACCCATCACTAATAACAGGTTGCCAATGATGGAACCCGTAATGCTGGCTTTGACAACTCCCGTAAATCCAGCATTTAGAGCCACGATCGCAATGATTAATTCCGTTGCATTACCAAAGGTGGCGTTCATCAAACCTCCCCAAGAAGGTCCTAGAACTACAGCAATTTCTTCGGTTGCCGTGCTGAGCCAACCCGCTAAGGGCAGAATGGCGATCGCTGAGGTTACAAATATCAGCGTAGAATCCCATCCGAGTAAGTGACCAATTATCGAAATTGGTACAAACACAAGTAAACCAAAGGAAAAAATTTTCTTGATCATAATTTAGCTGTTGTAGCGTTAAAGCTAAATATACCAACGTAATGCTAGATCTGACAGCGCAAGTCGGCTAGATTGCCCTAGAATATTGGTTTATAGGGTATTGTTTCGTCACCGAAAGCGGCGAAACAATACCCTATAAACCACTTAAAAGAAATTCTTATGACTGAACTTACCGCCGAACAACATCGTGCCAAAATGCAACGCCGTCAAGAGGTGCAGCATCAAAGAATTGCGGAGCGTAATCTTGAAAAAGGTTTGATCATCGTCAATACAGGTGATGGCAAGGGTAAAACTACTGCTGCTTTAGGAATGGTGCTGCGATCGCTAGGGCATGGATATAAAGTGGCGATCGTGCAGTTCATCAAAGGAGCATGGGAGCCTGCGGAAAAGAAAGTTTTTGAAATGTGGCAAGATCAACTTGTGTTTAAGGCTCTCGGAGAGGGCTTTACATGGGAAACCCAAAACCGCGATCGCGATATTGCCAAAACTCAGGAAGCTTGGCAAGAGGGGCTGAGTTATATCAAAAATCCTGAATACAGATTAGTTTTACTAGATGAAGTAAATATTGCTCTCAAATTAGGCTATCTCGATGTAGAAACCGTAATCGCGGGATTAAAAGAGAAGCCTGCGGATTCCCATGTAATTTTGACTGGGCGCGGCGCACCTGCAGAATTAATTGAAGTTGCCGATTTGGTTACAAGAATGGAACTTGTCAAACATCCTTTTAGGGAACAAGGTGTCAAAGCTCAGGCAGGAATTGAGTTTTAGAAAAAACTTAAAACCTAGAAGCTTGTCTCGCCCGCGTAGCGGGCGAGACAAGCTTCTAGGTTTTGACTAGCTACAAATTACTAAGCATTACAAAAATATGTCAAAAATCGGTGTTGGGATTATTGGAACAGGATTCGGGCAGCTTATTCATATCCCTGCTCTGCAACTGCATCCAGATACAGAAGTTGTTGCTGTATATCATCGCGATCGCCTCAAAGCTCAGCAGATTGCCGATAAATTTAACATTCCCCATGCTGGCGATCGCCTAGAGGATTTGCTTGCGCTTCAGTCAGTCCAAGCAGTCACGATCTCTACGCCGCCAAGTTTTCACTATGAGCAAGCCAAGGCAGCGATCGCCGCAGGTAAGCATATTTTGCTGGAAAAACCTGTGACGATGAATTTTCAAGAAGCTCTGGAATTGTATCGTCTGGCGCAAACACATCAAGTTGTTGCAGCCACTGATTTTGAGTTTCGTTGCGTTCCCCAATGGCGATATTTTAAACATCTATTAGATAATGATCTAGATAATAATCACATTGGTAAAAAGCGATTGATTGCGATCGATTGGCTCGTCCAAGGTCGCGCCGATCCTAAGCGTGTATGGAATTGGTACAGTCAAAAAGCCTACGGTGGCGGCGCATTAGGGGCGATCGGTTCCCATGTGTTTGATTATGTGCGCTGGCTATTTGGTGACATCAAAAGCCTCTCTGGACAACTTAGTACAGGTATTACCGAACGTCTCGATGCTAATGGAATTCTTCGCCCCGTCGATGCCGATGATACCTGCAACATTCTCTTAGAACTTGCCGATGGCACTCCCTGCAATATTTCCCTCAGCACCGTCACCTATCGCGGTCGTGGGCATTGGCTCACAGTTTACGGTGAAAATGGAACGTTAGTATTGGGCAGTTCTAATCAAGCCGATTATGTGCATGGTTTCAGTCTGCGCCAAGGAAAACTTGATCGCTCTGAAATGGAAGTTGTGCCAATTCCGCCCGAATATGATCTACCAAAAACCTATACCGATGGTCGGCTTGCCCCAGTTTTAGCGATATGCGATCGCTGGGTGCAGTCAATCCAATCAGGACAACCGATGACACCAAGTCTCTATGAAGGTGCATGGTCACAGTTACTTATGGATTTAACTCAAGAATCACATCAACAAAAAAAATGGCTTAACGTGCCATTGTCTATTGGGTAATTTAGAAAACTATGCAATGGTTCAAATCTATTAGTCAGGGCTTAAGGCTCGATCGCCTAGCCAATATTGCTAAGGATGCTCTTTGGCAGGCAAACTGTCCATTGTGCCAACGTCCTGCCGATGGCATTTTATGCAAAGATTGCGATCGCCAAATTTCAGCTTATCAATCACCAGATTTTTTCCAAAAAGATGATCCTATTAGCTCAGAGATTCCGCTTTATAGTTGGGGGATTTATGACGGAGCCTTGAAACGGGCGATCGCCGCTTGTAAATATGAAAATCATCCTCAAATCATGGAAGCGATCGGTGAAAAAATTGCGACTACTTGGCAGCGATCGCCCCATACCAACGCAATTTCCCAAAAACATCAAAAACTAGCAATAGTTCCGATTCCCTTACATCCCAACAAATTAAAGTCAAGGGGGTTTAATCAAGCTGAAACTTTAGCGAGGCGATTTGCGGTCATGAATAATTTGCCTTGTCATCCCCAAGGGCTGCAACGGACTAAGGACACAAAAGCGCAAATACAAACTAAAGGCAGCAAAGAACGTGAACAAAATCTGGCTCAAGCCTTTAGTGTTCCTAACACCTATAGTTCTAAAAATTCCACACAAACAAAATCAGTAATTCTATTTGATGATATTTACACGACAGGTGCGACTATCCGCGAGGCGATCGCCACTCTCGCCAGCAAAAACATCGCTGTACGAGGTGTAATCGTCGTAGCCCGCACGCAGTTCAGGAAATAATTACGAATTATGAATTACGAATTATGAATTTCTAGTTCAGCTTTCATTTTTTCGAGCGTCATATTCATTTGGTCAAACATCTGTTGTGGCGTGATCCCAAAGTTACCTAGCTGACTTTCCAACTGTTTGAGAGTCATCTGCGCCATGAAATCATCGGATAATTCAAATCGCTTCATGAAAATTTTATAGCGATCCATCATCTCTTCCATTTTTTCGATGAAGAGGATTTTACCCTCGCGATCAAATTTGCCATAACTGCCGCCAAGCTGAGTTAAGGCTTGATAGTCTTGAAATAGGTTACGAGCTTCGTGTTGAACAATCTCAGAGTCAAAAAATGCCATGACTAAATGCTCTACTTATTAAGTTACATCTATGTCAATTTTACAGCTTGACTCAACTTTACAGAAATTAACCAAAGTGAGGATATCACCCCATAAATCAAAAAGTCGCGCTTTGCGCGACTTTTTGATTTATGTCATGATCGGGACAGCATGATTACGTTTTCGGGGTAGATATCTTACCGAAATACGCTTTAAATCGAATTTGGATTCTAGTTCATGCACATAATCAACTGCTTCTCCTTTATGTTCACGTTCATCAAGGGTTTCAAGCACACTCAGTATTTCTGTATCTAGCCCTGGTTGACCGATAAATAAATGCATGAGAGTTTCGGAACTATCATCATCGGGGTAGATGGGAATGTAATAAATGTAAGGGATTTCCATGGGTTCTATGTTAGGGAGCGTATTTCAGTTACACTAGAAATTTTGACAATCTAAACTTTTGTAAATCTTAGATCGTAGTTAAGTATGTAGGCTTAATAAAACCCTAAATCCTGCGGCGCACGCACAGCGTGCGCCGCAGGGCTTAGATCTGTTTTTTAATCATACCAAGGTACTTATAGCGATTAAGCCAACTGCAACCAACATACAATATTGCATTAAAGAGTAGACTAGGAAACTACAATAGAAATACAAAAAACTCGCCAAATCAGCTTAAGCGATCGCCTAAGTAATCCAAGTGCGATTTATTTAATCATGCTCAACCCAGACCTAAATTCGATTCAACTCACCCAAGATGACTATGAGCGCTACTCACGTCACCTGATCTTGCCTGAGGTTGGGGTAGAAGGACAAAAACGACTCAAGGCTGCCAGCGTACTATGTATCGGTACGGGCGGATTGGGTTCACCTTTGTTGTTATACCTCGCTGCCGCAGGGATCGGACGTATCGGGATCGTGGACTTTGATGTGGTGGATACCTCTAACCTGCAACGTCAAATTATTCACAGCACTAGTACCGTTGGTAAGCCCAAGATCGAGTCGGCAAAAGCGCGGATCTTGGAGATCAATCCTTACTGCCAAATTGATCTATACAACACGCATTTGTCTTCAGCCAATGCCCTTGAGATCATGGCTCCCTATGACATCGTTGTGGATGGCACGGATAACTTCCCCACCCGTTATCTGGTCAATGATGCCTGTGTGCTGCTAAACAAGCCTAACGTCTATGGCTCCATCTTCCGATTTGAAGGACAGGCGACGGTCTTCAATTATGAGGGTGGTCCTAACTATCGCGATCTCTACCCAGAGCCACCACCACCAGGGCTAGTTCCTTCCTGTGCTGAAGGTGGTGTGCTAGGAATTTTGCCAGGAATTATTGGAGTAATCCAAGCGACGGAGACTGTCAAAATTATCCTTGGTCAAGGAAATACCCTGAGTGGTCGCTTATTACTCTACGATGCCTTGAAAATGACTTTCCGTGAACTGAAGCTACGTCCTAACCCAGTCCGTCCTGTAATCGACAAATTGATTGATTATCAGCAGTTCTGTGGTATACCTCAACAACAACAAACTGAAATGGAAGCACAAAAGGCGATCGCCGAAATTACCGTTAAAGAACTCAAGCAGATCATTGATGATGGCGCGGCAGATTATTTAATTGTCGATGTCCGTAACCCTAATGAATGGGATATTGGCGTAATTCCGAATACGGTGCTAGTACCTTTACCAGACATCGAAAATGGTAATGGGGTGGAGCAGGTGAAGACCTTGATGGGTGACAAGAAGCTGATTGCTCATTGCAAAATGGGTGGGCGATCGATGAAGGCTCTAGGCATTCTCAAGAAGGCTGGCATTGATGGGATCAATGTACAGGGTGGTATTAACGCATGGAGCGATCAAATCGATCCTTCAGTTCCTAAGTACTAACTAAGTACATCGGCATAATTAAAAACCAGATCTAAAACCTGCGGCGCACGCTGCGCGTGCGCCGCAGGTTTTAGGGTTTTATATTTAATTAAGCCTACATACTTACTACTTCCTTCTCAGTGAATAATTAGTGAATAATCAGTGGTGTGCGGCAAAGCCGCACACCACTAATGATATATACCAGAAATTAGAAATATTGGGGAATTGCTATATGTCGAGATTGCTGGTTACGCAATATCAATCTGAGGTTGAGAAAATCATTCGTTGATGCTGGTTCTAAAAAAGAAACCAGCATTGGTAATGCTTTTGAGCGCTTATTGAATGATTATTGTAAGCCGCGCAATTATTTGTTAGTTCCTGAATTGGATTTTAAAACTAAGTTCAATACGACGGTTTTTCCTGATGGCTTTGTCGATTATGAACGTCCAGAGGTGCGGGACTTTCGGGCGGCGATCGCCAAATTTAAGGAAGATATTCCCAGTATTCTCAACAAGTTGCGCGAGACAATTTAGGTTGCGGAGAAGGAAAATCAATAGTTTCGCGATCGCCGCAATGCGTTTTTAGCGGTATGTCGGCAGTCGATTAATCCAGAGATTGAGATTTTTGATGTGCATGAGATGTTGATTCAGCACATTCTCGCGGAAGATATTTTCACAAATATTTTCCATGAGTCGCAGTTCCATCGGGAGAACAATATTGCGCGTGAGTTGTCGGCGATGATCGATACGTTTTTTACAGGAACGACGCGCCGCAATACGCTGAAGAGTATTGAGTATTACTATGCGGTGATTCGCCGTAGTTCGGAGAATATTGCGAATCATCATGAGAAGCAGAAGTTCCTCAAGGCTCTCTATGAGAATTTCTACAGGGCTTATAATCCGAAGGCGGCGGATCGGTTGGGAATTGTGTATACGCCCAATGAGATTGTGCGATTTATGATCGAGAGTGCGGATCATTTGGTGCATAAGCATTTCGGGAAGTTACTATCGGATGAGGGGGTGGAGATTCTCGATCCTTGCACAGGGACGGGAACCTATGTGACGGAATTTGATTTGTTTGCAATGAGTGTACAGAATACGGCAAGGATTCAGAATCAGAACGATCGCAAGATTTCGGTGATTATTGGCAATCCGTCGTATAACGCATGGCAAGAGAACTTTAATCAAAATAATGCGAATCGGGTTTATGGACAAATAGATAAACAGATTAAGGCGACTGACATCAAGCGGGGAACGGCGCAAAATCAAATCGCTGTCTATGATATGTATACGCGGTTCTATCGGTGGGCAAGCGATCGCATTGGTGGTCAAGGTTTAGTTGCGTTTATTACCAATCGTTCGTTTATCGATGGGAAAATTTTTGATGGATTTCGCAAGACGGTTTCGCAGGAGTTTGACCATGTTTATATCGTGGATTTAGGCGGTGATATTCGGAGTGGTGATACGACTGGGAATGTGTTTGATATTAAAACTGGTGTTGCTATAATGTTTTTAGTTAAAACTATGCAGGAGTAAAAGCAATGGTGAACACTATTGAAAAGACTCAGGAATCTAACGAAAAAATTGCTTTGGATGAAGAAGTGTTAAAGGTTTTTGCGAGTATGCCAGATTCGCTCAAGCTTGAGGTTTTGCATTATGCAGAATATTTAATTAGCAAACATTCACAAAATTCTGGGATTAGTTCTCAATTAGAAAAGCCCAAGAAAAAGCGTCAGGCTGGATCTCTAAAAGGTAAAATCTGGATGTCGGATGACTTTGATGAACCGCTAGAAGAAATGAAGGAATATATGTAGATGTTGTTAGATACTCATGCTTTAATTTGGTTTCTCAATGATGACGCTAAGTTATCAGAAAATGCTAAGACAATTATTGAAGATGGTGATAATTTGTTTGTCAGCATTATTTCTATTTGGGAGGTTGCAATTAAAATCAATGTTGGTAAGCTAAATATAGATATTGAATTTGAAAACTTACCACAAATTTTAGCAGAGCTAGATATTCAAATCTTACAATTTGATTTTGCTGATACTGAGATTTATATTGGTTTACCTCTACATCATCGTGATCCTTTTGATCGGATTTTAATTGCTCAGGCAATACATCATAATCTCGCTATAGTTGGCTGTGATGTTGCTTTTGATGCTTATCCAATTAAGAGGATTTGGGAATGAGTCAGGCTAAAATTTCTTATTTTTCGCTGTCTGGTTTGCAGGATAAGGAGGCAAAGCTGGATTGGATCGCGGGGACTAGGTTTGAGAAGATTGATTTTGAGAATATTAGTCCTGATGGTAAGGGGAATTGGATTAATCAAACTCATAATGATTTTGATAGTTTTTTGTCTTTGGTGGATAAGGAAGTAAAGGCGGGAAGGTCTGAGGAGGCAGTTTTTAAGATTTTTTCAAGGGGTGTTGCGACTCAAAGGGATGAATGGGTTTATGATTAATCCGAAAAGAGGTGAGCTTTGGCTAGTGGATCTGAATCCGACAATTGGGCAGGAGATTCAAAAAACAAGACCTGTTGTAGTGATTAGTTCGGATTTTCTTTTGTCAATTCCCATGAGAATCATTATCCCGATCACTAGTTGGCAAGAGAAATTTATAAATCGCCCTTTTATGGTAAAAATTCTGCTACGCCAGAAAACAATCTTACTGTTGATTCTGGGGGGAATACTTTACAGGTTAGGAGTATTTCGACTGGAAGATTTACAAAAAGAATCGGCAAAATATCTGACGATATCTTAAAAGAATTACTAGCAGGTTTAATAATTTGTGTTGACTATGAATCCTAATTTACAGTTCAATCCTTAGAAAATTTAGAAAAAAAGTACACAAAAGTATTATCCTAAAAATAGTGGGTGTGCTGTTTTAGGTTTGATGTTGGTTTAAATTTTATAAATTTCTGGGGAATATCCCTAAAAATCAATCGAGAGTATATTGAAAATGTCTACAAATAATGTTGAAGTTCGTTTGCTGTTGGGTATGTGGGATTTTTTGGGGAAGGATAAGAAACTATTGACTAAGCGCGATGTTTTGCCATCTTTTAGTAAGAAAGATCGGGAAACCAAACAGGCGGAGTATAACGGGGCTTTACAGGCTTTGATTGATGGTGGGGCGATCGCTGTGACGGATGAGAAGAAGCCTAAATATATGCTGACGGATTTGGGTTTGCAGAGTTTGGCGGATGGGTTGCGATCGCCTGATTTTAGTTTTGACGGTGCGGCGTTGGTGAGCAGTCGTTTGGCAAATGCGGCTTTGAAATGGTTTCGTGAAAATCAAGGGCAGGGTGTAAGTGTTGTGTCTGCGCCAAAGATCTCGTCTTACGATGAGTTTAAGGCTGTGGCGTTGGAAACTTACGATCAGCTAAATCGTGATTACAACTTGAGTAATCTTGTACCAATTTACCAAATCAGGAGAGAGATCGGCGATCGCGTCACTCGCTCACAATTTAACGACTGGATGTTAGAAATGCAGTCAAAAGACATTTTGCAATTTATTACGGGTGGGGTTGCCGATCTCACTCCAGACAAAGAGAAAGACTCGATCACAACCGAACTTGGCGGCTTGCGGTACTATGCCAAACTTTTGTAAAGAGATATTGCTCTGGGCTGATGTATCTAAATTAAAAAAATTTTTTGAAGGGGTTTGTAATGTCTACAGCATCATCTCTTGATGAACTTTATGAGGTCATCAATAAAAATAATCCATTCGATGTGCCGCCGATTATCACAGGTCAAGATATTTGGAATGGCAGTTTCCCAGATTTGACAACCTTAAATGCTCATGCCTCGGATGCGGTATTTGAGACAATCGAGCAAGTTCGTTCAGGCAAGCCCAAGGTAACATCTATTGCCTTTAGTGCTGAAATTGGCGTTGGTAAGAGCCATTTAATTAGACGAATTCGCCGAGGTTTGCAATCGGAGAACAAAGCATTTTTTGTTTACGCTAACAAGTATGGTGATTTGAACCTGATTCATTATCAATTTCGCCAGATTTTAGCAGACAGTTTTAAGCAGTCTAATGGACATGGTGTTACCCAATGGCAAGAATTAGCGGCGGCAATGGTTAACCAAGTCGTTGCTAAAAAGAATACAGCATTAGAATTAGTCAATAAGATTCCGCAAGCACTATCAAAAAATCACGATCTGATTGACAAACTCACTAATGCAATTCTCAATGCGAAGCCGAAAATCAGCGATCCTGATATTGTGAGAGCAATTCTCTGGACATTGGGAAGTGCGGCTCATGCGCCTTTCGCGATTAAATGGCTTGCTGGCAAAGAGTTGTCTGATGCCAAGGCAAAAGAACTAGGTTTACCCAACCCAACCAAGGAAATTAAACTACTAGAGTCAGATGCCCTTAGCGCCGCGCTACAGATCATCAGTATCGCATCTGACTACAATCCTATTCTTATCTGTTTTGATGAGCTAGAAGGGCTGGAAGTAAGTGAGGCTGGCTATTTCAAGTCCCAAATTGTCGGAGGATTAGTTAAGGATTTATTTGATGCAATTGAACAGTCTGATGTCACGAAAGGTGTTGCTATTCTATCTGTACTCCCTCCTACTGTTTGGGAACAGCTTGTTAATATCAAGGTATTAAATGCAGAAGGATTAGGAGATAGGCTATCTTCAAAATATAAAGAGCCTCTTACCTTGAAGTTTGCAGATGGAGAAGCTGTTGTTAGTGTTGTGGATCTCTGGCTTCAAGAGTTTTATCAATCTCACAACCTTGTACCACCAAATCCTGTATTTCCTTTTGAGGAAGAGAAGCTGAGATCTTTAGGAAATACAAGACCATCTATCAGGGCATTGTTAAAATGGTGTCGTGATAACTTTTCAGTTTCCCCCCGACCTGTTGTTGATCCAAAAGAGTTGATTCAAAAAGCCTATAACAGAGAACTTGCTCAAGTTAATGAAGATTTCTTAGATGATAGCGATCTGATTGCTAGGGCGCTTTATCTCGGCTTTACAACCCTAAAGGGACAAACAATTGAGAACGTTCTGATCCAAGATGTCACGAATCAAGTTAAGCCTTTAGGAAAAAATGCAGGGGCAATTCAATTTAAGATTAGTGCAATTGATAATGGGAAAGAAGAATCGATCGGTGTTGGTGTAATTCAGCATACACATGGAGCATCTGTTGGATCAAGAATGCAAAAACTGACATCATACGACCAGTTTAAGCTTACTCGTGGTTGCATGATTCGTTCAGAAGACAGAAAGATTAGAAAGCAATGGGAAGCCTATAATCTGCGAGCTAAACTAGTTGATGAAATGGGCGGCGAATATATCTACCTAATCGCCGATCATGTAAAACCCCTCATTGCAATTCTTGCTGTATATGACAAGCAAGAAATCTACGGTGTTAGCGAAGATGCCATTCTAGCTTTTATCTCAGACTCACAAATTTCGTTGAATAATCTCCTGATTAAAGACATTTTGAGTAATCCAGCAACTGTGATTTCTGAGGATGATACTGAGGCTGGAGCAATAACAGATCAAGTGAAACCGACCTTCGTTGATATTACTGATGAAGTGAATATTGATATAGATAGCTTGCTTGAATAGACAAAATAGTTTTTAGAAAATTTTATGATCTCTATTGTCAACGGTTTACGCATTTCAGCAACAAATTTAGCTGCTTTAAAAAGTGGTGAAGTCGTTGGCGCTTTTTCTAAAACATATCTTGCTCCTGACAAGTCATTTGCTCTTTATCCTGATTTACAAACTGAAAGCTCAGATTTAGTAACTGTCGATCTTTGGGCAGAATGCAAAAGCTGTGAAAACATTGATATTACTTTTGGTATGTCAGAACTTTCACAGCTAACAGCATTATCTATCGAAGAATTAGAATCAATCTTTCAACAACGTGCAAGCATATTTTTATTAGTTTTGCGCGTTTATAAACTGCCTAACCCGATTCAAGTTCAGAATCAATCAACAGGAAATTTTGTCCCTTTACCTGAGACAGTTACTATTTTCGAGAAGATTCCTATTCTTGATGATGAACAATTTCAAGAAGTTCAAGATCGATCCAAACCCTTAGACTTAACAATCGATCCTGAGCCACCCTCAGATTCTTTTGGAGAAGATGATAACTTTATAATAATAAACCCTAACCCACTAACCCCGACACCGCCGATTCCCCCGTTAACAAACAGTCCAGACATTAATGATTTAAGCTGGATACAAACGATTTCAACTTTAGGCGATCGCAGTATTGAGACAGATACAGGTAAAAATAATTGGCAAGCAGGTACAGATTTTGAAAATATTGTAAAAAAAGGCTTAGAGTTTTTGGGGTTTACAGTTGATTATGCTCATAAAGGCGGCGCAGGTGGATTAGATCTGCTATGTTTGGAACCATATGCTTTATTTGGAGAATGTAAAGCAGGGAAGAAAGTCCCTAATGATACAGCCGTACAACTGCTTAACTTAGGAACTTTAAGAAGGAAAGATCTATTTCCAGAAGCAGTCAAGTTAATAATTGGTGCTGGTAAATTAACGCCTCAACTTGAAGAAGCAGCAAAAGTTCATGGGATGGCAATTATTAATGCTGTGACATTACAAAAACTAGTCGAGTTAAAATCTAAATATTTAGGCTCCGTTAATTTAATCGAGCTTAGAAAATATTTTGTTAGCGGTCAAAGCAACCAAGAAATTGACAAATATATTGACAAAGTAACCAACGAAATAAAATTGCGATCTCATATTATTAACCTAGCAAAAAAAGCTAATAGAGAATTTGGAATTGAGTATTTGTCTGGTGTTTACGATAGTTCAGACCATCCCAAACCTCTAGAGGAGAAAGAACTGTATGAAATATTAATTGAGCTTTCTTCACCATTGGCGGGATATTTGGGAAGAGATAAGAGTGATGGAGGAAAAGGCGATCGCTTTTACTACTTACGAGACTTACCGATTTAAAAAATTACTCAATATATGCTCATGCCTATGATTCAAGATATTCAAACCAAAATTGCCAGCGAACAGTTTGAGCTTTCTAAACACGCCGTCGATCAATCTATTATTCGTCAGATTCGCCTGCATGAAATTGTAGAAGCGATCGCTAACGGTCAAATCATCGAAGACTATCCCAATGACAAATACGCTCCTAGCTGCCTCATTTGTGGCATAACTCAAACTGGTAGAACAATTCATATCCAAAGCAGCTATCCCAGCCGCCCATTGGTTAAAATTATCACAGTATACGAACCCGATCCAAATAAATGGAATAACAACTTCACAGTAAGGAGAACAAACAATGAATAATGATCAAGAACAACTTATCGAAAAGCGCGTAACTTACTCGTTAGAACTAAACGGCAAATTCATCCTAATTGAGAACGTTCCTGCTCGCGTAAACGAAGAAACAGGAGAACAATTTTTTGCTCCATCAACCGTGGCACTTTTGCAACAAATTATTTTGGACGATCAAAAACCAAAGCGCGTAATTCAAACACCTGTTTATAGCTACGCCGCCTAATCTAAAGCCTGATTTTTTCGCCATTGGCGGGATATTTGGGAAGAGTTAAGGGTAATGGAGAAAAAGGCGATCGCTTTTACTACCTGCGAGACCTGCCATCTAATTAAAATTAAACAAAACACAGGAGTACAAACAATGCTTATAGTCAATCAATCCGTTCAAGAGGTTTATATTGAAATCACTCGTAAACTGCCGCCAAATGCCCGATTACAACTAGCTGCCCTCATTTTAAATGGATTAACTAACCTTGATAAAAATATCATTGATGATAGTGACACTTGGACAGAAGAAGATCAGTTAGAAATAGCTGCCTTTTCTATGCAAAACTTCACCCAAGACATTTTTGAAGAAGAGGCGATCGCATCATGAATCTTAAATCTGGTGATATTATTACCGATGATTTTCCTGCTGTAACAGGTGTCAAACGCCGTCCTGCTGTTATTCTATCCTCGCAAACCTATCATAATATTCGTCCTGACATAATAATTGGACTGATAACAACCCAGACAAAAAGAATTAAACGATCTTTGTTAAGCAATGTTAAAGAGAGTGGAATCGAGCTTTCTTCACCATTGGCGGGATATTTGGGAAGAGTTAAGGGTGATGGAGAAAAAGGCGATCGCTTTTATTACTTACGAGACTTATTGATACGATAATAAGTGACATTTACCAAAAACGTTAAAATCATCTACGCTAGTCTACTAAAACAGACCAACTGGAGTAAAACTATGCTATTGCAAGAACTTAAAAATCAGGTGCGTAAATTGCCTGTAAGCGATCGCCTAGAACTTATGCGCTCTATCATCGATTCGATTCAAGAAACTCCAATTTCAAAACCTACGCGAACCCAAGCAATCAGCCGCATGAAAGGTTTACTCAAAACTAGTCAGCCATCCCCGACCGATGCTGAAGTCGGAGCAATGTTAGAACAGCATCGCATGGAGAAATACCTCTAATGAAAGTTCTTGTTGACACAAATGTTCTACTTGATTTTTTGTTAGAAAGAGAACCTTTTAAAAAGGATGCAGAAGAACTGTTTGCCGCGATCGACTCTGGACAAATCATTGGCTATGTGACCGCTACAACCCTGACCGATATTTTCTACATTGCTCGTAAACATACTCGCAGCCTAGAACTCGCAAGAGAAGCAGTTTCCAGTACCTTAGAAACCATGACTATTTGTCCAATCAATCGAAATGTCTTAGAGGCAGCATTTACATCTGGCTTAACAGATTTTGAAGATGCTGTCCAAATTTATAGTGCGATCGCTCAAAACTTAGATGCAATAGTAACCCGTGATGCTAAAGGATTTGTAAGTTCAACTATCCCTGTATACTCTGTTCAAGAATTACTAAAGAGATTGTGAAATGCTAAAGGCGGGATACTTGGGAAGAGATAAGAGTGATGGAGAAACAGGCGATCGCTTTTATTATTTACGAGATTTATCAATCTGAATTGTTAATCTGGTGACTGGATAGGCGATCGCTGAATTTCGGGTAGTGTTTCAGACTTGTTGGGGGAGCAAATAAAACCCAGAAGTTAGGAACAATAGCTGGCTTGTTTTTGCACTTTTTATCGGATTTTCTAATCCAACAAGTTTGAAACACTATCAACTAATCGACCCTGATGAAAGAAATTTCACGGAAGATCCTTCTCGTGAAGATGAAGAGGGTTGAGCATTTGCGGATCGAGATTTTGGTGGGGAGTTGAGAGATGTTCGCGCAAATGCTCAACCCCTACGTTTTTTTGTGATGTGTGTTTGATCGATTAAAATGTAAAAGATCTCTTATCCCTAAAAAAATATGATCGCGGCTAGAGAAAACTTTCCTCAACTCACACCTAAGGAATACTTTACTTAGGAAGAAAAGCAACTACATAAGCATGAATATATTGAAGGACAAGTCTATGCCATGAGTGGCGACAGTGTTAATCATGGACGTATTGCCATTCGATTTACTTCCATGTTTGATTCTCACCTAGAGGGTAGTAGCTGCATTGTTGGGAACTCTGACGTTAAAGTAAAAATCGTCAAAACCCAAAACTACACCTATCCCGATGTCAGCGTCACCTGCGACGATCGCGACAAAGCCACCACTCAATACATTACCTATCCATCCCTAATTGTCGAGGTTTTATCACCTAGTACCGAAGCCTACGATCGCGGCAGTAAATTTCGACTATATGCCAATAATCCTGTATTGCAGGACTATCTATTAGTTAGTTCTACTAGCATTAAAATAGATCTCTATCACAAAAAAGATAATAAAAGATAATAGTGAATGGATAATTGTTACAGGGCTTTGCGCTCAAAACCAAACCAAGAAAATGTTTAAAAGTGTTGCGAAGCAACACTTTTAAACATTTTCTTGTAGTTCTTTTGATCGAAAATTGCTGTAACTATAAAGAAGAGGACATGATCGAGCTAAAGAGCATCAATCTCACCTTTGCGATCGCCCAAATTTATCGAGGACTAGTACTGACAAATGACAATGAGATTAGCCAAGAGGGTTGAGCATCTGCGCGATCGCAATTTTGGTGAGAAGTTGAAAAATAATGGTTCAATGGGTAATAACCATCAACTATAGGAACATTTCTCATCGTGGCGATCGCAAACCAGTACGGCTATTACACCGAAGATTATCGCGAATTTGTGATTACAGATCCGCGCACCCCGCGCCCTTGGTTTAACTATATGTGGAACAGCCAATATGCAGGGCTAATTTCCCATACAGGTGGCGGCTTTAGCTTTTTGGAATCGCCCCGTGACAACCGTATTAGCCGTATGCGCTATAACTGCCTGCCTTGGGATCGTCCAGGACGCTATGTGATGGTCAAAGATACTGCAACGGGCGCATATTGGTCACTGAGTTGGTCGCCTACGATTGATTTAAACTATGACTTCTATGAATGTCGGCATGGTCAAGGCTACACCAAAATCACCACCGAGATTAACGGAATTCGTGGCGAAATTACTTATTTCGTTCCCACCGATACTAATGCTGAAATTTGGCGCGTGAAGTTAACGGAACTATCGGGACAGGCGCGAGATTTAGAGATTTATTCTTTTTTAGAATTGCTCATGGGGAATGCTCTCAACGATCAGATCAATCAACCGAATGATAAGCATTTCACCGATATTCATTTTGATAAAGATCTACAAGCATTGGTCGCTACGCGCCGCTATTGGGTTTTGAATAAAGGCGTTTCCGTTAAACAACCCAATATTGATTGGAAGTATCAAATTTATTTCTCGCAAAGTTTGCCCATTTCAGGTTTTGATAGCAGTTTAGATACTTTTATCGGTAGATGGCGATCGGAATCAAATCCTGTGGCTGTGGAAACAGGCGTGATGAAAAACACAGAAATCACGGCTGGCGATCCTGTGGTAGCTTTGCAGTCGAAGATTAATTTGGCGGCGAATAGTTCTATTGATTTTGCCGTGACTTTGGAGATTGCTCCAAAGGGAGAAAGTCCCACCCTCACCCCCAGCCCCTCTCCCGCAGGAGAGGGGAGTAAGATTATTGAAATAGTTGATAACTATTTCAATAATTTAAGACAAAAATGGGATCAGCACTTGTCCTGTGTGCAGGTGCAAACACCCGATGCAGCCTTTAATGCGATGATCAATGTCTGGAATCAGTATCAGGCGGCTGTTACTTTTGATATGGCGCGAAATTCGGGATACTATCACGGTGGATTGCTGTTTGGGACAGGGATGCGCGATCGCTTCCAAGATATTCTGGGTGTGGTCATGGTCGATCCTGAGCGAGTGCGGGAGAGATTAATTAAAGCGCTCAACTTCCAATTTAAGGATGGTTCGACTTTACATAATTATTTTGTGCTAACCAACACAGGTGAACGCACTAACCATTCCGATACGCCTTTGTGGATTCCCTTTGGCATTGTCGAATATCTTAAGGAAACGGGAGACTTTTCGATTTTAGCAGAAATGGTTCCTTACCATGATGATACTTCAGGCACAGTCTATGAGCATTTGGTGAGAGCGCTAGACTTTGCGATCGCTAATACAGGCGATCGCGGAATGCCGCGTATTTTCACAGGTGATTGGAATGACACCCTCGATCATGTGGGTTCACAGGGTAAGGGCGAAACCACTTGGGGCGCTTTCTTCTTGGGCTATGTGTTGAATAAATCATTGCCTGTCTGCGAACATCAAGGCGATCGCGAAGCTCTCGATAGATTCCAAAAATTCTATGAACATCTGCGCCAAGTGACTAACGATATCTGTTGGGATGGTGACTGGTATTTACGCGCCTTCCGTGATAATGGCGAACCGATTGGTGTATCGAGTGCTAGTCAGGGCAAAATCTTTTTGAACGCGCAATCATGGGCAGTGATTTCGGAACTCGCGCCGAAAGAACGAGCCGATAAAGCAATGTCCAGTAGTCGCGAATATTTGGCTACCCCCTTTGGGATGCAGATTGTCGCGCCGCCCTTTACGGAAATTGATGATACGGTCGGATTAATTAGCCGTTGCGTTGCGGGTAAAAAAGAAAATGGCGCAGTATTCAACCATGCTTCCTCATGGTTTGTGTTGGCTTCGATTCTTAATGGTGATGTGGAATTTGGATGGGAAATCTATCGCCGCATGATGCCGATTAATTCCTCACAGGCGACTGATGCGAAATGCGATCGCTTTGAAACGGAGCCGTATGTTTATCCTGAATATGTAACCAGTCCCGATCACGAAACCCAAGGTCAGGCAAGCCATTCATGGCTCACAGGCACTGCCGTTTGGATGTTACGCATTGGCATCGATTATATTTTAGGATTCCAGCCCACCTTTGACGGCATGATCATCGATCCCAAAATTCCTGGGTCATGGTCTGGCTTTACGGCTCAGCGCAAGTTTCGCGGTAAGCTTCTCTCGCTGACGGTGACTAATCATAGTGAGGTCAAACAGATGACGGTTAATGGTGAAGTCGTTACAGAGAAGTTGATTGATCTTGCTAAATATGCGGGTGAAGAGATTGCGATCGCAGTTTGTCTATAGCCTTCCAAAAGCAAATGCTGATGTCCCCGCGTAGCGTGTGACATCAGCATCATAAAATAAAAGCCGCGCATTGCGCGGCTTTTATTTTTTAAGAAATACAAGTTAGACAGAGACAGTTTGCCATTCTAGATGCTCTAGAGTATGAGAACGCTCTAGCGCACGCTCGAAACTATCAAGTTTAGGTTCAATGAAGAAAGGTTCGCCAACATAACCTTGAACAGCTTCTTGAGTCTTCAAGCCATTGCCTGTGATGTAGACGACAGTGGTTTCTTCGGGGTCAATCTTGCCAGCTTCTACTAACTTCTTGAGGACAGCGATCGTAGTGCCGCCAGCAGTTTCGGTGAAAATGCCTTCGGTTTCGGCAAGTAACTTCATCGCTTGAATGATTTCATCATCATTCACCGATTCGATATTGCCGTTGGTCTTGTGAGCAATGTCGATCGCGTAAATACCATCAGCAGGATTACCGATCGCCAAACTCTTGGCAATGGTCTTAGGCTTAACGGGAGTGATGAAGTCGCGACCCTCTTTGTAAGCGGCAGCGATCGGGGAACAACCTTCCGCCTGTGCGCCACTGAAGCGAACTGCCTTATCATCGACTAAGCCCACCTTTACAAATTCGTTGAAACCTTTGTAAATCTTGGTGAACAGAGAACCAGAAGCCAGAGGCGCGACGATGTGATCGGGTAACTTCCAGCCAAGTTGTTCGACAACTTCGTAGGCGAGGGTCTTGGAACCTTCAGAATAGTAAGGACGCAGGTTAATGTTTACAAAGCCCCAACCGTGAGTATTGGCAACTTCTGAGCAAAGGCGGTTTACTTGGTCGTAGTTACCATGCACGGAGAAAACCTTAGGATTATAAATGGTTGTACCGAGGACTTTACCCGCTTCGAGGTCAGAGGGAATGAACACACAACACTCTAAGCCTGCATGGGCGGCGATCGCGGCGGTGGAGTTGGCAAGATTGCCAGTACTAGCACAGGCTACGGTGGTAAAACCAAGCTCGACAGCACGACTGAGGGCTACAGAAACCACACGATCCTTGAAGCTCAAGGTGGGCATATTCACAGCATCATTTTTAATGTAGAGATTTTTGATGCCGAGACGCTTAGCAAGGCGATTTGCCTTGAGTAAGGGAGTCATACCAGTGGATACGTCAATATAGTTTTCAGTTTTGACGGGTAGAAAATCACGATAGCGCCAGATCGAGAGGGGGCCAGCTTGAATGGTTTCACGGCTGACTCTAGCAGCGATCGCATCGTAGTTATAGGCAACTTCGAGAGGACCAAAGCACAGTTCACAAACGTGCATCGCCTTAGCTTCGTACTCTGCACCACACTCTTTGCATTTGAGATTAGTAAAGGTATCAACGCGCTCGCTGGTGTAAGGAGTAGCAATGGTTGCAGTCATGTTCTTGGGCTTCCTTTTAGTCGCTAAAAGTTTTTCTAATTTTTTGATTGTAATGAACCTTAACACATGGGTTTGTAGTCGTCAAATATAGCAGACTAATTTAGTCGGGTATAGTGAAAGCAATACAATAAGAGGGTTATGGCGTATTTGGGGTTCAAGCTTGAAAGAATAGTCAAGCTATACCCTGAGTGATAGATTTGCGTGGGTTTTGTTTTAGGGACTCACGTTAAACTAAAGCCCCAATTTTTGGTGGCGCGGCAAAGCCGCGTCACCAAAAAAACTCTGGAAATTACGCTTTGCGTGGTTTATCTCTTGCTGCTGTAATTTCTAAAACACACTTACAGCGCAATAGGTGATAGCTTAAAAAAAGTTCACGCCTATCATGACTATGGAATTTCTATTACTGAGTAGTTCACCATAGTTATAGAAGATTATTTCGCCCGCGTGGCGGGCGAAATAATCTTCTAGGTTTTAAGTTACCTCCTTAATCCAGAGAAGACATCTCTATGTATCGATTTCAGGTAAAGGCTCCCACCCAAGATGGGGAAATGATTGCTATAGTTGGCTCCATTCCGCAATTAGGAGCATGGGATATTAAGCAATATCTACCTTTGAGTACATCAGGCGATCGCTATCCTATTTGGTCTATGGATATTGCTATTGATCCCTCAATCTTTAGCAATCCTCAAGATCAGATTAAATACAAATATGTACGGATTGCCGCTAATGGAAAAGTGCAATGGGAGTCTGATCATGGCGAAAATCGATGGGTTCCCATTGAACCAGAGCATATCAATTCGATAAACTCTACAGTCATTGTTGATGATGGCTCCTTTGGATCTATTCATCCATACCCCTATGGATACCTTGAGAAAGCGATCGCCTCCAATCCTGACATTTCCAATCCTGACATTTCCAATCCTGACATTTCCAATCCTGACACCTCAAATACACCAAGTGGAATCAAGGTGCTAGTTATCGGTAGCTCGGTTGCGATGGGCTGTAGTGCTTGGCTGCTAAAGGGATGGGCTAGTCATCTAGAACAAGCATTACAGGAGAAATATGGACATCAACTAATTAATCGATCGCAACTGGGTGCAAATGTTACCAGTACCATCAGCAGATTCTCATCAATAGTTGTGCCAGAGAAGCCCGATGTCGTGATTATTGCTCTTTCCCTTGGCAATGAAGGCTTAGCCTACAGCCGACCCCATGATCGCCGCGCAGTGCAACGTCGCTTTGAGAGTGGATTATTGCAACTGATCAAAATGACTCAAGATTTGGGGGCAGTCCCAATCATTGGTGGGCTATATCCCCATGCAGACTACAATCCAGAGCATAATTGGTTATTGCGTGACACCCATCATCGGATGCAAAGTTGGGGAGTGCCTATACTTGATTGGCTAGATATTCTCGACAATGGCTATGGTGGCTGGAAAACTGATATTTCTCTAGATGTATCCCATCCCAACACCGTAGGACATCGCCTTATGTTTGAGGCGATTAATTTGGATTTGTTTAATATTGCTCGCGATCGCCGCCTATCAGATCAATCTGCTTCAGTACAGAACAAAAAGATCGAAGAAGTTTCTGTTTACGAAGACAAATATGGATTTAAGATATTTGCCTGTCCTGAAGCGCAAACCCTAAGAATTATTAACCAGTCTGAACATTCCTACGATATTACCCCCACTTGGAGTGAATTGCAGGCAGCTTTAAAGCGTAAGTCTGAATTAATATCTGGAACCTATATTTCTAAAAATGATGAATTAGGAAGCCTACCATTATTGAGCATTGGTGTTAATGGTTCCATTGAGAATACTGTCACAATCCCTGCTGGTGTAGATTTACAATACTGTTCTGCGCTCAAATTCTTTGCTCCTCAAAACTCTGAAATCCTCTATTATGATGGGTATTTAGGAATTCTCAAGGAAGATGATCGCACGATTCGGATTATTAACGAATCGAGTGAGGAATATAACATTCACCCGATGTGGAAAGAAATTCGGGCGGCTCTAGCGGCAATGCCTGCGGCGGTATATCACGATCCCGCCAATCCTGACATCCCTTTTCGGACAATGATTATCGGCGATCGCGGTTTAGAGAGTCGCGTCAAAGCCCCTGCCAAATCAACGCTACTACTCAAATATAAGTGTAATTTGTCAGAACTAAATCGGATTGCAATTTTGCCCCTAGGCGATCGCTGCGCCGCCCGAATGCTTTTATATAAAATGGAATATGATGGACCCGCATTTCCCTTTGATTTAACTCGTTCCACAAATCTAGGCGATGTTACTGATTTAGTAGTCAATGACTTCCAAGATATGTGGAACCCTGACTATCTAAATTATAGTCCCACTGAGCGCCGTATTTATCATTCCAAATGGTCGGGCTTGTCCTTTGCTCATGAAGTGGAAGATACCGATGATCCGATTAACAATATGCAGCCTATTCATGAACGGATGCGGGTTCGCTATTCGGCGCGTGCCAAAAGGTTCTTATACACCCTTAAACATAGTGATGAAATCCTCTTCATTCGTACTGGCGTGACCAATCGCGACTATGTTCTCGATTTAATTGACAAGCTTACAATTAAATGTGAGGGTAAACCCTTTCGCGTATTATTAATCTCTAAGCAAGCACCCGATGAGTTTGCCGATATCCCTCATTTACTTCATTATGATTTGCACTTCAGTCCAGACTGGATGTATGACAGCCTCGACTATTGGATGGAATGCACACAAACAATGAAAGAGATTTTAGAGTCTCTAGGTATATCTAGTCAAAATTTATTTTGGTGTCCTCCCAATCTAAACTAAGAGAATCGGCGCATCGCGCCGATTCTCTTTTTAAACTTGTAAATGTAACAGCTTGTATAGAGAAAGCCCAAAAACAAATAAATTTCGCTATTGTGGAAATAGCTGAGTTTAAATTTAGACAAATGTTAATTGAACGCCCTAACCATAAAGAATTAACACCTGACGAGATCCAAAGTTTACAAAAACTTCGGGTCGTGATTGATCAAGCGATCGCTGATGGCAGAGTCTCTAAATATGAAATGGATCTGATTGAACGTACGATTAAATCTGACAATAAGGTTTTGGTGGAAGAAGTAGTCATGGTGCGGCAACTGATCCGCGACAAACTCGATAGTGGCTTACTTACCCAAGAATGGGATAAATAGAACGCAAAGCGTTATATTTGATTTGTAAGATCTATCAAACAGCGATCGCAAATAAGAAAAATGAATGGGCTGAAGGGACAAATGAGTAGGATTAAGCAAATCAATCGTCTGCAAGCACAAATTATTAAGGCAAATGCTAACGCTCAGGTCAATAATAAAGAACAAGTTGAGCTTTGTGTGGTGGCGGCTTTTTATCATTTTACCGACTTGCCTGATTATGAAGCGATGCGGACTCCACTCAAGGAATTTTGTGATGCTTATCTACTCAAAGGCACAATCCTTCTCGCCAAAGAAGGACTTAACTCAACGATCGCGGGTAGCCGTGAAGCGATCGATGCTCTGCTGAGTCATTTGCGTAGCGATCGCCGTCTTCAGGATTTAGAGCATAAGGAATCCTACTGCCAAGGTATTCCATTCCAACGGATGAAAGTAAGGCTCAAAAAAGAGATCGTCACCTTAGGAGTCCCAGATATTGATCCTCGTTATCGTGTTGGTAAGTATATCGATCCGAAGGATTGGAATGATTTGATTGCTGACCCTGACGTAATCTTAATCGATACACGCAATGACTATGAAGTAGAATTTGGCACATTTCAAGGAGCCGTTAATCCCCATATTGATACCTTTGGCGAATTTCCTCACTATGTACAGGAGCAATTAAATCCTGAGAAGCACCAAAAGGTAGCAATGTTCTGCACGGGTGGAATTCGTTGCGAAAAAGCCAGTGCCTATATGCTATCTCAAGGTTTTTCTGAGGTTTATCACCTCAAGGGTGGCATTCTCAAATATTTAGAAGAAGTTCCACCAGAAGAAAGTGTTTGGGAAGGTGAATGTTTTGTCTTTGACGATCGCGTTAGCCTTAATTCCATCTAGATCAATTATTGCGCTGCCTGCGTAGTGGTTGGCGCAATAATTATCTGAAAATTAACTTGCTATCAGGTTAACGAGGTGTCAAAATATTAGAAATTAGAATAAACAAGTATGCTCGGCAAGACCCTGACTGGGCGCTATAAAATCGTCAAACAACTTGGCGGCGGCGGTTTTAGCCACACATTTATTGCTGAAGATGGATATTTGCCTGATCGACCTTCCTGTGTGATCAAGCAACTTAAGCCTGTGTCATCCCAAATAGAAGTATTAGAAATATCGCGAGAACTCTTTGATCAAGAGGCTAAAGTACTATACCGATTGGGTAAACATGATTGTATTCCTAGCTTATTGGCGCACTTTGAAGAAGATGAAGAATTTTTTCTGGCCCAAGAATTAATTGAGGGCGAGGTTTTAACTCAAGAAATTAAACGCGGGGCTTGTTTAGGGGAACAGTATACGATTGAATTTTTGACAGATATTTTAACAACTCTGGACTTTGTGCATTGTCAGCAGGTGATCCATCGTGATATTAAGCCCAGTAACTTAATTCGTCGCGCCAGCGATCGCAAAATCGTCTTAATTGATTTTGGCGCAGTTAAGGAAGTTAGCACTCAACCCATTAGCCAACTAGGTCACACTTCTAGCCTTGTGATTGGTTCCCCCGGATATATGCCCAATGAGCAATATAGCGGTAAAACTATGTTTGCCAGTGATATCTACGCGATCGGCATAATTGCGATTCAAGCTTTAACAGGACTCTCGCCAAATCAAATCCCCGAAGATCCGATTACCAGTGAGTTTCGCTGGCGCGATCGCACCAAAGCCACACCAACCTTAGCCGATGTAATCGATAAAATGGTGCGCTTCGATTTTCGTCAGCGCTATCAATCAGCAAATGAAGTATTAGCCGCCTTACAACCTTTACTTAGCAAATCCCTTGCTCAAACCATTTTTAGTGTAGTTACACCATCGCTACTCGAAGATATTCCTCTCATCCCAGATAAGCGGAATTCTAATTCTCAAAATTCTAATCTTCAAAGTATAGTTAAAAGTCCCACTGATATTCTCATTGAAAATATCTCTGATGATTTGGAAATGAGCGCAGATCCCGTTAGAGCTAAGAAGTTAATCTGTTTAGTCTGTACTGGCATTTTAGAAAATGATTTACACCGTTTAGATAACTTTAATTTTGGAGAATTACTTCAAGATTTATACCAGCAATATCCCACATTAGAATCTTTAAAAGAGAATCTTGTAAAATCAGTAAAAACGATCGCTGTGCCAAAACAACGCCAGTATTTAATCGTTGCTAAAATTGTTTTCAACGTAGTTTCTGCCCTATATAAACAAGAAGCAGTACCAGAAATTTCATCTAATAATTCTTCGCAAAATATTTCCAGTTCTCAGGCATCTAGCGTCCCTATTTCCTATCAAGTCAGTAATCTAGTTGTCAATGCTGCATCAGCACAAATTGTTACTCCATTAGAGAATTCCCCAGCCTATCAAAATACTTTAGAAGAAGTGTCTAACGAATTTCTAGATCAAGAACTTGCTCCATCTCAAGGCTATTCCAACTTCACTGAAGATGAGTTTTTATCCGTTGATAGTGATCCTAGTCAAAACTCTGATATTTATGCTTGGGTTGCCCATGATATTGATACAGATGCTCAACAGATGCGGTTAAAAAAGCTACTCTTATATACCTATCAAGATGTTTGGGAAAGTGATTTGAGGCAATTAAATAGCGTACATTGGGCGGATCTCCTTAAGGAATTAGTTTCCTTTATGCCTACTTTCCCCCAACTAGTATCCTTAGTTCAAGAAGCAGTGCAAAGAGTTTCTAAGCCCACAGAATATTTAGTAATCGGTAAAATGTTACTTGGTAAATTAGAGCGACTCTATTCTGATACGGCCTATATAAATTCTGAGGCGATCGCGCCGCCTGTATTACCTACTCCTCAACCTAGCCCAGCCATTGCTAACTTAAACACTCAGAAATCCAGCAAAGTTCCCTTTGATCCCCAAATTGCCAATGATCTGTTTGACCTGCGCTTAGAATTAATGCGGTTTACCAATTCGATGCGAACTAAGATTTTGCTGTTTTCTTGCCTTTATTATCCATTCAATCCCGATCGCGATAACTGGCAAGATTTACGCACCCATGCTTTAGATGGACTACTGCGCCAACTATTCTATGCTCATCCTACCTTTGAAAAAGTAGAACAGTTACTATGGCAAACAGCGCGATCGCTGAATGAAGCAAGTGCGTATGAGCAATCTGCTAATTACATTCTCCAAGTGATTAAGACTTTGTACGATCAACTTGAATTTAAATCCATGGGTCATCCTGCGGAGGGTAACTTCTCACCCTCTGAAGATACTGATTTCACTCAACCAAGTGCCATTTTTCTGAATAATGATGATACTTGCCAATTTGCATAATTTATTCACTCTCTATCCTCTATACCTCGATTGCTTGAAAAGCGCTATAATGCCACTTATGCTAGGTAAGCTACTCGATCGCAGATACCGAATTATTAAAGAATTGGCAGAAGGAGGATTTTCGCAAACTTACCTTGCTGAAGACACTCGCTTACCCAAAAATCCTAAATGCGTCGTCAAACATCTCAACCCCACGATCGATGATCCAGTTTTTACCCAAAAGGCTCTCGAACTTTTTAAAGCGGAAGCAGAAACTTTACAAGAATTGGGAAGACATGATCGTATTCCTCAACTTTACGCCTATTTTCAAGAGAACAAAGAATTTTATATAGTTCAGGAATATATAGCGGGACACTCTCTCAGCACGGAAATGGCTCCAGGCAGCCAAATGGCAGAGGCGAGAGTTGCTCAAATGGTTAAGGAGATTTTAGAAATCCTTCAATTTGTGCATCAATACAATGTCATTCATCGAGATATTAAGCCTAGTAATTTAATTCGTCGTCATAGCGATGGCAAGCTAGTGCTGATCGACTTTGGGACGGTGAAACAAGTGCAAATGGAAGTTGCTAACGCCCACCACAAGGCAAGAGTAACCTTACCCATTGGCACGCCTGGGTATATGTCCTATGAACAAGAGCGTGGTCAATCTGTATCAAATAGTGACATCTATTCCCTAGGCATGGTGGCTCTACAAGCATTGACAGGCAAACATCCTAGTCAATTTCCTAGGGATCGTGATCATGAGATTGTCTGGCGCAACTACGCTAAGGTTAGCCGCGAATTTGCTATGGTTTTAGATCGAATGATTCGATGTGATTTCCGCGATCGCTATCAGACTGTAGATGAAGTTCTCAAAGACATCGCCAAACTACCTAAATTAAGTACGGCTTCACCCCGCATTACCGATGATCGTGAGGTCAAGCCAAATCTTTTACTACCATCAGCGATCGCCTTATTAGTTGTATCTGCGGGTATTTATCTATTTAATCTAGGTTGGAATCCTTTTAAAAATATAGCCATTACTCCTAGCACTAACCCTATTTCTAGTCCGTCTACACCTCTTGCATCTCCGCAAACTACTGCTAATCCAGATCTGAATCTAGATCCCAAGCCAGATCAAGATCGAAAAGTTAGCTACGCTCAACTGAGTAGCTATCTCAAAGAAAAGAACTGGAAAGCTGCGGATAATGAAACTTATTTATTACTTCTAAAAGCGGCTGGCAAACAATCCTATAATGATGGAACCTTCCATCCTGATGAATTTAATCGCGTTACCTGTGCTGATTTAGTCCTAATCGATCAGTTATGGACACAGGAAAGTAATGGTAAACAGGGACTAACCGCGCAAAAAAAGATCTACGACGGAACTACAAAAGATATTCGCAAAACCTATGAAGCGATGGGATGGATTAATCCATCTGGCGATCTGGCGATCGAAACTGCTTACAATCGACAAACTTCACGCTGGGAATATATTCAAGGTCGTCAACCTAATTTCAAATCTCCTCCTGTTGGACATTTCCCATTTTTGTTACGCGATCCATCCAGCAAGAATCTAGAAAAGATAGTGACCCTATATCGTTGTTCTTCATGAATTTCTAAGAATCTTGAAAAAGTTCGCCTCGTAAGCTTTTTCAAGATTCTCAGGCTAATCGATTTTGTCGCCTTCTATTTAATTGAAAACTAGCTTATCATCTTCCACGGTGATACAAATTGTGTGACCTTCCGCAAATGTGCCTTCGAGAATTTTGGTAGCGATCGGATTTTCGATTTCCCTTTGAATCGCACGCTTCAGAGGACGCGCACCATAGGAAGGATCGTAACCAACAGCCGCAATATAATCCTTGGCTTCTTCGCTGAGATTAAGGGAAATCTTGCGATCGCTTAATCTATTTTCAATCCGTTTAATCTGCAAGGTAGCGATCGAGCGAATCTCGTTACGGCGCAGAGCGTGAAAGATTACCGTCTCATCAATCCGATT
>Ga0316612_1000032_pt1 | contig 54271 bp, 41 predicted proteins | sample MIS2016226_MG_FD_207676 | JGI IMG/M metagenome (GOLD analysis project Ga0316612, IMG submission 207676) | Microbial mat bacterial communities from Middle Island sinkhole, Lake Huron, Michigan, United States - MIS.2016.226 | ecosystem: Environmental > Aquatic > Freshwater > Lake > Sediment... | reverse complement strand
GGAAAAGCCTCTTGGCGGTGGAAATCGCCCGTGGATGGGCGGTTGGGGCGCTGGATCATGACGGGGCGGGGGAAAGTCAGTGATCTTGTTCTCCAGGCCGCTTTTACCTTAATTGCTACTGAAGAAGACCAAGCCTTGAATGGAGTGGAGCCACCTGCGGGTCGTCCAGGGACGACTTTCAAGTTTTTTGCACGGGGTTACGATACTGATGAGATTGTACGCCTGTGGGTTTTTGGCCCCAGAGGAATCACTTTTCAAGGCCCGTCTGGCGACCTCTATGTCGATGCCAATGGTTATGTTGAATGGACATGGACTGCGCCGCAAGATATGCCCGAAGGTGCATGGAATATGGTTGCCCGTGGGTTGGACAGCAACAAGCAGCACGTAATTTTGTTCACGATTGAATATCCCCCCGCTGCGCCCACACTTACGCCGACTCCTGCGCCCTATGCCGTTGCGCCGCCCAGCGGGCCGCGAGGTACAACCTTCAGCTTTTTCGCCGAAGGCTTTGCAAAGCAGGAAACGCTCGGCTACTGGCTGACTGCGCCCGATACTTCCGTTATTCCAATTGAGCAGCAAATTACGGCAAATGATCAAGGAAGAGCAGATTGGCAATGGACTGCGCCCCAAGATGCTCAACGGGGACTGTGGCAAATGACGATTCGCCCTGCGCGCTCAGATAGTGTTAATCTCAATATAGTCTATACTATTCGCTTTAGAATCGAGTAAAGATGATTCCTTATGAGCTAAAGCTTTGCAACTTTATGTGTTATCGGGGCGAACAACCAGCGCTTCAATTTGATGGTTTGCATATTGCTTGTCTTTCTGGGGAAAATGGTGCGGGAAAATCGGCGATTCTTGATGCGCTTACCTGGGTTTTATGGGGTGAAGCTCGGATCAGCAGCGATAACTTAATTAGTCAAGGCGAAACCGAGATGTGGGTTGAACTGCAATTTGCGCTCAACGCTCATGGTGAACAGCAGCAATATCGAGTTATTCGTCGTCGCCAACTTGCGGGCAAACGCGGAAGCGGCAAAAGCTGGCTTGATTTGCAACTTCAGGGCGAAAAAGCGTGGCGGCCAATCGGGGAGAAGACTATTGCGGAAACCCAGCAGCTTATTGATAATTTATTGCGAATGAAATACGCCACCTTCGTTAATGCTTCATTTTTGCTACAAGGTCGCGCTGATGAGTTTACACGCAAAACTCCTGGTGAACGAAAGCAAGTCTTAGTTGACATTCTTGACTTAGAAAGCTATGCGCTCCTTGCGGAGCAAGCCAAGCAGCGAGCCAAGAAGATCGGCGACCAGTTACGTGGTTTGGAAAGCCTTATCGCATATCTTCAAGAAGAAGCCAATAAAGTTCAGCTTTACGATCAATTTGTGTCTGAAGTGCAGGAAAGAGTTTCTAAGCTGACTGCTGAATTGCAAAAGGTCGAAGAAGAAAAGCAGCAAGTTGAAAAAGAGCTTCAGCAGCTTGAACTGAAAGCCTCGCAACGAAAAGAGCTTGCTGCTCGTCTAATCACCTTGCGAAAAGATCAATTTACCCAACAGCAAGAGATTGCTAATCTTCAGGAAACTAGCCTGAAAGCTGAGAAAATGCTCCAGCAGCGCGAGGAAATTGCAGCAGGAGTGGTTGCTCTTGTTGCGGCGCAAGAAGAACTAAATTGGCTAGAAGAATTGCGTCCGCATTATGAGCTTTTACAAGAGAAGCTAAATGATTTACGAGAGCAATTCAAAGATGCAAGACGGGCTTTACAAAGTGAATTGGATGTTTTTAAGCACGAAGTTAATTATCTAACCCAACGAATTGCTGGTCAAGCTCAAATTCAGCAAAAATTGCTTGAAAGTGAGCAACATCTCGCAGAATTTGCTTTGCTTAGTTCTAAACAGCAGCTTTTGCAAGCTCAAAAAACAGAATTAGAAGAGTATTTCTATCAAATCAGCGACTTAGTTCAGCAAATTAAACAAAAGTGGGATTTGCTGGTGAATGACAAGAGAAATTGTGAATCTGAGCTTGTTCAATTGCAAAAAGAGCTTCAGAATGTTTCTCGTTGGCAGGCTGATCTGAAGACTGCACTGGAGCAACAGACCAAAGCCAATGATTTAGCGACAGAACTTGTTGAATTACGAGAGCAAAAACAGCAGAAAAACAATGAACTTGCAGCTTCGCAAGCTTTGATTAGCCAACTAAAGCAACAAATTGCTCAGGTAGAGCAACGAAAGAGTTTGTTAGTTGATTCTTCGCTTACAACCTGTCCTCTTTGTCAAAGCAATCTTGGTCAAGATGGTCTAACAACTATCAGCACGCATTATGAACAAGAATCACAAGCTCTCATCGAACAAATTGAAGCGACAGAGCGTAAAACAAGCGAATTAGAAACTAATTGTAAGCAACTGGCGCAAGCGGAGCAGGCTTTGGAAACTCGCTTGACTCAAGCTCGTCAAGCGGCGGCGCGGGTGGATTTGCTTCAACAAAATTTGGCTCAGGCTGAAGGGTGGTTTGAGCGTCAGCAGCAGGTGCAAACCAAGCTTAATTCAGTTTTGCAGCAATTAGAAACTGAAGATTATGAGAGATCGGCTCGTGAAGAGCTTACTAAAATTGAAATTGCATTAGATAAATTTGATTTTACGGCTGAAAGTCTGGCTTTTCAACCAGCTACACATTCAATTCATTCATTTCTTGCTCCTTTTGAACAGAAACGAAAGGCTTTTCAGCAAGAAGGCACTGCCTTAGAACAACAATTAGCGGCCCGAACAACTTGGGAAAGCCAGGCTGCCACATGTCGGCAGCAATTAAGCGAAATTGCTCAAGCTCAAGCAAAACTTCCTGTTAAACAGGATCAAGCCACAATTTTGGCTTTGCAGCTTGATAAGAATGATTTTGCTTTGGATATTCTCGCTGAGGGTAAAAAAATAGCAGCCGAAGTTGCCAATTTAGGCTATACCCCCACAGATTACCAGGCTGCACGCGCAACGGTGCAACAGCTAAGTCATTGGGCGGCGAAAGAGCGTGAAACGCAGGAAGCCCAAAATCGTTTGACAACAAGCCAGCAAATTCTTCAGCTAAAAACAGAGTTGCTGGCGCGTTCCACAACTGAGACAGAACAAATCTTAGAGAGAATGAACTTCCTCGACCAAGAGTTACAAAAACTTTCTTTTGTTGAGCAGCAGGCCCGCGAGTTGACTCAAGCGTTGAATAGCTCTCAACGCCAGCTTCGGGTTGCCCAAAATGATCTTGCAGAAAAAACGGCTTTGCGGGCTAAAGCCCAAAAAGCTGCGACTGAATTAGCTGAAAAGCAAGAAGAATTGCAGCTTTTGACAAAAAAGCAGAGCGTCTTTCAAGAATTGGCCGAAGCTTATGGCAAAAAAGGGATTCAAGCCATGCTCATTGAGCTTGCTATTCCCGAAATTGAACGCGAAGCAAATGATCTGTTAGGCTGTCTCACGGATAACCAAATGCACGTTAATTTTAAGATGCAAAGAGAAACTAAAAAAGGCGATTCGATTGAAACTTTAGAGATTGAAATCGGTGATTCTATCGGGACGCGCAATTATGAGGCTTTTAGTGGAGGCGAAGCAATGCGAATCAACTTTGCGATTCGGATTGCGCTCTCTCGCCTTTTAGCCCGACGCTCAGGCGCAAGTTTGGAAACTTTAGTGATTGATGAAGGTTTCGGAGCTTTGGATAACGAGGGTAAGGAGAGGTTTGTAGAGGCAATTACGACTATTCAGCAAGATTTCAAACGAATTTTGGTTATTACGCATTTAGATGAGCTAAAAGACCGTTTTCCCCATCGCATTGAAGTTACCAAAAATGCAAAGGGTAGTACATGGGAGTTGCGATGACAATAGATCAAACGATTGCCCAATTTGTGGGGCGACGAGTCTTAGTGATTGGTGATGTTTCGCTTGATGAATATCTTTTTGGGCAACCAACTCGCCTTTCGCGGGAAGCGCCTGTCCCTGTTTTAGAATGGACGCGGCGCGAAATTATCCTTGGGGGAGCTGCCAACCCAGCGTACAACATTGTTGCGCTTGGGGGGCAGGCGACACTCATAGCTTTAGTAGGAAATGACCCTGAAGGCGACCAATTTCGGGCCGCGCTTACCAAAGCTCAGATTTCAGTGGCAGGATTGCTTTCCTTTGCCCAGCGCCCCACGACGATCAAAACTCGCATCCTGGCCCACACTCCACCCCGCCTCCCGCAGCATCTGGCCCGCTTAGACCGCTTAGATTACCGACCTTTAGCGCCCCCCGAAGAAGAGCAACTTTTAGCCCTTCTGACAACGCTTATCCCGCAGCATGAGGCCGTTTTATGTTCTGATTATCAACTTGGAATGCTTACTCCCACGATTGTGAAAGCGATTCGGACTCTCTGTCAACAATACCACGTTTTACTGACGGTTGATGCCCAAGGCAATGCAGATTACTATTACGGAGTCGATCTATTTCGTTGTAACGACCAAGAAGCAGCAAGAACGCTTGGTAGGCCCCTTCAGAGCGAAACAGACTTTCAGCAAGGTTTACAGCAATTGCAAACGCAGTTGGCCGCCAAGCTAATCATCGTGACCCGTGGGCCAGAAGGGGTCTCTTTGGTGGGGCAAGGGGTTCCTTATTCCCACCTCAAGGCAGTAGACGTAAGCGAAGTCTATGACACAACGGGGGCCGGCGATACCTTTATTGCCGTGGCAACGCTGGCACTTATGGCCCGGCTGGAACCTCTAAAGGCCGCCGAACTGGCGAATGTAGCTGCTGCTTTGGTGGTCCGTAAGCTGGGAAATGCCACCCTTAGCCCAGCGCAACTGGGCCAGGCAATGCGGAGGGCGAAAAAAGGGAGTCTCCGTTCAATTTAGGCGGCAGCTACATTTTTGAAGCCCCGGACTCCCTCGTCTTCATTTTGATAGATGTCAGCATATTGGGCCAGCCCAACCATGCGAAAAATCTTCTGAAAATGCTGTGAAAGACCACTAAACCCTAATCTCTGGCTGTTCCGATTGACTTCGGTAACAATTCCAATTAAAATTGCAATGCCTGCACTATTGATATAATCATTTTGGCGAAAGTTTAACAAGACATAGCGCGACCCTTGTTTAGTAATTTCTTGATAAGCAGCGTTGATTTTTTCTTCCGCAAAAGTGGTTACATCACCGACCAAATCAATGACGGCTACACCATCCCGCTGCCGGGTTGTGACAATCAACTCATCTTCCAACATGTTATTGTTACTACCTTTCGTATTCTAAACGTTCACTGGCAACAGAACAAACTTGTGATTCGCCTTATCTTGTCCTTTTTTGCAGGGCTTATTTCTTACCTTACCCAGGTTGCTGTTCTGTTATCATTTGCATGTTGCCAAGCATTAAGAATTTTGTTTAAGCTTTGGCCCTTCAGACGGCCCCAAACATTTGAGTTGCCCATCACGCAGGTCGACTAAACTACTTTCTCCATAGCGAGCTTTTTGATATTTCACCGCTTGCCCTTCCTGAAAAAAGAAATCCTCGCGCTGCAAATGGAGTTGCCCTGCATTTTTGTGAAATGGTAGCCCATAGTGTTCTGCGGGAAGTGAAACAATGTTTGAGCCAACTTATGTATTATGGCACGCCGAAGATAACGTTCTGTTAAGAAAATAGAAATATAGCCAAGAAAGAGTGAATTAGACAACCAGGTACTTAGCACAATGAACAAACTGATAAACCAAGGAGTAGGTACAACAGTTTTTGTGTAGCTTGGGCAACAGCCAGTAAACAACCCAGTGCGAAAACTGCTTCCAATAGCCCAAACTTAGCAAAACAATTCATCTCAGCCCAGTTATAGGCAAAGAAAAAGACGATACCGATGCTGGTAAAGGCACTTCCTAACCACAATAAGGCAGCATCAAGAAAAGCTCGCCAGGCTGTCCGCTTGGAGAAAATGCCGAAGAAACGCAAAGTTTGTTCGGCATTTGGGGAACTTAGCAATCCAGCCCGCACGAAAGCATCCCAGTGCTGTGGCTCAAGCGGCCTTTCTAGGGGGTCAGGAATCGTCATGACAGATCAAAAGGAGATGCAAGGTAACTTCCTGGCAAACCTTCAGCTTAAAGGTTGAACGGGACAAACTAGCTTTGAGTTGGAGGTGGTTGGTTAGAAAAAACGAAGTAAAAACAATTGCCCTCACTAAGGCTGGGTAGAAAACCTGCTTCATCGGTCAACCCAGCGATAAGAAGCAATCCCATTCCCCGTTTGGAACCAAGCCCCTGCATTTTTTGTTCGATAGTCAATGGGGGGCCTTGGAAGGAATAGGCTTTGCGACCTTGGTCACAAATTTTCACCACCAGCCGATCTGAAAAAAACTCACACTCAATGCTGACTTTCAAGCCTGGAAGCAAGAGATTCCCATGTTCCATGGCGTTGAGACACGCCTCACTCAAGGCGGTCTTTAGGTCATCAATGCGCTGCTTCGCAAAGCCTTGAGTGCGGACAAAAGTTACTACTGCATCACATCCTACCTTTTCGTAGCCTAGCTCACTGGGTAGGATGATTTCGATAAGGGCATGGTTAAGTTGCGTTGTCATCCCTGCTCAAGGTGAATTACCATGCGAACCTGATTGCCTCCGCTTGGTGCAACGGAAACCTCGACTTCATCCATCAATTCTTGGATAAGCCAGAATCCCCACCCTCCGCGATCTACATTATCGAGCATTTTATCTCGAATGTCGGGAGTTTTAACCTCACGATTGCGATCAATGGTTCTTTGGCCCCGATCAACAACATCAATCACCAGTTCGTCATCACGGGCGGTGAGGAAAACCATTACTTTCATGGCTTCGTCATGTTGGTTGCCATGCTCAATCGCATTCGTGACCGCTTCGCTGACCGCGGTCTTGAGGGCATCAATTCGTTCCCGTTGAAAACCCATCCGTTTGGCCAACGAAGAGGCAGCATCCATCGCCACACGTTCATAGCCCAGCCGACTGGGTAAACGTAACTCAATTACTTTCTCAGGGGGGCTGGTTTCGGTGGATTCGTCTTGTGTCATTGCTATGTCCCTGCCGCCTGACTGCATCTGCTCCCTGACTGCATCCGCTACCTTCTCTCACTGGAGAATGGTACTAAAGAAGCCAATGCCCATTCAGAATTATAGATTTATATCTGTTTTAACCAGTTCACCAAGTCTTTGGCAAACCTTTGTTGCGCTGGAGAGCTACTCTTTGGTGAAATTCCTGTAAGAATTAAGCCCCCGACTTGCGTTTGCGCGCCGCTAAGAATCAGATAATAACACAAAAAACTTGCCTTGCAAAGAAAAAGGGTAAATTCAATTGCTTCTAGCTACCAATGGGGGAACAAAGTTCGATTAGCGACCCCTCTTTAGATCGAAGATAAGCAACTACTTGGCCCCAAGGCTTTGGAGTGGGCGGGCTGAGAGAAACTGCGCCAGCGTTAATAGCCTTGGCATAGGCTGCCGCAACATCCTCAACAACAAACACTAATTCAACACCTAAAGGAAGAAGTTGAAGATCCGTTTTCTGATATGGGCCGCTAAGATTCATTTCGCCCATAGAATGCGAGGCAAAAGCAAGGACTGTTTCGCCTGTCTCCAATTCACCATATTGACCAGAATCATGAAGAAACCGCGTCTCGAAACCAAAAGCTTCTTTGTAAAAGGCTAAGGTTTCGGCGACTGATGAAACATAGACTATAGTATAGCCAAATTTCATTGCTGTTTTCGTTTAGACATGGTTGCCCTTGCTCTGTGTCTACCAGAAAATCACAAAGGAATGTTGCCATGCTTTCGGGCTGGCAGACTTTGGCGTTTGGTGCGGGCCAAGCGCAGCGAGCGAATGAGGGCTGGGCGAGTTTCGCGTGGTTCAATCACGGTGTCTACATAGCCCCGCTCGGCAGCAACATAAGGGTTAGCAAAGCGCTTCTGATAATCTTCGACCAATTCAGCAGTGCGGGCGACAGGATCCGCAGCTTCGCCAATTTCCTTGCGGAAGATAATTCGGACTGCGGCATCAACGCCCATTACAGCAATTTCGGCGGTGGGCCAAGCAAAATTGAAATCGGCCCGAATGTGTTTGCTGGCCATCACGTCGTAGGCTCCGCCGTAGGCTTTACGGGTGATGACGGTCAATTTGGGCACAGTTGCTTCACAATAGGCATAGAGCAGCTTTGCGCCGTGGCGAATGATGCCGCCATATTCCTGTTGCGTGCCTGGCAGAAAGCCTGGAACATCAACAAAAGTAACAATTGGGATATTAAAGGCATCGCAAAAGCGGACAAACCGCGCTGCTTTGACAGAGCTATCAATATCCAAAGTGCCCGCCAAGTGAGCAGGTTGATTAGCTACTACGCCAATAGCGTAACCATCCAGCCGCGCAAACCCGATCACAATGTTGCGGGCCCAAAGGGGTTGCACTTCAAAGAAGAAGCCATCATCAACCACGGCCTCGATTACGCGAGTTATATCGTAGGGCCGACGAGGGTTGTCGGGGATAATCGTGTTTAAGATGTCTTCCATGCGCTGCGGATCATCATCAGGCGTGACACGGGGCGGGTCTTCCATGTTGTTGGCGGGCAGAAAAGAGAGCAATGTGCGTAACTGCTCAAAAGTCTCAGGTTCACTATCGGCAGCAAAATGGGCTACCCCACTGCGACTATTGTGAATCAGAGCGCCACCGAGGTCTTCAAAGCCTACTTCTTCGCCCGTAACGGTCTTAATCACATCGGGCCCCGTGATGTACATCTGCCCAATGCCTTTGACCATCAAGATAAAATCGGTCATGACGGGGGAATAGACTGCGCCACCCGCACAAGGGCCTGAAATAACTGAAAGCTGGGGAATAACACCACTACTTAGCACGTTACGATAAAAGATTTCGGCATAGCCGCCCAGCGAAACAACCCCTTCTTGGATGCGTGCGCCACCACTGTCGTTGATTCCAATGCAAGGAACGCCCATCCGCAAGGCCAAATCCATCACTTTACAAATCTTTTCGGCAAAAACCTCGCCGAGCGATCCGCCAAAAACGGTAAAATCTTGTGAAAAAAGACAGACTGGCCGGCCATTGATCGTCCCATGGCCCGTGACCACGCCGTCACCTAACACTTTACGGCTTTCCATTCCAAAAGCGCTTGTGCGATGAACGGCAAAGGCATCGAGTTCTACGAAGGAATCGGGGTCGAGTAAGGCAACCGCTCGCTCACGGGCGGTCAATTTGCCTCGTTCGTGCTGTTTTTGAATCGCACGTGGATCAGGATTAGCGGCTTGCTCGCGGCGACGTTGTAAGTCAGCGATTTTCAGGGCCGAAGTAGAGGTGTTTGTCATCTATGGCTCCTCAAAGAGGGTCTTTCCAAAAGAGTAGCAAAACTACCCATTTAGGTTTAAAAACTGCTTTTAGGCAAAGTAATCCAGCGAAAGAATGAGCCGAATCAAGCAAACTGGGCAACTTGAAGTTTACATTGCCTGCATTGTAACACAAACATGAAATGCGTTCAAATGCCCAGGGTTGTTGTCTTAGAAAAAAGCACGGCAGTCCGAAAAGACCCCGTGCTTAGTTTCTGGATGCTTACAAATTTCTACACGAAAGTAAGTAAAACTTGGCCCTGTTGGACGGCTTCGCCAGCTTTAACTTTGATTTCCTTCACCTTGCCATTCACTGGAGAAGCAATGTTGGTATTCATTTTCATGGCTTCGATGATGACCAACAGATCATTTTCCTTCACAACAGTGCCCGCCGAGACGCGAATCTCTGTTACCACACCCGCAATCGGCGACGTAAGCTCTTTCTTATTGCCCGCGCTGGGAGCTGCGGCCACGGGGGGCCTAGCTTGGGGAGCGCTGGGGGCGGGGCTGCCAGCCTGCACATGAGGAGCCACCACACTATGGCTTTGGCTACTTTCCTCATCGTCTTCCAGAATCTCAACTTCGACTTCGTAACTGACCCCGTTGACGGTCACCCGTAGTTTTTTCACAAATATACCCTCCTCTACTAAGATAGTAGAGCTATTTTTACGATATGAGGCCCGAAAGGACTAGAGTGGAATCAAACCATGCTTCTTGGGCGGGCGAATATCCCGTTTTTTCCGCAAAGATTCGAGCGCCAAACTAATGTATTGGCGAGTATCTTTCGGCTCAATGATGTCATCAATCAAGTTGCGTTCGGCCCCAATATAGGGAGTCGAAAATTGCTCTTCATATTCAGCCAGAAATTCTTGGCGAGCAGCTTTAGGGTCAGCGGCTTTTTTAATTTCATTGCGATAAACAATGTTGACCGCGCCTTCCGCGCCCATCACGGCGACTTCGCCCGTGGGCCAAGCCGCAACCCGATCACAGCCTAAATCTTTGCCGCACATGGCGAGATAGGCTCCGCCATAGGCTTTACGTAAAATCACCGAAATCTTCGGCACAGTAGCCGCCGAATAGGCAAAGAGCATCTTTGCGCCGTGGCGAATGATGCCACCGTATTCCTGTTGCACGCCAGGCATAAAGCCTGGAACATCAACTAATGTGACCAACGCGATATTAAACGCATTACAAAAGCGCACAAACTGCGAGATTTTATCCGATGAGTTAATATCCAACGCGCCTGCCATCATCAAGGGTTGATTAGCTACAATCCCTACCGTGCGCCCATTGATTCGAGCGAAACCAACAATCGAGTTCTGGGCATAATGTTCTTGAACTTCGAGGAAATCAGCATTATCAACCAGCCGCTGGATGACTTCCTTCATATTGTAGGGTTCACGCGGATTATCGGGGATGATCGTGTTGAGCACGAGGTCTTCGGCAAAGAAAATTTCGCCTGTGCCATAATCTGGCGGGTCTTCCAGGTTGTTGGCGGGCAGAAAACTGAGCAGCCGTTGGCACAATTGGAGGGCTTCAGTATCGCTCTTGGCAATAAAGTGAACCACGCCGCTTTGGGCCTCTTGGGCCCAAGCGCCGCCTAGCTCTTCATCCGAAACTTTTTCCCCCGTCACCTGCCGAATGACCTCTGGCCCCGTGATAAAGAGCTTGCCAATTCCCTCAACCATGATGATAAAATCCATCAGCGCAGGGGAATAAGCGGCTCCGCCAGCGCAAGGGCCAGCGATGATTGCGATTTGGGGGGCGACTCCCGAAAGAAGGACATTTTGGTAGAAAATTCGTCCGTAGCCGCTGAGGGCCCCAACCCCTTCTTGGATTCTGGCTCCGCCACTATCGTTGATAATGACAACGGGAGCGCCACATTTCAGCGCTTGATCCATCGTGCGGCAAATTTTATCGGCGTGAATTTCACCGACTGAGCCACCTGAAACCGTGAAATCCTGCGAGGCCACAAAGACTTGGCGGCCTTGCACCGTCCCGACTCCTGTGATGACTCCGTCACCTGGCAATTCGGCTTTTTCCATCCCAAAGTTAGTACACCGATGTTTGGCGAAGAGAAACATCTCTTGAAATGTATCGGGATCAAAAAGCAGCCCCACGCGCTCGCGGGCCGTCAATTTCCCACTTTCGTGCTGTTTGGCGATCCGCTCGGCTCCGCCCCCAACGAGGAGGCTGTTCCGAGTTTTACGCAGGCGTTCAATTTTTGCTTTTGTTGTTGGCATTACAAACCTGCTAAACGAAAAGTAACCGTCGTAACTCTGCGATCTAAGATGGTAGATCATAGCGGAGATAGTCTGGCTTGTCAACTTTAGCGTTCGGCCCGCCAGACAGCCCAAGCGAAAAGAGGCACGGCGACCAGAATTCGCCGCCAACGATGGGGTTGCGAAACCAGCCGATAAAGCCATTCCAAGCCTAAGCTTCGGATCCAAGCGGGTGCAAAGGGCACGCGCCCCGTGAGATAATCAAAAACACCCCCGCAGCCCATAGCTACGGGCACGCGCAAAAAAGGCTGGTTCCGCGCAATCCAAAGGTCTTGGCGCGGATGGCCGTAGGCCACCAACAAAATATCTGGGCGAGCAGCCAGGATGATTTGGCGCAGAAAAGGCTCATGGCGCGGATGGGGCGACCCAGCAAAACAGCCCGCGATCTGGAGTCCAGGATAAGTTTCTTGTAAAACCTGGGCCGCCTGTTCCGCAACCCCAGGCGCAGCCCCCAACAGAAAAAGCCGATAGCCCTTTTTGGCCGCCAGCGCCGCAAGGCGATGGGTGAGCGCGACTCCCGTCACGCGTCCCCTAAGCGGATTTCTCAGCCAGCGAGCCGCTAAGACTAGCCCAAACCCATCGGGAGCTGCAAGGTCAGCTTGGCAGAGAACCTCTCGAAAAGGCGCATTCTGTTGCGCTTCCATGACAAATTCAGGGTTGACCGTGACGATTTGATGGGGGTCGCCATTGGCTAGAAAAGTGGCTATTTGGGTAAGAGCTTCATTTTCTGTTAGATTATCTATCGGGATGCCTAAGATCGTAATGCGTTTTTGAGGATTTAATGCGCTCATTTCTACGAACTTTAGTCATTGCTTTGGAGAAGAAAAGCGTTCAGTAATAATTAAAAGCCGCCAGTTAGGGTTTGGCGGCTTCAATCTTTTGTAGCACAAGCTCTTCAGCCTGGGGCCGAAAATCATCATTCATCGCCCGCCACCGCCGAGAAACTTTGTTTCATTTCTTGGGCTTCCTCGGCCAACATGCGGTAATTGTCGGGCCGCACTGAGCCACATTCATCTAAACCGACAGTCCATTCATCGGCTCGCCGGCGTGCCTCAGCGATCACGGTTTCCAAATGCGTCGGCTCGTAGGCCGCGTGATAGGCGGCGGAAAGCGTCAGAAAAGCAACATCAGTTTGTTCGCGTAACTGGGATTGGCGACTCAAAGCCAGAAGCCGCTCAAAAAGCGATTCCTGCACTTTGTTGCTAATTAGCTCCGCCATAATTTCGAGCCCCCGCGAGACAAACCAAGCTATTCCCTGCTCTTCCACGGGAGAAGGGCTAGGATTTTGTAAGTTGGGCAAAGATTGGATGGAAGTGATTTGCGGATTCATAGAATGCTTGCCTTTTAGGCGTGGTTTACCATTAGCGAATGCTGGCGCTCCTCATAGCTTGCGTAAGACTCAATCTGGACAGCATCTCCATTGCTAGTTAAAACCAGACTTGTTCCTTTTCTAAAGGTGAGATAAGCGCAATGTTCTAAGGGGACAGCGGTAATTACCTGGAGGCCAAATTGTTGGAAGAGGTCAAGAGTCTTGTTTAAGCGACTTTGGTCCATCTTAGGCCCAAGCTCTTGGAAAGCGATCAAGCGAATCGTGGAGCCTTTTAGAGCTTCAGGGGCTTGATACAACTGGACAAAAGCAGCGGAAACGATTAAGTAGAAAGGTAATACGGCTTCGCCACCCAATTGACGATTAGGATTCTGAAGCACCCGTGAAGTGCTACCATCGGCTGCCGTGATTTCAAAATCAAAAGCAAAGTAATGCCGATAATCAAGTAACTGTTGCTGGACTAATTTTTCGACTTCATTTTGGGGATTGGTCGTCAGCGCAGCGAAAAAGCGATCAAAAGCTGCACGATATTGCCCATACAAATCGTCTTCAAAGAGGGTTCCACTATCAATCAAGCGAGTATCGTTGATGAGTTTATAGTATTCGCCAGACTCATCTGTTGGCTGATAGATCAGGCGGGCCCGTTCACCGTGAATTTCGATCTGAGTTAGGGCATGATTGACCCGATCCAGTTGCTGTTGACAAGCTACGATCTGGTCATAGAGCGGATGTAAAACACAGGTGCGGAGTTCTTCAGCAGCCCGCCGCTGGACTTGCTCAAAGATTTCCTGCTGTTGGGCAAACTCGGTGGCGGCCAGGCGCTGTTCTTCCTCAATGTAGCGGTGGTCGTAAGCATTGTTGGCCTGCGCGGCAAATTGGTAAAGGGTATTGTAAGTCGTGGCATCTTGGGTCAGGGTCTGGAGTTCATTGAGCGCCCGCGTCTCAAAATTCTTGGCTTGGGTTTCAGCACTCCGCAGTTCCTCGGCAAGGTCGAGCTGGGTTTGCGCCAGACAGGTTTGGAACATTTCTTCAGCGGCCTCAACCGCATGGAGATAACGGGCTCGCACCTCATTGGCAGCTTGTTCGCGCTCCTGATATTCCTGCTGGGCTACTTCCAGGCGACTTTCGCATTCGCGGGTTTGTTGCTCAAGCGTCGCAATTTGCTTGACAATAGTGAGAGCCTTTTCCTGCTCTTGTTCAACCAAAAGCTGCAAGCGTTGCATTTCAGCATCTAAGGCTTGCACTCCACTTAGGTCTTGGGCCTGGAGTTCGGCGTTAAGGGCTTCAATTTGGGCCCTAAGGGAGTGGTCATCCAAAGGCGCTTCCAGGCGTTGGCCCAGGTTAGAAAGGGCCCGCCGATGCGCCAGCCGTTCAATTTGGCCCTCGACAAGCTCTAATTTTTGCTTGAGAAGGTCAATTTGTTCCCCAAGAAACTGGAACTCTTGCTCACGAGCCTCAATTTGGGCTTGATTGGCCCGCTCGCCAATGTACCAAGGTTGATAACTCTCTGTGGGCAAAACACGGGCAGTCCAATCACTATACATTACCACTTCAGGCGTAATAGCGCGGTAATTATAGCGCAATTGCTCAGGCGAATCGCAGGCAATAATATCACCCAGGACCAATTCTACAAAAGGTTGTAAGGCCGGAAAGGTAGGTTTGACTTGCGAAGCGAGAGAACTTGGCTCAGGCTCAAAATCCTCATTCAGCCCTTTAGCCATCCTTGTTACGTCAAGCAAGCCAATGCCCGCGATATTTTCCTTCTTTTGGGCCTGGTTAAGAGTTTGCAGAGCCAATTCAAAGAATTTGGGCTTGACCACCAAAGTAAAGCGATAAGGCCCCAACATCGCTTCAACGGCATTCTGCCAGCGAAGGTCGGGCACATCCAAAAGTTCGCATAGGAAGCGCGGGCGTTCGCCTACCACGGTGGCGATGAGGTCGCGGAGTTGCTCGACGGCTGGGGGATAAATCCGTTTGCCAGCGCGGAGGTCTTCCAATTCGGTGTTTAATTTCTGCTGGCGCTCTTGGCTTTCTTTGATGTGGCGCTTGAGATCGTTTTTAAGGCGTTGCATCCGCTGGCAAGCGCTATCTAAGAGCGGGAGAGCCACTTCAAGCAGTTCCGTAAGCTGGGCTATTGCCCCTGTGGGGGGTGGCTCAGTGGGCGAAAGACTGGCAACCGCATCCATTAACAAGCGCAGCTTTGTGCGCTCTTCGGGCAGCAAGCGCAATTCGCTGGGCCGGGGTAAGGCAGTAGCATTTCGTAATTTGGGATTGATTCGCCGTTCGCGGGCCTCATTGGCCTTATGGCGGCCAGGCCGCTGAAGCAAAGGAGCGAAAAGTTCGAGCGCTTCTTTGAGTTCTTGCAAAAGACTAAGCCAACGCTTGTGGATGGTCTCTGCTTCACCCGTTAAGCGATCTATCTCGCGCTGCAATTCTGTTCGTTGGCGGACAACATCAGCCTGATGAAATGCTGTTTCAGCTTGACGGCGCTCTTCTTCCGTACTTTTGAGCGTCGCTTGGGCAACCGTATGCTGCGCTTGAATCTCAGTAATCTCGCCCTGGAAAACCGCAAGCTGATCTTTGATCTCGGCTATCTGGGCTTCACTGTTTTTCAAGCGCAACAAATTGCTCAGAACAGTATATTCGGTGTGGCGTTCCCGCAACTTCCGAACTTTGGTCTGCTGTGTACCAATTTTGCGAAGGCTGTTAAGTTGTTCTTCGAGCTTAGAAAAAAGGCTCCGTTGCGTTTCAAGTTCCTCTTTTGCTGCTTGAAGGGGCTGAATTGCAAGAGGAGATTCGACCAATAGCCATTGGTTGAAGAATTCTCGTAGATCAGTAAGGCGCAAATGCAGAGCTTGTTGAAAGATGGCAAAAAAGAGGGGCGAAAGGTGACCCAAAGCATCCAAAAGGGCCGTCTGATAAGCTGGCCCAGCTTCAAAAAGTTGAGCTTCAGGACGATTTTGGAGTTCTTGGCGCAATTCTTGGCTGGAGCGCGCTTGGCCATTTTGAACAAACAGCCTTGGCTCTAAAAGACCAGGAAGAATAAAGAAAGTGATTTTAGGAAGAGCAGAGAGGGTTGATTCAAGACAAGCCCCAAGGGTGACCGCGCTGGAATCCGCCTGGCCCTCGGCCCTAAATTCAAGGGCCGTATAGGCTACGGTTGAGTCTGGCCGCAAAGTTCGGCCATCATCAAGCCGCGCATGAATGTAGCTGCTGAGATCGCGCTCGGCGGCGGGAGATAACGAACCCTGCGAGGAGAACCCTTGCAGATCAGCCATTAAGACCAATTGCAAAGCGGCCAAAACAGCGGTTTTATCAACTCCCGCCTCCCCCGCTAAGTACAAGTTATCCTCAAAAACGAGAGTCGCCTCGCTGAAGCGCTGCCAGTTGTGCAAAAAGATGCGTGTTAGAACGAACATAGTTGCATTATCACATTCCATTACGGCAATGAAACCACCTTCTTCAAGCAAACTTCTCCCAAAAATTGCGACTGGGCCATGGCGATTTGTGCTTGACAGAGCTATTGACCATAAGCGCAGACTAACCTCACAACTTTAGCCTAGTGTAACTTGAAACCATTTCAAAGTCAAATCTCCTTGTGCCTACAAACTGCCCGTCAGAAGGGGCAGTTTGTGGGCGGGGTTCGCAAAAAGCAAGGGCAATCTACCGCAAGATCAGCTTTGCAACCCTTCCAAAGCACTTTTAAGGCTGGCCTTTAACGGCGCTTTTGTGTTATACTGCTGCTGGCAAGCGTAATCTTTGCTCCTTAGCTTCACCCTGTAAAGAAGGGATAAATATTATGGTTGAGCGCCTTTGCCCCCACTGTCAGCACGGCAACCCGCTCGAAAACCGCTTTTGTGGGCAATGTGGCACTGCGCTGGCGCGGCAGCAACTTGCTCATCCGCAACAAGGGCCCCAAAACCAACTTGTGGTCACCGGCCCGCAGTTGCCTGCGCCCCTAAAACAAGTTGGGCAATCGCTGGTGCTGGGGTTAGTCGCGCTGGCCGCCGAAGCGGGGTTGGCTTGGCTCCAGCGCCGCGTGCAGAACCCAGGTCTTGTTAGCCGAGCTTCAGGCATTTTGCCTGAGCGTTCCTGCGCTAACTGGAACCGTACAAAGGAAACTTCTGGTTTTTCAACGGTTGTCAAAGAGCGTGTTGTCCATGTTTGGGAGCAAGGTGTGCTAACCAAAAAGATGGTTGAGCATGTCACTTGGCAATGTGAAGAGTAAGAAGTCATTGTCTATTAAGCAGAAGTAATAAGGTGTAAACATTATGCTTCAGCCATCCACCCCTCACGAAACCCTTTTGCGGGATCTGCGCCGCATAAGTTTGCGGTTGCGCCTAAGCGATGCGCTTTTTTTTGCCAGCCGCAGCCTTTGGCTTGGGCTGACCGCTTTCGCGCTCCTTGCGCTTCTGGGCCACTTTCTACCCCTTCCCCTTTGGCGAATTTGGGCCCTTAGTCCCTTGGGCTTTTGGCTTGGCCTCGTGGTTGCTTATCCTCTTTTTCGCCCGCTCCCCCTCCAGCGCGTAGCCCAGCGAGCCGATAGCCTTTTGTTGCTTTCTGAACGCTTGGCTACGGCGTTGGAATTGCATACCCAGAAAGAGCATGGGCAACTTGACGATTTGCAGCAGGAAGATGCTGCTAATGTTGGGCATCAGATTCAGCCGCATCAAATTCCTTTCCAAGCTCCTTCCAAAACTTTGCGCTGGAGTATCATCCCACTTTTTGTCGGTTTAGCCTTACTTTTTTTGCCCAATCCGCAAGATGCCATTCTCGCTGAACGCCAAAAGATTCAACAAACAGTAGAGAAAGTGGCCAAAGAAGTTGCTGAAATGAAGCAAAAAGTCGCTGAAACGAAAGAACTCAAAGCGGAAGAGCGGGTGGAGTTAGAAAAATATCTAACTGAATTACAGGAAAAACTGCGGCGCAATGCTGAGAAGCAAGAAGCGGCTCTCGCTGACCTTTCGGATGCGGAGGCGCATTTGCAACAAAAACTCAAGCCGTTGACGGATGCGCGAAAAGCGGCTTTGGAACAGATGGCTCGTAATTTGCAAAATGCTCAAAACCCCGCAGATCAACAGGCTAATCAGCGCCCTAATCTTGACCAAGTTGCTCAACAATTAGAGCAATTGGCCCAGCAACTTGCGAAGATGACCCCTGAAGAGCGGCAGAAATTGGCAGACCAGCTTAATCAGCAAGCCAAGCAAATGACAGCCACTGACCCGCAGACCGCTCAAAATTTAGCCGCTGCTGCAACGGCTTTGCAACAAGGAAATAGTGAGCAGGCTGCCAAACAACTCCAGCAAGTTGCCCAAAACGCTCGTGAAACGCAGCAGCAAGTTGCGGGTCAGCAAGCCGTTCAGCAGGCGCTCGGCACGATTCAGCAGGGGCGGCAACAGCTTGCTCAAGCTGGGCAACAACAAGCGCAAACTGGGCAAACTGGGCAAACTGGGCAAACTGGGCAGCAGGGCCAAAAAGCAGGCAGTGGTGGTGGCTCCAGCGCCCAGAATTTGGGCCAGCGCCAGTCTGAGAGTAAAGCAGGTGTTGACCAAAATCACCCTGTGGTTTCAGACTCCAAAGGGAATAAGCGGGATATAATATATCAACCCTACAAAGCTTCGGGCCAAAAAGGTCAAACTGATTCTGTGCAAGGTCAACAGGGCCAACAAGGTCAAACAGAAATTCAACAGGGCCAAAACGAATTGCCTGGCACAGATAACGCTTCTGTTGTACCCTATCAACAAATTTTCCCTGAATACAACCGCGCCGCAGGTGAAGCCTTAGACCGTAGCGCTGTTCCACCGCATCTCAAAGAATATGTCCGCAGCTATTTTTCGCAATTAGAGCCAGCATCTGCCCCAAAATAGGTTTTTGAAATTCTTTGAAACTAAAATCTGGTCTAATTGACCTGTAGTTCCTGAGGAGCGAATTAAAGATGACCCATCCGCCCCAAGTCGCGCCTAATGCCGCGTTCAGCCCCGATGAGTTTCGCCAACGGGCCCAGATTATTGAGGCCGAAGTTGGCCAGGTGATTGTTGGCCAACGCGACCTCATTCGGCAGACTCTGGTGACTCTTTTGGCTGGGGGCAATGCCTTATTGGAAGGCGTGCCAGGCCTCGCTAAAACCACACTTGTTCGCACTTTAGCGGAAGTGATAGATTGTAAATTCAGTCGGATTCAGTTTACGCCCGACCTGATGCCCGCCGATATTGTGGGCACAACCTTAATTAGTGAAGATGAGCATGGCCACAAAGCTTTTCGCTTCGAACCAGGGCCGATTTTCGCTAATCTGGTGCTGGCCGATGAGATCAATCGAGCTACGCCTAAAACCCAAAGTGCGCTTTTGGAAGCCATGCAGGAGCATACGGTTACGGTAGCCAAGACAATTCATGTGCTTCCGCCGCCCTTTTTTGTCTTAGCAACGCAAAATCCTTTGGAAATGGAAGGAACTTATCCCCTTCCTGAAGCGCAACTTGACCGCTTTCTGATGAAAATCAACGTAACCTTTCCTACCTCGGCAGAACTGGTAGAAATTGCCAATCGGACAACGGGAGCTAGACTTCCCCAGCCGCGCAAGGTGGCCAACGGCGAACTCATCAAGCGGATGCAGTCGCTCGCCCGTACTGTGCCGATTGCCAGCCATGTTCTGGCTTATGCGGCCCGTTTGATCACCGCGACGCACCCGCAGACGAAGGATGCTCCGTCCATTGCACGGCAATATATCCGTTATGGGGCTTCGCCACGCGGGATGCAAGCCTTGATTTTGATGGGCAAAATTTTGGCCCTTCTTGATGGGCGGCTCAATGTCGCTTTTGCCGACCTCCGCGCCGCCGCGCTGCCCGCTTTGCGCCATCGTTGCATTCTCAATTTTGAGGCCCAGGCCGAAGGCGTTAGTTCCGACGAAATCGTGAAAGGTATCTTGGAGTCTGTGAAGGATGAATAGTAAAAAATTAGAGCCAAATGCTGGCAGCTGGAGCAGTAACGGCAAACACTCGCATCCCTTAAAGGAGAAACCCATGTCCACAACTATCGTGCAGAAATTTGATCGTTCGATGATTGAAGTCTATCTTCAGGAACGAGATTTTAAGTATCTCACAGACCGCGATGGTGATTTTCGCTTAGATTTCGTTTACGACGAGGAAACGGATTGCGAACCTTCGGTTTGGTTCATCACAGAAGGCGAAGAAAACGAGATTTTCGTGATGCGCGGGCTTTCAAACAAGCGTATTCGCAAAGAAGACTGGGAAAAAGCGACCAATCTATGTAATGAGTGGAATCAGAAACGGCGCTGGCCGAAAGCCTATCTAAACGTGCGCGAACCTGAGGAGAGTACCGCTTCCATTCACCTGGAATTTCAGATCGATTTGGAACATGGCATTCACCAAGATTTGCTCAATAGTATGGCAGCCACTTTTCTCGCGTCTTCGTTTAACTTTTGGCGTTGGTTGCATCAAGAACAAGGGATGTAAACCTCCGCAAAGCTCATGTTAGCCTATGGAAAACCTCTTCGAAGCAAGCTTTTTACGCAAATTAGACCGCTTGGCCTTAGTGACGCGGCGGGCAATGGGGGGCGAAATGCAAGGCGAACGCCGTAGCCCACGCCGGGGAACTTCGGTTGAATTCGCTGATTTTCGCCCCTACACCACGGGCGACGATTTTCGCCAAATTGACTGGAATCTCTATGCGCGGGCCGAGCGGTTTTTTCTCAAGCTCTTTGTAGCCGAAGAGGAATTAACCTTCCATTTGCTTTTGGATAGCAGCGCCTCGATGGATTGGGGTACGCCCAACAAGTTGCATTATGCTCGACGATTGTTGGCGGCCTTTGGTTACATCGCTCTCAGTGGCTTAGACCGCGTCACAATCACGAGTTTCGTAGGCGGCAAGGCTCACCAACTCCCTGGCGTGCGGGGAAAACGGGGAGCTTTGCCGCTCTTCACTTTTCTGCAAAAAATTGCGCCGAGCGGCCCAGGGAATCTGGCCGCAATGACTAAACGCTACAGCCAAACCGCCAAAAACGGGGGGCCTCTCCTGCTTTGTTCTGATTTGCTTGATCCTACCTGGAAAGAAGCACTTAGAATTCTCTCTTCGCGCTCGTTTGAAATCACCTTGCTGCATGTTCTCGCGCCTGAAGAGCTTGAACCACAGATAGATGGTGATTTTCGACTCTTAGATAGCGAAACCAACACGCTGGTCGAGGTTACAGCAGATTTAGACCTCTTGAATCGCTATCAGCAAAATTTGGCAGCTTGGCGCAGCGAAATTGAAACTTTCTGCCATGGGCGCAAGATAAACTATCTTTTCGTTAATTCGGCGCTCCCATTGGAAGATTTTGTCCTTAATCAAGTAAGAAAACGAGGAATTTTGCGATGATCATTCGGGTGCGGCTGATCAAACCGCTCAAAAACAAAATTATTACTTACGAAAGCGAATTGCTCAAGCGCACAGAAACTTCTCTTTTAATCCATGCTCGCTGGCAACAAGCCCGTTTAGATTTAGATTATGTTGTTTTTGAACCAGGTGATAATTTCTTTGAATACTTCTATTCTGACCGTTGGTATAGCATCTATATCATTTATAGTGCCAAATGGCAACTAAAAGGTTGGTATTGTAATGTTACTCGGCCCGCGATCTTTACAGAAAATCGAATTGAATCAGAAGATTTAGAATTAGACCTCTTTGTTTCAGCAGATTATCAAAAGATTTTTGTGTTGGATGAGGACGAATTTGCGGCGCGTGGCTTAGAAAGCAGTGATCCTGGAGCTTATCAGACCGCTTTAGCGACACTTGCCGAGTTGCAGGAAAGAGCAATGCAGGGCAATTTGCCCACAGCCGAAAAGTGGGTTAGGCAACTGTGTAAGGTTTGAAAATGTCATTTCTTGCGCCTTTAGCACTTTTCAGTGCAGCGATTCTGGGGCCGATCATTGTAGCAATCTATCTTTTGAAGCTGCGCCGCGAAGATAAAGTGGTTTCTTCGACCTTTCTTTGGCAACAAGTCGTGCGCGATGTTGAAGCCAATGCTCCTTGGCAAAAATTACGCCGTAATCTGCTCCTTTTACTCCAGTTAATTATTCTGCTTTTCTTGGTTTTAGGTTTAGCACGCCCCTTTTTTCCAACACAAGGGACTACAGGAAGCAATTTAATCCTTATTCTTGACCGTTCAGCGAGTATGGGCGCAACTGATGAAACGCCTAACCGCCTGGAAGTTGCCAAAGAATTAGCGATTAAGCTGATTGATCAACTTCCTGACGAGGGGCGGGCGACATTGATTGTAGCTGGTGACCCGCTTGAAATGCCAGCCTCAGCGACTAAAGACCGTTTAGAATTGCGTAAAGCCATTCAGAATGTTGCTTTGCACAATGGTGGGGGCAGCGACCTCACACAACCGCTGGCTTTAGCGGCGGCGCTGGCGGCCCGCGAAGACCAAAGCGAAGTTGCGATTATCTCCGACGGCAATGTAAAACTCCCTACTGACCTCAAAATGCCCGCGACGATTCGCTATTTCCCGATTGGCAAGAGTGGTAAAAATGTAGCAATTAGTGCTTCGGCATTGCGGGCAAATGCTACGGGCCAGACGCTTTTTGTGCAAGCCACAAACTATGACACTGCGGTTACGACGTGCAGAATGGATATTTATTTGGATGGGACTCTTTTTAGTGCTTATAATTTGACAATTGAGCCTGGACAAGAACAAAGCGTTGTTGTCGAAGTTCCTCCAACCGCTAAGATTGCAGAAGCGCGTTTAAGTGCTAAAGATGTGCTTCCTACTGATGATCGTGCTTGGGCAACGAGTACATTAGGCGAAGAAACAAAAATTCAGCTTGTTGGCCCTGGAAATCATTTCTTAGAAACGGCTTTAGCTCTTTTGCCTGGCGTAAAAGTCACGACTAATACGACGACACTTGACCAAACAAACTCTCAATTCGCTTTGACTATTCTTGATAGCGTTATGCCCGCAAACCTGCCAAATGGCAATTTACTCTTTATTGCGCCACCCCAAAGTACGGCTTTTTTTTCCGTTACGGGTACGCTGGATTTTCCCACCATTAAGCCTGCGTCAAGCGATGAACCGCTTTTGCACAACTTGAGCCTCAACGAGATAAACATTCTTCAAGCGGTTCGGTTTGTGCCAGGAACGTGGGCGCGGGTGCTTGTAGAGAGCGACGGAGCGCCACTTTTGGTGGCGGGAGAGCGCGAGGGGCGACGAATTGCAGTGTTAGCTTTCGCTTTACAAGAATCTGATTTACCGCTTAATGTGGCTTTTCCCTTACTGCTTTCAAACCTTGTCAGTTTCCTGGCTCCAGGGAGTGGTGCAGAAGCTGCCCAGCTTTTGCCCAGCCAGCCGCTGGCCCTTCAGGTTGACCCCGCGATCACTGAGGTGCGCTTGACACGCCCAGATGGGCAGAAACTTAGCTCTCAAGCAAGTCTTTTGCAACCAAAGCCAACTCTTCAGATTCAAAACGGACAATTTGTTTATGCTGAGACTGATTCGTTGGGAATCTATACGGTTGAATTAGTGAAAAACCAAGAAATTATAGCCCAGCACCGTTATGCCGTTAATCTTTTTGCGCCAGCCGAGTCGGCGCTCAAGCCCCAAAAACAACTTTCAGTTGCCCAAACAAGTGGGCTTAGATTAGCAGTTCCTAACGAGCGCGTTGGCAAACAAGAGTTTTGGCGTTGGTTGGCAATGGCTGCTTTTGCAGTTTTAATCCTTGAATGGTTAGTTTATCAGCGAGCTGGCTTAACTTATCTGCGCCAGCAATGGCAAGTGCGAAGGAAAAAAGCCTAAAAGTAAGAGCCTAATCCTTTTTAGCATAAGGCCATGTGGCTTTAACCAGTTCGGGTAAGATTTTGCCCGCAGGGCCTTGCAAAAAGTAGGATTTTTCTGAAAAGTGAGGTGTAACATCGGGATTGATCACTACGAGCTTTGCAGTTGCTTTAATCAGCATTGGAAGGGAAGCAGCAGGTTGAACCAAGCCCGAAGTGCCAATCGTAAAGAAGAGATCGCAGGTTTTTGTAGCTTCCCTTGCCTTCGCTAAGACTTCTTCTGAGAGATTCTCGTGAAACCAAACAACATCAGGCCGCAATAAACTCCCAGTTTGAGGACAACGCGGTGGAACCTCGTCTGTTTCTGGCCAACTTTCAACGATAACCCCATCATCAAACCGCTTCGTTCGCATAATATTACCGTGCAATTCGATAACATTTTTGCTACCTGCTCGTTTATGAAGGCCATCCACGTTTTGGGTGATTAAGGTGAATTTGGGAAGTTTTTGCTCCATTTCGACTAGGGCTAAATGCCCCGCATTCGGTTCAGCTTCAGAAACTAACTTCCGCCGCCAAGTGTACCATTCCCAAACCAGTTTGGGGTTGCGCTTAAAAGCTTGGGGGGTTGCAAGCTCTTGGAAGTCATACTTTGCCCAAATCCCCGTCTGGGCATCCCGATATGTTGGAATCCCACTTTCAGCCGAAATCCCTGCGCCTGTCGAAACTACTACATCTTGCGCGTGGCGCAAGGCTTCAATAAGCTCCAGCGGAATAGAAACTGGCTCATTGCTCATCTTCTAAGCTCCTTGCTAAATTCTACCTAGCGGTTACTATTATAATATAAACCAATTGAGCCTTAAAAGCAAAAAAAAGCAGCTTTAGGCTCAAGAAAAGCATGCTTTTCTTCCTTTTCCCAAGCAAAATTAGGCTTTTATTCTGGCCCTTGCAAAGCAGCAAAGATTGTGCTATACTAGCTGCATTGGACAACGTATGGTACTGCGAGACTTGCATCAGTGATCTTTTCTTCCTTCTCTATGCGCTCGTCAGAACTTCATTCGCTCCGAAGAGTGTACGTTGTTAGCGCCAGAGCGAGGGGCAGGCTCTTTAGTTCTGATTACCCCAGTTGCGCCGGAGTTTGGTAGTTTGGAAGATAGGCTTCTAATTAGAGGCCCCAGTGACTGTCCCGCAAACTTGCGGGCAGGGAGATCTATTGCATGCGAGTTAAGTTATTTGTTGGAAATTTGCCGTGGAGTGTTGGTGATCCGGACCTAGAGCAGTTGTTCGGGAAACATGGTCAAGTTGAGAGTGCCCGCGTGATTGTGGACCGCGACACAGGTCGTTCACGAGGATTTGGGTTTGTAGAGATTGATGGTGACCCAAAAACCATTATTGATGCGACCAACGGCCAAGAAATTGAAGGCCGGCCCATGCGAGTCAATGAAGCCGAAGAAAAAGAGTCCAATCGCTCCTTTGGTGGTGGCCGGAGCAGTGGTGGTTCACGTGGCGGCAGCAGCCGTGGCGGGCCTCGCGGCGGTGGCAGCCGTGGGGGTTACTAACTAGCTCCTTTCGCCAGGTGAGTCTTTCTTAAATAGATAGCTAAAAGCCTCCGTTTCGATTTAGAAATGGGGGCTTTTCGTTTGGCTAAACAATAAATGATAGAGGAGAAAGCCGATCTTCACCGGCCCTCTTCTATCATTTTAAGCTTTGGGGACTTTAATCTTATTCTGGAGTGGGTAAGATCTCAGGTAATACCTCAAGCCAAAGAGAGGAATTATTATTTCCCAGGTGGTCACCGCTGCTTTTGGAGAATAACGAAGCTTTATAGAGATTTTCAGCCGGTTGGGCCGTGCGGCTGACCCGGGCCAAAACGTGAATTTCGACCACATCTTTATCAAAAAGAGGCCCAATATCCACAATAGCGATATTCCCGGCTTTTTCGGAACTTCCCCAGCTACTGGTGACGTTGAGCAACTCAAGGAAGCTCGGCAAAAAGCTGAAAACCTCGACAGCATCGGCTCGCCCACCGGTGTTGGTCACGCTGAGGGTAAGGTCAATTATGTCGCCGACGCGGGGTTTTGCAGGCATCACTTTTTTGATGGCTAGGGCCGGGTCGCCACTCCGCCGATCCGGCCCGCTAACGCTGCTCCCTGGGCTGGCGGTTGGGCTTGTGCCTGGTGAAACAGGGTCGCGGGGCGGCGCAGGAAGTGGGTCACGAGGGGGCACGGGAACTTGGGCTGGATTAACTGGTTCATGGCCATAGACTAGGCTCAAGTTAAAGGCTTGAAGAAACAGCAGCGTAACCAGCCCTCCGACGGTCAGAACTAAACGGAAGCCAAATTTTTTCATCAGCATTTCCTTTGCTTATTTGTTCAAGAGCGGGACATAGGTTGCTATGTCCCGCTCAACTTTTCCAGAAACAGAACTACCTTGGCGCGGTAGTAGAAATCGCGCTGCCGCCCCCTGCGGGGGGATTCGTGCCCGTTACGACCAAGTTGCGAATTTCAGCGCGGTTGTTGGTCTCATCAGTTTCTTGATTCGCGCCATAGACAACCGTGGGGTTCCAGCTATCCGCATAGACATAGAGATCAGTTGTGCCATTTGCAAACCAACCTTGCCAGCGACTAGAATCTATATCAAAGTGCCCATTGCCCGTTGCTAAGGACTTCAACGTGACACTTTGGCCAGCTTGGAGGGTTTGCGAAATTTGCCAAGCCAACCCAAAGCAGTAGGAAACGTTTGAGGTCCCACAGGTCTGATTCCAACGGACATTAGCTGCGGTTGGCGGCGTATTTGGATTGAGATAGAGATCAACCCAGAACGGAGCCGCTACTCCCTTACCCTGATTGGTTACGACCACACTAATCTCAACGGCCTCACCTGCGCTAAAGGTCTGCTTGGCTGGATTGAGGCTGACACTAGAGACGACCAAGTCGGGATTTTCAACTACCGTGACTGGGGTCGGGGTCAGTACTGGGGCCGGCGTTGGCGTTGCGGGTGGGGTATAAGGGATGTTTTTCGCAATAAAGGGTAGGTAGACGTTTGTTGCAGCCTGAACGGTAGTCTCGTCTTCGGACGAACCCTTGTTGCTTGTGGTGTCATCGCTGATCTCAGCTTCGATTGTAATCTTATTGACACCTGTGGGCAAGGTACTATTGACCGTTACCGCAAAGTAGACAATCCCGCTCTGCCCTGGGCCCAGGGAACCTTTCGGGGGTACAAGATAGATGCAAGTTGTCCCTGCGGGGTCACCATTCGCGCAAGGTGTTCCATCGGCATGTTCCCAAACCCCTGGCAAAGCTGCTAAACCGGGCCCGCTCTGGCTGGAATTGAAGGTTGCGTTAGCCGGAACGAAGATCTTAATCTTGACATCCTGGGCGATGCCCGAACCCGTATTGGTGTAGTGGATGGTGTAACGCAAGACTCCACCGGGCTTGACAGCCTGGCCTTCATCGGTAACAAGGATCCGCAACTGGGAGATGGTTGAGGTCAAGCTTGCGGTGTTATCCACAAGATTGCCATCAATCTCTGCATCAGAAGTGATGTTGGCAGTGTTTGTAATGTACAAAGCCGAATCGGGGAGCGTACTCGTGACCAACACTGTGAAGGTAAGTTTACCTTGCCCTTTCACAGGCAGGATACCTAACCGATAAGAGCAGGCTGACCCTGCAACCCCAGCGTTTTCGCAACTCCAGCCCGTTGAGCTTCCGCTAGAACTAAAGCTGGTGTAAGCGGGAACCTTCTCGGTGATCACTGTGCCACTGGCATCCATGTGACCTGCATTAGTATAGGTCAACGTGTAGGTGATCGGGCGGCCTGGTTGGGCCTTCAGACCACCGTCGCTCTTCGCCAATTGCAGATCGGGGCTATTATCGTTATCCTTGATCGTTGCAACAACGAGGCTGGCCCTGCTTTGCACGTAATTGGAATCTTCACTACTCAGCCAGCTGAAAGCCGTGCCCTCGTGCCAACCTTCCAAAAGGGTATCGTCCACCGCTGCAATCGTAACGGTTTGCGGGGTTCCATAGTTTTCAGGTGTGAAGGTGAGCTTAGTTGGGTTTAGCGTAACCTGCCCATCGGTCAAGATGGACACCACAACATTCTTCGTGGGCGGGCCATAAATGTCGTTAGACTTTAGTTGCACCTGATAGGTCTTAGCTGGGCCTCCTTCAGCCAACTCCAGGCTGGTTGGGGAGCTTTCTACTAAGCTATCATTATCATCAATGAGGAGATAGACCCCATTCGCAAGCCCCGTCGTCCCCATAAAGTCCTGATCCGCCGCGCTGGTCGAGACCACCTTGTGGAAGATAGCGGCGGCGTGCGTTCCTTCCAGGATGCTGTTATCGAGCGCCGAAACGGTTACGGTCTGGGAGATACTTGCATTTCCAGGGCTAAAGGTCAGGCTTGAAGGGGTGAAAGTAATCTGCCCCGTAGACTGAACAATCCCTAGTTGATCAAAGGGAAATGGGAAGATGGTCACGTCGGCGGTGGGGGAGCCACGCAGCGAGACTTGATAGGTTGCGGAGGCCCCACCTTCGGTTAAATGGAGTTTGAGTGGTGAAATATTCACCTTCGAATCATTATCTTCAATGAAGACCGGGAGCGGATTCCCATCCGCATAAGTGTTGAAGCTTGGTTCTTGGATATAGCCCCCATTGAAGATCGCATCGCTACTGGTCAGCGTATGGAGAATTGCGCTATTATGCAACCCTTCAATCACGCTATCGTCAACCGCGCTCACCATGACTACCTGTTGCTTCGCCCAGTTACTGGGGGTGAAGGTCAATTGCGTTGGCGTGACGGTAATTTGGCTGTCAAGGGGAGTCAGCGTGATGAGGACATCCGCTGTGGGCGCAAACTGCAAGTGGATGGCATAAGTATCGTTAAACCCATCTTTGTCCAGGATTCCTTCCCCAACGATGGTGCTTGCGGCACTTTGAAGGAGATAGGCCACGGGTTTGTCATTGTCGGTAACTTCCACCTTGACATTGGCTGGCACAAGGTTGTTGTAGTTGAGATCGCTGCTGGTGACGGTGTGGGTAATCAAAGCTGTCAAGAGGCTTTCGGGCTTCTTGTCATCAACGGCCACCACGCTCACCGTCTGATCTTGATTCCAGTTCGTCGCATCAAAGGTCAAGGTCGCGGGCGTTAAGGTAAGCTGCTTGCTCCCATCATTCGTGTTGACTGCGACGCTGCCACTTGGCGGGGCACTGAGCCGCACCTTGTAGGAATCGGTCTTCCCACCTTCAACCACACTGAGCGTCGGGGTAACGTCGCTGCTGCCATTGATGAGAACTTCAGCAAAGACCAACCCCGCATCCACCGTATCCGTAACGATGCCAGACTTTAGGATGACGGCGGCGGTAGCACTAAAGGGGCTGGTAGCGGAGGCCACAAAACTGCTGTCGTTATCTATGCTTCCTTTGAAAGCTGGGCTAAAGGTGTAGCCTAAAGGAGCGCTCACAACGACGGTGTAGCTGCCTGGCTTGGCACTGAGGCTGTAAAGGCCCTTAGAGCTTGAAACCGTCTTCGTCACAACGGTGCTACCACTAAGCAAGCTGACATTCACTCCTGCGATGCCCGCTTCACCTGGGTCTTGGATTCCATTGTAATTCAGGTCTTCCCAGATGAAGTTGCCGACTGTGCCAGAGCGATAGAGGCCCGCATCCCAGAAAGTATTGGTGATGACCCCAGACTTGATGAGGATGGGGTTTGTCCGGCCTGTGGTGAGCGAAGCAGCGCTGTTTTTGTCTGAGGCTCCAACCCCTACTGGGCTAAAGCTAAAGCCCGTGGGCAGCCCAAACTCTACCGTGTAGGTGGCTGGATCAACCGTGAAGCTATAGGCTCCGGTGCTATTGGTTGAAGTTGCATTGACGACTTGATCCTTACCCGTAGCATCGCGGCGATAGAGCTTGACATTTACTTCTCGGATCCCTTTCTCGCCTGCATCCTGAATCCCATCGGCGTTCAGGTCTTCCCAAACGAAGTCGCCGATAACTCCAGGTTTGTAGACCCCCGCATCCCATTCAAAAGCATCTGTCGGGTCGCCAGAAAGGAGCGCGATAGTGGCACAGCCCTTGCTGTCAACATCACTATCTTTCGCCCAGTCTGTCCCAACATCTGCTGGCGAAAACTTGTAGCCTGTCGGTAGATTCTCTATGCAAAGGCTATAATCACCTGGCCGGACATTTTGGAGGCGGTAGAGGCCCGTTATTGAGCTAGTGGAAGTCATGGTGATAACAGTGCTGGTCCCCTTGAGGTACAACTTCACTGTTGCGGTCACACCTTTGGTCTCGTTTGGATCCTGGATTCCATTGGCATTCACGTCTTCCCAAATGCGGTCCCCAAGCGTTACGTTCTGGTACAAACCTGCATCCATATCCGATTCGGTCTCACCAGAAGTAGTCGTAAAGACAGCGGTTTCGCGCGTTGTGGTAAAGACATCGCTGTCAACGGTGTCGTTGTTGGTCCCTGACGCAAGCCCCGCATCCTTAGGGCTAAAATTATACTTAGCTGGCAAGGTATACTGAAGCTTGTAACCCCCAGGGTTCAAATTGGTGAAGGTATAGAGCCCCGTGGCGTTGCCTACTCCTGTCGTCAGCGTGCCAGTGTAGCTCCAAGTTTTGGTCGTGGCATCCCAGAAAAGCAACTGAACGGTGCTTCCCGCGAACCCTAGCTCATCGGGGCCTTGGAAGCCATCCGCATTCGCATCTTCCCAAACTCGCGTTTCGATCTTGACCTTCTTGTAGGTCCCTGCGTCCCAGTTGGTTTGGGTCGTGCCATATAACAACGAAGTAACCGTTATTAAACCAGTTGAATCAGGATCGCTATCGGTGGTGTCCTTATTGGGATTGCCGGCATCTTGCGGGCTAAAGGCATCATAGCCAACCTTGGGGGTAACTTTGATTCTGTAGGTTGCGGACAGGGGAGCAGTAGTTCCTGTAGGTAACAACCCTGTGAAACTATAAATGCCGGTTGCCAGACTGGTCGTATTCGTAATCGAGGTGCAAGTGCCAGAACTATCGCAGCCGAGTAATTCGACCTTCGAACCCCCCACGCCCAACTCGTTCAAATCCTGAATCCCATCGGCGTTGAGGTCTTCCCAAACTCGGCCACCGAGCGTTGCGCCGACATACATCCCCGCGTCAACGTCATCGGTATGCCGATTGGCTCCAATTTTCACCGTTTCGCTCACCCCGTTGGTCGGGTTAGCGTCGCTATCATATTGGTAATCCCCAACATGCCAGCGCGCAAAAGAATAGCCGCTCTTCAGGGTGAAAGTAATCTTGTAAGTTCCACTGACCAGGTTGGAAATCCGATAATTTCCATAGGCATCGGTCTTGGTAGAAGTATACCAGGAGGTGTTTTTTAACTGAAGCGTTACGGTAACACCTGAAATACCAGGCACTTCAGCGGCTTCCTGAACGTTATTACCATTCTTATCTTCCCAGACCAAGTTCCCAATGCTCGATAAGCGATAGATTCCTGCATCACGGCGCTGAGTACCATCGCTGACCAGCGTTATTTTCTTAGTTTTCCCATAATCTGTTGAAGGGAAAGTGCTGATCGCATCACTGTCGAGATCTGTGGTATCAGTAACTAGGCTAGTGTCACCAATATCTGCTATCGTAAAGCCATATCTGTCGGGCGGGGTGAAATCAACGATGTAATCGCCCGCTTCCAAGCTTGCAAACTCATACAGCCCGTTGTTGTCTGTGGTTGTAGTTCTGGCTAAGGTATTCGTGGAGATTGTACAGGAGCTAGTAGCGCATTTCCATAACTTAACCACCGCATCCTTCACCCGAACTTCCGTTAGCAGGTCACCTTGCAAGCCATTGCTATCGGCATCATTCCACATGTAGCCCATGATCGTGTTCTTGCGATAGGCCCCAACATCCCAACCCGTTTTGGTATCAACAGGATCAGCAGTTTTGTAAGCAACCTCGATGTAACCCGTGTCGCTACTGTCCGTGATCAGAGTTGCGTTGCTGTCAGTGGTGGCTGTGCTGCCAGAAGCGCTCTTTGAACTAAAGACAAAGTCGGTTGAGGGCATTTGGAAGAAGACAAAGTAGGTTGTGCCATCTGTTAAACCACTGAAACCATAAGAACCATCAGAGCTTGTCGTTTGATCGGCAAAACCAGTTACAGCTGTACAACCAGTTCCTGAAGGGCCTGTAAGAGTTCCTGTACAGGCAGTCTTTAATATGACTTTCACGCCCCCGATCCCTGATTCCCCCGTATCTTGGATGCCATTCCCATTTGAGTCGAGCCAGATAAAGTCGCCGATATTGGTTTCCTTCAAACCCACATTGATGTCGGCATAGGAAACCGTTGCAGCAGAGAGGGCAGTACCACCAGCAGCATCTGCTTTGTCAATGTCAAGAGTATCAGTGCGGCCCTTATTTGCGCCAGTGTCATTGATGAAACTCTCACCAGTTGCAGCTGCCCCTGTTTTGGGGAGAGGTGATGCTGATGCTACAGTAGTACCCTTGGCAACAAACAGATAGCCCTTTGGTGGAACCACCTGGATAAGGTATTCCCCAGGCTGCAATTCATTGAAGGCATAAGTTCCATCGTTTGTCCCGTCATTCTTCGTGGTTGTCGTCAGGGCGGTAGTCCCGCTAATCACGGGGTTGCCACTCGCGTCCAGGAGGTTGATTGTGACTCCGTTTTTGAGTCCATCTGCTGGTGTATCAGAAGTAGAATACAACCCATTGTTATTTCCGTCTACCCAAGCCTTGCCTGTGATTTTTCCCCCGTCCCGCAGCCCGATATTGCGGATGGTAGCTCCACTGGCTGAAGCATTGAAAGCCGCTGTGCGAGCTTTACTGTTGCCAGTAAGCGAGGTTGCGGAACTTTTTGCGACATCGGCGGCGGCAGTAGTATACAGCATCTTGCTGAAAACATAGCCAGTTGGGGTAGTAGTGGTTGTGCCTTTCGGGCGCACGACCTCGACGATGTAGTTTCCAGGCTCCACTGTGAAACTATAGTTTATTGAATCAGCAGCAATACTGGCAGCCGCTATTGCCGTCGTCTTCTTTGAAAGGGGTAGCCCGTCACTACCTAACACGGGGTTGCCACTGCCATCTAAAAGATTGACGGTGACATACGCAGGGGCATCATCAGTTGCAGCTGTAGTGATAATACTATCATTGTTTTTATCGTACCAAACCAACCCCTTGATCACCGTAAGTGGGGTAAGGCCCGCATCCCAACCAGTCTCAGAACTCCCTGCGAGGATGATGGGTTCTGTCCAACCCTTCTTCGTGCCTGAATCGTAGGGGTCGCTAGAAAGCCCTTTCTTGGTGAAGCCAAAAGCAGGGGGGCTGGCTGGAACATTAGCTCCAGCGGCAGCTCCTGGGTCAGAGGAGGTTGCAACATAGGCATCCAAGTCAAAGGTGACCGTGTATGTACCGTCAGCGAGGTTGGGGAAGAAGTAGTAGCCATACTTACTAGTCTGTTTGCCAGTTGCTCCTGCCGTCGTTAGAGCATACTTCCCTGTAGTAGTGTCCAGCTTATACAGTTTGACATCTACGCCCGTCACGCCGATGGTATCTTTTTGCTCACGACTGGTAGCAACAGCACCATTGGTATTGTTCCAAAGTTCTGCGGTCGCGGGCGTAGGATCCCACCAGCCATCAGGAGTAGCAGGAGTATCAGTCCATGTCTCGCCAGCATCAAAGGCATTAGCAGTGGTTCCACCTGTTATGTCAGCCCAACTCTCACTACTCGCTGAATTGTTTGTGTGATCAATGACGCTATTTTTGTTGGCATCATTCCAAACAAAGCCACCGAGCATGTTACAGGCGGGAAGAGCAGCTAAGTCTGCTGGTGTAGTCCCTGGGTTTAATGGGAGTCCATCAACTGTTACCCCATCTGTAACATTCCAATTGTTCTGGGCGGTGGTATTGGCCGCTACATCTCCTGTCACAACAGCTCCAAAAACATTACACCCAACGCTTATTCCTAAGCCAGTGTAGCCAGGTTCATTGGGCTTGTTTGTGAAAGCAGTAGGATTGACACGCACATAGCCCATGTCTACGAGGCTATCAACAGTAACATTAACATCCTTCTCATTGCCTGAGAAGAAGGTGTTTTGTACTAAGACTGCACCTTTATCAACAGAAAGCCCATATCCAGTACCTCCCCCACTGTTTGTATAGCCTTTGATGGTGTTGAAGTTGATGCGAACACGGGAATTCTTTGCACCAGCGTAGGTCAAGTTCCAGGTAGCGTTTTCAAGTGAGGTTCCTAGTGTACTAGTATCGGCAATGCGAATGCCGATCCAGTCACTAGTTGCATCATTGATCGTTGTGGCACTATTATCAATGGTATTGGCATCAGCCTTACTGCCCGTACTATCCAATTCGCTACCGATGGTTACATCAAGCAATTGACTGGTAGCACCGCCAGCACCATCAATGTCAATTCCGCGAATGAAACCTTTAATGGAATTTTTCTTGAGGGTTGCATAAGTCAGGCCAAATGTAGTGTTTGTGGCTACAAGGTTAGCATTTGAATCCGTGATGTAAATCCCTTCCCCAGAGCCTTTTACCGCAGCCACAGTAGCTGGGCCACTCGCTAAAAGGTTATTTCCATCAACGACAACCCGTTTCTGAGCAGTTGTCCCTGTATTAGAAAGGAGAAAGATGCCCGTGTCATGCTTGAAGGTGGTAATGGTGTTACCTTGGAGAGTAATAGACCCTTGAGCATATTGGACTAGAAGAGCAATACCTTGTTCACCAACAGCAGCAGGTGCAGTGGCAAATCCCCCAGTCATAATGGCATTCTCTATAGCGCTACTAGCATTTGCGGTAGCGCTAAGGACAATTCCTCTTTCACTAGCGCTGCTGCCAGAGAGGGTGACTTTGTTGTTGTAAAGATATACTTTAGGCCCCGCAGCGCCTGAAGTAGCTGCATCAACCTTGATCCCAGCGAAAATGCCTGTGATCGCGGTATTGTTTTCAATGTCAAGAATGCTATTGGTTGCGCCTTTAGCGAGGATCGCCCAGGCGCTATCAGCAACAATAGCTCCGACTTTCGCCACAGTATTGATCGTATTCCCAAGTATCTTGTTGCCAATGCCACTGACAGCTACATTGATTGCGGTTTGTGCAGTATTCTGAAGCAGGACATTATTGATTTGCAGGCCTGAATATTGGTTTGTACCGCTACCGCTGGTGATAATCCCACTTAATGCCTTAGCTGTCCCAGTAGCCAAAGGATCACCATCAATGGTCAAATCTTTGATCACCACACCGTTGCTGGCGATGACGAAGGCGCTTTTAGTTGCATCATTAGGGAAAACAATAACGCCACCTTGCGATTGACCCTGGATTGTAATCGCTTTATCAACGGTGATATTCGATTCTTCATAGTGCAGAACACTAAGAGTGTTATCTTCGATTAACACCGTATCGCCAGCCTGAGCGCAGCGAACGGCCTCAGCAATGTAGCGATAGGTTTTGGTGTCTCTTGGGGTTGGGCAAGCGACGGTGTTTACAGTCGTCCATTCCCCAGTTGTGCTTACCTTCAGGATTGTCGTACCTGCTTGGGTTACTAAACTCTGCCCCCCAAGCGAGAGCAAAGCGGCACAGAAAAGTGCCGTGAGGAGTAAGAGACTCCCGCCAAGCTTACTTCGGACTCGAAAACGATTTTGATGTGTACGATTCACTAGATTTCTCCCTTTTGTTCAATGGTAACAAGTTGCTTACCCAAACATGGACAAGGCGAAAGACGCTGGCGTTCGTGCGGAAACTTTGGAACTTGTAGTTCTTGACTTCATTTGCTTACCCAAACATGGTACAATGTGAAAGACGCTGGCGTTCGTGCGGAAACTTTGGAGCTATAGTCTTTGACCTCATTGTAACACAAGCATGCAATGCGTTCAAATACCCTGCGCGGCGGCCTAGCGGATTAGACCCAAGGAAAGATTGAGCAGGATGCAGAATGTTCAATTTCAAGGCCGCAAAGAGATAAGACCTAAGTACCAAGTTTCGCTCAAAATTGCACTTTTTAAACTTTCAAACAACCAGGAGGATCACCTAACCTATGGTCAAAACTGTTGTCCTGCTTGCTAAACCTGGGGGCCCAACCACGGGGGTTGGGCGCTACGTTGCGGCGCTTCAGCAAGGCCTCCAGCCCCAAGCCGTAACGTTCGTCCGCCTTGCGCCTACCATCCCCCCGCTGCCCACGGCCTGCTATACCTGGTTGCAGGGGCTAAACTTGGATGTCCGGACCTTTCTGACTAACTATCCCGTCTGGGCGGCCTACCCACCCGCCGACCTCTATCATATCACAAGTCAGAACCTCGCCTCGCTCTTGCTCTTCCGTCGCCCGCCAGGCCGCGTTGTCATCACGGTTCATGATATTATTCCCTACATTGTTCGCAAGAATCCCCATTTATCTGGTTATCGAACTTGGGCGGACCGTTTCTTTGACCGCTTGGCCATGCTCGGTTTGGCGCGAGCCGACCTGCTTCTGGCTGATTCAACCTATACCAAACAAACCCTAATTGACCATCTGGGGCTAAACCCAACCAAGATCAAAGTTGTTTTCATTGGCATTGATCAGACGCGCTTTTGCCCGCAAGCGATTCCAGCAGATTTCCGCGAGCGGTATGGCCTTCCCGCTGGGCGACCTTATTTGCTTTTCGTTGGTTCTGAAGACCCACGGAAGAATTTGGGAACGTTGCTGGAGGCTTTTGCGCTGCTGTTGCCGCGCTTTCCCAACGCGATCTTGATCAAAGCTGGAGCGGTGCATTTCCGGGAGCAAGCGACCAAACTGCGCCACCAAGCACAGGCTTTAGGCCTTGCGGCCAATGTCATTTTTCTGGAGCATCTGCCCGACGAAGATATCCCAATCCTTTATAATCTTGCTGATTTGCTCGTTTTGCCCTCCTTGCTTGAAGGCTTTGGCCTGCCAGCTTTAGAGGCTATGGCTTGCGGCACGCCCGTAATTGCGGCTAATGCGAGTAGTTTACCAGAGATTGTTGGTGAAGCAGGAATTTTGTTTGATCCCCACAAACCTGCTGCCTTGGCCACGGTGCTGGAGCAACTTTTGGGCGACCCTGAAAAACAACGGCTTCTTAGCTTGGCCGGCTTGGCGCGGGCCCAAACCTTCACTTTAGCGCACCAGGCCAACCAAACTTGGGCCGCCTATACGGAGGCTTTTGGGAGCGAAAGCTAAGAAATTAATCCAGCTTGAGCGGGTTGGGCGAATCAGCGAGCGAGCGGCTTTCGCGCCCCAGCCGACGGCGAAAGAGAAAGAGCAAATTTGACCAGCCATCGCGCCAAGTGTAGAGTTTAGTCTCCCCAATGCGCTCGCTATAGCTGATTGGCACTTCCTCAAACCGCACGCCAGGGGCCTGAAGAGCCTCGATTTTGATTTCTTCCGAGAAAGCCATGCCAGGATGGGTAGGCTGAAGCTGCGTGAGGACGTTTCGGCGAAAAATCCACATGCCAGATTGTGAATCCGCAATCCAGTGGAGATAGAGCAGCCGAAAAACGTAAGTTAGAATTTTATTCCCGATTTGGTTTCGCAAGCGCATGGCGCGGGGATTTTGGAGCGGAAAGCGCTTGGCCGAAACAAAATCCAAATTTTGGGCCAGCATGCGGTCAACAATGGAAGCAATCGCGCTGGCGGGGTAAGTTCCATCGCCATCCACCGTGGCGATAATGTCGCCTGTCGCAGCGGGCAGCCCCGCTTGGTAGGCTCGCCCATAGCCTTTGCGCGGCTCAAAAATAACTTGGGCGTGCCCCGCCAGCCCAATCTGCGCTGTGGCATCAGTTGAATTGTTGTCAACCACAATTACTTCGTCAACGTATGACGGCATCGTTTCAAGAACTTGTTTTAAGCCTTGTTCTTCATTAAAACATGGAATAACAACTGAAATTTTAAGCTCTCGATACATTAAGACTCTTTCACTCTAAATCAAAAAGAGCTTAATCCTGCGGCAAAAGGCGGTTGCTGAACGTAGCTGAAGCATCACAACAGGATCAATTGAGCGAATTCAATTATAATAACCGTAATTGGTCTCTAAGCGAGCATTATTCAACACGACTCCAATGATATTCGCCTTGACTTTTTCCAACAGCCGGCGCGCCTCACGGGCCCGTTCACGGCGGGTTTTGCCCGCTTGGAAAACCAATAAAACCCCATCCAAGCGCGTCGCCAAAACTGCCGCATCCGTAACCGCCGTGACGGGCGGGGTATCAAAAAGCACAATATCAGCTTCAGTTTGAAGCCGTTTGATCAAAAGCTCCATGCGGCGGGAGCCAAGCAAATCGGCGGGGCGCGGCGGCAACGGGCCACTTGCCAACAGACTTAACCCAGGAACCGAAGTCGCTTGCAACGGTAAAGGCGCTTCCGTTTGGCTTAGAATTACGCTTGTCAACCCTTCAGCATTGGATAGCCCAAAAAGCGAATGCAGCCCTGGGCGACGCAAATCGCAGTCGACGAGAATCACGCGCTGCTCGGCTTGGGCCAAAGTAACGGACAGATTCGCCAGCGTTACACTTTTGCCTTCATCTGGCGCACTACTCGTTACTAATAAAGTGTGTAAAGGCTTATCCAGGCTCGAAAATTGAAGGTTTGTCCGCAGAGTCCGATAGGCTTCGGCGGCTGGCGAACGTGGGTCGCGGAGTGCAATGAGGCTTGAGATCGTTTGGTCGCTCTGATTTGGCACTTTTTGTCTTTCCAAAGAATAGAAAACGGTAGTCCTATATTAGCTTCACCTACAAACTCATTGTTAGAATCTCGCTCACCTCTTCGGGCGTGGTATCGCCGCGTTCCCCCAAGCCAAGCCAACCGCGCTGCTGAAACCGGGCCGCAATTGTGGTAATGGTCTCTGGGCCAACGCTATAGGTCGCCAAATGCGTGGAAACGCCCAGGCTCTCAAAGAAAGCACGGGTTTTGGCGATAGCCGTCGTGATGCGCTCCTCATCTGGCCCACTCGTAAGATGCCAAACGCGCTTGGCATATTGTAACAGCTTTTCGCGTTTGCCCTCGCGCTTTTTGGTCAGCAAATTTGGTAAAACCGCAGCCAAGGTTTGAGCGTGGTCAATGTTGTGCAAAGCTGTCAATTCGTGCCCTATCATATGTGTTGACCAGTCTTGGGGCACACCGACAGAAAGTGAGTCGTTAAGCGCAATTGTGGCACACCACATCAGATTGGCCCGCGCATTATAATCTTTAGGGTTAGCTAAAGTGCGGGGGCCTTCTTCAATGAGCGTCTTCAAAACCGCTTCCGCCATCCGATCTTGAAGCGGCGCGGCGGCGGGATAGGTCAAGTATTGTTCCATAACGTGAACAAAAGCATCCACGATCCCATTGCTGATTTGGCGGGGAGGCAAGGAGAAAGTTGTTTCGGGATCAAGCACTGAAAAGCGAGGTAAAACCTTTTCACTGCCAAAGAAGAGCTTTTCGCAAGTTTCGGCACGGCTAATCACCGAGTTGCCATTCATTTCAGAACCTGTTGCGGGAAGGGTCAAAACTGTGCCAAGCGGTAAGGCGGTTTGAAGGGGCGCATTTTTAGCCAGAATATCCCACGGTTCCCCAACAAAAGGCACTGCTGCCGCAATGAATTTTGTGCCATCGAGGACTGAACCCCCGCCTACCGCTAAGAGAAAATCACATTTTTCGGCCCGTACAAGCTCCACAGCCTTCATTAAAGTCTCGTAATGAGGGTTAGGTTCAATTCCCCCAAACTCAACAAACTTATGATTCGCTAAAGCTGCTTTGACCTGTTCATATACGCCATTGGTCTTGATGCTTCCACCACCATAAGTCATAAGAACTTTGGCTTCAGCAGGGATCATGGCCGTAAGATTAGCAATTTGCCCTTTGCCGAAAAGAATGGTTACGGGGTTAGAGAAACGAAAATTGTTCATTTCTGAGCCTTTCTTTACTTTGCATCTAACGTTGGAATTGCTCCTAAGGTTGCTAAACCAACAAAACGCTCTACATCCGCGCTGTCTTTGAGGGTATCATCGAGGTATTCTAACACAAACGCTAAGAATAGCCCACCGATTAGGCCCAAAATAGCTCCCGCCAGCACGTTTATCCGTGTATTTGGTTTCATGCTCAAAAGGCGGGCCCGTTGAATCCGTACAACATTGATGCGGTCTGTCCCTTCAAGATTAGCGTTAAGCCGAGTAACTTCTTCTTCAATCCGCTTACCTACCGCTTCTGCAATCACCTGAGCTTGTTCTAAGTAGGAATGGTCAACTTCAATAATGAGTTTCTGCTCGTCGGGGCGCGGTTGAATATAGACATCGCGCAATAAGCGTTCTCCAGGAACATCTAAGTGAAGTTGCTGGCTAATTTGCTCTAGCGCATCGGGTTGAAGCACCAATTCGCGGTAACTGTTCATTGTGTTGCGTAAAACAATATTAAGCCCGTTATCTGCGCGATTTGCCACCACAAGATAGACGGCTTGGGCCCTGTAGGTGCTTCGCAACATTTTGCTCCCACCGTAGGCAACAAGCACTGCCGTCGCTACCGTGAGCAGCACAACCCACCAACGCTTCCTAAGAACAGTCAAATAATCGTGAATCGGCACGCTGCTTACTCCTGGGGAATCACGCCCAACAAAGGTAAACCGAGATATTCCTCGGTCTGAAGCGGATCACGCAAGCTGTCGTCGAGATAATGCGCTAAAAAGGCCAAGCCAAGCGCTGCCACAAGAGCTAATCCCGTTCTTAAAACGAGATCTAAAGCAAGCTTTGTTTTTGAGCGCGCTAATTTAGCTTTACTGGCAGGATTTAGCACGACAACTTTTATGCCATTTCCTTCAATGCCGCCAGGAACTCGATCCCAATATTTTAAGCCGTTTCTTTGAAAGACCGTTATTGCTGCATTTAGCAATTTGACGACCATTTCAGGGCTTTTAGCTTTAGCTTCAATGGTTACAGCACGATAGTAGGTCGAGGCGGTCAAACTTTCTGAAACCTCTTCTGGGCCAAGGCTAAGGTTTTGTTGCGCTAATTCGGCAGTAACATCTTGGGCAAAAGTAAGACTTGTTACAACTTTAAGCAGATCATCTAGCACAAATTGAGAGTTAAACCAGGAATAATTCAGATTGACATCCTGAAAAGGCTTGGTAAGTTCTTGGGGATTGGGGGCCTGGGTAACCATTAACCGTGCGGTTGCCTGATATTGTTGGGGTTGAATGAACTCAACCCCAAGGCTTAAAACGATAACGACAAGCGGTAAAGCGATTATGAGCCGTGAAAAACGTTGCAGAATTGCGAAAAAGTGGCGAAGTTGCATAGTTTAAGGCTTTTTCAATTGGTCTTCAATGAAGGCTTGCATCCGCTGGGCAAAAACGGCGGGCCCAAATTGCTCGGCATGCTGGCGAATCGCTTGAGCCTCATAGGTGTCAGAATGAGTGAGAGTAACAGCATCTGCCAGCGAAGCTGCGGTTTGTTGCCTAAAAAAGCGGCCTGTTATGCCTTCGACTACCGTTTCTAAAGCACCGCCCGCAGCGTAGGCAATAACGGGCCGGCCTGCGGCCATAGCTTCCAAAGGCGTAATCCCAAAATCTTCGGCTCCAGGGAAAATAAAGGCGCGACAACGAGCAAACAACTCGTGGCGTTGCGCCTCAGCAACCCAGCCCAGAAACTCAATGTTGGGGCCCGCTTGCGCTTCCAAAGCTGGGCGGTCCCGGCCATCCCCAAAAATCTTTAGCGGCAAACCCAGCTTGTTAAAGGCTTCTACGGCTAGTTCCAGCCGTTTGTAAGGAATCAACCGCCCCCCAGCGAGATAGAAATCCGCCGCCGGCTGGGCTTGGTAAGGTGGTAAATCTACAGGTGGGGGAATAACCGTCGCTGTGTGACCATACGCATGGGCAATGCGCTGGGCAACCTCATGCGAATTGGCCACAAAAGCATCCACACGGTTTGCTGAAACGACATCCCACAGTCTAACATACGTTAGCAGGATGGGCAACATGGCCGCTTTTAGCCCCCGAAGGCGCTCGCGTTCAATATAATCGTGCGTGCGCCAGGCAAACCGCATTGGCGTATGACAATAGCAAATATGAATTGCGTTTGGCGGCGGAATGATTCCTTTGGCATAAGCACTACTACTGCTCAGAATTAGATCATAATCGCGTAAATCAAAACTTTCAAAAGCACTCGGATAGAGCAAAAAATAGTGTTGGAAGTATTTTTTCCAGCCTGGTAAACGTTGCATAAAGGAAGGGCGGATGTCCCAGCTTTGATAAGCAGCGGGCATGGCGGCGGGGTCGTAGATCGAAGTGTAAACGGGAGCTTCGGGATAAAGGGCGTGTAAGGCTTCCAACACCCGCTCGGCTCCGCCGTATTGGTTGAGATAATCGTGAATGAGAGCGACGCGCATATTTTTTCTTAGTTGCAGAACTCAAGAAGCTGTGCTACACTAGGGGCCATGGCCCGGTAGCTCAGTGGATTAGAGCATCAGTCTTCGGAACTGAGTGTCGGGGGTTCGAGTCCCTCCCGGGTCGCCACATTATACTTGAAAACGGACCTCAAAAAGTTACACTAACTAGTTAAGGAAATTTTATGGCTTCACGTGGGATTTCTATTCTCAAGGGAATTGATGTTGAAGAAGTCATTGCCAGGCTCAATCGAGTCTATTGCGACGAATGGTTGGCCTACTACCAATACTTCGTTGAGGCCAAAGTGGTCAAAGGTTTGATGAAAGATGCGGCAATCGCCGAACTTACGCAGCACGCAGCCGATGAGTTGCGTCATGCTACGCTCATCTCTGACCGCATCATCCAACTCGGTGGAACGCCAATTCTTCACCCCCGCGATTGGTTCACGCATGCTAATTGTGCCTACGAAGCTCCTGTCGATGGCTCTGTAATGCGCGTCCTCGAAGAAGCTTTACGGGGCGAACAGTGTGCTATTGGGATCTATTCTGAGTTTGCCATCTTCACCCGCGATAAGGACATCGTTACCTACGACATCGTTTCCCAAATTCTGGCTGACGAAGTCGAACACGAAGAAGATTTACAAGCTCTCTACGACGACATTCAGGATGTTTTGGCCTCGCTGCGGCAATAGATTTAAGACAGCCTTTCTCTCTAATTTCTCCTTGTGGGCATCCAGAGGGCCCTTCGGGGCTCTCTTTTCAACCAAGAATAAAAACAACATGAAAACAAAACTCCTACTCTCCATCATCGCCATCGCTGCTCTGGCCGCCTGTGGCAAAGACGTATCGTTTGACACGCTTGAGACCGCACGCAAGCAGGCCAAAGAAAACGCCGAGTTCAACGCCCAGTCCTGGCGTGCCCAGACCCCGGACTACGCCCAGTTGTCGCTGATCTCCCGTGGCGACAGCAGCCAGACACCCGACTGCCCGCAGGGCGACGGGTGGGCCAGCATTGACCTGGTGAACCCTAACAACCCCGCCCAAAAGATTGCGCTCAAGTGCAGCACGGTGAGCGACTCAGTGGGCTGCCGTGAGGCTAACGACTTCAGGATGTCCCCGTTCGCCAACGAGGATGGCAGTTGCCAGCCGGTGACCAAGGTGCCCCACCCTCTGCCCAAGATCGCAAAGTGATCGTCATTGAAATCGTTGTCGGAATCCTCGCATGGAGTGCAGTCTGTTTCGCACTGGGCTTCATGAAATGAATAGGCTCTTGTGGTTTTTCTAAAACTGCAAGAGCCTTGTTAATTTAGCCTAATGGCGCATCCAGGAACGCGCTAAAGTGGCCCCTTCTGCCTCTTTTAGAGCCTCCATGGCAAAGGAAACCCTTTTGCCGAGGCAACAGCTAAAACTGTTGATTCCGAGGTCGAGGAGGGGAATTCAGCGGCGGATTCCCCGGCTTTAGCCGTGACCCAACAGCTAAAACTGTTGAATCTGGGAAAAAAGAGCTTGGGGTTCTTCAGACTATCTATTTTATTCCAAATCCAGGGATTTCATAGCCGCAGAAAAAGCTCCTTTCTTTTGCAAGAAAGGAGCTTTTCGTTTAGTATTTTTGTCCGGAGAGATTGAAGACGATGCTAGGGAGCAGGATAAGGAGTGACCGTGGTGGCGGGAGCAGTGGGGACAACAGTTGCTGTGCCACTTATGGGCGTTGTAGTGCCATAGCGCCATTGATGGTATTGTGTCCCGACGTTACCCATTTGAACTTTGAAAGCGGCGTTTGTTTCTTGCGGATTGTAGGTTAGAACGCGGCGTTCAAAAATTTGGAAGAGGATGGGGATTTCTTTCCCCCCGACCATGGTCTTTACCCAATAAGGGCCCGTGATGGGCAACCCAAAGACAAAGGTTGGGTTGTAGATTGCCGCATCAATGTACTTGCCATTTTCGTAGACTTTGCCGGTTTGGTTTTGGAAATCGGCGAAGGCCTGGGGAATACCATAAGCGCCCTCACTTTTTACCACGGTTGTCCCTGGGTCGCTGGTATAGGTCTCAAAAGTGGTAATGCTGCCATCAGGATTATAGAGGCGGGTCGCCGCCTTACCAATGTCGGCAGGATCAAAAACCCGCTGGTAAACCCGCCCCAGATCGGCGTAGGTTGGGAAGCAGGGGCTGCCGCTACAATCAAGATCGCCCATAGCGGAGACTTTCGCGGGGCCCCGATTATCAAAGGTGCTTTCGCCGACTTGCATATCGCCTGTAATCAACTCTTTGGGGAGCAAGCCGTTGGTGACATACCAAAGTGAATTGGGGTCAGCATCTTTCGCATGGTTGATCTCCATGCGGCTTTTCTCAAAGTATTGAACGGTCCGTTTGCCGTCGGGGGCTTCAATGAGTTTTTCTTCCATCCGCTCACTAAAGGCAGGGCCCCATGTCCAAGAGCGTGTCCCGCGTCCTTCACTGACCAGTAAGTCTTGGCGTTCCCAAACGCGCTGAAAATAGGAATTGCCGATAGTTGGTTTGGTTTGAGCAAATACTGAGCCGACGATCATCACCATGGCCGCAACTGTGGCCACTGCTAACCCTACATTTCGTTGCATACCTAAATTCCTTCTATGCTGTATAATCCACCTAAAACGAGATCTATTCTCGTCTTCACCGAATAAACAATCCTTTGAACATCGAGCTTCGGGAAAACTCCTTTGGGCAAATTTACCTCCTTGAATCAGGGCGGCATGGCTCCCTTATATGCTTAATTTCCCTTTGCTTGATAAACGTAAGCAAAGTGTAATTTTACGCCTGCGAAAAAGATTTTTCCTGGGGAGCAAATCCTAGGCCTATTCTAACAAATAATAGGCGAGAAGACAACTACAGAAGAACGTAGGCTTGGGCGCACAAAAAAAACCAGAGGACAAAGCCCCTGGCGTAACGACTAACGATTATGGTTGAAAGAACTTTTTGGGCTAGGCAACTAGTTCAGCACACCGTAGTTCTTCAAATTTTGCGTTCTCTGGCTGGTTAGAAACAACGCTATTGTGTTTGCTCTGCTGCCAAGCGGTGACAACCATGTCGGATGCTTCCAGGTAAGTTACGCCTGTCGTTTCAGAAATGGTGTTCATTAAAGACTTAACCATTTCAACATCATATTCCTTGACCATTCCTTCAACAAGCTGACGGCGGATTCGAGCGTGCATTATAGTTTCCTTTCTAAGATGCAAACTTGAGGCTTAGGTTTTTTGAGAGTCGTGGGCTATTTTCGCCTCTTAGTCCCACGACTCTTGCTTTATCGTACAATCCCGCTGTAAACTTTGTTGGTCAAGATGGAAGTTTCGGCTCATTTTAGGCAACTTCGGCGAGATCGGCTTCTTCCACTTGCTCAACGATCATGTGGTGCTGGGCAGCGTGGCGAAGGCGATACTCTAGGACGGCCATAAGCTCATCAGGGGCTACCGAGGCGGCGGCAGCAGAATTGGCCAAAGTGTAGCGGGCTGTCATATCAATGTTTCGGGTGTAAAGCACGTCGTTGGCGTTGGCGATGGTCGCCACAGTTTGTTCAACTGTCCATTGTTCGGTTAGGTTCCGCATGGTCTTGCTCCTTAATACATCAATGTTCACTAGTTTCGAGTGTTGGGCTGCAACTTTGCAGTAGCTTATGGATGTATAATAGCATACCCTTTGGATGAATACAACAATGCAGCAAGTTTTTTTGTTGTACCTTTTGTACAAACTCTCGCTCTTTCTGCATGATTGAAGAGAAACCTGCCAGGCTGGGGAACCTTGGCAGGTCTTTGATCCGCCCAAAAATACTAGGGTTGCAATTTCGGGCCCTGATTTGGCGGGGCTTTAGGCGGGGCCCTAAGCGGAACGGGCGTAGGCATCGGCCTGGACTGAGGAGGCACTTTCTTAGGGGCTGGAGCAGGCTGGGGCGCAGCAGGTTGCGCTGGGGCCACAGGTTTGGGAGGTTCAGCCACAGGTTTAGATGGGGCAACTGGCACTACTGGCTTTGGCTTACTCACCGCTGGCGCAGCAGGTCTCGCAGGTTGGACGACAGCAGGTCTCGCGGGTTGGGCGACAGCAGGCTTAACAGGCTGCTGAGGCACACCAGGTTTGAAGGGCTGGGCGGGCTGGGCAGGTTTGGCAGGCTGGACTGGGTTGACAGGCTGGACTGGAGTATCTGGAGCTTGGAACATCCAAGGATTACAGGTCTGAAAATTCCCCGAACTGACCATTCGATTGTCCGTTGTCATTGCCCCTTCGCCTTCGGAATTCCACTGATATTTCACGCGCTCGTCGGGATCGGGAGGCGGAAAATTCCAGACATAGAGCGTGCGTAACACGTCGGGCGAATATTTGCTGTTGGTCGGCAAACAATAAGGCTGTTTGGGGTTGCCCGTGTTTACAACCGTAAATTTCTTGTAGACATCGCAGGGAATCCGCACCTGTTTGAGCGACTGGGTTACAGTCATATTTTTGGTTCCAAAGAGCATTTCCCAGGTAAATAGCTCTTTATCATAACTGCCAAATGGCCCAGGTAAGGAACAAATCGGCATCGGTTGGACACTATTATCGTTGGGCAAACTAAAGTCAAGGGGCATCTTCTTTTCAGGGAAGGGGCTACTCAAAAGGTCATTTAGTTCAGGATTGAAGGCTGCATCTTGCGGATTTGTGCGCCGAAAGACCTCTTCCATCACATTGTGCCAAATAATGCCCCCACCCTGCAAACTCTCGACTTTCGAGGTAGGTTCATTATTATTGTTGCCACTCCACACGCCGACAGTAATGTATGGAGCATAACCAAGCGTCCAAGCATCGCGCCAATCGTTGCTTGTCCCCGTCTTGACGGCGGCAGGGCGCGAAACTTTGAGCGGGCTATTGAGACCCCAAATTGGTTTGCGGGCTTGATCATCGCTCAACATATTGCTGATGATACTGACCATTCCTGGGTCAACGACCTCTTGGCCCGCGCTTGGCTCATAATTCTCTAAAAGGTTGCCTTCGCTATCGGTAATCTTCAGAATCGGCGTTGGGGGAACATAACGCCCGCCATTAGCCAAGGTGTTATAGGCAGTTGTTAGCTCCAGCAATGTGACCTCGCCGCCGCCCAGCGTCAGCGATAAGCCATAATAGTTGGCTTCGCGCTGGAGACCGCTTTTAATTCCTACCCTTTTTAGCAAATTGAGCGTATAATCTATGCCAGCAAACTTGAGAGCCTTGATCGCAGGCATATTGAGCGAATTGGCGAGGGCCGTGCGAATGCGGAGCGGGCCATGCCATTTGCCATCGTAGTTTTCAGGCTTATACCATTCGCTTTTGGTCATTGGAAACTCGATAGGCACATCCCACAAAACCGAAGCAGGCGTTAAGCCTTTTTCCATTGCAGCGAGGTAGGTGAAGGGCTTGAGAGCTGACCCAGGTTGCCGCTCGCGGATGGCCACATTGACTTGGCCATCTAGCACATTGCCCTCTTGCCCCGGCGTTTTGGTCACGGTTACGGCGTTATAGTCTATGCTGCCGACCATGGCTAAAATCTGCCCGGTACGAGGTTGCATCACGACAACAGCCGCATTATGGATGTTACGGGCGTTGAGGTCTTGAATGTGTTTGGTCGCTTCGGCCTGCACCACGCTTTGCAAACCCAAGTCTAGGGTGGTATAGATATTGATGCCGCCGCTCCGCACAAGCTGTTGACCATACTTTTCCTCCAAGAGATTCCGCACGTAGAAGACAAAATGCGGAGCATTGAGCGGGATTTCCTGGGGCGCAAAGCGCAATTCCTCAGCGGCAGCAGCCTCAGCTTCTTCCTTCTGAATATAGCCAACATTTACCATCTGGCGCAAGACAGAGATTTGTCGCCATTTTGGAACCTCAATTCCTTCAGAGAGTTGATAGTTTGGATCCAACCAATTTGGCTCTAAACGTAAACCGCTCAGAAAGGGCCCTCGATCATCGCGCTGGGCGAAGAGAAGCGGATCATACTTGCTAGGCCGCTGGGGCAAACCTGCTAAAAGCGCAGCTTGGGCGAGGTTAATATCCTTAGCATGCGTTTTGAAATAGACATCACAAGCCGCTTCTATCCCATAAGTAAGGTTGCCGTAGTAAATCTCATTGAGATAGATGCCGAGAATGTCTTGCTTTGTATAGCTGTTGTTAAGCTCTTGGGCCATGAGAATCTCTTTGAGCTTGCGTTGATAACGGTTCTCATAGCTGCGCTCCTCTTCCGTGAGGATAATGTTCTTTACCACCTGCTGTGTAATCGTTGAAGCCCCACTAGCCTCTTCACCTGCGCTATAATTGCGATAAAGTGCTTTAGCAATCCCACTGAAATCTACGCCAGAGTTGGTGAAAAAGGTCTGATCCTCAATGGCAATTGTGGCTTTGATCAGGAGCGGCGAAATCTCTTTGAGCGCGACTTTGGTGCGTTTGCCTGCGTCAAAAAACTCATAGAGTAACGTGCCGTGGCGGTCAAAGATGTGGGAAGTGAGAAAGGGTTTGCGCTCTTGCACTGCCAAGACTCTGGGTTGCAGCAAGGCCGTAAAGTGGGCATAGGCCAGATAGGCCCCAGTTAGAGTAACGCTGAAGCTGGCTACGCCAAGCCCTAAGAGTGCCAGCAGAAACTGTCTTAGAAAGCGATTCCCGCGACTTGGGCCGACCTCGCGCCCGCGTTGCAAGAGCCGGGGGAAAAAGGGTCGCCGCGCTATTTGGCGACCACTATAGGTGAAACGAATATGCCGATTGCGAAACATCTTGCACCTTAACCTTTAATTAGAGGCTTGAAACCGCGGCTTTCGTAGGCTAGGAGCTTGCAAAAGTCGCGCTTGTCTAATTGTAACACGCTCGTTTGAAATTGCAAAGAGACTGGCTCGGTGGTCTCTCAGATCAGCCACCCGCCAGAATTGCGGTATGATAGGGCCGGCCCTCTTCGCGGGGACGCATAGCTTAGGCATTGGGCCTGGGCCTGTGAATAAAAAGGATCAACCGACCTATGGATTATCGAATTGCGGTCTTGCCAGGCGATGGCATTGGCCCCGAAGTAGTGGCCGAAGGCCTAAAAGTTCTGGCTGCTGTAGGGCAACACTTTAAGCACACCTTTGAAACTAAGACGGGATTAATCGGCGGCTGCGCGATTGACGCGACAGGGACAGCCTTACCTGAAACCACACTTGCGCTTTGTCAACAGAGCGACGCAGTCTTGCTGGGCGCGGTTGGCGGGCCCAAATGGGATGACCCGAATGCTAAGGTTCGCCCCGAACAGGGGCTATTGGGCATCCGCAAAGCCCTTGGCCTCTTCGCCAACCTCCGCCCTGTAAAGCTCCATCCCCTCCTCATCGACTCCTCGCCCCTCCGCAGCGAACGGCTGGTCGGCGTTGACCTGATCGTTGTGCGCGAGCTTACGGGCGGCATCTACTTTGGCGAAAAGCGCCGCGAGACTAGCGTCTCTGGGGAATGGGCCAGCGATCTTTGCCTCTACACTCAGGCTGAGATCGAGCGCATCGTCCAGGTCGCGGCGAAGCTGGCTCAGGCTCGGCGCGGCAAACTGACCCTGGTTGACAAGGCAAATGTGCTGGAGACTAGCCGCCTTTGGCGCAGCCTGACGACCAAGCTCATGCGCGAGCAGTTCCCCAATGTGCAGCTTGAGGTGATGTTGGTTGACGCTTGCGCCATGCACCTCATCCGCCGCCCCGCCGACTTTGACGTGATTGTGACCGAGAATATGTTTGGCGACATCCTCACGGATGAAGCCTCGATGCTGACGGGTTCAATGGGCATGTTGCCCAGCGCTTCGCTTGGAGCCGAGACTAAAGGCAAGTCCCGCATGGGCCTCTACGAGCCGATTCATGGCAGTGCGCCTGACATCGCAGGGCAGCAGAAAGCCAATCCTTTGGCGACTATCCTGAGTGTCGCGTTGCTCCTGCGCTATTCGTTGGGCCTGGAGGCGGAGGCGCGAGCCGTCGAGAAGGCGGTCAGCAAGACCCTGGAAGCGGGCATCGTGACTGCTGATATTGCCCATCCCGATCAAGCTATCTACCCCACAACGCTCGTCGGGGACGTTGTCGCCCAGCGCTTGAGCAGCTAAATCCGCCGAATCTGGCAGCCAATTTGGTTTGAACTTGGCAGCTACTTTGATCTAAAGTGGCTGCTATTTTTTCTGAATTGGCAGGCAGCTTGCGCTCGACCATCACGCAGGAGGCGTAAGACAGGCATCTTGCCTGTCCCTCGCAGGCTAGAAGCCCGCGCTACGCCAGAAGGCAGTTTTGATCTCGATGCCAGACACCTCGGTCTGAAGTGCCGGCCCCTCTGATTTGAACTCCCAGCCACTTTGATCTAAACTGGCTGGCAGGTGATTTTGAACTCCCAGCCCTCATTCTCATTCTCGCGTCCTGGAGAAGATTTTGAAGGCTGGTACTTTTAACCTTTATAGCATTTCTAAGGAGTTTTTCATGGCCTTGTTGACGGGAAAAAAGGGCCTCATCATGGGCGTGGCCAACGACCATTCGCTTGCGTGGGGGATCGCTAAAGCCCTTCACCAGGAAGGTGCTGACCTGGGCTTTACCTACTTAGGCGAAACTTTGGAGCGACGGGTGCGCCCGTTGGCAACCAGCTTAGATGCCAAACTGATTGCACCTTGCGACGTTACGGACGACGCGCAGATCGCTGCTCTGATGGCTCAGGCGAAGGAGGTCTACGGGCAGCTTGATCTCCTTGTCCACGGGATCGCCTTCGCGCAGCGGGAGGAGTTGAGCGGTGCGTACCTTAATACGACTCGTGCTGGCTTCCTCAAAGCGCTGGAAGTAAGTGCTTATTCGCTCACCGCACTCATTAAGGCCGCAGACGGTCTGCTGGCTCCAGGAGCTTCGATCCTTACTTTGACCTACCACGGGGCGCATAAGGTTGTCCCCAACTATAACGTGATGGGCGTAGCCAAAGCTGCTTTGGAAGCCAGTGTGCGCTACTTAGCGGCTGACCTTGGCCCGCGAGGAATCCGCGTGAATGCCCTTAGTGCGGGATCGATTCGGACCTTGTCATCGAGCGTGATCGGTGGTTTTCGGGCGATGCACAAGCAAGCCGCCGAGCTGGCCCCCCTGCGCCGCAACGTAACGATAGAAGATGTTGGAAAGACAGCCCTTTGGCTGTGTAGCGATTTATCAAGCGGGGTGACGGGGGAGATAACCTATGTTGATGCTGGCCTAAGCATCTTAGGGATTGGTGATCTGCCGCAAGGAGAGTAGCTGATGCAAGCTGAAGAAGACCTTAATGAGATTGAAACCGCTCCGCTTCTCGCGCCGACAAGGTTACTTCTAGTGCGGCATGGGGAGTCGATAGCCAACGTTGAAGGGCGGATGCAAGGGCTGGGAAACGACCCCTTATCGCCTCAAGGGAGGGCCCAAAGCCAACGGTTAGCAGCGTGGTTGGGGGCGCAAAAGGCTGAGATTGCTGCGCTTTTTGCCAGCCCCTTGCAGCGAGCGCGGGAGACAGCTTCCCTCCTTGCGGAAGGGTTAGGCTTAGAGGTGCAACCGTATCCAGGGCTGGAGGAGATCGGCTTAGGCGACCTTGAGGAGTCTTCGGTTGAAGTGCTAACGGCGGCCTTGCGGGCTGGGAACATCACCCTAACCCATAGGGCTGAGGATCCGAAGGACTTTGTCGTAAGGGTAGTGGCAAGCATCTCAGAGATCGTGAACCTGCATCGGGGGCAGACCGTGGTGGTTGTAACCCATTTAGGAACGATCTGTATGGCCTTAGCATACTGGCAAGGGCAAGATATTAGCCGTGCTTGGGAGCTTCATGGAGATAATTTGCGAAACACGGCCATCTCCGAGTTGGTCTTTGGGGAGGAGGTTGTTTTAATCAGGCATAACTATGCCCCTCACTTAGATTAAGGGGCGTTGAAGGTCGAAGACAAAAGGCCTGGTGGACTCTTAAAGGTCTGCCAGGCCTTAGCTTGCGCTTTAAGTCGGCTTTACCTGCTACCAAGCCACTCCTGATAAAGCGCGGGAAAGCGGTTTTCCAGCAAGCTGTTGCGAACCTTCTCCATAAGGTTGAGGAGAAAGGCTACGTTGTGTAAGCTGACAAGGCGGATACCAAGGATCTCTTTCGAGCGGTAGAGGTGATGAATGTAAGCACGGGAGAAGGTCTGACAGGTCTGGCAAGGGCAACCTTCTTGTAAGGGGCCATCGTCCTCGCGTAAGGCTGCGTTTGTAACGTTCAAGTGCCAACGCCGGGCTGGGTCGCGGATGAGGGCGGTCTTATGGCGAGCCAGCCGGGTCGGGCTGACGCAGTCAAAAAGGTCAATCCCGCGCTTGACTCCCTCTAAGAGGTCGTCTACATCGCCGACTCCCAGCAGGTGGCGAGGAAGGTGAGAGGGAAGATGTGGGACGGTCATGTCTACTACTTCATACATTTGCGCCTTTTCACCTCCTAATGATCCGCCAATGCAGACCCCTTCAAAAGGGAGGGAGGTGATATATTCTGCGCTTTCCTTGCGGAGATTAGGGAATACTCCGCCGTGGACGATGCCAAAGAGGGCTTGGGAAGAAGGGGCTTGCTGATGATAATCTAAGCACCTTTTAGCCCAGCGATGAGTCCGTTCCATACTCTGGGCTGTGTACTCGTAACCATCATGAAAAGAGGGAAGTTCGTCAAAACAAAGGATTAGATCGGCTCCGAGGGCATGTTGGATTAGGATGCTGCGCTCAGGTGTGAAGGTGTGAAAGGAGCCGTCAAGGTAGGAACGAAAGACGACCCCTTCCTCCTTCACCTTGACCATCGAGGGGAGTCGTTGGGCCTGGAGCGGTCTGCGCCCCTTAATCTCATTAGCGATCCCGCCGTGGACAAGGGAGAAAACTTGGAAGCCTCCGCTATCGGTGAGGATGGGCTTGTCCCAAGCCATAAAGCGGTGTAAACCGCCATGGCGCTGGATAAGTTCATGGCCTGGCTGGAGGTAAAGGTGATAAGTATTGCCCAAGACGATCTGGGTCCCGTGGGCTTTGAGTTCTTGGGGACTGAGGGATTTGACCGTAGCCCGCGTCCCGACGGGCATAAAGACGGGCGTAGCGAGAGGGCCATGGGGCGTTTGGAGCAACCCAGCACGGGCGGGGCTGGTAGCATCTTGGGCAACGATGGTGAATGACATAGCGGCTGTGAGCGTCTCTTTCATAGGCTGATCAGGTGGCTTCAAGGCGTAAAGAAAACCCCACTGAGGATTTCAGTGGGGCGACTTGGCGATCTCGACTGGAGTCGAACCAGCAACCTTTGGCTCCGGAGGCCAACGCTCTATCCATTGAGCTACGAGATCACAACGAGGCTATTATAACTTAGACAGGGCAGAGTTGTCAAGTGGGGTTTAAGCTTCCCACGGCTTTTCGGTTTCGGGGGCATCCGCGATGCGAAAGGCTTGGCTTGCCAAAAGCGGCAATTCCTGCTCGCCATGCTCGGCGAAGGCTACGCGCAAAATGATTTCGCCCTCCTTTAGCTCTAAGGCTTGAAGGAAGCCGTCGCCATAGGAAGCGCAGAAGATTAGGTCGCCAGGCTGGAAGGGCACAGCGGCCAGAAGCTGGGCGTTAGCCGTTTCCAATGCGGGAGCAGGCTCTGGGCTGGGCAAACTCTCAAGCGTTACGGGAGCCGCTTCAGGAGCAACTTCGGCGGTCAAAGGCACTGCTTCAAGCACTTCTTCAAGCGTTACAGGAGCCGCTTCAGGAGCAACTTCGGCGGTCAATGGCACTGCTTCAAGCGCTTTTTCAAGCGTTACGGGAGCCGCTTCAGGAGCAACTTCGGCGGTCAATGGCACTGCTTCAAGCACTTTTTCAAGCGTTACGGGAGCCGCTTCAGGAGCAACTTCGGCGGTCAATGGCACTGCTTCAAGCACTTTTTCAAGCGTTACGGGAGCCGCTTCAGGAGCAACTTCGGCGGTCAATGGCGCTGCTTCAAGCGCTTTTTCAAGCGTTACGGGAGCCGCTTCAGGAGCAACTTCGGCGGTCAATGGCGCTTTTTCAAGCGCTTTTTCAAGCGTTACAGGAGCCGCTTCAGGAGCAACTTCGGCGGTTAAAGGCGCTGCTTCAAACACTTCTTCAAGCGTTACGGTTGTTTCTTCAACCGCTTCTTCAGCAACTTCGCTTTCCTGGGGCAAAAGGGTCGCCAGCCACGCTTGATCGTTTTGCACAACGGATTCCAACAAGGCATCATTTGCACAAGAAAGCGTAATCTGGTGGGCAAAAGGGAGGATTTCAGCCAGG
>Ga0316612_1000031_pt1 | contig 54443 bp, 38 predicted proteins | sample MIS2016226_MG_FD_207676 | JGI IMG/M metagenome (GOLD analysis project Ga0316612, IMG submission 207676) | Microbial mat bacterial communities from Middle Island sinkhole, Lake Huron, Michigan, United States - MIS.2016.226 | ecosystem: Environmental > Aquatic > Freshwater > Lake > Sediment... | reverse complement strand
ATGAGCCAGCGATCTGTAAGCTGATTTCTCCTGGCGAAGAAAGCGATCTCTTCGGGTTTCGGCAAATTCAACCCCCGCAAACGGTCCCTGAGCTTGCCGAAGGGCAACCCCCGCAAACGGCCCCTGAGCTTGCCGAAGGGCAACCCCCGCAAACGGCCCCTGAAGCTCTGCCTAAGGCTGCCGAAGGGGCTTTCAAGGGTTTGTCCGCAGCAGATTATAGTTGCTGGCAAATTGTCGGCGATTTGTCCCTAAAAAGGAACCATTGGCTAAATCTCACCGCCCTAACAATCGGTTCAATTCTGCTGCTGGCCTTGCTGGTCATCCTTAGTTTCTCTTTCTTCTTTGTTCAACGAATCATTGCCCCGCTGCGCTCCCTCCAAGTTAGGGAAGGCCAACTTTTTGATCTGCACATTGAAATAAATGGCCACAGCCTCAAGCCTTTGGTAGCAACTCTCAACGTAATCTTTGCTCAACTGCAAACGAAACAAGTCCACTTAGAGGCACAAGTTGAGCAACGGACCCTGGCGCTCCAAGCAGTGCAGGGCGAGATGGAAAGCCACAAAGCCCGCATTGAAAGCCTCTTGACCGCTCGCACCGATGCGATTCGGGCCGTGGTTCATGATCTCAATCATACGATTCAAGCGACTCAATCGGCGTTAGACCTTTGGGTCTTAGAATTGAAAGATGCTGAGATTGATTCGGAGCTTCTTCAGTTGGGGCAGGAGCGCCTCCAAAGTACCTTGGAACACCAACAAATGCTTTTGCGCGACCTGCGTGATGCGGCCCTGTTGGAAAGTGGCCACCTGAAGCTTCAGCCGCAAGAGACTGATTTGGCCGCTTTGGTTCAACGAGTGATGACTAAGCTGGCCGCCCGCTTTGAACTAGCCGAATGTCAGCTTCGCTTTACGCCCCCAGCCACCGCTTTGCCCAAAGTCTGGTGTGATGCCGAACGGATCCGCCGCGTCTTGGCCAATATTTTAGAGAATGCCCTTCGCTATAGTTGTTCGTTCCGCGACGATGGCCTGGTAGAAATTCGGCTCTTGCAGGAGGGTGCGGATCTGCTTTGTGAAATCAGCGACAACGGCTTGGGGATTGCGCCCGCAGACTTGCAGCAGTTGGGGCAGAAATTTGTGCGGGTGGCGCAGGGCGAAGGTCGCCTCGAAGGCTCAGGGCTGGGGCTAAACTTTGCGATGGGGGTTGCGCGACTTAGCGGAGGTTCTTTAGTTCTGGCTTCACCTGGCGAAGGCCTGGGCACAACCGTGACGCTGCGATGGCCAGCGGCCCGCTTGATCGGTTTGTGGGAATGGAGACCCTTCCATATTCTTATAAGCATAGCCCGTAAGAAAAAACGGAGAAAGAAGCCTCGGAAAATGCCCCAAACAAGTGAGTCTTTGAAAGGTTTGCGGCTCTTGATTGTCGAAGATGCCGCCGATTTGGCCCTAAGTCTGCAAGCGGGCCTGCTGCGGGTCGGAGTCCAAACCGTCGAGATGAAACCGAGTGTCCGCCAGGCCAAAAAACGCTTGATCAGTGCCTCACCGCCCGACTTAGTTTTGTTGGATAATCAACTGGCGGGCAACGAGACGGGAATGGATTTGGCCCTTTGGATGCGGAATCAAATCGCCTTTCAGCAAACGCTGCGGGTTTCCTATAGCGGTTCTGATCCCACAACCCTGTTGGCCAAATGTGCTGACGACACAGTTTTTCATGCCATGATTACCAAACCGATCTCGTTAGCCAAACTGGTTGACGAACTGGCGGCGATTGTTAAGCGCTACCGCGACCTGCTGCGGCCTTTAACAAGTTGCTAAAGCCTGACGGCCTCTGGAAATGAGGTTTATGCTCAATCTAAACGCTTTTTTCTGTCGTTCAGTTTATGCTACAATAATTTCAATGGAGAAGCATTAACCCCTAGCTTGTTAAAGGAGGCCCGATATGGAACTAGCAGGTTTTGCGGTTCGGATTCCCGAAGGGCGCGAGGTTGCGGATGGCTATGTCGAGTTGGTTCACGGGACGCAATATAGTTTGCTTTTGCACAATTCAACCCCCTTGCGCTGTGATGCTGAAGTGACTATAGATACTGAAGTGGTTGGCATTTGGCGCGTGAATGCAGGTAGCCAAGTTCGGCTCGAACACCCTGCTCAGAACCCAGGGCGCTTCACGTTTTACCAACTTGGCACCCAAGAGGCCCAAAGTGCTAATCTTCAGCATTCGGCTGAGACGGGGCTGATTCAAGTCATTTTTCGGCCAGAGCTACCAACTACTTTGCCTTTCAAACCAACGATTTTGGCCGCGCCGTGTGCCAGGCAGGATCATGATCATGCAGTGAATACAAGAAGCTCAAAAGGCTATACGGCGGGAGGCACAGGTTTGTCGGGCGAAAGTCAGCAGCAATTTACGACTGTCGCGGCGCTCAATTATGACGCGGCGGCCACGCACATCATTTACTTGCGGCTGGTGGCAAAAGCAACTGAAATTCGGCCCCTCAAAGCTTATGCAACTCCCATCCCCCCCCCTGTGGATTAGAATTAAACAGCCAAGAAAGCCCCTGGTTTCGGCAAGCTCGTCCCTGAAGCTCTGCCGAAGGGGCTTTCAAGATCGAAGATGAGGTTTCACCCTCGGAATCCACGGCTTTAGCCGTGGCCCAACAGCTATGCTTCAGCAAGTTCAGCAACCACCTGTGGCCTCCGGGGGAAGAGCGCTTGGGTTTCAGACTAGACTAGAAAGCGACTCAAAACGTTGGAACGTTTTGAGTCGCTTTTTCTTTCTCAGGCCAACGGGGCGCACATTTTATTCCTCTTATTCCTCTTGCCTACGCCGATATTGAATCGCTTCCGCTAGATGATTCGGAGCAATTTGGCTTGCAGCTTCGAGGTCAGCAATCGTGCGCGAAAGTTTCAGCACGCGATGGTAGCCGCGAGCCGAAAGGCTAAGTTGGCGGACTGCGGCCTTAATTAGGCTTTCGCCCTGGGGCGTAAGCTTGCAGTAAATTTGGAGTTCGGCGGGCCCCATATCTGCATTGGTCAACAATTTTGTACCCTGAAACCGCTCGACCTGAATCTGCCGCGCTTGACAAACGCGCTGCCTAAGCATTAGAGACGCTTCACCTTGCCGCTCACTGGTCAGCTTTTCATATTTGACTCGCGGCACATCGATGTGAATATCAAAGCGATCTAACAAGGGGCCACTTACGCGGCGTTGATAGCGATTGACAGCAGCAGCTCCGCAAGTACAAGAGCGCTCAGTGTCGCCGTAATAGCCGCAATTGCAAGGATTTTGGGCGGCAAGGAGCATCAGCGCGCAGGGAAAAGTCAAGCTGCCCGCAGCGCGACTCAACGTGATAAACCGATCTTCAAGTGGCTGGCGCAGAACTTCCAGCTTACTGCCAAACTCAGGCAATTCGTCTAAAAACAACACGCCTCGATGTGCCAGCGTAATTTCGCCAGGCCGAATGCGACTTCCGCCCCCAACTAACCCTGCCAAAGAGGTAGTATGATGGGGAGCGCGGAAAGGGCGTTGGCGAATCAGCGGTGTATCACTAGGCAATTGCCCACTTACACTGTAGATTCGCGTGACCTCAAGGGCTTCGTCTATACTCATCGGGGGCAAAATTGAAGTCAAAGCGCGAGCCATCATGGTTTTCCCTGCGCCAGGGCTTCCTGTCAACAAAACGTTGTGGGCCCCAGCTGCGGCCACTTCCAGAGCCCGTTTGACATGCTCTTGGCCGCGCACATGCGCGAAATCTACCGTATATTCAACTTCGGTTGGGTTGAACGCGGTTTGGGGCACGAAGGGCTGGATGGGACGATCCCCAATGAGGTGCAAGACCAAGGCGGCTAATGTGGGAACGGGCATAATGGTCAGACCTTCCACCAAAGCCGCTTCGGGAGCATCATCGTGGGGCACAAAGACCTTTTCCATCCCTCTTTCCCGCGCCGTAACGACCATCGGCAAAATGCCCTCCGTATGGCGCAATGTGCCATCAAGCGATAATTCACCAATAAAAACCGCTTTTTCCGTCTCGCCACCAATTTGCTCTGAGGCTAAAAGCAGCCCTAAAGCGATAGGCAAATCATAAAGCGGGCCATACTTTTTCAGGTCGGCGGGAGCCAAGTTGACCGTCAAGCGTTTCATGGGGAAGGTCATTCCCGTATTCCGAATGGCGGCCCGCACGCGCTCCCGACTTTCGTGAACTGCCGTATCGCCCAGCCCCACCACGGTGAAGGTGGGTAAGCCTTGCGCGATGTCAGCCTCGACTTCGACTAGCACCCCTTCCAGGCCGTTGACCGCGCAACTAAAGACTTTTGCCAGCATGAAACCCTCTCTTAGCCAAGCGCTTTCTGAAGAAACAGGCCAGCTGCCTATTTTCAGCCTTTGAAACAGGCCAGCTGCCTATTCTACGGACTAGAACAACTCGTTAATTTTTCGCCAGTCTGGCCGGACCCAACCGATAACCTCCGTTGCTTCGCGCAAAACTTTGATTGCCAGCCCCGCCTCGACTTTTTCAAAAAGCGGGATCCACTCCGCCAAGACTTGCAGGAATTCATCCAAGCGCTTGTGGCCAATGGTCTTCAAGGCTGTGCCGAACTGGCCAGCTTGGGCTAAGGCGTTAGCCAAACTAGCTAACGCGAAGGCGCGGGAAGAAGAGTCTTGGATCGCGTAGGCCGTTTTGGCCGCCTTAGGAAACTGCTCCACTTGAATAAAAGCGTTGACTAGTTGCCGCAGAACTAAAGCCCGTTGATTCTCATCTTGAAGGCCGCTGGCCAGATTTTCGGCTTCCGCAAAGAACTTCTGCGCTTTAGCCTCATCAGTTTTGGCGAGAATGATGGCTAAGTCGGTCAAAGCTTCAGCCCGTCGCCCGTCGCCCTGAATGGTCTGAAGAATGGTTTCGGCCAGCGCGAACTGGTCGGCGCGGGCCAGGAGGGCGGCTAACTCGCGCAAAAGCTCCATTTTGGTCTGATTGTCCTGAATAGTTTGTGCCAGGCTTTGAGCTTGAGCATAATTTCCTGTTTTGGCCAGGGCAAGCGTGAGGGCGCGCAAAGCCTCGGCCTGTCGCCCACTCTCCTGGATCAGCGCAGCGGTTTCCTGGGCTTGGGCAAAGTGGCCCGCTTCGGCTAGAGCTTTAGCCAAATCGCGCAAGGCCGTCGCCCGTTGACTTGTTGCACTTTTAGGTAGCAGGTCAATGAAGTGCCGCGCTTGCGGAAACCACTGCGTTTGGGTCAAGTCCAGCGCAATTTGCTTCAGGGCTTTTTCCAACTCGTGTTCATCTTGGATGGCCAAGGCCACCTTTTCCGCTTCGGCCAGGATTGTTTCAGCGGTTTCCATGCCATGTTGGGCGAGGCTGGTGGCCAATTTGCCCAAAGCCTCGGCTTGCCGAGCGGGGACTTGAATCGTCTGGGCGACTTGCGTTGCTTCCTCAAAATGCCCCGCTTGCGCTAAAGTCCTAACAAGCTCCCGCAAGGCCAGCCCTTGATCTTCGACATTTTGGATGGTCTGGGCCGCTTCTTTGGCCTCGGCAAAAAAACTGCTCTTGGCTAAAGCTTTGATTAGATCCTGGAGCGCATCAGTCCGCCATAAATCTACTTGGATGGCCTGGGCCGCCGCCCGCGCTTCGCCGAACGCGGCCTGAGCGCGGCTATCCCCCACCAGCGCCAGCGCGACGGCCAATTCGCGCAAAGCATCCGCCTGCCACCAATCCACTTGGATGGCCCGCGCCGCTTCCCAGGCTTCCGTGAAAAGTTCTGCTGCGGTTCCTGCGCGGTTCCTGCGCGGTTCCTGAAGCTCTACCGAAGGCTGCCTAAGGCTGGCGGCTGCCTGGTGGAAGGCCACGGCCAAATCGCGCAGCGCAAAGGCTCGCCAGCCAACCACTTGGATGGCATGCGCGACCTCGCCTGCTTCTTGGAGCCAACCCGCATGGGCCAGCGCCGTGGACAATTTCCGTAATGCGCCCGCGCGCTCCCGGTCATCCTGGATGGCGTGGGCCAATTCGCCAACCTCATCCAAAACTACTTCGGCGGGGCTATCGCCGGCATCGGCGAGGGTGATGGCTAAAACACATAAGGCGGCGGACCGTCTTTCGTCGTCCTGGATATTGCGAACAACCTCATGGGTTTGGTCGAAAACCGCTCTGGCGCGAGGGTCGCCTGCTTTGGTCAAAGCGGCGGCTAACTCCCGCAAGGCCGAAGCCTGCCAGAAATCATCTTCAATCGAATTGGCCACGCGACTGGCAGCCTCAAAGAGATTAGCTTTGGCCAGCGCCGCCGCCAAGGCTCGCAAAGCTTCGGCCCGCCAGCCCTCAATTTTGATGGCGCAAGCGATTTTCTCCGATTCGCTAAAGCGGTCTGCTTGCGCTAAGGTTGAGGCTAATTCGCGGAAGGCCGAGGCTTGCCAGAAATCATCTTGAATCGTGCCCGAAACCGCTTCGGCTTCGGCGAACCGGCCCGCTTTAGCCAGCGCCGTAACCAGGGCCCCCAAGGCCCAAGCTTGCAGGCCCTCATCCGCAACCGCTTCGGTGGTTGCCAGAACTTCGTTGAAGACCACGGTGGCTTCAAGATGAAGGCCTGCTTGGTCAAGCGCGGTGGCTAAAGCACACATCGCCCCCGCTCGCTTCTCATCGCCTTGAATCTTGCGGGCGATTGTCTGGGCCTCAGTGAAACGACCTGTTTCGGCCAGAGCGCCCACTAGAGCGCGCAGCGCGTCGGCTTGCCAACCTTCGTCGTGAATCAGTTGGGCAATCCGGGCCGCCTCGCCCAAAGCTTTCTTTTGGGCCAAAGCGACAGAAAGGTCCCGCAAGGCCCAGGCTTGCTCCCGCTCATCCTGAATCGCACTGGTGACCTGTTCAGCAGCTTCAAATTGGTCATCCTGGGCCAAAGCTGCCGCGAGATAGTGTAACGCCCCCGCCCGTTCCCTGGAGTCCGCTATATCGTCAACCACGGCCCGGGCTTCAGCATACCGCCCACCCTGGGCCAGCGCTGTGGCCAAATCGCGGAGGGCGGCGGCCTGCTCATGGGGTTCCTGAATCATCCCCGCGACTTCGCCTGCTTCAGCCAAAAGGTCCGCAACCGTTTGCCCTTTTTCAAGCAAAGTATGGTAGATTGTCAAAAGGCTGTCAAAAATTTCTCGCGGTTTATCGCGCAAACGAGCATGCGTCAGCGCTTCAACCTCGCGCCCTAACCAAACTAATGTCTTCAAATCTGTATCGGTATAGCCACTTACAGGTTGATTGATGACTTGTTGGGCCGCTTGCAGACGGACCAGCGCGAGGATGGTTTCCTTTTCGGTTTTAGCGTGCCGAACCGCCTGCTCCATCAAATTGAGGTCTTCCGCAAACCCGCGATAATTGTAGCCACTCTTGACAAAACGGGCCCGCAGCCAGCGTTCACTATTGAGTTCTAACAACCGTGGCCCATCCCCAGCTTGGAAAAGGTGCATTGCCAAGTGGTTGAGGCCATAATGATCGGTTTGCCGCCAATCATTTTGATAGGTTGCCCAGTAAGAAGTAGCGATTTGCCGATGAAAAGCTGACAGATCGAGATGATAAACTTCATTTTCTGGAGCTTGGGTCAAAAAAGTCTTAAATGAATGATGGGCAAAGCCTAAAAAATCATTAGCGGTTGAGGCAAGAAGCGGTTGAAGGGCCTGAAGGACGGGCTGCGGGTCCGAGCCACTGATTCGGGCCAGGTCTTCGGCTTTCAAGTCCCCTGCTTGAGCCGCTGCTAAAAGCCCAACCACCGTTTTTGCGCCTTGTTGCCAACGTTCTGGGCCAATTGCTTGGTCTAAAAACTGCTGATAAAGGGCGTTAAGCGTTGGGGGCAAAGGCCAGTTAGGAGTTAGGTTGGGCCAAAAATAATCCAGGAGCAGCGTGGCATAGAGAAAATCGCCTGCGGCTACTTCGCTGATCTGCGTGGCCAACTCTGCGGGCCAGGGAGTCGCCAGGGTTGCTAACCGCGCTTTAACAAAGGTCAAAAGGTCCGGTTCGGTTGCATCGGCCCAAAGGTCACAGGTTTGGGCCCCTGGAAAAAGCGCCAGAAGCGCTGGGTCGGGGCTGGTTGTCAAAATGAAGCGCACATTGGGTGGCAAGTCGTTGAGGGAAGCCAGCAAATGGGGAATGGAATGAGGATTGGGGTAAGTGGCCGCCTCATCCAGGCCGTCAAGCAAGATCAAAATTGGCTCTTCAGCGCCATTTTTGGCTAATTTAAGGAGCGGCATGCGAATGGCCCGATCCAGAAGTTCGGGCAGAGCAAAGGAACAGCTCTCAAACCGCGTCAACGTAAGGCCCGTGGGGGCCCCCGCCCGTTCCCCACTAAGGCTACTTTGTTCGGTCAGGCGAATCTGATTCCCCAGCGAAATTTCCAGGGCCCGCCCAAACCCCCGCACTTCGTGGGTCAGTTGGGTCGCTAAACTCTGAAGGAAGGCTGGGGGAGAGCTGGTTTGACTCGCGGCGGTGCAAAAATGGACCGCTTTGAGGTTGGCGCGAAGCTGCGCTCTGGCGGCCTGCGCGGTGGTGGACAACGGCGCTGGCCCTTCGCCCGCCAACCATGCACTAAAACTACTCTTACCTGTCCCAGGGCGGCCTGTCAGGAGGAACAACCGTTCCTGGGGCTGCGCCAACCAATTCTGGAGCCGCGCCAGCAGCCAAGTGCGCCCAATAAAGGAAGTCTTAGGCGCTCCAATGGTTCTCGATAATTCGCGTGTCATTTCGGTCCCTTCTGTATCAGCCACTTTCGCTTGTGAGGGCTTGACTCTACGGCCATGCTCAAAGTATAGCACATTACGTTACTCTTGCAGCTTGCGCTTGGTTGTGGTGGGGGCGACTAGGTCTAGCTTTTCTAAGGCCTAATTCGCTCTGTTGCCTGTGAACGTTTATAATACGGGAGCTTCAAGATTAGCTTTTGGTTCCACCTACATCGCAGCGGAGTATAAATTTATGACTCTCCACCGTTTTTTGCGCCTCAGCGCTTCAGGCTTTTGCTTGAGCCTCGCTGCTTTCGGGCTGTTGGCCTGTGCGGTGTTGGGCAATGTCTCTGCACCTTCCTTAGCTTCCCGCGCTACAGCGCAAGCCAATTCGCCATTTGGCCTCAATAGCCATATCGCTTCGCGCCATAAAGATGAAAAAACCCTTCAAGTGCCAGTGGAACTTGTGGCGCAAACAGGAACAAAATGGGTACGAGAAGATTTCCATTGGCATCGCATTGAAAAACTACCTGGAGTCTTTGATTGGAGCTATTTTGACCAAACCGTTAATTTCTATAATGCTCGCGGCATCAACATTGTCGGCGTTTTGACCCCTGCGGTTGGTTGGGCCACGCCTTTTGCCGAAGATGCTGCCAATCAAGTCTCTTTCTTTTCGCCTGACCCAAACCTCTATGGCCAATTTGTGCAAACCGTGGTTGCGCGCTACAAAGGCCGCGTAAACTACTGGGAAGTTTGGAATGAACCTGAAAATGAATTTTATTGGAAGCCTAAACCTGATTCAAAGGCTTATGCAACGTTGCTAAAGCTGACTTATCCTGTGATCAAGAAGGCTAATCCTGAAGCTAAAGTTTTGCTTGCAGGAATTGTGCCTTTTGGTTTGCAATTTTTAAGGGAACTTGCCGCAGATAAGGCTTGGAATTCCTTTGATCTGCTCTCTTTGCATCCTTTTGTTGATCCCTTTGGGCCCGAAGAAGCTCAAATGGGTTCCCATGGCATTGGGGAAGTGAAAACCTTATTCGCCCAATATGGTTCTAAACCAATTTGGGCCACTGAATTTGGGTGGGCCACGGGAACTAGTGACCGCAGCCCGCAACTCCCAGGGGAGCCAGAAAGCCAAGCAAACTATCTAGTTCGTGGAGCCTTATTGATGCACACCGCTGGGGCCGAGCGAGTTTTTTGGTATAGCTTGAAAGATACCCAAGTCAAAGATGGTCAACCCTTCAATTCTTATGGTTTATTTGGTTTAGGCAAAAATGTCAGTGATTATAGCCAGCCTAAGATTGCCTATCAAGCCTTCAAAACGCTTAATGAACAACTCGTTAGAACTAAGTTAGTTGGTTTACAAAAGACAACGGATTGGCAACCAGTTTTTGGCTTTGAGGTTTTCGACGAAACACCTGAGTTTTCGCGCAGTTCAAAGCAGGTTTACCAGGGAAGTTTCGCGGCGCAAATGAATTACAAGTTTACTGCGCCCACAAATGAATATCTCGCCTTCATTCCGCGTTTGCCAATTCAGCTTCCTGGGCAGCCGAGCCAGCTTGGGCTTTGGGTTTTTGGCGACCATAGCGGCCACATTTTGCGGGCCCAAATCCGCGATGCCACGGGCCAAATTCTTCAATTTCGGCTGGGCGTAGTCGGGGGCGGCGGCTGGCAATTTCTTAGCACCTCCATTACGGGCGAAGTTGAAGCGGGCAATGTCATTACTAAAACAGCGCAAAGCAGTACCAAATTGACTTTTCCTGTGAGTTTAATCGCTCTGATCCTTGATGATGAGCCTGATTCGCGCAATGGTGCAGGGACAATCTATCTGGATGACTTTAGCATCGCGCAGGGGCCCGAAATCTATGCCGTCCGTTTTGCGAAAGAAGATGTTTCGCCGCTCACAGTTGTAGATGTTCTCTGGGCTTTGCAACCTGTTAAGGTAACTCTTCCAACCTTTTCGCGTCAAGCGGTCATGGCCAATCGCAATGGGAACTCGACGCTGATCTTTGTCTCAAATGACCAAATTCCGCTAACGCTCGGCCCCAGCCCAATCTATCTTTCCCATATCCCTAAAGCTGGGCCTATTTTAGCACAGACTGGAATTAGCTCACCCTAGCTGTGCGGCGAGATTCGGGGCAAGCGAAGCCATTTCCTGGCGCAGCCGCAGAAGCGCGAGATCGCCCGCTTTGGCTTCCAACATCAGGTCAAAGCACCGCAAACCTTTGGCCGCCTGAAGAATTTGCATGAGGTCATTGACCACCACAAAATCCGCATGTTGGCCGCGATGTGGGGGCAAAATCTGTTGGCGACGAGCTTGGGGCCGCAAATGGGCTTCGCTGCGCGCCGTACTCAGGTGAATTTTGGGGCGCACCCCTGTGGGCCACGTGGCCAACGCCAAACCAAGCGCCAAGTCAAGCGGAATTTGCTCAGGGTTGTACAAAAGCCAGTGTAAATAGTCAAAAACCACGGGAATGCCACATTCTTGATGCAATTGAAGCGCTGCGCCCAAGCTGAAACTGCTTGCATCATGCTCCACCACCAACCGCTTTTGGGCCGCTTCTGAAAGCAAGGCTCGATGGGTGCTGAAACGGGCCAAAGCTTGACTATCGTTGGCTTTTCCCCCAACATGTGCCACCAAAACGCCTTCTTCCTGCATTCCTAAATGTTCTAAGAGCAAGGCTTGAACTTCAATTTGAGCAATTTGGTGCAAAAGCGACTTTTCATTGGCACTCCCTAAAGCAATTGAATGCTCAAGGTGGATCGTAAAGCGAAGATTTTGCGCTTCCCGCGCTTTACGGAGAATTTCTAACTCAGCAGCACAAAGTTGAAATTGCTCAAAAGCAGTTTTAGGCGTAAAAGCAGAAGTAAAATGCGGTGAAAGCCGATAGAAATGGACATCTATGCGCTGAAGATAGCGCAGAATGTCGCGCAGATAGATCAGCTTGACGCTGAATTGCAGCCCACTTCCCCAATGCTTGTCGGGGAGCCGTAAAGCTGGGCAACCAACGATGCGAAGGGGAAAGCCGAGGCGCAACATGAGCCTATCATAACATAGAAGCGGTAGCAGAAGAAAAACTTTTTTTGCAACTTTCTTGCGAAGAAGAGCATTTTGTAACCAGACCATGTAGACTTAATTTTAACAATGGGGGTTTAGGCCCATTGAGCAAAAACAGAGGTAAAAATGATCACTGAAAAAGAGACTTCAGAACAGGCAAAAGTCCAACAGATGGGGCAAAATGGGCAGCTTAAAGACGGAGCGAAACCCGTTGAGCGGCCTCGCGTAGTGATTGTGGGGGCTGGTTTTGGCGGCCTCAATGCGATGCGAAAATTGGCTAATATGGAAGTTGATGTGCTAGTTTTAGATCGCAACAATTACCACGGCTTTTGGCCGCTGCTCTATGAAGTCGCCACCGCAGGCTTAGAGCCTGAAGCGATTGGCTACCCCGTGCGAGCGATTGTGGGCCGCTATCAAAATGTCAGTTTCCAAATGACAGAAGTTCACAGTGTGGATTTTAAGCGCAAATTGGTTTACACCGATAGCCTCCGCGATCCAGTACCTTATGAATACTTGATTTTGTCCGCAGGCAGTGCCGATAACTATTTTGGTAATAACGAATTAGCGAAAAAAACCTTTCGGTTGAAAGATATTGATGATGCAGCGCGTTTGCGAAACCATATTCTTTCAGTCTTCGAGTTAGCAGCCCGCGAGCCAGACCCTGAATATCGGGCGATGTTGCTGACCTTCGTGATTGTGGGCGGCGGGCCAACGGGCGTTGAGTTGGCAGGTTCCTTTACGGAGCTTTTCCTCCACGTTATGCGGCGCGATTACCCTGAAATCAATGTCAAAGAGGCGCGGGTTGTTTTAGTCGAAGGCATGAGTGGCTTGCTAATCAACTTTGACCCTGTGCTTCAGAAGAAGGCCAAAGAGCAATTAGAACACATGGGAGCCGAAGTACGGCTGAACACGCTTGTGACCGACATTGAAGATGATTGTGTTCTGTTCAAAGATGGCACAAAGCTCCCAGCGCGGACTGTGATTTGGGCCGCGGGGGTACGGGCTTCGCTCCTGGCCGACAATCTTGAAGTGCCTTTAGCACGGGCTAGTCGGATTCCTGTCACGCCCTATCTCACGCAAGAAGAGTGTCCCGGCGTATTTGTGATTGGGGATATGGCGCATTTAGAGGGTTTCAAGGGCAACAAACCCTTTCCAATGGTTGCGCCAGTTGCGATTCAGCAAGGGCAATTAGCGGCCAAGAACATTTTGGCCCAGATTCGCAAACAACCAATGGAAAAATTCAGCTATGCCGATAATGGGAGTATGGCCACAATTGGGCGACGAGCAGCGGTGGTGGAGGCTTTTGGGCTAAAACTAAGTGGGTTCACTGCTTGGATTAGCTGGCTTTTTGTCCATCTGATTATGCTGATTGGCTTTCGCAATCGGCTAGTTGTGCTAACCAATTGGGCTTACAACTACTTTACTTATGATCGCGGCGCACGGATTATCATTCGGCCCGAACGCGACGTGCCCCCCAAAACGACTTGGAGTCGCCCCCGCAAAATGCGCTAAAAGTTGTCCTGTCTCCTGAGCTTGATTTGCCTAATAGAAAACCCTCTCCTAAACTGCTTAGAAAGGAGGGGGTTTTGTTTTACAACAGATCATGGAGGAATGCAAAAAAGGAGGAATACGGCGGCTTTAGCTGTCGCCAGTGGATTTCTAAATCACTTTCTAGTTTGGGCCTAACACATCGCGTTTGGTGAAGCCATAGAAAGCATAGCCTGCAAAGATAAGGCTATAAAAAGTGATAACAAATATTGCGTGCAACGGCGAAGGGAGCTTTTCGAGATTAAATTGAGAAATTCGAGACGGTTCAAGGCCGTAAGTCTGAGCGTTAAGAATAACTAAGGTATTGATATTTGGCTGTAAAAGCAATTGATAAATCAAATTCAAAGTTTTATCTAGTTTAGGTAGAAAGGCTAAAGTACCTCCAGCACTCAGATCAAGCGTAAGGAAGAGCATTCCGCCGACAACTCCCGCTAACAAGGAACGGCCTAAAGTAGAAAAAGCTATGGTGGCCATGACGTAGGGCAAAAGCACGAGAAATGCCAGGAAAAGAGTAACAGGAAGCAAAAGTAGATCAGAAAATTGCAATCTATTTGGTAAATTCAGCAAAGTGCTACTTAAAAGCCCAAAACTTGCCCCGAAAACTAACGCAAGCAACATTCCTGCGAACAAAGTGAGGAAAAGAACGAAGATTTTAGCCAGCAAATACTTACTACGGCACGGTTGGCGGGTAAGTTGAAGCCGCATCGTTCCCCAGTCATATTCGCTCCCCACCGTTCCCGCTGCCAAAATAATCGCGCAAAGGCCGCCAAGCCCATTGATATGGGCCAGAATCGCGCCAAAAATCCCTGGAAAACCTAATTGCAAGCGAAATTGGGCCAATTCAGCTTCGCGCAAAATTTGAATTTTCGCATCGCCACCTGTGAAACTTCCCTCGTGAAACCCAATGACCAAAAAGAGTGCGCCTAATTTCAAGAGCAACGTAGCCAGAAAAACCACTAAAAGCAGCCAGGCCATTGGGCGACGAGAGATTTTGAGCCATTCGGCCCGCATTTGATTAAGCATTTTGCGGTTGGCTTTCTGTTAAAGCTAAAAAGAAATCTTCCAAAGTCTCTTCTTTGGCGCGAATTTCGGCGACCAAAATTCCTTTTTGGCTCAGAAAATGATTGATTTCAGGGATTCGCTCGCTGGCTACCGCGAGGAAAAGGAGATTTTCGGTCAGGCTGATCTCTTTTTCTTTGATCCCTGGCAGCGTTTGAAGGAATTGCACCGCTTTTTGAGGGTCATTTACCACGCGAATTTGCACGCCTTGGCCCCTTCGCAGCAGTTCAGTAACTTTGCCCTGCGCCAAAACTTGGCCCTCCTTGAGAATCGCCACGCGCTGACAAAGTTGCTCAACCTCATGCAACAAGTGACTAGAAAGAAAGATCGTGTGGCCTTTTGCGGCTAAAGAGAGCAGTAGATTGCGAGTTTCAACCACGCCCGCAGGGTCAAGCCCATTGGTTGGCTCATCTAAAATGATCAATTCAGGGTCGGCAAGTAAGGCAGCAGCAATTGCTAACCGTTGTTTCATGCCTTGGGAGTAGGTTCCAAAGCGATCCTTAGCTCTTTGCGCTAAATCAACCAGATTTAAGACCTTTTCAATGGAGCTTTTAGGCAAATTTGCGGTCAGGGCTAAAACCTGCAAATTATCGCGCCCACTAAGATAAGGATAGAACGCAGGTGCTTCAATCATTGCCCCCACCTTGCGAAGCGCAGCCCCAGGATTGCGCTGCACATCGTGGCCAAAGAGCCTTGCTCGCCCACGGGTTGGCTTGATTAGCCCCAAAAGCAGAGCGATTGTCGTCGTTTTCCCTGCGCCGTTGGGGCCCAAAAAGCCAAAGACTTCGCCCCGTTGCACTTCTAAAGCGACATCTTTCACCGCGATGCGCTTTTTGAAGTGTTTAGTAAGTTGCTCAGTCTGAATGACAAACTCAGATTCCATAGTTTAACTCAAAAAAGCGTGGGCAAAAAATCAGCATTGTTCAAAACTTGCATGAGTTCCCCAACCAACCCCAGCATCACGAGACCGTTTTTCTGCCCAAAACTGAGAACTGAAGGTTCAATGTAAAGACTAGCCATCGTGCCAATAATCTTTTTCTCCCGATATTCAGGCAGAAAAGTGCGAACTTCGCGCAAGACCTTTAGAAAATCGCGGACTTCCCCAGTGCCTAAAGTGCTTTTGGTCTCATTGATCAACAGGTAATCGCCGTAAACCACCAGCAGATCATATTCCTGCATTCGCCCCTCAAAACGGCTCTGGACGCGGGTGGCGACCCGCTCAAGCGTTTCTAGCTTGCCAACCAGCCGAGGCAAAAGCGCGGGGATGCTGGGCACGACAAAATCTTCGATTATCCGCCCCAGCCGATTCGAAACCCCGCCCAATTCCTGGCGAAAGGCTTGCATTTCCTTCGCTGGATCCTCGTGGGCCTTTTGCATTTCGACCTTGAAAACTTCCATCCCTGCTCTGAACTCAGCCATTTCGCGTTGCGAATGCTCGCGGCTTTCGCGCATCTCAACGATAAAAGCTGCAACATCCTGCGATACTTTGTCAACCCGCACCGTCAACTGGTCAACCCGCACTGAAAGGCGATCAATTGAACGGTTGGCCGAAGCCTGGCTCCGCCAAGCCTCCGCTTGATTCTCGGCCAACCGAGCCATCGCTTCCTCTAAACGGTCAATTCGTGTTTCAACCTTCAAGGGCATCCCATGCCTCCTTGGGCATTGCAAACCGCTTTAGAATCATTATAACACAGCGGGCAAATGAGCTTAGAAGAGCTTTCCCCAAACCCTAAAAGGGTTCAGGCGTTCCCTGAGCTTGTCGAAGGGAACGGCCCCACGCCCAGGCGTTCCCTGAGCTTGTCGAAGGGAACGGCCCCACCCCAGGCGTTCCCTGAGCTTGTCGAAGGGAACGGCCCCACGCCCAGGCGTTCCCTGAGCTTGTCGAAGGGAACGGCCCCTCGCCGCGAGTTTACGCCTTCCCTTCCACCACCCGCACCTCCGCTGCCGTCAGCCCATAGAGCCGATAAACCTGCTCATCAATTTCCGCTTCCAGCGCCGTTACGTCAGCCGCAGAGTTGGTTTGTTTGACCGCTAAGATGCGCTCAACGATGACTTCGATTGCAGCTTGCTGCACGGGCGTGGCGGCGGGAATTGGGATTTGCGAAACGTACATTGGCTTGAACTCATATACCCCACCAGTCTTTTTTGCTGCTGTTTGAGCAATTAGATATTGTGTGGTCTTGGAATTGAGTATAGCTAACAGATATTTACTATCAGAGACTATTGTACAAGCTGGAGCGCTTAGATAGTTTCCTGCAAGAGCAAAGGCAAATTGGGGCCGAGTTGCTAGGTTTCCCCACACAATCTGAGATAGCTCAAATTCTTGCCAGTAAGCAATGTTATCCTGAATCTCATACCATTGGTAGCTTCCTGGTTTTCGTCCGCCAGCCCCACCTGGCATAAGCCGAGCTTTGAATTGAAGTAAGTGCTTATGAATTGCAGGGTACTGGTTGATGTCAACTCCACGACGAGTAAAGATGAGCCACAAATCCTGGTAATTCACGCGCCAGCGCTTCACGTCGCGCCCGCGCAAAAAAGGCTTGAGCAATTCTGCCGATGAAGGATGCTCGGCAATTAGCCGATCTCGCGTGGCGCGGTCTACAACAAACGCTTCATTGAACCCAGTGGTAATCCCCCGATAAAACCGCCCTTGCACATATTCGCCCAGCGGTGTGCCTGCTTTGCGGAGCTTGTCAAGCAAGCGCAGGGTTATAGGCACTTCCAGCCGCCAGCCCTCGGCGGTCAATTCCTTCTGGGCCAATAGAAAGCTCTGGGTGGCAAAGACCTGCTCAAAGGTTAAGTCCTCAGCCCCAGGTTGATAGGTCATGGCACGGATGTGATGCCCCGTAGGACAGGCATCCTGCCTGTCAGACAGGCTAGAAGCCTGTTCTACGCCTTCAAACAGGCTAGAAGTTTGTTTTACAGGTGATTGTTTCTTCACAACGATGATGCACGTATTCACACTTGCCGTGAAAACGGCCACGTCGCCAAAGTCTATGATCTGCTGGATGGTCACTTTGCTGCTCAGAAAGTGGCGCAGTTTGTTGCCATAACCCGCCCGAAAAAACGTGTTGCTAGAGATGTAAGTGAGAATCCCGCCCGCTTTGAGCAGGTTTATGCCGCACTCGTAGAAGTAGACGTAGAGGTCGGCGACTCCCGTGTAGCACGAATAGGTTTGCTGAAAAGCGAGCTTGAACTCTTTGATCTTCTCCTGGCGCACATACGGCGGATTGCCCACCACAATCGCAAAGCCCTCGGCGATGCCAAACATCCATTCAGCATCAAAGAAGGGCGCGGTGGTGTTCTGGTCGTAAGGGTTCCAGTGTGTCAACAAATCCGCCGTCGCGCCGGGCATGCCATCGTGCTTGAGTTCAACGCCAATCTGTTGCCGAATATACTGGTCTTCGGCCCGATATTTGCGCTTGGTTTGGGGGGTTTTAGCCCCAAAATGGCGCTGGCGGACGGTGCTGAGTTCCTTTTCCAAATCGACAACCTTACCACTGCGTAAGGCTCCCTGGCCGATCTTTGCACTGAGCAAGGTATTCGCGGCGACAAAGCGCGTTTCCAGGTTGGGAAGAGCCAGAATCCCACGGTTTTCTAAGCTCTTATCGGGTTGTTGGTCGACAATTAGGGCAATAAAACAGCGCAATTTCGCAATTTGCACCGCAATCGGTTGAATGTCTACGCCATAAATGCAATTCTGAATGAGATAGAGCTTGCGGGCGTAGTCCAGGCTGTCAAAATCGAAAGCGCGATCCAAAGTTTCAAGAGCCGCATCACGGGCTTTGGCCTCATCAATTTGGTTCGCTTTGGCCATTTGCGTAGCCTTCCACAACTGATTTTGGGGGTCGAGCTTGGCGAGCAAAAAGACCAATTTTTGCAACACGCCAATGGGAAAAGCGCCCGAACCGCAAGCGGGGTCGAGGACTTTGACGTTGTCAATGGCTTGAATGAGTATTCGGCGCTCTTCGGCACTGAATTGCGGCTCTTCATGGTTGTACGCCAAAAGGTGGCGGAGGCGGTCTTCTGTAGGATAGGCATCTTGCCTGTCCCTTTCCTTGGACAACAGGCTAGAAGCCTGTGCTACAGGGGGCAAGCCCTGTTCTACGGCTGAATTAGGCGTAGGATAGGCATCTTGCCTGTCCCTTTCCTTGGGCAACAGGCTAGAAGCCTGTGCTACGGGGGGCAAGCCCTGTTCTACGGCTGAATTAGGCGTAGGATAGGCATCCTGCCTGTCCACACCCTTTAACACCAGGCTAGAACCCTGGGTTACAATTATCCCAGCTTTCAAAGGATTTTCAACAATGTACTGCTCAATTCGTTGCAATTCGGCAGGGTTCCGTACAATGTGGTCGTAAGATTCTTCCTGCCAAACACTCCCTGTTTTCTTCAAAACTTTGTTTATCTGTTGTGCAGTATATGATTTCCAGGAATGGAGAATAGTAGAAAGTTCATAATCAGGAGCAGGAGTAACAATTGCATGAACATGGTTAGGCATTACCACCCACTCCCCAAGCAGATACCGCTTGCCGTCAAAATACCGCAGAGCATCGCCAACCAGTTGGGCAATTGTTGGATTGCCTAACACACAATTTCCCATTCCTCCATCGAGCCAGTCTTCAATTCGTTGAGAAAAAAGGCGGCGATATTCTTCCATATCTTTACCTTCCAGGGGCGTGGGATGTTTTTTCAACCATTCATCACGTTCTCGTTTCCATTGAAGAAGTCTTTGTTGCGGGATTGAATCAGCAAGCCGAAAAGTAATGAAGTATGTTGCTCTCTGCATATACCAATGCGGCAAATGGCGTTTGCTCGTCTTCAAAGTTTCTTCGGCAGGCGGAGGATAGGCATCTTGCCTGTCCCTTTTGTTTGGTAACAGGCTGGAAGCCTGTTCTACGGGGTTGGGGAGCCACAGGCTAGAAGCCTGTTCTACGCTTTGTGCAAGATACGCCAGCAACGACTCGTCGACCATATAATTGACAATTTCACGGGGCGTGTAGAACGAGCCAGTCTGTTTGCGAGCGGTTGCACCCGTTTCAGGGTTGTAAGCGGCCAATAAGTTCTCAAAAACCTGCCCCAGTAATTCAGGATCAAGCGCAATTTCTTCCTCAATCGGGGTGTTTTCAGTCACGGTAAACTTGTAACTGTGGAGAATGCGAAGTAAACCGCGTACTTTGTAGCGTTTACCCTTGGTATCATACGTTTTGTTGAGGTCGACATCTTGCTCCTGAGCGAAGAAGAGGAAATTAGGCACTGAAAGCGGATTCTTTTGCTCATCCGAAAAGCCATCAATGCGAACCACCTTGTTTAGCTCATCCTCGTAATCCAAACATTCAAAAAGGCCGCCGTTGAGAAAGGGAATTTTGCACAGAAGCTTGAGCATTTGAGCAGTTTTGTCTGGGGCAAAATAATCCTGATAGCGGTACAGCGTCGTGATAAGGCGATTCTGGTCGCGGCCCCCACTAGCATTCTTTTTGCGAAACTCGCGCTTGTCCATCTCCTGATTCAGTGTTGCAAAGAAGAGATTTTGCAAGATCGCCCGATAATAAGTGCTGACGGTGGGGGACATATCAGTCAGCAGTTCTTTTAGTTTCGCTTCATTGAACAAATCGGGAGGGATTAAACCCTTTTCTTTGACAAACCAGACAAAGATCAAGCGGGTAATCAAGCGAATAATGGCAATATCGTTGCGTTTCGCTGCGTCTGGCTCGCCACCCGCAGGGAAAGTAACGTTTTGGGTGGCCCAAAAATACCAATTCGCAATTTCACGGTAGAAGCGCTTATTAAGTTCTGAACTGCTGAGGGAATTTTCCCAAGCCCGTTGCAATTCGACGAAATTACTAATGGGATGATCTTTTGTGAGGTTTGACAAGGCCAGGTCGGCTAAGATCTCAAGATGGGCCCGATGCGGGTTGGTCGTGCAAATGTCTTTGATCAGGGTCACTTTTTCCAACACATCTTTGGATATATCCCGCTTGTGCAAGCGGCGGTTGATGATGGAAATGGTCAAAGTTGTCCCATGCTGGAAGAGAAGCAGGATGGGCATTGGAAAGTGTTTATTCACTTCGCGGGTAATGGTGGCCAACTCCGTGCGGGTATAACTTTTCTTGTGCAGCCGAATCGCAAAGAAGAGATAGGATTCAATGCGCGAATTGTCAACCTGGACGGTGGAATTAAAAAGGGAATTTTGCGGTTGCATCTCAGCGTCGGTGATCTGAAACAGCACGTCTACGGTCTGCCACTCCGCGAGAGAGGCGCGGGCAGGGTTCAAATGGAAGCCAAAGTGATCCTGGAGGCCCTGGGCGGTATTGGCTGGAAGCTTTAGGGTACGATTACTCTGATAGTCAAGAGTCGTGAAAAGAGCAAGCGCATTGGCGGAAAGAGTAGATTGCGAAGCGAAACCTCGCAAAGCGGCTTGAATTTGCTGTTTGAGCGAAGAGTCAGTCATGGTTTGTCCTTACGATTCTGTTCTTCTGTACTAAGAAGATGCTCCAACATCTCAACTAAAGGAGGGAGATCAATGGTCACAGTCGCCCACATGATGTCGAAATCTATTGCATCATAGCCATGGATGAGACGGTTCCGCAACCCGATAATCTGTCTCCAGAGTATTTCGGGGTGGCGAAGCTGAGTTTCTTCGGGAACCCGCCGCGCTGCTTCGCCAACAATTTCAAGCAGACGCACCAAAGAAAGTTGTACCAGACGCTGTTGGTCGAGTTCAGCACGCGACCTGGTTTGGCACAATTCTATAGCTTCTCGTGCATGAGCCAGCATGTGCTGTAAAGCAACCTGAACCTTATGCTTGCTTATAAAATACCTCGGCTTCGGCCTCAACCTGCTGCCGAAAGGCAGGGTTGAGAAATTGGGGAGTGTTCAAATCAACTTGACGACCTAACATCCGAGATAGCTCCAGTTCCATTCCAAAAAAAGCCAGCCCAGGGATATGCTGGGGATCAAATTCAACCAGAATATCCAGGTCACTGCCAGGTTGAAAATCATCCCGTAAGACCGAGCCAAAGAAGGCAAGTTTCCGAATGTGATGCTTGCGACAAAACGCGGCCAGCATTTGGCGATCTAAATCGAGGTTCATTGTTCTTGATCTCGCGCTAAAATCACGAGCCATGTTACCAGATTAAAGTCAGTGAGTTTGTGGGCCTGCTCAGTTTGGGGAAGCAACTTTGCGCCGCGCTCCGTCAGCAACTGCCCAGCCATGCGCCGCTGAAAGGTCGCTGCGATTGATTCAACGGCCTTTAGCAGCAACTTGTTGGAAGCGGTCATCTCCTTGCCATTGTCGGTCTTGCGGTCAAAGGCGCGGCAAAGTACTTGGTAAGGGTTGGAACCTTTCGCTGCCAAAGTGCGCCAAATCTCCAGAATCTGGCGCGGTTGCCCAAAACTCAACCGTACTTCGCCATTCTCGCGCACATAGACGAGGTAGAACGGGTGCAAAGGATTGATTTCATTTTTCGCCGCTTGCGTCTCTTTCTGCTGGAGACAAAAGATAACGCCGGGGCCAATAATGGGGTAAGCGGGGTTGGGCGGCACAACCGCAAACATCCCAAAGGGAGCCTTCTCCAGGAGTTCGCGTTTGCTCTGAAGATACGCTAGGAGTTCTAGGCGAAATTCGTCTAACGAAAACTCATCGAGCTTGAAGTTTTCATCTAGGTCTTCCAGGTAGGGAATTTCCGCCTTGAACCGCAAAAGCTGCTGGTCGCGGTAAGTAAGCTCTTGGGTGATTAAATCCTGGGTGGCCAGCGGATTATCAGCACCCGTCGCCGTAAGGTCGACCAGCGCCATCCGCGCCTCGACGCGGTCTCGCAGGTTGAGATACTTTTCTAAGGAGGGAGTGGGCCAGAAGTTGACAAGTTGAATAGCGGCGTTTGGGCTACCGATGCGGTCAATCCGCCCAAAGCGTTGAATAATCCGCACAGGATTCCAATGAATGTCGTAGTTGATCAGGTAATCACAATCCTGCAAATTTTGCCCTTCAGCGATGCAGTCGGTGGCGATGAGCAAGTCAATTTCGGCGGTCTGATTCAGACTGGTGATTTGAGATCGCTTTTTGGCCAGGGGCGCAAAGTTGGTCAGAATCTGCATAAAGTCGCGGGAGCCGAAAGAGGTTTGGTTGGAACCCGTGCCCGTCACCAAGGCCACATGAATGCCCAAATCTTCTTTGGCCCAACGCTGGAGATTATCGTATAAGTAGGTAGCGGTATCCGCAAAGGCCGTAAAAACTAAGACTTTGCGGTTGGGCTTGCCCGCCTTCATTGCCGTTGGCTGCTTGACCTTCTCGGCAATCAAGGCTTTCAGATGCGCCAGCTTCGCATCACGTTCAACCGTCACCTGGGCCGCCGAAGCATGAAGGAGACTAACTTGCTCCTTATCCCGCTGTAAATCCTCCAGCCAAGCGGCCACATCAAGGTGGGCCAACTTGAATTTGAGCTTTTTGCCGACTTGAAAGGCCATTTGCAACTCCTCATCTTCTTCCGCCGCAAGCCCTAAATCCTCAAAATCCAGGTCAGGATTTTCAGCTTGGGCCTGCTGGAATTGCTTAATCTGCTCCTCCAAACTTTCGATCTTCTTTATTGTCCGATCCAGCGTGATGGTGAAGGAATGAACCGAACTTTCCAAGCGCTTGAGGAAATTGACCTTCATCATCCCGATTAAGTAATGTTCCCGCGTAGCCTGGTCGAAGTTAGGAACACTTGGCACGTTGTAGAATTCTTGATTCTGCTCTAAGACATATTTTGAGGGGTTGAAGAGCGAAAGTTGATATTTAGAGATTTCTTCGCTCAGACGGTCATAAGACATGAAGCGTTTTTGCCGATCAATGTCATCGAGAAAGATCGAAATAGGCTTCAGGCGCTGTGAAAACCCCCCAAGTTGTTGAATGGTCGCGCTATAATAGGTTTGAATGTGCTTGCGCGAGCGGGCAATGGTAAGCGCATCCAGGAGCGCGAAGAGCGCCGAGCCGAGACGGTTGGCCAAATCTTGCGGATCGGGTTTACTGCTTTCCTTAGACCATTCGTTAAAGGTGCGCTGCGCTTCATTCAAAGTATCCCGCAAGCTCTTAATGCCCAAAGAAGTTTGAAAAGCGCCGTCTTTACCTTCGGCGATCAGCGCAAGAAGGTTGTGAAGGTCGGTTAAATTGTTATTCACGGGGGTGGCCGATAACAACAGAACTTTCGTCTTGACCCCGCCCTTGATGACCCCTTCCAGCAATTTCTTATAGCGGCTTCCTTCGTGGTTACGAAAGTTATGGGCTTCGTCAAGCACGACCAAATCGTAATTGCTCCAGTTGAGCATTGCCAAGTCAAGATCGCCGACCTTTCCTTGCTCGCGGCTGAGGTCAGTATGCGATAGCACCGTAAAGCTAAAGCGGTCTGGCTTAAAGGGATTAAGGTCGCTGTTGTTTTGGGCCTGGTAGACCGTCCAATTCTCGCGCAACTTCTTAGGGCATAAGACCAGTACCCGCTCATTGCGAAGCTCAAAATACTTGATCACGGCCAGAGCCTCATAAGTTTTGCCCAACCCGACGCTGTCGGCGATGATACAGCCATTATGGGCCAGGATTTTGTCAAGGGCCCCCCGTACCCCGTCGCGCTGAAACTCGTACAAAGCTTGCCAAATGGTGGTATCAATCAGTTGTTTTTCTTCGGCCAAGAGGCTGCGCTTGGCTTGCTGGGCGAGATAGGATTCAAAGACGTGAAAAAGCATTTTGTAGTAGATAAACTTAGGCGCGTTATCAGCATAGAGTTGGGCCAAGTAATCTAGCACTTGCTGCTTAACATCCTTCACGATGATTTTGTCATGCCAAAGTTCATTAAACCAGGCTTTGAGTTCGTGGCGGTCATGAGGGTTGTCGACCACCAAGTTGAGTTCAACGTTGTTGCTTTGGGGCTTCAAACCCAGCCCTGCCAGCGTGAAATTGGAACTGCCCAAAATAGCGGCTTCCTCGTCGCCGTTCGTGATGTGATAGAGTTTGCCGTGCAGCAGCCCCGCCCGCGTGACGGAACGAATATCGACCTGCTCCCTAATCCAAGCTGCACATTCACGGGCGATCCGTTTCTGCTGGAGGACATTAGCGAGACTCAAGCCTTCCTCCAAAAGCCCAAAGGCTTGGGATGCGCTTTTCACAGGGTCAATGGTCGGGAGGCTCCGAGGTTCGCCGTAGAGAAACCGCAGGCGTTTAATGGGGCCCAGCCACTTTTTGAGTTCCTCAAAGGCGTAGATCGTGAAATAGGCAGAGACAATCGAGAGCGCAGCATCTGGCTTGATTGTTTCGCGCAGAAAATCGGCGACACTGCCACGGTTGCGATTGTCACGGATGCCAGAGCCTGGCCTTTGAACTTGTTGTGCTGCGTCTTGGGGTTTTTTAGGCATTGGACGGTCCTTTGCTTTGTTTTTCAAAGATTAGCGCCCCAAAGTTTTGGTCGCGCTCGAAAAAGCTCATTTCTCCCCAACTTAACCTTTTGTTGGTTGCATTCTACCCTACGATGTGGTAAAATCCGGCCACTAGCGATGTTCCTATTCGCCCGGTAGAAAGGGCGCTGGGCCCAGTACCCCTACTTTGGAACAGACCTATAGACTGGCTAGAAGACCTAAGCTCTGCGGGATGAAGCAGGAATTTGATGATCCCATGAAACTCCCATTACATAGATTTACGTACAATTGAGGCAGCAGTAGCGGTAGAAAGTAGCAGACTCAAGGATGAACAAAAAGACCATTCGGGACATGGATTGGAACGGGAAGCGGGCGTTGGTGCGGGTCGATTTTAATGTACCTCTGGATGCGGAGGGCAACATCACCGATGACACCCGGATTCGGGAGTCCTTGCCGACCCTGCGTTATCTGCTGGAAAAAGGGGCAAGTGTCGTACTGATGTCGCACTTAGGTCGCCCTAAGAAGACAGTCGTCGAAAGCCTGCGGCTCAAGCCGGTTGCCGAGCGGCTCTTTGAACTTCTGAAGGAAGCCAAAGAGGTCAAGAAGACGGAAGTAACGACGGGTTCGGCTGCCGAAGTCGCCGCCGCTTCGCTCAAGCCCGGCCAGGTCTTATTGCTTGAAAATACTCGGTTTGACCCCCGCGAGGAAGAAAATGCGGAGGAGATGGCACGGGAGTTGGCTAAACTTGGTGACATCTATGTCAATGATGCCTTTGGTTCCGCGCATCGGGCCCACGCCAGTACGGAAGGTGTCGCCCATTTCCTGCCTGCTGTGGCAGGTTTTTTGATGGAAAAGGAACTGGCCGCGCTCTATGGAGCGGTGGAAAAACCCCTGCGGCCCTTTGTCACGATTATTGGCGGAGCCAAAGTCAGTGATAAAATCGCGGTGATTGAAAACCTCCTCAGCAAGGTCAATGCTTTGTTGATTGGCGGCGGGATGGCTAACACATTCCTCTTAGCACAAGGCCATGAGTTAGGCGATTCGCTGGTCGAGAAAGACAGCTTGGCGATGGCCCGCGACCTGATTGTCAAAGCCAAAGCGGCCAATGTAAAGCTTCTTTTGCCCGTTGATGCGGTGGTCGCCGATGCCTTTAAGGCCGATGCCAATCACAAGATTGTCCCCGTTGGGGAAATCGCGGCTGGCTGGCGGGTTTTGGATATTGGGCCCCAAACGATTAAGGAATACAGCGCCGAAATTGCGGGCGCAAAGACCGTGATTTGGAATGGGCCGATGGGGGTTTTTGAGATGGAAGCCTTTGCAACGGGCACGCGGTCAATCGCAAAGGTCTTGGCCGAAGCAACCACCCGTGGAACAATAACGATTATCGGGGGTGGCGATTCGGTTGCAGCCATTGAACAGGCTGGTCTGGCCAAGCAAGTCAGCCATGTCAGCACTGGCGGTGGAGCTTCCCTCGAATTGTTGGAAGGGCGCGTTTTACCAGGAGTTGCGATTCTGCTCGATAAGTAAGATCGCGCTGCGAACTTAGCTGTGATGTAAAAAAAGAGTCAGTTGGCAAAGAGGTTTCAACCTCAATGGCAACTGACTCTTCTACTATGAAACCAAGCTCTTTTCGCGGAGGCCACAGCTTTAGCTGTTGGGTCACGGCTAAAGCCGTGGATTCCGCGAGGGGGTTCGAGCATACTGACTTCTGACTGACTCTTCTTAAATCTTAATTCAATAGCGTTCAACAGCCAGAGCCAAAGCTTCGCCAGTTGCCGCACCGACTACGACTAAGCCCCATTTACGTTGGTAGTGTTGAAGCGAATAGAGCAAAGTGACAAGGGAACGGGAGCCACTGGCCCCAATCGGGTGACCCAGCGCAATTGTGCCCCCATGAATATTTAAGTGCTTCCAGTCAATATCCAATTCGCGCCCGTTGGCAATAATCTGGGCCGCAAAAAGCTCATCCATCTCCAGTAGATCAAACTCATTAAATTCGCGTTCCGCCCGTTCCAACAAGCGGCGCACGGCAATCGTGGGGGCCGTGAGGACATCGGCGGAGAAAACCATAGACTGAGCCAAATCCAGGATGCGAGCGAGGGGTTTAAGGCCTAAAGCATCAGCCCGTTTCCGACTCATCAGGACGAGCGCCGCGGCCCCATCCGCTGGCGCACAAGAGTTGCTACTGGTCACAGTGCCATTAGGCAGAAGAGTCGTGCGTAAATTTGCTAAAGCCTCTAATTTTAGCTCGCGCTGTGGAAGCTCGTCTTTATCCACCAAAGTAGATCGTTGGCCCTCTCCAGTGGGAACTTCGACGGGCGCAATCTCAGCTTGAAACCGCCCAGCTTGTTGGGCCGCTACCGCTCGCCGATGCGATTGAAAGGCATAAGTATCTTGTTGCTGCCGACTGACTTTATGCACGCGGGCTAAGGATTCAGCACTGTTGATCACCCGCTGCTGTTCAACCGAGGCCCAGAAAGCAGCCTCATGGCTTTTATCCTCGTTTTCGCTCGGCGGTTGATTCCCACTCTGCGTGCGGGCCACAAGCTGCGAACCCCGACTCATATTTTCCATGCCCCCCGCGACCACCGCCTCCGCTTCGCCATTGCGAATTAAGGCAATCGCCATGGCCACCGTTTTGAGGCTTGAACCCCCAGTTTTGTTAATGAGCATTCCTGTTTGGATTTTGGGCGGTAAGCCCGCCCGTTGCGCGGCCCGCTGGGTCAGGAGTTCTTCCATACCCGCGTGCGCCACATTGTCCATCAGGCACTCAGCGACTTCATGAGGGTCAAGGTTGGCCCGCGTCAGAGCCGCCCGAATTGCCACGGCCCCCAAGTGGGTGGCGGGAACCTTTGCGAAAACCCCTTTGAATCTTCCAATTGGTGTGCGGGCTGCACCAACGATGACCACTTCGTTCATAGCGAAAGGCGGCAGAGACTACCCGTTCCAACGGGAGTGAAGAATTGCCGCCACCCTCCTTTCATAGAGTGTGTTACCTTTAGGCAAAGCCAGGCAAGATAAGCTGCAAGCGGAACTGCAAGCGAAGATGACAGGCAAGCGGCCTATCCTACTCCCCAAACAAGCCCTATTATAGAGCATGTTCGCTTATTTTGCCAAAGGATAGCTGAAATGTTCAGTGCTGACAGACAAGATGCCTATCTCAGTGCTGCCTGACAGCTGCCTATTCTACCGTTCCTGAATCCAAGTGGTCAATTGGCCCACAAAGGCTGGTGGACAAGCAATCAGCGGCTCTTTGAGCGGCTTACCAGCCAAGAGCGCTGCAACGTCAAGCGGCTGCCCACTAGGAAGTAAAACCGCCGCCCCCCCAGCAGCCCCTAAGATCGCCAAGCCCGCTGCTATATCCCACAACTTCGGCCTGCCAAGCAGCGCCGCAGGTGCTACATTGCGGGCGACATAGCAACAATGCGTCGCTAAACTGCCATAAGATCGCGCCTTGCAGGGGAAGGAAAGGGTGTATTGTTCGTGCGCTCGTGAAGGGATAAGCAGCCAATCATCGACGGTTAAGGTTTCAGCTTTACTTGCATGGATCGGCTTGCCATTCCAGTAGGCTCGATCCGCAGCTTCATTCCAATAACAGTCGTCAGTTGTGGGGAGATAGACTACTCCCCGATAGAATTGCTTTCGCGCTAAGAGACCAATCGAGATTCCCCAGACTGGTAGCCCTGCTAAGAAGCATTCTGTGCCATCTATAGGGTCAAGACACCAGACATATTCGTTTTCAAGCCCTTCCCCACCTTGCTCTTCACCCAAGATGCCATGTTCTGGATAGCGACTCTGAATGCGCTCCCGTAGCATTTGCTCTATTTCAAGGTCGGCTCTTGAGACTAAGCTATGATCAGACTTGCGCTCCCCTTGAAGCGTATTGAAATAAGCCAGTGCAACTTCTCCGCTTTCACGGGCCCAGCCACAAACTTCCCGCATGTTAATCTCTAAAGCCATAGCTTTACTGCTAACCTCGTTAGACGCTCTGCCAGAAACGCAATTTCCCATCCCGACTGCCTGCAATTACCATTTGCCCATCTGGGCTAAAGGTTAGACAAGTTACACCTTCCGTAGCTCCTGAAAGCTTCTGAAGGAGCGTACCATCACTTACTCGCCAGAGACAGACTGTTTTGTCCTCACTCGCTGAAGCTAAGGTTTGCCCATCAGGACTAAAGGCTAGGCTCCGTACAAAGTTGGTATGTCCACTAAGAGTATCCCGCAGACGGCCCCCTTTGACCTGCCAGAGCTTGATCTGAGTATCCCCGCTTCCAGAGGCAACTAAACGCCCATCGGGGCTAAAGGCAAGACTCAACACGATGTTGGCATGGCCCTCCATTGTGTGAAGCAAATGCCCATCGCTCATCCACCATAAGCGCACCGTCGTGTCATAGCAGCCGACCCCTAAGGTCTTCCCATCGGGACTGAAGCCTAAACAATAGGTTGAATCACCCTGGGGCAGCCGATTAGCCAGCTTGCCGTCCTTCATGCGCCATAAGCAAAGGGTTTGCCCCCAACCTCCAGCAACTAGCATCTTCCCATCGGGACTGAAGGTTAGACAATAAACAGGGTCTTCCATCTCCGTGAAGCGATGCGCCAGCAAGCCATCACTCACCACCCATAAGCCAACGGTCTTATCTTCGCTGCCCGTCACCAACATCTTCCCGTCGGGGCTAAAGGTCAGCGCATGCACGTTAGCCGTATGACCCTCCAAGGTCTTCAAAAGACTACCGTCGCTGACCTGGCGCAATTCAACATCTTCCTCCTCACCCCCAACTGCAATGGTCTTCCCATCGGGGCTAATTGAGAGACAAAGAAGGGGGAAACTGGTCGAAAAGGTTTGTAGCAACGTACCAATTTTAGGCGCAGACGGGGCTTGCACAGCAGGCTGTTGAGGACTACCTCCTATTGGGATGGCCAGCACATGCGGCGGTAATGCTCGCGTGATCTGCATTGTATCCCCCGTGAACTCAGTTGGGCCTGCAAGGTTACGGGTTTGATTGGCTTGCTTCAACCATTGGCGCATCGTTTTCGCATCTGGGGGGCGCAATTCAGGATTGGGAGCCATGGCCCGATAAAGCACATCGGCTACCGCAGGTGGAATATGCGGGTTATGGGTGCTAATTGGGACTAGCGGATCTACCTCCCCATTCAGCATTGCCATGGCCCGATTCATAGCATCAGGCGGTTTATTCCCAGTCGCTAAGTGGTATAACGTAGCAGCCAAGGAGAAGAGATCACTACGGGGATCGGGTTCTGAGCCTTGAATTTGCTCCAGCGGAGCATAGTTTAGCGTATAGCCCAGAATACTCTCACTTCCTCGCCCCGAAACAACTGATTTATCAGCAACTCCGCCCTTCGCCAGACCAAAATCTAGTAAGATAATGTCTTGTCGAGCAGTAAGTTTCATATTCTGAGGCTTAATATCGCGGTGAATAACAGGTGGGGTATGATTGTGCAAGTAGTCAAGGGCATCAAGGAGTTGATCGGCCCAACGCATGATCCAGGGAGCAATTTTCGCTGGGGGAAAGCTACCCCCGCTCTTCTCCAGAAGCGCTGCTAAATCATCACCTGGAATAAACTCCATGACCAAGAATTGCCCCTGGGCCTCAATGAAATGGTCAATGACTTTGGGCAAGGCAGCGTGGCGCAGCCGTGCTAACAACTTGGCTTCGCGCTCAAAGGAACGCCGCGAAGAGTCATCAGTAAGGAGCATCTCTTTGAGCGCTACCTTTGCATTCAGGCGGGTATCAGTCGCCTCATAGACCGCTCCCATCCCCCCTTGACCAATTTGACGTTCAATCAAATACCGCTCTTGAAGTAATGTATTGGGGATCAGCATAGCTTTCTTTCTCCAAATGCCGCCCACCTTAAAGACCAGATGGCCGTTTATTTTATGCCATCACTATGATAACCTACGTCAGCATTTCACGCAAGGTGATTCCCCAAGAGAAGGCTTGCATTTGGCCAGCGGTGAGCCTCAACCCGTAGTTTGAGCCAGCCTTTCCAGCCTTTCGGGGAGAGCAGAGGGTTGAGAACCTGGGGCATTAAAAAAGAAGGGCCAACAAAGAGGACTTTGCGGCTTGAAAAGCCACAAAGTCCTCTGCCACGTTAGTCTGTCGAATTAGCTCAATTGCTGTTGAGCGGCAGCTTTACAGTTGCCTCCGGAACGGGAGGTTGCTCCCTGACAGGTAAACCCCGCTCGGCGGTCAGTTGGATGGCCCGCGTAATGGGAATGCGTACCACACCCTTTTGCTGGTCAATCCAGCCGTAGGTAGTAAGGAGCTTGTTTTCCTCTTGCTGCAACGTGATACGCTCGTCAAGAGGCAATGGTTTGAGGACGATAGGCGCACCAGGAAGCGCTCCCAGCCAGCTAATCAGGATCAGGCCAGCGAGGAAGATGCTGCTCACCGTCAGCCATGCTCGCCATAAACCCTCATCACCTTCGGGCTCGTCGTAGCTTCTACTAATAGCCGATTGAAAACTTCTGCTCATAGAATAGTTACCTTTGCTGGGAGCCAGCCTAATGATGGCCCATTGCCAACTCTAAGCGGTCATCATGGAGGGGCAAAAGCGAGGGCCGCCGCTTGAGTTGCCAAATGAAGGCGGCGAGCCAAAGGCCCCCAATCCCGACGACTGCTGCGATGTCCATCCAATGAAGCGCCAGATTTTCCGAGAAGACTGGCTTGATAATCCAGAAGAGGTCAACGAGGCGCATAAAGAGAATCCAGAGCGCGACGTTCCAAAGGATTTCGATGCGGCGCTTGAGATGGCGGGAGAGCAGGACAAAGAAGGGTACGGCGAAGTGGAAGACAATCAGGACTACAGAGATGATCTCCCAGCCGTGCTTCGTCCGCACTAGATACCAAGGTGTTTCTTCAGGCAAGTTCCCGGACCAGATGATAACGAGTTGGCCGTAAGAAACGTAAGTCCACAAGATCACGAAGGCAAAGAGAAGCTTGCCTAAGTCGTGAACACGGTCAGGCGAAACAGCTTCGCTAAAGGGCTTGTGATGCGAAAGCGCCGCCACAATGATGATGGAGAAGGCCAGCGTTGAAAGGGCTTGCCCGACCATGAACATAACCCCGTAGATTGAGGAAAACCAGTGAGGGGTTAAGGACATTGCCCAATCAAAGGCGGCGAAAGACATCGTCAGGACATAGAGAACGACCCCAGGCCCACAGATCGAGCGAATCTTATCAGATAAAGATTTGCCTGTGCGATCTTGCTCATGCGAAAGCCCAATGACTACCCGCGAGATGACAATCCAGACCAGGAAGTAGCAGATAGTCCGCAAGATAAAGAACTGGGGGTTGAGATAAGGCTGCTTAAACTGCAAGATCGAATCATGCAATAGCACTTCGGGCTGGGCCCAGATATAGAGTTTAGGCAGCTTCAGCAGGAGCGGGATGATTAACAGGGCCATTAGGGGAATGGTCAGAGCGGCGGATTCAAGGATCCGCAAGACCATCGCCGACCAGCGCCCGCCTGCAAGGTGGCCAATCATCATGAAGGCAAAGCTGCCCATGGCCAAGCCTAGCCAGAAAAGGTAGGCATAGAGGTAGGATTGCAGGAACTGCGTCGACCCTTGTTGTACCGCACCTAAGCCACAGAGTGCCAGGGCAACCCCCCCGATGACAAACGCCGCTTTTTGGAAACGGTCAAAGCTCGAAGGAAGCGTCTCGGTTTGGCTCATTTCGGTGTCCCCTGTAAATTAGCTCGCTCCGCCGCTGGCACATCATTCAGCGTCGCGTTTTCGCTGAGTTGCAACGCTCGGATATAGGCCACTATCGCCCAGCGATCTTTAGGCGGAATGCGAAGACCATAGCTGGGCATATTGCGAAAACCGTTGGTCATCACATCAAAGAAGTAGCCCGCAGGTTGGGACAGCAACCGCTCGGCATGGAAATTAGCGGGAGGCGAGAAGCCCCGTTTAGCGACCATCCCCACGCTGCGCCCCTTGCGGTCATGGCAGGGGGCACAATAGATATCGTAACGCTCCTGGCCCCGCAGGAGAACTTCCGTCGTAACCGTAAAGGGGAAGGTATCGACCAATTTCCCCGCGACCTTGCCCGTGTAGAATTGCTCATCAACGCGGCTATGACCAACCGCCACCGTGCCTGGCACAAGCGGGCGAGCCACTCGATTATCGGCAAAGACAGTAGTGCCTGTGAGGGCCTTTTGCTTTGGTTGGTTGAACATAAACTGGCGAAACCCACAGCCCGACAGAAGGAGTAGACCGAAGAAGAGCAAACTGGCTTGGCTAATCCTCATGATCTTGCGGGTCAGGGGTTGAATCCCATGTAGCATAGCTTGCAAGGCTCCTTCGTTAGTACTCGACTTCCGTAATCCGCTTGGGCCCCAGACCTTGCAGAAAGGAGCGGGTATTTTGCCCAAACTTAGGGTCGGTAGCCTCAATGCACAGGAAGAAACGGTCATCTGTGGCCCGCTCAAAGCCTGGAACATTGAAGACTGGGTGATAGGGTTGGGGCAGCCCATTGAGGGCCAGCATCCCTAAAACCGCGCTAAAAGCCGCGAACAAAATCCCTGATTCAAACGTAATGGGAATGAAGGAGGGCCAACTGAACAAAGGTCGCCCACCGACGTTGAGGGGGTAATCTAGCATTGAGCCAATGTTTTGGAGCAAGAACCCCGTTGAGGCTCCACAAAGCCCCCCAATCAACACAATCGGCGGCACACCCGTCTTGTGAAAATGAATTGCCTCAGCAATTTCTTCCATCGGGAAGGGCGAGTAAGTATCTAAATCCTGATACCCTTCCTTATGGGCAGCTTTTGTTGCTGCCAGCAACGCATCTGAATCTTCAAATTCGGCCATCAGGCCATAGATTTCAGCCTTTGCCATAGTCTTATTCCTCGTAGCTCAGAGTGCTTATTCCGCAGCCTTTGCTAATGCAACTTTCCTTGCGTCTGTAGCTTCCTGGCGGATTTCCCGATGCTTTTCCTCGTGCAACAGGACTTGCATCTCGAAGATGTTGATCATCGGGAGGAAGCGGATGAAGAGGAAGAGCAAGGAGAAGAAGAGGCCAAACGACCCAATGTAGAGGGCCCAGTCCCAAATCGTCGGGGCATACATGGCCCATGACGAGGTAAGGTAGTCCCGATGGAGACTGATGACCACAATCACGAACCGCTCTAGCCACATCCCCACGCCCACAAAGAGCGTCACGACCCAGAGTAAGGGGAGATTCATGCGGAAGCGTTTGAACCACATTAGCTGCGGTACGATCCCGTTGCACAGGATGAGCGCCCAATAAGACCAAGCGTAGGGCCCCCCAAAGCGGTTGAGGATCATATACCATTCATACTGGTTGCCACTATACCAGCCGAAGAAGACCTCCATGGAGTAACCGTAGCAGACAAAGAGGCCCGTCGCCAGCATAATCTTCGCCATTTGGTCGATATGGCGGAGGGTAATGTAGTTCTCTAAGCCGTAAATCTTGCGGATTGGGATCGCTAAGGTCAAGACCATCGCAAAGCCGGCGAAAACCGCGCCCGCCACAAAGTAGGGCGGGAAGATCGTCGTGTGCCAACCTGGCATCACTGAAACGGCAAAGTCTAAACTCACGATACTATGGACGGAGACCACGAGGGGCGTTGACAAACCGGCCAACAAGAGATAGGCCATCTCATAGCGATGCCAATGTTTGGCCGAACCCCGCCAGCCTAAAGCTAAGACCCCGTAGATGAAGCGCTGCGGTTGGGTTGTCGCTTTATCGCGGAGCTTGGCAAAGTCGGGGATTAAGCCGATCAGCCAGAAGAGCAAGGAGACGGTAGCGTAAGTTGAGACTGCGAATACGTCCCAGGCCAAGGGGCTGCGAAATTGCGGCCACAACCCCAACGTATTGGGATAGGGGACGAGCCAATAAAAGAGCCAAGGTCGCCCCATGTGGAGAATTGGCATTAGCCCCGCGCAAGCTACTGCGAAAAGGGTCATAGCTTCCGCAAAGCGGTTGATTGAGTTTCGCCAATCCTGGCGGAAGAGCAAGAGAATCGCTGAAATCAGCGTGCCGGCGTGCCCAATCCCGATCCACCAGACGAAGTTGATGATCGCAAACGCCCAGCCTACCGGGATATTGAGGCCCCAGATCCCAGTCCCTTTGAGAAGCAGGTAGCTAATGGCAAAGAACATTAGCATTAAAAGCATGAAGGCGATCCCAAAGCCCACAAACCACCCTTTAGGGGTGCGGAGAGCTAAGGGAATGCCCCCGATCTTTTGGTTAATCGAGCGCAGCGTCTCGGTTGATCCAATAACTGCCTCGGTCTCAATTGACTGGCCAGGGGTGAGTTTTACCAGATGTTCAGACTGCATAGTAGATGCTACGGCTCCCTTTCTGTACTCAAGACTGTGCCACCTTCACCCATTACGGGCGTTCCCCATGCTTTAGCCATGTTCGCCATGTTCAGGAGCTTTCTCCTCAGGGGCTAAGGCGGGGTTGAGGTTTTTCAGCCGTGCGAGATACGAAGTACGGGGCACGACATTGATCTCTTCCAGCAAACCATAATTGTGCGGTTCGGCCTTGAGCTTGGCCACGCGGCTCTTGGGGTCATTGATGTTCCCAAACACAATGGCTTGGGTGGGGCAAACCGCCTCACAGGCCGTTACGATCTCCCCATCTTGAAGGTCCCGCCCTTGCTTCTTAGCTTCGATCCGCGCCGCGTTGATCCGCTGGACACAATAGGTACATTTTTCCATAATGCCCCGTGTCCGCACCGTAACGTTGGGGTTGCGGGCCAGCTTCAGGCTTGGCGTGGTCTCGTCCGCAAACTGAAGGAAATTGAACCGGCGGACTTTGTAAGGACAGTTATTGGAACAGTAGCGCGTCCCGACGCAACGGTTATAGATCATCTGGTTCAACCCTGCATCATCATGCACCGTAGCCTCAACCGGACAGACGGTTTCGCATGGAGCCAGTTCACAGTGCATACAAGCTACAGGTTGTTGATACGTATTCGGATTATCCAGGCCCCCTTCATAGTAAGTATCAATCCGAATCCAGTGCATTTCGCGCCCATTGGCCACTTGCGCTTTGCCCACTATCGAGATGTTGTTTTCGGCTTGGCAAGCGATAGTACAGGCATTGCAGCCGATACAGCTATTCAAGTCAATTGCCATCCCCCAAGCATACTTTTGCTCCTCGTAGGGGAACCGTTCGTAGAGGGAAAGATTACCATGTCCTTCCCCTTCTGCGCCTCCGGAATGCTCGGAATGCTTGGTAGACTCAGGGTCTTTGATAAACTCGGCCAAGGAACCGACCCGGACATGGTTCCGACCTTCCATGTTGCGATGTTCTTGAGTCGTTACAAGCTGGAAGTCTTGGTTGGTCTTGACCAAATCTAGGCCCAAGCCGATCCAAGGGGCATCGGCGGTCCGCAAAGTATAGGGGTTAAAGCCCAGATTTGAGCCGACGCTCCCCGCTTTAGTGCGCCCATAGCCTAAACAAAGCGTGACACAATCCTCGGCGTGGCCGGGCATAATCCAAACTGGGCCGCTTACAGTTTTGCCTAAGTAACTGAGATCGACCACCGTCCCGCGCTGAAGCTTGAACCGTTCAGCAGTGGCGGGGCTGACCAAAACCGCATTATCCCAGGTAAGTTTGGTCAAAGGTTTGGGAAGCTCTTGCAACCACCCGTTGTTTGCGAACCGTCCATCCCAAATCGTAGGGTCAGGCCGAAACGCAACTTCCAAGTTTCCTGCGCCTGCATTGATAGAAGGGCTGGCGGGGACAGACTTGATCTGGGCTGCAAAACCCTTTTCCTCCGCCTTTGTACCCTCAAAAAAGCCATCCTGAAGGGCCTTCTGCCAAGCAGCTTCAAAATTCCCTGTCAGGTTGTTCTGCCAATATTCCCGCACAACGTCATAGCTTGTCTGATCAGAACGGCCCAGAAGGAGGGCAAGGACTTCATGCGCTGTTTTCCCTGCATGCAAAGGTGCAATCAGGGGTTGAATGATTGAAGCCGTCCCATCGTAAGCTCGTGCATCGCCCCAAGCTTCCAGGAAATGGGCTTCGGGAAGCGTCCACTTGCAAAGCTCCGACGTTTCGTTGCGATAGAGGCTAAGGTGGACAGAGAAGGGGACACTGGGTAAGGCTTGCGTAAATTTAAGATCCGTCGGGGCATCAAAAGCAGGGTTGCCCCCCAGGATAAAGAGCGCTTCGACCTTCCCGCTCGCCATTTCGTTGCTCAAATCGCGGAGGTCTTTGCTTTGATTCGTTGCTTTAGCTTCAATCGGCGCAGTGTAGACTACCGTTTTGCCGATATTGCCTAGCTTCTGATTCAGAAGGTGAGCTAAAGCATGGACGGCAGGCGACTGATATTCCCCCGCAATGATTAAGGATTTCCCTTCATGGTTCTTGAGATCATTGGCCACCGCATTAAGCCACTTGGTAACTTCAGGCGTGAGCGGAGGGTTGGTCTCATCTGGAATCCCAAGTGCTTTTGCCAAAGCACGAGCAAAGCTTTCAATCTGGCTGGCCCGCAAAGGTAAGCGATGGTCGGCTGCGCCCCCCGTAAGGGAAGGGGTATTTTCCACCACGTAAAGCCGATTCATCTCTTTGGCTTCTTCGCGCACGCGGCGGCGATTGGCAAAATCGCGGGCATAGCGCACGTTCCCAGGGCCCGAAACCAGGAAATCAGCATCGAGGGAAAGGATTACATCGGCTTCCGCCAATTGATAGTGCGTTGCAACCGCTTGCCCAAAGACCATTTCGGCTCCCGCTCGCACCGCATCGCGGTTGACGGGTTCATATTGCACCCACTTGGCCTGGGGGAAGGTGATCAACAATTGTTCAATTTGCTTGGCTAAGGTCGGCGAAGTAACGGTCTCGGTCAAAATCCGCAACCCGGCCCCTTGCGTTGCTCGCTGGGCGGCGATTTGCGGATTCACTGCCGTCAGAAAGGCCTTCCAATTTGCCTCGACAGCCGTTGTGGTTCCAGTGGAACGGTCAGGGTCATAAAGGGTCAAAATCGCAGCTTGGGCAAAGATATCCGTCCCGCCTAAGCTGGCGGAATGATTGGGATTGCCCTCAACTTTGGTGGGGCGGCCCAAATGGCTTTCCACCAAAAGCCCCGTGGCAAACCCCCCAAGCGGCATCGCCGTGGCAAAGAAGAGCGGCCTGCCAGGCACAACTTCTTCAATGGGAGGGGGAACGTTGTAGGGGACGATCTTCTCGGCTGGCTGGCGCGTACAAGCATTTAAGCCCGCTAAAGCCAGGGAAGCTCCCATCAACTTCAGAAAGTTGCGCCGGCTTACGCCGTCTTCCCATTCTGAAGCCCCCTGCGGAAATTCGCGATGCAAGAACTCCTGAAAGTCCTTGGTGCCGGCCAATTCTTCAAGGCTACGCCAGAAGGTCTGGCCATTGCCTTCAGCAAGACGGGCCCGGATCGCGGCCAAATCGAGGTGTTCTTTGTGCGTTTTCGTAGTCATCACCTATGGCAAATGTTACAATGGGTCAAGACCAACCGGCCCGACGGAACATTATACTTCTGCATCAATTGCCGCCCCAGCGCAACTTGCTCTGCGGGAGGCTGCCATTCCATATTGAAGACTTCTTCGCGGGGCCGCAGATAGTTCTCCGGCGCACGATGACAGTCCAAACACCACCCCATTGTCAAGTCCTTCACCCGCCAGACCGTGGGCATCTTATCAATGGGCCCATGACACGTCGAGCATCCCACACCTTTATTGACATGGATGCTGTGATTGAAGTAGACAAAGTCTGGCAGATCATGGACGCGCGTCCATTCAAAGGCTTTACCCGTTTGAGCGGCTTCCTTCAGCGGCTGAATGAGGAGACTGTTGGCCTTAACTTCGTTGTGGCAAGCCATACAGGTCTCCAACGGCGGAACGTTAGCGAACGCGGAGTCTTCTACTGCCGTATGGCAATAGCGACAATCCATGCCGAGGCTTCCTGCGTGAAGTTCGTGGCTGTAGGGAATCGGTTGGGCAATGGGTTCATTGACCCGCCGCGTGTAATTTGACCGATCCAAGATCGCCAGACTCCAGACCAGCAACGCAACGACATAGAGGACTCCAAAGGCACTCACCTTGAAAACCGTGTTAGCACGAGGGCGAAAGATTTGCATCCGAGTAGGTTACCCTTTCTTCGAGGCGACTGCGACAAAACCAGCAGAAACTCTCTTTTTGCACATTGGACAATTTTCTAACATTATAGTCAAAGAGCGCTTCCTGTCAAACAAACGAACAACACTTTCAGAAGCCCATTTACCTCGGTTGGTTTGAGAGGCAAATTTGGCATCCCAAAGCCTAAACTGAAAATCTACTAACCTAGATTTGGTCAGAATTCTCCTTTCAGGAAACTTAACAGAACATTTATCTTTCGTTGTTTATAAAGCAAATTCTTAGACAAACTGGGCAAAAACCTGATTCCCAAGCATCCGCCCCCGTGGAGTCAGCCGCACGGCGGTGGGCGTAATTTTGAGCAAACCTTTATCCTCAAGTTGGCCTATCATTATGCCATAAATCGTCCTCATGTCAACCCCGCAACGTTCGTAAAAATGGGCAAAAGTTAGCCCTTTGGTCAGGCGCAGGCCCAAAAAGACCGTTTCGCCAAACCGCTCTGAAGCCTTGATTTCAATTTCTTCCGCCACGGGCCGCTGGCCAGCTTGAAGATTTGCAAGATATTCAGTTATTTTTACTTGATTGCTATAGCGTTTGGGAAAGATTTGCCCATGCGCTCCAGCCCCAAGCCCCAAATAATTTTGATTCAACCAATAAGCCAGATTGTGATTACAAGCAAGCAGTAAGTTTTCGTTATTTTGCGAAGCGTTTTTCTTCGCCCAATTACTGATTTCATAGTTTTCGTAACCTGCCGCAGCGAGATAAGCCAGAGCCATTTCATACATTGTTGCGGTTTCATCTTCTGAGGGAAGCGCGAGAACGCCTTGCTCAATTCGCTGGGCCAAAGGAGTCTCAGCTTCCAAAGTCAAACTATAGAGCGAAAGATGCTCAAAGCCCCATAAAACAAGTGTTTCAAGCGTTTGCGCCCAGGATGCAATTTGTTGCCCAGGTAAGCCAAAAAGGAAATCTCCATTAACATTCGTAAAGCCAGCTTGATGAGCAGCAGCAAAACAAGCCTTTGCTTCGGCAACCGTGTGAATTCGCCCTAAAAGTTTTAAGAGCGAATCGTCAAGGCTCTGGATGCCCAGACTCAAGCGATTGACCCCCAAGGCTTTTAGGCCTTGAAAGTAGTCTAAAGCCTTTGTTCCCCCAAGAAGTGTCCCTGGATTTACTTCCAGCGAGATTTCAGCCTCTTCCAGAGCAATAAACTCAGCCGCCGCCGCTAAAATTCGCTCTATTTGTTGCAGGGAAAGGATACTTGGTGTGCCTCCCCCAAAGAAAATAGTGTTTTTCGCTATTTGGGAAGGGTGGGATTCTAGGGCCAGGCAAGCTGCATGTTCTACGGCAAGCATCGTTAATTCTGTGCAAAGGGCTGCGACATAAGCATCTAAGTGGTTTTCCATGCCCGCGTAAGTTACAAAATCACAGTAGGCACAGCGTTGGCGGCAAAAAGGAATGTGAAAATAGAGATGAAGCATTAAAATGCAGAAATAATCCCCTGTGCAATACTTGTTCCAAGCGCAAGGCTTAGAAAACCAAGCACAAGGCTAATCCCCAAATTGAGAGAGGCTTGGAGATAACTGCCATTAGTGAAAAGATTGATTGTTTCGTAGCTAAAAGTTGAGAAAGTTGTCAAACTACCACAAAAACCCGTGGCGATAAAGAGGCGCATAGGCGAACTGGCATGAAAACGCCCGTCGGCAACGGCCAAAAAAGCCCCCAAAATGAAACAGCCTACAACGTTGACAAGCATTGTGCCGTAAGGAAAATTCATTCCAAGGTGGGTTATTGTCCAAAGTGTCGTGTAATAGCGTAAGGTTGCCCCAAGAATCGCGCCAATTGAGATAAAGAAGATAATTCTTAGTTCTGATTGCACTTTTAGCCTCACTTAAAAGCAGCTAGAACGAAGCGAAGCCCAACAACTAAGAGGGCTGTCGCTAAACCGCGCATAATCCATTGGCCATGAATTCGATTGGAAAGATGGGCCCCTAATTGGGCCCCCGCAATTATCCCAAGGGCAAGCGTTCCGATTTGGGGTAGGCCCGCAAGGAGCGTTCCATTGATTCCGTGGCTAATTGTACCAGTCAAAGCCATGATCACGAGGATAAAATGCGAAGTCGCGGTTGCTTTATGCACGCTGAAATGAAAGATGTAGATCATTACGGGAACTAAAACAAATCCTCCGCCGATGCCAAAGAGACTTGAAATAATCCCAACCGTTACGCTCAAGGTTATTCCGAAGATATAGTGCTTTGGTGTGAGCTTTTCAAGCCTTTCGCGCTCAGTCATTTCTTCATTTTGCTCTTTAGAGTCAGTTTTAAAAAACAGAAAAGAAGCGATTAAGAGCAACAAAACCCCAAAGCCAGGGTCAAAAATCGAACGCGGGACGAAATGCGTAAGGTTTGTTCCAATAATAGCTCCAGGAACTGTCCCCACCGCCAGCAATAAACCCAACCGATAACTAATGCGTTTCATGCGGGCATAAGCGATTGTCCCCGATAAGCTATTGATAAAAACTACGGCTAACGAAATACTTGTCAGAAATTCAGCTTTTTGTTGAGGATAGAGCAGAAGCAAAGTTGGTAAAAGAATAAAGCCGCCACCGATTCCGACCAGCGTTCCATAGAAACCAGTGAAAAAACCTAGCGGAATAAGCCAGAGATGTTCTAGCATGTTACTTTTAACTTATCTTATTTCATCAAAACCATAAACTAAACCACATGGCCAACGTCAAAAATAACCAAATCGCCACACCGCCGACGATATTGAGCATAAAAGCAAGGGTAGCTGCTTGGAGCAAAAGGCACTCAAGGCAAAAGACTTTTTCGTTTGCGCCCCGCAGACCGCAAACGAGGGCCGCCAACAGCACCAGCACGACAGCAAAACCTGCAAAAGGTTGCTGGCAAATGGGCCAGCTTGAGAAGGCCAGCACGCCGCCCATCTCCGTAAGTTTTTTGCCCACCTTTTCGGCCAAAAAGAACCCTACGAAATTTCCAGCCGCATTGCCCAAACCTGCGCCCAACCCCCCAGCGAGAAAACCACCCAACGTTCGGACGAGCATGCGGCCAATGAAGCCCCGGTCGACATCCTTAATCGCTTGCCCCATCCGCTGGAGCCTGGCCCCAAGCGACAAATCTTTCGCCCCCAGAGCGGGGGCGGTGGGCAAAAAAAACGGTTGTGCTGCCCCAAACCCTTCTTGGTTTTGCATGAGGGGCCCAGGCTGCGAGGCTATGAAAGTTACCTGATTGGGAGCAGAATCGCCATTTGGGATCGCCGAAGGTTGGGGAGCAACAGGCGGCGGAATTGAGCGTTTGAGCGCGGGCAAGGCTCCGCCACTGGGCTGCAATTCCCGGCCCAGCGGCCTATTGTCCGCCATGGTTGGCGCAGTCGGCTCAAAGCTGGGCGGGTTTGGCTCACTGAGTTGCTGCCCAAGAGAAATGCTCGGCGGCCCCTGGGGTTCTGAAAGAGGCCCTGCGCCTTGAGCCGCTAATTTTTGCGCTCTTAAAAAGGCCTGCTGGAGCTTAGGGCGTTGCAAGGCGGGAACTTGATCTTGCGTTACTTTGGTAAAGAAGGTTTCTGTTCCAGAGTCCATAAAGTCTGCTAAAGCTGCTGGCAAAGTTGCTTCCAAGAGCTTCAATCCGGCCTTAGCACTTGCGGGGCGTTCGTTAGGTTCAAGAGCCAACATTTGAACTAAAGCCTGTTCTAATTGCACTGCAACGCCAGGCTTGCGGGGAGGAGCCAGCGGAGTCCCTTGCAAACGGGCAAAAGCCAGCGTGGGGCAATAGCCCATCAAGAGATGATAAGCCGTCGCCGCCAGACTATAAAGATCGGTCCGCGCATCGCTCGGATGCCCGTTTAGCTGCTCCGGTGGCGCATAAGCTGGCGTACCTGATTTATTCACAATCGTCAGCGTTGAAGGCCCTTGTTTGGCAATCCCAAAATCTAACAAAATGTAATGCCCATTAGACCGTAGTTTGATATTTGCGGGCTTGAGGTCGCGGTGAATAATGCCTGCACTATGTAATTGCACCAGATTGCGTAACATTGCGCGTAAGAAACGTTCTGTCTCTTCGCCACTCCACGGTCCTGTTTGATTCAGATGGTCTTCCAGGGTCTCACCATCAATATATTCCATTACTAAGTAGGCCGTTAGCAGAGCATCATCTTTCCAACGATCATAGAGATGGGGAATAAATGCAAAATCCGAAGCATAATGCGCTAAAATCGCTACTTCATGCTCAATTAAGCTCCAATGAGTAACAGAAATTGCGTTAATTTCCTTGAGCGCTACATAACGATTAAGGTTCTGGTCAAAAGCCTGATAGACTTTCCCAAAACCCCCTTCGCCCAACTTGCGAACAATAAGATACCTTTCCTGTAGCAAAACTTCAGCAGTCATACTGCCCTTCCCTGCCTGCCAATAAGTGCAAACTTTTCAAATTACTTCTATCTAAATTCATCTATCATAACAAAGTACTGAGAACAATGCAACGGGCGAGCGGTTTGCTTCGGCGGCCAGTTTGCAGAAACGGCGCAAGAATCGGTGCTTTAAGGCCTGCGTTTGAAGGGCCAAAGCAATTCTTGTCTTCTGAATGGTTTTAAGCTACAATAAGCGGTGGCTGGAGTTGGCTCCGCGAAGTTCTCCTGCGGAGGTTTAAGCCGCGCTCATTTGCTAAGTAGCAGCCCTTATGTCATTGACCATTCTGCCTGGCGCACCAGGCATCACAATTGGGAATTTGCTGGCCCAAAAGTTTCTGGAAGAGGCTTTGGCGACCAGCAATGGCTTCCTGTTGCTCAATTATCATTTTGGGTGGGCCGCTTCTTTGACGGCCTACGATTTGATTTTGATCAATGAGCAAGGCGTTTGGGTCTTGGAAATTTGGCATTGGGCAGGGTCAATCACGCTTGGCCCAGAGCCTTGGCTCCATCACGGGCGGGCTTACCCCAACCCGCTGGGCCTGGTACACCAGAAAGCTGTGCAATTGGAAGCTCGGTTGCAAGAGCTTGGGCTGGTGCAAATTCCTGTGACGGGATTAGTTCTGCTGTCACGGGCTGAAACCCAGTTAAAGCCAGTCGATTCGTCACAGCAAGGGATTTTCTCACTCAATTCAGCTTTAATTGCGACTTTGACTCAGCCTTCAAGCACCCTTAAACAGAGTTTTTCGAGATCGCTCCAGCAATGGCTTGTGGAGGCTTTGACCAATCAGCGCCAAGACCCACCGCCGCAGTTGGTGGATAACTATCATCTTTTGCGAGAGTTAGTTCCTAATGCAATTTGGCCGACTTATGAGGCGCAAAATGTGCGGTTTGAGTATCGACGGGCTTGGCTCAAACGTTACCAAATGTTAGGTTTTCAAGCCACAGCAGCTTTAGAAGCCGCTCAACAGCAATTTCAAAGGGCCATGGAGCCTGTTCTTCAGTTGCAAGCACATCCTAATCTGCTGCGAATCTATGGTTTTTGGCTCCGGCCCGAAGAAACGAACGTTACGTGGCTTGGGCTGGAATGGCTTGAAGGGCAAACTTTGGCAACTTACCTGAATCGCCCATATCCCTTTACTTTTGGCGAACAGTGTCAGATTCTCCATCCCGTAGCCAGCGCCTTAGCCTATTGTCATCGCCAAGGCGTGCTTCACGGCCAGCTAAACCCGTGGAGCGTTTTTCTGGTCGACGACGGGAGGGTCAAATTACGCAACTTTGAGCAAGCCCGCTTGCCCCCGTTGAGCAAAAACCTGGCCCAGCCCAACCATCCCGCCGCCGCCAGCTTCGTTGCGCCCGAAGCCCTTTCGCAGCCTGCCGCCGCCGATGAGCGCAGCGACCTTTATGCCCTGGGAATGATCTGGTCTGCTTTGCTCTGGCAAGCTCTCCCGCCAACCTCCGTAGATTTAGCGCGGGTGGCCCAAGCGGCCCTTCCGGCCCAAGCCAAAGACCTTTTGACTCGTTTGGTGGCTTTCGCGCCGAACGAACGACCTTCCAGGGCGCAAGAAGTGACGGCCTGGCTTGATCAATGCTAAATCCCCAGCTAATCTGTGGGCGGTCTCATAACTGTTGGAATCGCAAAGCTCGCTACCTTGTCGAGGAGTTTCGTCTATGTCTACTTCGATTGCTGTGGTTGCCTGCAATGCAAGCACGCGGGAAAGGCTTGTTGGGCTGATCCCAGCGGCTGCTTTTAGCATCACGGCTTTTCCGCCCCCGTCGCCTGATGCGCCCCTTCCCGCGACTCCGCAACTGTTCGTGCTGGCGCTGCCAGGCTTGGAAACGCCCGAAGAACAGCTTATTGAACGCCTTCGGGCTGCCGAAGCTACAGCCAATATCCCGATTGTGATTGCCAGTGCCCTGCCGATGATTGACCTCCAATCTGTGCCTTACGCCAGTGATTGGACGATTGCCATTGTCGAAGAACCAGTCAAAGCTGACATTCTCTTAGATACAATGCAGTTTCTGTTGAACCCTGAAGGTTAAACCGCTTTTTATCGCTCGGAATATCACGGGTCAAGCTTTTGACCCAAGGAGTTTTTCAAAATCATGTTGAGTAAAACCATCGAGACCGCGATCAATGCCCAGATCACCGCAGAATTTTCCTCTGCCCATGCCTATCTTGCCATTTCAGCCTATTTTGAAGCGCAAAGCTTGCCAGGGTTTGCCACTTGGATGCGTGTCCAAAGCCAAGAAGAGTCTTCCCATGCGATGAAACTCTTTAATTATCTCAATGACCGTGGAGGCCGGGTGGTTTTGCAAGCCCTTAGCCAGCCCACGAACGATTTTGCTTCGCCTTTGGCCGCTTTTGAGCAAGCCTTAGAAAGCGAATGTAAAGTAACGGCAGCGATTAACGAAATCTATGCGTTGGCCCTCAAGGAAAATGATTATCCGACGCAGATAATGCTTCAATGGTTTATTGAGGAACAAGTCGAAGAAGAAAAAACGGCTGGGGAAATTGTTACAACCCTCAAGCGGGTGGGAGATCATTGGAATTCAATCATTATGCTTGACCGCCAACTTGGCAGCCGTACAGCGTAACAAACGTTTTTAGCTTTTTCAAGCCTAAGAAAAAGGACATCTTCGCTCTTTTCAACTCAAAAAGAAACGAGATGTCCTTTTCTTTGTTTTTAATCGATCATTAAAGAAGGGAATCAGACTAAACAGATGATTATCGGTCTGCTTAAAGAGTCTTTTCCAGGTGAACGGCGGGTGGCGCTGGTCCCGCAGGATTTTGCGGCGCTGCAAAAAGCGCAACTTTCAGTGGTGGTCGAGGCTGGCGCGGGGGCTGCCGCAGGCTATCCCGATGCGGCTTACCAAAGCGCTGGAGCTAAATTGCTCACTCGCGCAGAGGTTTTTACTCAAGCGGATTTGTTAGTTCAAGTACGGGCTGGGGGCGCAAATCCTGCTTTTTGTGCCACTGATTTGGCCCAAATGCGCGCAGGTCAAGGTTTAATCGCTTTTTTAGAGCCGCTTTCTGAGCCAAAATTGATGCAAAGTCTCGCTGAAAAAGAGATCACTGCTTTTTCAATGGATTTAATCCCACGGATCACCCGGGCCCAGAGCATGGATGCGCTTTCGGCGATGGGAACCATCATCGGCTACAAAGCTGTCTTATTAGCGGCTTCGGCTTTGCCCAAAATGTTTCCCATGTTGATGACGGCAGCGGGCACGGTTCCACCCGCACGGGTTTTCGTAATTGGGGCCGGCGTGGCGGGATTGCAAGCCATCGCCACCGCCAAGCGGTTGGGCGCGAAAGTCCAAGCCTACGACGTGCGTTCTGCTGTCAAGGAGCAGGTCGAAAGCGTCGGCGCGAAATTTGTGGAATTGCCGCTGGAAACGGGCGAAGCTGAGGACAAAGGCGGCTATGCCAAAGAGCTTGCGGCAGCCAAAATTCAGCAGCAGCAAGAACTGATGGCCGAAGTTGTGGCGTATAACGACGTGGTGATCACGACGGCGCTGATTCCAGGCAAAAAGGCTCCGCTCCTGCTCACTGCCGCAATGGTCAAGCGGATGCAACCAAGCTCTGTGCTTGTAGATTTGGCTGCCGAACGCGGAGGGAATTGCGAACTGACGCGCCCTGGCGAAACGGTGGTGGTCAACGGCGTAACGATTTTGGGGCCTGTCAACTTGGCCAGCGAAGTGCCCTATCACGCCAGCCAAATGTACAGCCGTAATTTGACAACCTTCTTGCGTAACTTGGTTAAGGATGGGCAGATCATGTTGAATATATCTGACGAGATCATTGCCGAAACGCTTGTCACGCATAAAGGTGAGGTTGTTCAGGCACGGGTGAAAGATTTAATTGCAGCCTAAGTTGGGTAGAAAGGAACGCTTTTCAATGGAATCTGTGAATTTACTCATCGGGACTTTGACAATTTTTGTGTTGGCGATGTTTGTCGGCGCTGAGATCATCAATAAAGTTCCACCAACCTTACATACGCCGCTGATGTCTGGCTCAAATGCGATTTCAGGCATCACTATCGTTGGCTCACTCATCTCGGCGGGCAGCAAAATCACGCTTTTAACCACGATTTTAGGCTTACTTGCGATCATTTTTGCGATGATCAATGTCGTTGGGGGCTTTATGGTAACTCACCGAATGCTAGAGATGTTTCAACGAAAGGCTTAAAAAGCTAACTTATGAAAGTTGTGCTGATAAATTTAGCCTATTTAAGCGCGTCAATCCTTTTTATCTATGGTTTAAAAGGTTTAGCCCACCCGCGCACGGCTGTGCGGGCAAATCAAATGGGGGCGTTGGGGATGTTGCTGGCGATAGTGGCCACACTCTTTGATAAAAACATCCTCAGTTTTGAGATAATCCTTTTGGGCTTGGTGATTGGGTCGGCAATCGGGGTCTTTTTGGCGCTAAAAGTCAAAATGACGGAAATGCCGCAAATGGTTGCGCTGCTGAATGGCTTTGGAGGAGCAGCCTCGACGCTTGTGGGCGGCGCAGCGCTCATCGAAGCATTGAAAATGAATACGTTGGGCACAGGAATCGCCCAAACCCAGTTTACAGTTTCGACGGCAGCTTCGGGGCTAATTGGGGCTGTTACCTTTTGGGGCAGCCTTGTCGCCTACGCCAAACTCCAGGAGCTTGTCAAAGATAAAGATATTCCGCGCTTCGCGGGCCAGCAGATCTTCAATGCCGTGCTTTTTGGCCTTGTTTTACTCCTTTCAGCTTGGCTGGTGGCTGTCCCCAGCGCGACGCTTGCTTACTGGCTAATTGTGCTTGTCGCTTCGGTTTTAGGGGTTTCGCTGGTGATTAACATCGGTGGCGCAGATATGCCCGTCGTGATCGCCTTGCTCAATTCCTATTCAGGTTTAGCCGCTTGTGCCACAGGTTTCGTGCTAAACAACTATTCCTTAGTGATTACAGGCTCATTAGTGGGTGCTTCGGGCATTATCCTCTCTGACATTATGTGCAAAGCGATGAATCGCTCGTTGATAAATGTCTTATTTGGGGTTTGGGTTCCCGCTGAATCGGGCCCAAGCGGGGAGCAAGTCTACGCAGGGCGCATTAAATCCTCGTCAGCCGAAGAAATCGCTATGTTGTTAGATGGGGCTTCACGAGTTATCATCGTGCCAGGCTACGGGATGGCGGTGGCGCAAGCGCAACATGCCGTGCGCGATTTGGTTCAACTTTTGGAAACCAAAGGCGCAAACGTGGAGTTTGCGATTCACCCCGTCGCGGGACGGATGCCTGGGCACATGAACGTGCTGCTGGCCGAAGCCAACATTCCCTACGAAAAGGTCAAGGAAATGGACGAGATCAATCCTTCCTTTGCCCAAACGGACGTAGCAATCGTGATTGGCGCGAATGACGTGGTCAACCCCGTCGCGCAAACGGACCCCAAAAGCCCGATTGCGGGGATGCCCGTTTTGGATGTGATTAGCGCGAAGAGCGTTGTAGTGATTAAGCGCAGCCTTAGTCCAGGTTTTGCGGGGATTCCCAATCCGCTTTTTGCGGCGGATAACACGGTCATGTTCTTCGCGGATGCCAAAAAGGGTGTGTTGGAATTGGTAAGTGCCTTGAAAGAAGCCTAAGCGCGGGAGCTAAAGCTATGACCTTTGGGCAAAAACAACTGCGACGGTGGCGACCTTTGCTGCTGGGGCTTATCCTTTTGGGGGGCCTTGGGGCTTGTACGGCCCCTTCCCCCAGACCTTCACCAACGTCCAGCCCTTTGACCTATCCTGCGCCCTATTATCCCGCTCCCGCACGGTCTACTTCTGTAGCACCTTAATAAGGTCTAAAGGGGAAGCAAGGGGGGATGGGAAGTTTGTACCGCTCCCTAAGCTAAATCGCTAAGGGATGAGATCAGGAGTTCGATGGCTAAAGCTGTTGAACTCCTCTCTTTTTCCCGCTTCCCAGCGGCTAAAGCTGTTGATTCCAAGCCCAAACCTTTCCCTTACTGTTCCCTTTAGGAAGCTCAGGCAATGGCTGGCGCAGAAGTGGGCAATTGATGTTATAATAGGGCTATGCAAGACCTAACCAAACTTACCCGCTGGCATGAGTTATTTGCCCATTTGCAAGAACGCATCATTAGCCCAACAGGAGTTTTGGTGCAAACCAATGTTGATGTTAGTAGCACACCCCCTGAGATTGACATTGTGCTGTTACAGAATCTGAAGACCAGTCGCACTTGGACAACCGAACAATTAGCTTATCTGCCTGATGGGATTCGGCACAGTAGCTCACGGCACATTCTTATCGAGTTCAAATACACTGAATCGGTCACTCTCGACGCAGCGAAAGCCTTAGTGGGCTATGAATATTTCTTTCGGCGCTCCCGGAATCTCAAAGAGGATGATGTTCAAAGTTTCTTAGTGAGTGCCCATCAACCGCTGCTGAAAACGCGGGAATTATTAGGCTACACAAACCTCATTCATCCAGGGGTCTATAGCAGTTTGAATGTCTTTTTAGCTCAAACTCGTCTAATTGTATTGAGTGAGTTGTCTGATGCACCCCAGAATGCCTTTTTCAAACTGTTTGCTCACCAAAGTCAGGCTAAACAAGCAGCTTTAACTACTTTTGAGCAACATCATCGGGCTAAAATGAGCGCTGAAGTGGAATGGCTGATTCTAGGTTTGTTGAGATTATGGACAATTGCAGGAGGAACCATAATGCGGGCCATAACGAAAGAAGATTTGCTCAAGCACGGGAAAGAATTGCCCCGTCTGATCTTACCCCTGATCGCGGAAGAGGATTTTGTCGAGGTATTGGGTAACACATCCTTTATACAGCGGCTGCAAGAGAAATTTCTCTTGAAAGGTCGGGAAGAAGGTTTAGAACAGGGTTTAGAACAGGGTTTAGAACAGGGTTTAGAACAGGGTTTAGAACAGGGTTTAGAACAGGGTTTAGAACAGGGTTTAGAACAGGGACTGGTACAAGGGTTACAGAGTGCCATTGAGCTTGGCTTGGAACTCAAATTTGGCGCAGCAGGGCTAGAGCTTCTGCCTGAGATTCAGCCAATTGCCAAGGTAGCTGTGCTGAGGGCCATTCAACAGGCCATCAAAACAGCCCCCACGCTCGCTGAAATTCAACAAATCTATCAGTCGCAGAAGTAATTGAGCTTGCCAAACCCAACGTTTGACTTGGCGCTAAGGTAGCACAAAAACCACCGTATTTCTGTGGGGCCGTTAATTGAAAATGGGGCGCTCCCGCACCTTTGGTGCGGGAGCGCCCCGTTCATCTCCAGCCAACCATACCTACTTTATGCTTTAAGGTTCAATCTTCATTGGCTCAGGCATCGTAGCTTTATCAACATCTCCACTAGCAAAGTTGACCCCCGTCGTAAGTTTCCCACTTGCCAGCAGTTTCTCAATTCCCTTCAGTCGTTCCTTGACATTTTCTGGGACTACTGCATCGGTCTGATGAAACTCAGCGTAGCCAATTCCTCCATTGGACGCATCGAGAACGTAGTTCCCATTGCCCTTGAAGGTTCCCTTCGCAATCGCTCTAAGTTCATTCACAACCCCCACATCCACACGCTTGACCGCGCTGGTGACGATCTTATCCGCTCCTGGGGTCTTACCGTTCGCAAAGGTGGTCACGTACTCGTCTTGGTCAACCCCCATCACAAAGGCCCCTTGCTCGGCAGCCGCTTTGATGGCCCCGCTCCCCGTCGTGCCCCCCGCGCCCAGAAGAACATCCGCTCCCTCGCCCAGAAATTGCTTGGCCGCACTCGCGCCCTGCGCGGGGTCAATAAAGGAGGGAATGTAGACGCTCAAGACCTTCACCTCAGGCTTCGCATACTTGGCCCCATTTTCAAAACTATTTTTGAAGCGCTTGACGGGGGGAATGTCAATCCCCCCAACCACCCCGACGGTCCCGCTCTTCGTAAGCATCCCCGCAAGGGAGCCAGCAAGGAAGCCTGCTTGATCTTCCCGCGCCTGAATACCAACCAAATTTGGCAATTCAAGCGATTCACCCTTCTGGTTTTTACCACTAAACGATTGGTCTACTCCGATGAAGGTAACTTTGGGGTTCTCCTTGGCCGCCGCAAAGGTTGCGTCCGCAATGGGGAAACCTATCGTGATGATAATGTCGTACTTCTCATCAACAAAGGTCTGAATGTTCTTCGCATAATCGGTCTTGGCTTGGGTTTCGATATACTTGTATTCCCAACCCAATTCTTTGATAGCTTTTGAAGCCCCTTCATGAGCAAGCTGGTTGAAGGTTCCATCATTGACGCGACCTTCAGACGTTACAAGGCCCAACCGCAACTTTTTCTCGCTAGAAGTAGGCTCCTTCGTTGCTTTGTCTTCCTTTGCTCCCGTTGGCTTTTCGGCTTCTAAGGTTGGTTTTTCAACCGTTTCGGTAGTTCCTGCTGGCGCAGGTGGTGTAGAAGACTGACCACAACCCTGAAGGGCCAAAAGAAAGGCCCCTAAAACCAACGTCAAACCCAACAATCGGCGCATTCGGCTTCCTTTCTGAAATAAGCAAAGCTTCCAAACTGGCAGCGATTATAGCATATCTTGGGCTATTAGCAAATCAGATGTCCTGGGGGGAAGAAAGGGGCGCTCCGCAGGCTTTCAGCCTGCGGAGCGCCCCCCGCATCATCCTATCTAAAGTCTAACTTTCAGGATGCCGTTTCTGTTTGTGTTGCTCAATCAGATTGACCACTATCGGTTGAGGAACATCCTCATAGTGATCAAAACGCATCGAGAAGCTTCCCCGACCTTGCGTCATCGAGCGAAGATCGGTGATATAGCGTTGGCATTCAATAAGGGGAACTTGAGCAGTTACGACGGTCTTACCTTTCGTGGTGGAAGGCAACATTCCCAATACGCGCCCCCGACGGGTGCTAATATCGCCCATCACATCGCCCGCAAATGGTTCTGGAACGATGATCTCTAGCAGATAGATCGGCTCCATCACCACGGGATGAGCTTTAGCCGTCGCCAGCTTGAAGGCTTCCTTCCCCGCCGTCTTGAACGCGATCTCTTTGCTATCAACGGGATGCTCTTTCCCGTCGAAGACTGCGACCCTTACATCTACCACGGGATTGCCTGCAAGGATCCCTTCAGCCATCGCTTCCCGCACACCCTTCTCAATCGCAGGCATAAAGCCCCTACTTATCACGCCCCCCACAATTTCGTTGACAAACTCTAACGGGTCAGTACGGGTAGGATCATGTGGTAAAGGTTCAACCCGAATCGAAACATCCGCAAATTGGCCCGCGCCCCCCGACTGCTTTTTATGGCGATAACTGGCTTCAGTCTTTACCCTTATGGTCTCTAGGAAGGCTACTTGCGGGAGTTCAATATCCACCCCCGTATCAAACTTCCGCTTCATACGCTCCGCAATAATTGCCAAGTGGCTTTCCCCCAGCCCCTCAAGGAGCGTTTCCCCCGTCTGCTGGTCGCGGGAAGTATGCAACGTCGGGTCTTCCTCGATGATCCGGGTCAGGGCCGTGCCGAGCTTATCAAGGTCTGAACGGCCTCGCGGTTTAATCGCACCCGTGAAGAGCGGGGGAGGGAAAGCAATGGGTACAAGCTTTAGCGGACGTTCGTGAGGGCAAAGGGTATCGTTGGTAATCGTTTCCACCAGCTTCGTAGCCATTCCAATATCGCCAGGGCCCACAAGCGAAACCGTCTCCTGCTCCTTCCCCCGCACGCTGTAAAGTTGGGCAATCCGCTCATCCTTCCCCGTGCGAGCGTTGTAAGCGGTAGTATTGCTGTGCATCTCCCCGCTGTAGACGCGGAAGTAGCTGATTTTGCCATACGGGTCGGCAAGGGTCTTGAAAACTAACGCCGTCAAAGGTTCTTTGGGCGCAACAGGGAAGTTTACTTCTTTCCCGCTGGCCAATTCCGTCGCCATCGCAGGTTGCCGAATGGCCGAGGGAATACTATCAATAATGCCATGAAGCAATTGGACAATCCCCGACATGGCAGTGGCCGAACCACAGAAAACAGGGACAATGCTTCCTTTCGCAATTCCCGCTCGCAGCCCCGTTAAAAGTTCTTCAGGGGTTAAAGCATCTTCGCCCCCATCAAAATATCTTTCGATGAGGTTATCATTCGTTTCCGCAATCTTTTCAATCAATTGCGTGCGCCATTCGTGCATTTGGTCGACTAATTCGGCGGGTACGGCTCCCTCCGTAAACGAACCATCTTTTTTGCCCGAACAGAGAAAAGCTACTTGTTTCCGCAGCGAGATAATCCCTTTGAAATCTTGGGCCGAACCAATGGGCAACTGAAGGGGCGTAATTGCGGGATCAAGCATCTCGCGGGCCTGCTCAATAACGCGCAAAAAGTTGGTATTTTCGCGGTCTAGCTTGTTGACAAACAAAATGCGCGGCACGCCCGCCTTTTGCGCCATTTCCCACACGATTTCCGTCCCCACTTCAATGCCGCCAGAAGCATTGACCACGATGATTGCCCCATCAATCACCTGCATCGCTGCCGCAACTTCGCCCACAAAATCTGCATAGCCAGGCGTGTCCAGGAGATTGATCTTGTTATCATCCCATTCCAGCGGCGCAAGAGCCAGGTTAATGGACATGTGCCGTTTCTGCTCATCGGGGTCATAATCGCAAACGGTTGTACCATCTTCCACCCGCCCCATGCGCGTAATGGCGTGAGCAGTCAGCAACATGGCCTCTACAAGCGTGGTTTTCCCGCAACCGACGTGCCCAAAAAGCCCGACATTGTGGATTTTATCGGGGCCGTAAAATTTCACAGAAAACTCCTTTAGGCGCGGAAGCCCACAGGCTTTAGCCGTGGGAGGAAGCGCCCCGCTCTAGCTGATTTATCCGTTCTTTAACCATAGCCTTATTGGTCTGTGCTTAGGCCCTCTGGTGGGATCCCAGAGCCAACGGTTTGCACCTTAACACTCAATGGATCGGGTTGCGGCAAGGACACTCTGTTGCCGCGTAAAGCATTGACAGGTGATCCTAGTCTGGTAGCTGTCAGCCTACCAATGGTCGTCTGTTCAAGTCGCCTGCGGGCTTGCGTCAGACCTATGCCTTAATAGGTGCTACGAAATTTGGAATGACAAGCCCACCCCCTTTAGCGGTGGGTTGCTGACATTGTCCTCCTTGACGAGAGAAGTACCTCGAAGAAAAGAGAGAAAAAGAGCTTTCTAAGTCAATTTTCGCTGGAATCGCTTCTTGTAAATCTTTCAGAAGATAATCCCGCGACATAGCTTACCTC
>Ga0316612_1000030_pt1 | contig 55461 bp, 41 predicted proteins | sample MIS2016226_MG_FD_207676 | JGI IMG/M metagenome (GOLD analysis project Ga0316612, IMG submission 207676) | Microbial mat bacterial communities from Middle Island sinkhole, Lake Huron, Michigan, United States - MIS.2016.226 | ecosystem: Environmental > Aquatic > Freshwater > Lake > Sediment... | reverse complement strand
TCATCTTGCTTTAGGTGAATTTCTGGAATTGCACGAGTAAGTGCAACACGAGTGTAAAGTTTAGGTTGCAGCATGATTTTTCCTCCACGGCTTCAAGGTCACAAATCGGTAGACCCCTTCTTCTTTTGCTCGCATTATCCAGACAGTTACAACGAACAAATCGCATTGGTTCACTTCTTTGAGCATTCCTTCAACACGATAGAATTCCCCATATTCATTCTTATTATCTAGGAATGCTTCATAAGAAGCGAACATATCCCTAAGAGCTTGTTCCAGTGCTTTGGGGTTTGATTGCGTATAACCTGCCTGTGCCAGAAATTTTGATTTGTCATTTTTCAATTGAAAGACCAACAGGTAATCAGTAAGCTTTTCGATTGGTATGATGACATCAGATGGCAATTTCATATAATGGAAATGTTGTTTAGGAAACCAATCACTTTGAGCATTGTTTTCTCCATTCTGATTACTGTCCCTTCTTAAAGCCTCAACATCCCCAAATGTTTCTATTTTATCACAAGTGCCGTGCCTTTTTGCAGCCCAAAAGCCTTTTTGCGGGCCAGCTTCCGCAGGGCAAGTTGACTCTTAATGCTATTGCGGCTACAATTGTAGCTTGTGAAAGAGAAGCGTTCCCACTAACAAAAATTTAATACAACTTTAGCCTTGCTCAAATCTGGCTTTGGCTATAATAGGCCCGTCGGATTTGTTCCGCAAAAACAAGCTCTGGCTTTACAAGCTTTAGCCTAAGGAGTTTTACTTTTATGACCACTGTGGACATTGAAAAAAACCAACCTGAACCCAAGCCCGTAGCCTTTCGGGCCGAAGTGCGCCAGCTTTTGGATATTTTGGCCCATTCGCTCTATACGGATCGAGAGGTTTTCCTCCGCGAATTGATTTCAAATGCCTCAGATGCCTTGCATCGCGTTGAATTTGAAATGCTCACAAACCGCGAAATTCTTGATCCTGAAGCTGAATTGTGCATTCGGATCAGCTTTGATAAAGAAGCCAAAACGCTAACCATCAAAGATAGCGGGATTGGCATGACCGAAACCGAGATTATCGAAAATTTGGGCACGATTGCTCAATCGGGAGCGAGAGCCTTTTTGCAGCAGGCCAGCGAGGATAAGCAATCGCGCAGCAACATCATTGGGCAGTTTGGCGTTGGTTTTTACTCGGTTTTTATGGTCGCGGATCGGGTTACAGTTACGTCGCGTTCCTATCGCCCCGAAGCCCAAGCAACGCTTTGGGAAGCCACAAGTGGCGATACTTTCACGGTAGCGGTTGGCGAGCAGGCCGAACGCGGGACGACGATGGTGTTGCATCTAAAGGACGATGCCGCCGAATTTGCCAATGAGTGGCGCATTGAACAGATTATTAAGCATCATTCCAATTTTGTAGCTTTTCCAATCTACATTGAGGAAAAGCGGGTCAATGAACAGCAAGCGCTCTGGCGGCGAATGCCCCGCGATGTTCAAGCGGAGCAATATCTCGCCTTTTATAAGCAGCTTACGTTCGATATGGAAGAGCCACTTCTTCATTTTCACTTGAATACTGATGTTCCCGTAGATTTACATGCGATTTTGTTTGTGCCTTCCAAACGAGAACGTGGTTTGATCGAGCGCAGAATTGAAGGCAATGTCAAACTCTACTCGCGCAAGGTCTTGATTCAGCAGGAATGCAAAGACCTTTTGCCAGTTTATTTTCGCTTTATCGAGGGCGTGGTTGATAGCGAAGATATACCGCTCAATGTTTCGCGTGAAACAACTCAGAACAGCCCCGTTATGCAGCGGATTCGCAAAGCGCTCACGACTCGTTTGTTGCGAGAATTAGCTGATCTGACAGAAGATAAGGCTAAATTTGCTAAGTTCTGGGACCAATTTGGGATGTTTATCAAAGAGGGCGTGGCAACCGATTATGAGAATCGGGACGAACTGGTCAAGCTCCTGCGGTTTGTCACAACTCATTCTGATGGCCAATTAGCGACGCTGGCTGAATGTAAAGAGCGCATGATTACAGACCAGAAAGAGTTTTATTACGTCTTAGCGAACAATGTCGAGGCTGCTCAACATAGCCCCCACCTTGACCCCTTAAAAGAGCGTGGCATTGAAGTTCTCTTTTTCACCGATATTATGGACAGCTTTATGCTGACCAGTCTGACTGAATTTGAGGGTTTCAAACTTCGCAACATTGATGATGCTAATTTAGAATTGCCTGGTTCAACTTCTGAAGCCGCTAGTCTGGTCAGCGATGAGGATTTTGCCCAGCTTTGCGCCTGTTTCAAAAGCGTTTTAGGCGAACGGGTTACTGAAGTAAAAGCCTCAAAAGTCTTACGAAGCAGTCCTGCGCGACTTTCAGCGAATGAAAATGTCCCAGGGCGCGAAGCTCAACGGATTCAGCATCTTTTAGGGCAAGAAACCAAGATAGCACCGCGCATTTTGGAGCTAAATCGCGCTCACCCTTTGATTGCAAACCTGACGCAGCGAGCCGTCGCCGATGCGGATGCGCCTTTAGTCGCCGCCAGCGCCGAGCAACTCTATGATAATGCGCTGCTCCTGGAAGGTTTGCACCCCAACCCCGCCACAATGGTTCCGCGCATTCAAGCCATTTTGGAAGCTGCCTGCAAGGAAATTTCCTTGCCTGGCTCTCAGTAGCTACTCGTGATATAATAGGGAAATGTGGCGTGCTATTGACGCACGCCATTTCCTTGAAAAGCTAAGTTTTTTTGAAAGAAAGGCCTTTTTTCCATGGAAGTAACGAAGATTGCGATTGCAACCGATGATGGCAAGACGATTACGAGTCATTTTGGGCGAGCAAAGAGCTATAAAGTTGTTACGATAGCTGATTCAAAAGTTGTGGCCGAGGAATTGCGCGATAAAGCTCCCTGTGGGGGGCATGGGCACCACGCTAACCCTTCTGGGGAAGATTCTCACCGTCTTCCTCAGGCTCAGGAGGTCGCGGTGATTCAAGATGGGGCTGTGACAACCGCTGATTCAAATGTTGGGGCGGAAGAGCTGCAAACCAAAGCTTCCTGTGGGGAGCATCACCACCACCATCAGCACGAAGGGGAAGGGCATCACCACCACGAAGGGGAAGGGCATCACCACCACCATCAGCACGAAGGGGAAGGGGAAGGGCATCACAATCATCACATTGCAGCGATTCGGGATTGCCAAGTTTTGTTGGCACGGGGCATGGGCACTGGCGCTCAAACCAACCTTGTATCTGCGGGGATTCAGCCGTTGCTCACTTCGGTCCGCAACATTGATGAGGCCGTAACGAGTTATCTCGCTGGCACTTTGCAACATCATCCAGAGCGAATTCATTAATCTTACGGCAGGATACCCAGGAGCTTGAGCAAAGGGAGGAATACCGCAACTAATATTAAGTGGGCTGCCGTCAATCAGCCTATGGTGTCCAACCTTCGGGTTGAGATGCAAGCCCAGGCGCTTTAGCCCTGGGTAATTGGCTAGATAACGTAGGCTAGGCCGGCCCCTGAGCTTGGCGAAGGGGTCGGGCCCAAATGCTGTTATTCTCCGCTTGGCCCTAGTTCTCTGAAAGCTGATGGCCGAATTTTTTAGTGAACGTCGGCAATTGATTCTCAAGCTGGTTGTCCAGGAATTTGTTGAGAGCGCCACCGCTGTAGCTTCGGATACTTTGGTACGCAAGTATAACTTGCCCATTTCCTCGGCTACGGTGCGGAATGAATTGGCGATCCTGGAGGAACTTGGCTACCTTACCCACCTTCATACTTCGGCAGGGCGTGTGCCGACGGATGTAGGTTATCGCTTTTTCGTCGAAAATTTGATGGATTCGGCCATTCTCTCGACCTCGGAACGCCATTCGATTCAGCATCAATTTCAGCAAGTTCGCGGTGAAATCGATCAATGGATTTATCGGGCCGCAACAGTCTTAACGAAAACGACGCAAAATGCGGCTGTAGTTACGCCTCCACGGGCTTACCAGACTCGGTTTAAGCATTTAGAGCTGATTGCGCTCCACGACACCACGGTTTTAATGGTTTTAGTCTTCCATGATGGGACAGTTCGCCAGCAAACTTTAACCATAGAAGTGGCTCATAACCAGGAAGCCTTGCGGACCATTTCGACGCGCATCAATGAGCATTGCTACGATCTTGCAGGGAGCGAAATTGAGGATTTGTTGCCTAAGCTCGTGCAACTTTCGCGCTCTGAACCATCGCAGAAGCTGGAGCAGCGCATTCTGACGCTGGTAGTTGGGGCCATGCAGCAGTTGGAAGAGAAGATGAATAGCCAGATTCATAGCGAGGGGCTGATCGAGATGCTTAGGCAACCTGAATTTCGCCCTTCGGCGCTGCGCGGCGAAGATGCGGAACGAGTTGTGGAGCGGATGCGGCTGGCGCTTGAAATCCTCACCAAGAGCAAGATTCTGGATACGCTCGTTCTTAGGGCCCTTCAGAATGATGGCGTGCAAGTAACCATTGGGAGCGAACATGAAACGGATGAAATGCGCGATTATAGCGTTGTGCTGTCGCGCTATGGCATAGATGGCACGGTTGTGGGGGTTTTAGGCGTGTTGGGCCCCGTTCGGATGCCTTATCCCCGTTCGATCTCTATCGTTAGTTATCTTTCATCAATCATGAGTGACCTTCTCACAGAAATTTATGGTGGTGAAGCAAGGTCTTAATGTGAAGATAGTTCTTGAATTAGTTAGAAAATGGAGAAATTATATGGCGGAAGAACAAAAAAAGAGTGAGCAAAATGATTCTGGCGTTGAGGCCGTAGAGCCTGAGACCATTAGCAACGATTCCTATACTTTGCCTTTCTTGCGCCGCAAACGCTCGTCCGAGGCCGCCCAGCAGGATTCAGATCAAGTTGAAATGCAATGTAATGGAAACGCTCAAGTAGCGCCAGAAATTCAATCAGATAGCCAAGCCGAGACCGTTGAAATAGCTGAATCAGACGCGAGGGAAGATTTTTTAGCTGCTTTCAAGGCCGCAGCAACCAAAGTGGAAGCTGATTTGCGCCAGCAATTAGCGCAGAGCGAAGAACAAGTCGCGCAACATAAAGATCAATGGTTGCGGGCTACCGCCGATTTCAAAAACTACAAACGGCGAGCCGAAAATGAGCGATCTGAGCTAGTTCGCAGTGCCAATGCTGCGCTGATTCTCAAATTGTTGCCCGTCGTTGATGATTTTGACCTGGCGATTGAGAACGTGCCACCTGAAGTGGCTGCAACAGCTTGGTGGGCGGGAACGCAATTGATTGCCCAAAAACTGCGCTTGCTTTTGGAAAGCGAAGGCGTTACGCCGCTGGTCGCCACGGGCCAAGATTTTGACCCCAATTTGCACGATGCAGTCGTCCTGGAGGAAACGGAAGGCCAGGATGGCAAAGTTTTAGCTGAACTGCAAAAAGGTTATAAGCAGTATGATCGGGTCTTGCGGCCAGCTAAAGTAAAGGTTGGAAAAGGCTAAAAAGGAGAGATGATTTTATGCCCAAAGTAATTGGCATTGACCTTGGCACCACAAATTCAGTGATTGCGGTGATGGAAGCTGGCGACCCTGTCGTCATTCCCAATGCTGAAGGGGCCCGTTTAACCCCATCGGTGGTCGCGTTAAGCAAGTCGGAAGAACGGTTGGTTGGGCAAGTTGCACGTCGCCAGGCCGTGACGAATCCTGAAAATACGGTTTTTTCGGTCAAACGGTTTATGGGGCGCAAGCTCAAAGATGACGATGTCCAGCGCGACAAAGATTTAGTCCCCTACAAGTTGGCGGCGGCTCCCAATGGTGATGTACGCGTCTTGATGGGCGGCAGGGAATTTGCAGCGCCTGAAATTGCGGCGATGATTCTCCAGAAGCTCAAGGCCGATGCCGAAGCCTATTTGGGCGAGCCAGTCGAAAAAGCGGTCATTACGGTTCCCGCTTATTTCAATGACAGCCAGCGCCAGGCGACCAAAGACGCGGGGCGCATTGCGGGGCTGGAAGTCTTGCGAATCATCAATGAACCAACGGCCAGCGCTTTAGCTTACGGCTTAGATCGCAAAGGCGAAGACACGATTATTGCAGTTTACGACCTCGGCGGTGGGACATTTGATATTTCGATTCTGGAGTTAAGTAAGGGAATGGTGGAGGTCAAAGCGACGAATGGGGATACGCACCTCGGCGGCGACGACTTCGACCAGCGCATTATGAGTTGGTTGGCCGAAGAATTCCGCAAAGATCATGGCATTGATCTGCGCGATGATCGGATGGCGCTCCAGCGCTTGCGCGAGGCGGCTGAAAAAGCCAAAATGGAACTGAGTACCGTTTTGCAAACGGAGATCAATCTTCCCTTTATCACCGCCGATGTAAGTGGCCCCCGCCATCTAAACGCCACTCTCAGCCGCTCTAAAATTGAGCAACTTACGGCTGATCTCGTCGAACGGACAACCCAACCTGTCAAGCAGGCGCTCAAAGATGCGGGTCTCAAGCCCAGTGAAATTGGCACAATTATTCTTGTTGGGGGCCAGACGCGAATGCCTGCGGTGCAAGAGGCGGTGCGGAAATTCTTTGGCAAAGAGGCCAGCAAAAGCGTCAATCCTGACGAAGTGGTGGCCATTGGCGCAGCCGTCCAAGCAGGTGTATTGGCGGGCGAAGTCAAAGATGTCGTGCTTCTCGATGTTACCCCTTTGACTTTGGGGATTGAAACGCTTGGTGGAGTAATGACTCCGCTCATTGAACGCAATACGACCATTCCTACTCGCAAAACTCAAACCTTCTCCACGGCCAGCGATAATCAAGCCAGCGTTGAAATCCACGTTTTACAAGGCGAACGCGCTGAGGCTCGGCATAATAAGAGTTTAGGGCGCTTTGAACTGAGCGGTATCCAGCCTGCGCCGCGCAGTGTGCCCAAAATCGAAGTTACTTTTGACATTGATGCGAATGGCATCGCAAGTGTTTCTGCGGTAGACAAGAATACGGGCAAAGAGCAACGCGTAACGATTACGGCTTCTTCGGGCCTGTCCAAAGAAGAAATTGAACAGATGATCGTCGAAGCTGATCAACATGCCCAAGATGATAAGGAGCGGCGCGAGCAAATCGAGGCGCGGAATGCGGCAGATACGATGATCTATCGCTCTGAAAAAGCGCTGCGGGAGCCTGCTGCGGAACTTTTAGATTCGGCGACGCGCCAAGCACTTGAGGATAATCTGCTGGCCCTCCGCGAAGTGCTTGAAAACAATGATGTAACCATTATTCGCAATAAAATTGCTGAATTATCAGTTACGCTCCAGCGAGTTTTACAAGTAGTCTATGGAGATCAAACTTCAGCAGCGAAGGATTCGGAACAAGATTCCCAATCAACCGCTGAAGATACTTTCAAACCAGATTGATTCTGCGACAAAGGGCGCTTGACCCAAGCGACGCTTTTTTTAAGGATAAGAAATGTCATCAGATACCAAACGGGATTATTACGAAGTACTTGGGGTGCAACGCAATGCCTCGCAGGAAGACATCAAAAAGGCTTTTCGGCGTTTGGCGCGGCAATATCACCCCGATGTCAATCGGGAAGAAGGGTCTGAATCGCGGTTTAAGGAGATTAACGAAGCCTACGAAGTGCTTTCAGACAACCAAAAGCGCACCATGTATGACCGCTTCGGCCACACCACGGGCATGGGCGGGGGCGCAGGTTTCGATCCCTTCGCGGGAGCCGACCCCTTCAGCACGATTTTTGATGCTTTCTTTGGAGGCGCGGGCGTGGCGGGCGGAAGGGCGCAAAGAGGCCCACAGCGCGGAGCCGACCTTCGCTACAATTTGCGCCTCTCCTTTGAAGAAGCGGTTTTTGGCTGCGAAAAAGAGATTGAGTTTCGCCGCCTGGAGCCTTGCACACCCTGCGGAGGCAGCGGAGCCGAGCCAGGCACAGAGCCGACGCGCTGCGCTAAATGTGGCGGCACGGGTGAAGTTCGCCAGCGCTCGCCGCTTTTCAATATGGTCACGGTGACTTCTTGCGAAACGTGTGGGGGAACAGGGGTTGTAATTGCGATTCCCTGTCGGGAATGTCGAGGCGAAGGGCGGATTCGGCAATTACGACGGCTCAAAGTCAAAGTTCCAAGTGGGGTTGACAGTAGTTCCCAAATTCGCATTAGCAATGAAGGCGATTCAGGCCCGCGTGGAGGGCTACGAGGCAATCTCTACGTTACTTTAGATATTCAAGCCCATCGTTATTTCGTGCGCGAGGGCAATGACATTCTGCTGGAATTGCAAATCAATGTTGCTCAAGCGGCTTTGGGGGCTGAAGTAGATGTTCCAACTGTAGATAGTGCGCGAAATGCTGAATTGCTCCCTGAAAAACTAAGAATTCCGCCAGGCACACAGACGGGGCAAGTTTTTCGGCTGCGGGGCAAAGGCGTTCCCTTCCTGCGTCAAAATGGGCGCGGCGATCAAGTAGTTATTACTCGCGTGGTTGTTCCTACTAAATTAAATGATCACCAGCGGAAGCTCTTTCAAGAATTAGCCAAAACGTTGGACAATGAGCAACCCAGCAGCGAGCACGACGAAGGGTTTTTTGGGCGCGTAAAAGATATGTTGGGGATTTGATGCGCGAATTTATCTATGGCCGCAATGCCGTGCTTGAGGTTTTACGGGCCAAACGGCGCGTTTGCAAACGTTTATTCCTGGCTGCTGGCGTTCAGGAAACTAAGAATCTGAGCGAAGTTCTCAAAATTGCTGAAAAAGCTAATTTGCCAATTGAGCGAATTGACCGCCGAATCTTAGATAAGCAGCTTCAAGGGGTTAATCATCAAGGAATTGCGCTCGAAACAAGCCAATATCCGTATGTTTCGCTGGAGGAATGTTGGGAAAAAGCTCAAGGACGCGCTGAACCAGCCTTCCTTTTGCTGCTTGACCATATTCAGGACCCGCAAAATGTAGCAACTTTGTTGCGAACAGCAGAGGTTGTGGGCGTGGATGGCGTGATTTTGCCGCGCCAGCGGGCGGCAGAAATCACGCCTGCTGTCGTAAATGCCAGTAGTGGAGCTACCGAACACCTCCAGATCGCGCAGGTCGCTAATATTGCCCAGACGATTCAGACGCTCCAGGAAGCTGGGATTTGGGTGGTGGGGGTGGAAGATGATGCGCGAGCGAAGCCTTTTGATGAGGTAGACCTGAATCTGCCTTTAGCTCTGGTGGTCGGCGCAGAAGGGCCAGGTTTGGCAAGACTGACCCGCGAACGGGTGGATTTTCTGGTGCGGTTGCCAATGCAAGGGCAACTTGCTTCTTTGAACGCTGCCGTAGCGGGAAGTATTATTCTTTACACTGCGTGGCGGCAGCGAAAACCACTTCAAACTGTGATAATTAGTAATCCATCTCAATTATGAAACAACACCTTTTCTGGTTTCTCGCTTTTCTTGGGGCCTTGCTCTGGATCAAGGATTTGCGCCAGCGCCTTCAAGATGCTCAAATGCGAGGCGACATGTATCAAGCGACTTCGACTCGCCTTGAGCGCCGAATCTCTGAAATTACCCAACTGCCAGCTTAGAATCTACATTTTCAGCAATCATTGTGCATTCTGTTGCTTTTCCCCCCCTACCAAAAAACAGACTCTTTAGGCTAAATGAACTAAAGATTCGTCCCGCAGAAATGATTGATGCAGAGGCTATTTTAGCTCTGCATCAAGAAGCTTTTGCCGATAAATTTTATGCTGCGTTTGGGAAAAAGGGGATTGCTAAAGGGAGTAAGGCGCTTTTGCTTCTGTGGCAGAGCCAGGGTGAGCAGGCTTTAAGGGGAATGTTTGTCGCCGAATGGCAACAGCAAATCATTGGAACGACAACGCTGCGAACCTGGGAAATGAATAACGAAACTACGTTTTTGGGCGATACCCGCCTAGCTTTGCAGCAAATTCTGGGATTTTGGGGCACAATCCGCGCCATTCTCGCGCTTTCCTTGCTCAACCATCAAGTCAAGCGAAGCGAAGGGTTTATTACGGATGTGGCGGTTTTAGCCCCATTTCGGCGTTCGGGACTGGCGACAACCCTTTTAGCTTTTGCGGCCCAAGAAGCGATTCTGTTGCAAAAAAGCTATCTTGGTCTCTATGTAAGTAGTTCCAACACAGGAGCTTATGCACTTTACCGCCATTTAGGGTTTTACAAACGGCGAACCCGGCGCTCGTGGTTGACCCAACTCTTTTTGGAGCAACGCGAATGGGCTTATATGTGCAAAGACCTCTCTTAGCTGCGTTTACTGCTATTCATTAACCCACGAATCAGTACTGCGGTTCCAGGCGACTAATTCTTCAGGCTTGAAAAAGATGGCTACTTCTTGGTCCCCGCTGGCCGGAGAGTCCGAGGCGTGAATGAGATTGCGGCCTATGTCAACCGCGAAATCGCCTCGAATCGTGCCTGGGGCCGCTTTAATGGGATTTGTCGCCCCGACAGTGTTTCGCACGATTTCAATCACCGCTTTGCCCCGAATTGCAACCACAACTACAGGCCCCGACGTGATATATTGCACTAAGCCAGGGAAAAAGGGCTTCCCCTCGTGGGCCGCATAATGTTTGCGAGCAAGAGCTTCTTCGATTTGAAGCAATTTCAAACCAACTAATTTCAAACCGCGTTGTTCCAACCGCGTAAGGATTGGGCCGATTAAACCTCGTTGTAAGGCATCGGGCTTGAGAATGATAATGGATTGTTCCATTGTTCCTCCAGATTTTTAGCCTAACTTAAATAGGCACTGCTTCGTTAATCCGTTTTGCGGCGCGCCGCATTTCCATTTTGACCAAGCCCAGATTCACCGTGCGGCGAGTAATAACTACCAGAATAAGCTCTTTTGCTTCGAGGAGCAAAATCGAGCCTTCTTGGGCATCAATAATCGAATCCACCAACGTGCCGACCCCAATGCGGCGAGTCGCTTTGTCAATTTCGCCAAAGACGGCGGCTGACATCGCGCCCAAAATTTCCGCATCTTCTTCGTCCAGGAGGGTGCTGGCGACAACCAGTCCATCCTTTCCGACCAGAAGACTTCCAATCACACCATCTACTCGGATCAAATCTTCAACGATCCGTCGCATAACCAGGCCTCTCGTTCTGGCAGATTAGTTCTTGGAGAGCAAAAAAAGCATTGCTGCTTTGGCGCATCAAAATTCCCTCCACCCAGAAAGTATTTGAAAGAATCTATTTACCCTAGAAAAAGCGCGTCTAGCGCTGAAAAACACAGCCATAAGCGGTTACAGCTTCCCGATAACGATCTTGTTGCGCGTAGGCATCACCTAATAAGCGATATAAGCGCTGGAGCAGATATTGATCATCGGTTTCATCAATTGATTCTTGAAGATCTATAATCACTTGGTCGCCAGATCGATCATCTTTAATGAGGCGTTTGTAATGATGGATCGCTAAATCAAGGCGATTAGTTTGGATTCCGATGCGGGCAAGCGCTAACCGTAATTGCCAATTGCCTGGTTCAAGCTCCAGTTGGTGCAAATACTCATCGAGTTCGGTGCTTCCTGTGGGAATAAAGGCTTCAGGAGTGGTTCCAACCTTGCTGCGATAGGCCTCGCTCCGGCGGGGGCGAGCCACCCGTGAGGCTTCGCGGCCTCCTCGGGCGGAACGGGGCGGCGGGAAGGCTTCGCCGCGTAAGGGGGGCGTAGCGCGGATTTCGCCTCGTGAAGTTGGGGCCGGGGCCACGCCATGGGCCGAATCAGAGCGACTTACCCGCCCAGGACGGGAGGCTTCGCCTTGCTGCGAACTAAGGCGCGAGCTAGAACTCCGCCGCAGCGGGGGCGTTGGTCGCCCTGGAGAGCTGGCTGGGGCGTTGCTTCGTTCGCTGCTGGGAGCCTCTAAAGCTTTGGCTGGTTGTTGCGATGGCCAACTTCTTGGTCGGGCCGGTTCAAGGGCTGGTTGGCGGGCCGGCGACGGGGTTGACGGGCGGGCCGCCGGCGAGGGTGAACTTTTCAGCCCAGGGGTTGGCGCAGCTGGGGAAGCGGAAGCAACTTTGGGGGCAAAGGTTTCAGGCGGCCAAATATCGTCAAGTGTATCAAGGTCTGCTGGCACAAAAGCTGCATCTTCTGGGGAAAGAGGTTGCTGCTTGGTAGCTGCTGGGGCCGGAGAAGCTTGCGGAGGTTGCGCTTCAGAAACCTCAAAGTTGAACCAATCCGCTTCCATTCCATGTCCCGTACTTGAAGGGGGGCTTGCAAGAGGAGTTACTTCCCAATCTTCAACCCGGCTTGGCAAGTTCACCTCCTGCTCAGATGGCGTTGTTTGCGCTCTGGCAGCGGCGGCGCTTGGAATTAAAATCGTCGCGGCGCTATCTTTGCCTCCTTTGGCCAATAAACCTAAAGCTGCTACCGCATCGGCTGACAAACCCAACGCTTCGGGGGAAATTGGTTGGATCGGCTGGTTAGAAGAATAGCTTGCTTGGGGCGAAGCTTGCGCTGAACTACTATCCGTTCCAATAAGGGCATTGCGGACTTCTTCCGTCAACCCCAAGTCAGCTAAGGAGATCGAAACATGATGGGGGCGTTTTGAATTTGGCCGCCCTTGCTGCTGCTTATTAGCCTGTTTGAGCGCCGCGCTTTCCGTTTCGGCCTGGCAGAAGGCCTCTAAATCAAAAGGTGTTATTTCATCATCACTCAGCTTTTCAGAAGAGGCTTCATTGGCACTAGCGGCGTTTAATGCAGCAATCTCAGCGTCGGTTAAACCAAGTTCTTGCAAAGAGAAAGGGGTAAGCTCTGGCTCCGCCGCAGGGGCTTCGGCCAGCGCAGGCCCCGTCGGCACAGAAGGTAGGCTAAAGTCTTCGGCACTAGCGGCGTTTAATGCAGCAATCTCAGCGTCGGTTAAACCAAGTTCTTGCAAAGAGAAAGGGGTAAGCTCTGGCTCCGCCGCAGGGGCTTTGGCCAGCTCAGACACCACAGGTGCAGCGGGCACGCTAGGATCAGCGGCGTTCAACGCGGCAATCTCAGCGTCGGTCAAGCCAAGGTCTTGCAAGGAGAAAGGGGTAAGCTCTGGCTCGGCTTCCGGCGCAGAAGCTAGAGGAGCCACAGGAGCAGCGGGCACGCTAAAATCTTCGGCAGTACTAGCGGCGTTCAACGTAGCAATCTCTTCCTCCGTCAAGCCAAGGTCTTGCAAAGAGAAAGGGGTAAGCTCTGGCTCCGCCGCAGGGGCTTCGGCCAGCGCAGGCCCCGTCGGCACAGAAGGTACGCTAAAGTCTTCGGCAGTACTAGCGGCGTTCAACGTAGCAATCTCTTCCTCCGTCAAGCCAAGGTCTTGCAAAGAGAAAGGGGTAAGCTCTGGCTCCGCCGCAGGGGCTTCGGCCAGCGCAGGGGCTTCGGCCAGCGCAGGGGCTTCGGCCAGCGCAGGCCCCGTCGGCACAGAAGGTAGGCTAAAGTCTTCGGCATTGGCAGCATTCAAAGTTGCAATCTCAGCGTCGGTTAAGCCAAGTTCTTGTAAGGAGAAAGGGGTTAGCTCTGGCTCGGCTTCCGGCGCAGGGGCGGAGGGAACGCTAAAATCTTCAGGGTTCAACGCATCAATCTCAGCGTCGGTCAAACCAAGCTCCTGCAAAGAGAAAGGGGTAAGCTCTGGCTCTTTGTCGGTAGAGCCTAGCGGAGTTACAACGTTAGGTTGATCGGCTGAAGCTACTTGGGACTCTAAAGCATCAAAATCCTCAATGTAGGTTTCATCATCTTCCATGGGGATAATTTCATCACCATCTTGAATTTGAATGCCAGCGCGGTAAAGGGCCCGGCCAATCTCTTCAATTCTTTCTGATTCAGCAACAGGGTCTTCAAAAATGTTGATAATGTCGGTCAGATCAACAAAGCCTTGCTTTTGCCCTAATTCCAAAAGTTGGTCAAGGGCTACATCGTTACTCGGTGAGGAACGATTTATAGCTGAAAGGAGGTCGTCTGAAAGAGCACGGGTTTGGGGCTTAGTATGTTCTTCAAACTGGCCCAGGTCCATTCCTGCAAGCTCATCGGTGGTCAGGCCCAAACGGGAACTATCGGTTTCATCTTCGGGGTTGAGGACTTCGGCGCTAAAATTGAAGCCAAGGTCATCAATCGAAAAAGGCTCGACTCCTGCTTCAAGCCGCACCGTATCACGGGCGATAGTCCCTGACCCTGGGATACGATTTTTCGCAGGTGGTGGAGGGGTGGGTTTGGCTTCGGGTAGCCCAAAATCGTCGAAAGAGAAAGGTGTTAAGCTCCCTTCATCATCATCATCAGAATCTGAAAGATCAGCGTTAAGGTTGACGGGAGGCTTAGGCTGGCTCTTGACTCGCAAGGTTGGCTGACTTTTGGTCTGAAGCCGAGGCTTGTCGGGGGGAGGCGAAGGAGGCGCTGTGGTCTCCAATTCGCCAAACCCAAAATCGTCAAAGGAGAAAGGCTCTAACTCTGAAGCGGAGGGTTCTCCTTCTTCTTTGGGCGGCGCTTGAACCTTGGCGCTGGCCGGCGGGGGGGAAGTGGTTTCTAGTTCGCCAAACCCAAAATCGTCAAAAGAGAAGGGTTCTGAAGCTGAAGGGGCTGGTTTTCCTTCTTCTTTGGGCGGCGCTTGAACCTTGGCGCTGGCCGGCGGGGGGGAAGAGGTTTCTAGTTCGCCTAACTCAAAATCGTCAAAAGAGAAGGGTTCTGAAGCTGAAGGGGCTGGTTCTCCTTCTTCTTTGGGCGGTAGAGAGGGAGCCGAATCAGGGTGGGGCAAAGCAAAGGTTTCGGCTGAGAAGGGGTCTAAGGCTGGCTCATCGGCAAACGCTTTGGGAGGCGAAGGGGGGCTTGAAATAGGCTTTGAAGCGCTAGGTTTTTTTGTTTCAGGGGGCGATGAGAACAGATCAAGGTTTTCCTCAGAGAGGCCCAGATCATCGAGGGAAAAAGGCGTAAAATCTAACTCATCGTTTTCCGTTGGTTCTGGCCGATAATCTTTTGACTCTGAGCCTTGACTAATCGAGCCTGTTGACAAGGATTCAATTTCTTCTGGAGTTAGCCCTAGGTCTTCTAAGGTAAAGGGGATTAACTCTGGCTCATAAGGCTCTTCTTCTTTAGGTGAGGGAGAAGAGAGCTTTGGGGCCGGCGCTAAAGTTTCGCTTGCAGGTAAATTGCGGGCGGGAATATTGAAAGAAGAGGGCGTTAAATCTAATGCAGCTTCTTCTGCCGCTTGCAAAGCATTGGCAGCCAGGTTGGGGGAACTTGCTTGGTCTGGAACAACTTGTTGCTCTTCATCCCAGAGATGAACATCATCATCGGAGAAAAAGCTAACCTCTTCATCTCCCTCATTCAAGGATGGAAGGGTAACTTCTTCTACTTCTTCTAAGACCAATTCCTCCCGTTGCTTTTGTAATTTGGCGAAGATGGAACCCTTCTGCTGGTCTGGAGGGGCGTTATCATGGAGAAAGTCGGTTCCAGGCTTAGAAGCAGGTACTTGCCAACTAAAAGCACCCCTCTCGGTAGTAATTTCATCAGCTTCAGGTAACGGTGCATTAGGTCGGGCTGGCCGCAAGGAAGCTTGATTAGGAAGGTCGCTTGACTCATCAAGGGAGAAGGGTTGCAAGGAGGGAGGGAGCGACCTTGAGTGGACATCAAGCGCCTTGCTCTCTTCAATGTCTAAATCATCCAAAGAGAAGGCAAAAGGTTGGAGATCATCTACGCCTTCATCACTGTCAAACCCATAATCTTCAACAACCCTACTCGGCTCTTTTGGCGGAGGTTCAACATCTTGCTGCGACCAGTCAAAAGCTTCAGCCGTGGGCAGATCATCGTCTGAACGCCCAATGACGGGGACAACACGGTTAGCTTCTTCGTGTAAGCTGATATCTTCCAAAGAGAAAGGTTCAAACCCTAAATCCTCATCTGAAGTATCACTAAAAGAAGGTTTAGAACTTGGAGTTCCTTTACTGGCGGGAGCAGGAGCGGGTTCAGCAACCTTTGGGGGGCTGGGGAGGGTAAAGTCTTCTTCGTCTAAAGCTAAATCCTCATCATCGGAGAAAGGTTCTTGGCCAAAGCCCATGCCAAAGGAAGCGGGCATATCTCCCCGCGGTTGGGAAGCGGGTTTACCTTTCCTTACGGCAGGAGCAGAAGGGGTTGCTTGTTTGCTGCTAGGCTCAAAATCATCAAAGGAGAAGGCCGCCATGCCGAAATCTTCTTCAAAAGCTGCATCAGCCCCAGGTGCTTCTTTTTGAGCAGCTTCTTTGGCTTGCCCAGCGTCAGGCAAGCTACCGGACTTACTACTAACAGGTAGGGAAGGCGAAGGAGCTTTAGCTGGGGGGGAATCATGCTGTGGAGGGGGGGAAGCTTCTTCAGCAGCCAAATCAAAGTCATCGAAGGAGAAGGGGGTCATCCCAAAATCCTCTTCAAAGGCCGATTCAGCTTTAACCTTTTCCGGGGTTGCACTCGGTGCAGGTTCAGCGGTGGCGGTGGTGGAAGGTTCAGTGAAAGATTTGATCTCATCCTCGGTTAGCCCTAGCTCTTCTAAGGAGAAAGGTCGCATTTCTGGCTCGGCTACTTCTGCCGGAGGTGAAGAGAGAGTTACAGGTACAGGGGCTGAAGGTTTAGAAGGCGCAGAAGGTTCCGAGGCCAAACTGGCTGCTCTGGGCGGAGCATGCTCCGCCGTGTCCCCAAAGTCATCAAAGGAGAAGGGCGAAAGCTCTAAGTCTGTTAAGAGGTCTTCTGGCTCATGCGGCGAAGGATGTTGGGTAGCTCCAGCCACGTTGACTTGCAAGAGGTTGGCCAAAAAAGCTTCGTCGGGAATCTCCGAAGGCTGTTGAGGCAAGGAAGGTGTTTCAGGTACGCCAAACCCAAAGTCAAATTCATCAGCAGGATGGTGGGATGCGGGGGATGCGGTGCTAGAGGGAGCTTCCTGGGGCGGGGGTGGCGCAGCGGCGAGCGCTTTAGCTGCCGCTTCTGCTTCTTGTTTGCGGGCTTCCTGGGCGACCTGTTCGCTCCAAGCAGCTTCATCCCAAGCGGGGAGCGTAGTCTTCGCTTCAACCGTGTTGGGGAGAACTTCAAAGATCGCTTGGGCTACATTTTGGTATGGATCAAGTTCTTGGGCTACCCGCCAATAGCGCTCCCCTTCATTATCCCCCGTGGCCAATTTGATGTACCCAAGAAGGAGGTTGGCTTTGAGGACATCTTTGCGCTCGGCCAAAATCTCTTTGCAAATTGCTTGCGCGTTCCGGTCTTGCCCATCGCGCCAAAGAACTTCAGCTAGGCCCACTCGCGCATCAAAGCGGTCTGGATGATCCGCAATGACACTCCGAAACTCTTGAATCGCTTGCAGAAGCATGTGCCCTTTGGCATAGAGGCGCGCCAGCCCCGCCCGACTAAGGCGCAACTGGGCCCCTTCTGGGCCCCAGGCATCGGTGTAGAGCCGCAGAAGCTGGCTCCGCAATTCGGGCATATCCGGCTTGATTTCAAGCGCCTGCTCAAATTCAGCGACGGCCTGTGGGGCTTTGCCCAAGCGTTCATAGATGATGCCCAAACCCACATGGGCCGGGATATTTTCGGGGTCGGCAGCAATCACGCGCTGAAGGAATTTCTGGGCTGTCTCAAATTGGCGCAGCGCAACATGCGCTTCGCCCAAAATGAGATGTGCTTCCAAATTGTCGGGGAAAGAGCTTAGAATGTGCTGGGCGACGGCGATTGCACGCTCGGTGTCATTGGTCTCCAGAAAATGCCGTGCCTGGTCATAAGCTGCTTGCAAATTTATCGTCATCATCCCTAGCTGCTACCTTTCGCGGAGGATAGACCGCCCCTAAAGTGACTACTTTTCTTAACTGGCTTGGCTTGGGTCGTTCGAAGCCGCTTGCCCAAAAGCGGCAGCTTCGAGGGGCAAAACTCAGGTGGGGGAAACCCCACAGCTTTCGCCTATTATAGCTTAAAACCATTCAGAAGACAAGTATTTCCATTCAACCCCAAGCCTGAAGCTGGCAGCTGGGGGGGCCGCTTCCCGGGCCCCAAGAGAGCCAACTCGGCAAACTAAGGTTAGCCCGAAACCTGGCAATAAAACTAAAAAGCCACCTTATTTTTTGAATAAGATGGCTTTAGACTTTGGTCGGGGCGACTGGATTTGAACCAGCGACCTCCTGAACCCCATTCAGGTGCGCTACCAGTCTGCGCTACGCCCCGTTAATTCGAGGACTCCAAAAATCAAGTTTTACGATCCGCAACTTTGCTGAGTATATCATAGGTCTGCCTTCTTGGCAAATGCGCTCTCCAAAAGCTTTTGGGCTTAGACCTGGTAGGTTTTGGTAACCCAACCAGGTCTTTTGCTTCCTAACAAACTGCCGGGCTTTTTAGCCTTCAGCCAATAACCCAGCGATGTAAATCAGGGTTGCACGGCGACCCTGGGGATGGAGTTTGTTCCAAAGGGACAAAAGGCGCTCCTCATCGTTGCCCTGATTTGCGGCGTTCAACAAGCGAGCCTCGTCGGAGCGATTCCCTAAGCCGGCGGCGGTGGCGTTAGGGTCGCCATCACCGGAGCCTGCGGTTGGGGAAAGGGTCTGCCCCCCAGAGCGTACTGTGTGATCGGCTACCAAAACTTGGGCCAATTCAAGGGATTCAATCTCTAAAACTTCGGCCAAGCGTTGGGACTGATCAGAATCGGGCAAGGTTTGGCCGGAGAGATAATTCCGCAAAGCCCCATCGCTGATGTGCGTTTCACGGGTCAATTTGGCCCGCGAAAAGTGTTTTTCTTTCATTTTGGCTTCAAGCCATTCATCAAAACGGGGGGCCGCCAAGGGGCGCAGGGTGGTGCGCTGGCGAACTTCATCTACAGTCATCGAAAGTTCTTTGGCCAGCAATTCCAAGGTGCGCCCTCTGGGGCGTTGCGTTTGGCCCGCAATGAATTGGCGCAACGAAAGGGCTCCGATGCCTAAACTTTTGGCAAATTCACTCAAAGCGACTTCTTGCTTCATTGCCGCATGGAACAACAAGACCGACAGGGGTTGTTCAGCTGATGCAACATCTTTCGCCGGATTTGTTACTACTTCGCTCATAGATTTTACGCACTTCCCCCGCCGCCTTTTGGCGAGCATGAGGAGAAAGAGTGCCATCCCTTTTCTATTCAATAATTCGAAAACCGACTCGATACAGAAGGTGTTTTTGGCTTCCGCCTGGTGAAACCACCAAACCAACCCGCCTTGGGGCGGTGCTGCCTCCCAGGGTTAAAGCTCCGGGATTCGACGGGCTATTTCCGTAATTTGTTCTTCAAACCTCCACCTCAACAGGCGGACTAGACCGGACTAATTTTGTGACCTTTCTTTTCTTTCCCTAAGCTAAAGGCATTCCTCAGTCAAACCCGCCTTCCGCCAGGCAACTCCTGGCCCAAAGGCAGCGGTTTTCGGCCCCAATTTCTCTAACCTAACAGGTTGTTGCTCTTGCATAGAGATTGAATAGTTTTCAAACAACGTTGAATGCACAAAGTATACGACTACTTTCACATTGTGTCAAGGCTCAAAATGATTCAAGACTGAATTTCCTTCGCTCTTGGTCGCTCGTTCGCAATTTCCCCTTGGGTTTGGGTAGAGTTAGCGCTTCGCCCGGCCATGCAGCCAGCGCTGCCTGAGGCTAATCTTACCCTTCCCTAAGCTAAAAGCGGGCCCAAAATTAGGCTTAGGGGTTCAAACAGGCTTTGCGCTTGTGGTACAATACTCTAAGGAACCAAGCTTTTCGGGGTCTGAGTTTTAAGTTCTGGGCCCTGAATTTAGCGAAATCGCCAACGCCAAATCTACGTGCCACGGAGATTCATGATGAGCGACAACCCGACCCGCCAGAGTTCCCAAACCCCTCACTCCTGGGAAAATCTGGCTCCCAAGCAAGTTTTGGAGACCCTGGTCTATGAGTTATACAATCCAGTTAGCACCCTTGGCAGTCTTATGAACCGCCTGAAGGGCGATCAAGACCTCTTGACCGAAGAGGAAACAGAGGATCTTTTAGAGCAAATGCAAACTGTTGTCCGTCAACTGAGCAAGATTGTGGTCAATCTGAAACGCTATACCCAAGATCAAGATCAAGATCATGCCCAAGAATCTAGTCCACCTTCGCAGGCTTAAAACCTGCGCTCCGCCTTTTGGCCCTCGCAGGCTCCACCTTTATGTTGTCGAATCGAAATCCAGTTTTTGGAGAAGTGCTTATGCAACCAATAAAACGCCTTGGGCTTTTGACCAGTGGAGGGGATTCGCCTGGCATGAATGCGGCAATTCGCGCTGTAGTGCGGACGGCCATTCATTTTGGGCTGGAAGTCTATGCGATTCACGAAGGCTATAAGGGGATGATCGCTGGCGGCTCCGCCATTCAAAAGTTGGCTTGGAACGCAGTTAGCGGGATTCTGCCCAAAGGCGGCACGATTATCGGGACCGCCCGCAGCCAGGATTTTCAGCAATCATTTGCGAAACGCTTAATGGCGGCCCAGAATCTCATAAACCACGAGATCAATGGGCTGGTTGTGATTGGCGGTGATGGCAGCCTGACAGGAGCCAATCTTCTGCGGACTGAATGGCCAAGCTATCTCGCGCAACTTGTGGAGCAGGGCGCAATTTCGCCTGAAAAAGCAGCGGCTTGCGCTTCGCTCTCCTTGGTAGGGCTTGTGGGTTCAATTGACAATGACATGGAAGGGACAGATATTACGATTGGGGCGGATACGGCGCTGCATCGCATCACCGAAGCCATTGACGCGATCAGCAGCACTGCGGCCAGTCATCAGCGCACATTTGTCGTCGAGGTGATGGGGCGACATTGCGGCTATCTGGCCCTTATGAGCGCTATCGCCACCGCTGCTGACTGGGTTTTTATCCCCGAAGACCCGCCTGGCGAAAATTGGGAAGCTGAAATGGGGGCCGTGTTGCGCGAAGGGCGCGACGCGGGCCGCCGGGACACGATTGTGATTCTGGCCGAAAAGATGTTTGACCGCCAAGGTCAGCCCTTGACCGTTGAACGGGTTTGCAAAGCCTTAGCCGCGCAACTCGACCCAGAAACAGAAGTGCGCCCAACGGTTTTAGGCTATGTGCAACGGGGCGGTTCGCCAAGTGCTTTTGACCGCAACATGAGTACTTTAGTGGGCCATGAAGCAGTCAAAACTTTGCTGGCGGCGACTCCCGAAACAGAAGCGCAACTCATCGGGATGCACAATAATGAAGTGGTAGCGTTGCCGCTCATGGCTTGTGTCCAGCAGACGGCGGCGGTAGCCAGCGCTTTGAAACAGCAAGCTTATGCGGAAGGGCTGGCCTTACGCGGGAGCGGTTTCAGCCAAAGCTATGAGTTGATGAAAACCCTGGTTCGGGCCGAAGCTTCGCGCCCCAAAGCGCAAACTGACTCCGCTCCTGTGCGTTTGGCGGTTCTCAATGCGGGCAGCCCCGCGCCTGGCATGAACACCGCGACTCGTGCGGCGGTGCGCCTCGCGCTGGACAAAGGGCATTTGATGTTGGGCATCGAGGATGGGTTTCAAGGCTTTGTTGAGGGCCACGTGAAGGAATTGGGCTGGATGGATGTAAGTGGCTGGGCCAGTTTAGGTGGTTCGGAGTTGGGGACGCGCCACAAAGTGCCCACGGGCAGCGACCTCTACGCGATTGCCCGCACCATTGAAACTCACAAGATTCAAGGGCTTTTGGTCATTGGGGGCTGGGCCGCTTACGAAGCTGCCGCGACGCTTTTCAATAAACGGGCTGATTTTCCCCTCTTCAAAATTCCTCTGATCTGCTTACCTGCGACAATCAACAATGATTTACCTGGCTCAGAGCTAAGTATTGGCACAGATACCGCGCTTAACAATATTATTCAAGTGATTGATAAGATCAAGCAATCGGCAATAGCTACCAGACGCTGTTTTATCGTCGAGGTAATGGGCTATTATTGTGGGTATCTGGCTCTAATGAGTGGTTTAGCTACGGGAGCCGAGCGGGTTTATCTTCACGAAGAAGGGATAACGCTCAAGAGCTTGCAGGATGATATTCTGAAGCTCAAGCACGGCCTGAGCCAAGGTAAACGGTTGGGCCTTTTGATTCGCAACGAAAAGGCCAATCACATCTATACGACGAGCTTTATGCGGGCTCTTTTTGAGGAGGAAAGCGAAGATGCCTTTGATGTGCGCCAAGCCATTTTAGGGCATCTTCAGGAAGGCGGCGACCCCAGCCCCTTTGACCGCATTCAAGCCACGCTTCTGGCGGCCCATTGCGTAAATTTTCTCCTGGAAGAAATCAGGAAAGGGACGGCGGGAGGTACTTTCATCGGCTACCAAAAGGGAGAAATTACTTTTTCAGACCTCAAGCAATTTCAAGAATTAGTTGAACTCAAATATCGGCGGGCCAAAGACCAATGGTGGCGCAAATTCAGCACGATTGCCCAGATTTTAGACCAGCCCGCGCCCTAGTTGGCGTAAGATAGGCATCTTTGCCTGTTCGCCCCACCCAAACTTTGGTACTATGGCTTAATAGTACCAGTTTTGGGAGAATAGGAAGAAGGAAGGATTGCTTTTGGCTCCCAAATAGCTTACACTATGAACCATAGAGAGGAGCATTTAACAGACCTAAATCTTCTGATTGAATCATCTTTTAGTTTCTGAGCAAAACTGAAAGAAAGTTCTTTCAAAATAAGTAGCCTTGAGCAGTTACAGAGGGCCGCCGTGTAGGAACTAAAACACGAGATATTTCGGAATAATTGGCAATTTTGGACGGTGCTGCGCGCCGATAAAGGAAAACAACATGGCTACGCTCCTCAAACTCGATAACACGTTTCTGAACTTAGATAACGTGACCAACATCCACAGCTATGAACTAAACGGTTGGAATGTGATTGTCTATTACAATACGCCCGTGCCAAATCTAGATAAAGATGGGATGTTAGAGCAAGACTTCGATCACTTCACGGGCAAAGATGCTGTCGCCTTACGCCTCTGGCTGGAAAAGCATTCAACGGATTTGTTGGCCTGGCATGGAACCGAAGTGCATCTCAACATCCTTCAGAACAATGAAGCCGAAATCGTCCCCGCCAACCGCAATGGGCGAGCCAAGAAGGAGATCGAGAGCTTGCCAAGCTACAACCTTTCTAGCTGTGTAATCCATAACTAAGCGCTCCTTTTGGGCCCCTAACCTCGCTTCTGTACTTAGACCTGCCAGAGTTTCAAAAACTGGCAGGTCTTTTGGCATCTTTTTGGAGGCAGAAAATAGTTAGGCCCCAGCCCCAGCATGTATAGGTTATAATAGGGGTTACAATTTTCAAGTTCTGGCCCCCCTGGCGAGGGAGGCTAGAGAGCTTACGCCAAAAAGCTGGCCTTTCTGTGCAGAGGATGTTATGTGGAATTTATGGAATTCAACGGCTTTAAGCCTTCCAAGTTGCCTCTTTTTCTGGCTTGAAGCTTTGCAACCAAAATCCGTCCAAGCTTCTGGCTTGCCGCCAAGTGAAGCGGGGTGGTTAGCCTGGCCGCCATTTCTTGGCCAACTGCAAACTCAAGCCGCCAACCCGTTTGACCTGCTGGGGCCAGCGCCCCTTTGGTTTGGCCTTTTGCTGTTGCTCAATGGTTTATTGATCTGGGCCCTGCTGCACTATTTTACTGCGCCGCTCAAGCAGCTAACCCAGGTTGCCCAACAACTTGGGACTGGCGACTTCACGCCGCGGGTTAAGCTTTTGCGAAAAGATGCGCTGGGCCTTTTAGGCCAGGCCATCAATCTGCTGGCCGATAAGCTTCAGGCCCAGCTTACCGAAGGGCAAACTTTGCTCCAAGAGAGCCAAGATCTGCATCAGGCCGAAATCACTAATCGTCAGCTTCTTGAACAAACTTTGCAAAGCTATTTGGATTTTGCTTTACTCGTGGCCCAGGGTGATTTGACCCAGCAATTACAAACCGAAGATGAAGGCCCCTTGGGTGATTTAGGGCGGGGTTTGAATAGCATGGTTGATGCGCTGCGCTCGCTCACCCACGATGTGCAACAAACCAGTGGCCATATCAAAGAGACTTCAACAGAGATTCTGGGCACAACTAGCTCTCAATCTTCCAGTGTAAACCGGCAATCGGCGGCAATTACCGAAACAACTGCCGCAATTGAGCAGATCAGGCAAATTGCAGCCCAAGTAAATGAGCAAGCCCAGCAAGCGGCCCAAAAGAGCGAAGTTGCCCTTCAAGTTGCGCTGCAAGGGGCTACCGCTGTGGAGGAAGCGACCAAGAGCATGGCCCAAATCCGCGCCCAGGTGCAGACCATTGCCCAAACGATTCAGGCTCTGGCCGAGCAGACTAAAGCCATCAATACGATTATTGCGGCAGTGAGCGAACTTGACGACCAAAGCAACCTGCTGGCCCTCAACGCCGCGATTGAAGCGGCCCGCGCGGGCGAGCAAGGGCGCAGTTTTGCGATTGTGGCCCAGAATGTCCGCGAATTATCTAACCGCTCTAAACTCGCTAATAAGCAAGTTCAGGAGATTTTGGGTGAGATTCAACGGACCGCCCAGACCGCCGTGGCTGTTTCAGCCGAGGGCGCAAAGTGTGTCGAGACAGGGGTGGCTTTAACGGGCCAGGTCGGGGTTTTGATTGTGGACATCACCAAGCATGTTGAACTTAACCTTCAAACCAATACCGAAATGGCCAGCGCCATCCAGCAACAATCTACAGGAATCGAGCAGATCAATCAAGCCATGGAATCTATTCAAGGCACGATCCAACAGACAGCACTGATTTTGCACCAGACTGAGCAGGCGGTGCAAGCTTTGAATAACTTAGCTGAGACTTTGGAAGAAGCTATCGACGTTACTTTCTATCATTACTGGGCTTAACGGCGAATAGGCCTCCGGCCTGTTGGGGTCTTCTTAACAACGGCGAATAGGCCTCCGGCCTGTTAGCACCGTGCCAGATTAGAAACTTGTGTCACAAAAGGGTGTTTTTCTTTTGAACTAATTCGGGGGCTAATGTCCCCTTTAGTAGTGAGATTTTCTATGAATGAGATCACTGATGTTTTACTCATCGAAGATAGTACCACCCAAGCCCTCCAACTTCGTTTGTTGCTCCAGCGCGTGGGCTATCATGTGCGGATTGCTACCGATGGCGCGGAGGGATGGCGGTTAGCTTGCTCTATCAACCCGCGCCTCATTTTGTTGGATGTCAATCTCCCGCTCCTCGATGGGTTTCAAGTTTTGACGCGCCTGAAGCGTGGGCGAAACACTGCACCCATCCCGATTGTGATGCTCACTAGTCGAGATAGTGTCTCGGATGTCGAGCGGGCAATTGCGCTGGGAGCCGACGACTATCTGTTCAAAGATGATTGTCTTTCGACTAGAGGCGAACCAGCTTTACTTTATACTGCTGTAGATCAAGTTTTACGCCCCAAAAACTAGCCGTTGGCCCCCAGCTAACCTTCGGCAAGCTCAGGTAACGGAGGCAAGCTCAGGTAACGGAGGCAAGCTCAGGTAACGGAGGCAAGCTCAGGTAACGGAGGCAAGCTCAGGTAACGGAGGCAAGCTCAGGTAACGGTGGAAGCAACGGCGGTTGCTGAACTTGCTGAAGCATAGCCGTTTGACCACAACTAACCTTCGGCAAGCTCAGGTAACGGTGGATTTCTGCTTGCAGCGTTCAATCTTTTTTTGAAATCAATGAACAATTTTTCAACCCCAAGCACTTTTGAAGCTTTGGTGTCACCAAGTGAAGCGAAACCCTCAAGCCGGAATGCTTTTTGGGTTCTGAGCGTGCTGGCCTTCTTAGCGACAGCCGCGCTCCTGCTCTATCTTTATGAATATTTCCAGCACCCAAGTTGGCAACTTCTCGTGGCCAATGGGGCCATGGCGACGCTTTTGTTGAGTGCTTTGGCAAGCGCGGGGCTGAGTCGGCGGGGGGATTCACGGTGGGCAATTGCCTGGGTGCTGGGGACTTTGCTACTCAGCGTGCTGCTCACCCAAATGGTGATCGCTGACCTTGGCCCACTTTTGGGTCTGAGCGCCATCGTTTTGCCGACTCTCATCGCCGTCCAGACTCTCTCTGAGCGCGTTGCCACCCGCGTGATTTTCCTGAGCATCGGCACAGGCCTCGCCCTGATCGCCATTGAGATTTACTGGCCTTTCCCGCGTATCATCGGGCTGGAGAAGCTGCGTCTTTTTGGGCCCCTGGGCCTGGCGGGGGCAACCCTGCTTTATAGCCTTTTTATCGCCCGCAATTTTAGCCACTACTTGTTACGCACCAAACTGATTACAGTCTGTCTGCTGTTGGCCGTCTTTTCTGTTGGAAGCATCACTTTTGCGACGGATTATACGCTTCGCAAAGGTTTTACGGCGGAAGTTGGCTCCAATCTCAAGCGCCAAGCGATTGCCCGTTCCCTCTCTGTCGGTGATTTATTGGCCCGTCAAATAGATATTGTCCAAACGCTGAGTCTAGATCGCTTTTTGCGCGATAAAGTCAAAGCTGCTAATGCCCTTTATCCAACTGATTTAGCCTTGCTTGAGCAACAACTGCAAGCCTTAGATCAGGAATGGACGGCTAATATCTCGCCAACCACTAATTTGCTAATTAAAGATCGGCTAAACAACGAGGTGGCTGCGGAGCTTAAACAGTTTCGTACCATCTTTCCTGATCATTTGGCGACGCTTGTGACCGATAAATATGGGGGAATTGTGGGAAGTTCCAATCTGACTACTGCTTACGCGCAGGCTAAAAATGATTGGTGGCAAAAGGCTTGGAGCGCCGGCCATGGTGATGTTTTTCTCGCCCATCCTGCTTTTGACCAAAGTACGCAAAACTTTGTGGTCTTGCTTGCTGTGCCCATTTATGACCCCGTAACCAAAGAAGTTGTTGGGATTGTGAGCAGTAGCTATCGAATTGAAGCCGTTTGGGAATTTTTGAATGCCACACAATTTGGGGTAATTGGCAAAGCAGACCTTTTGTTGCCCCGTGGGCTCTTAATTACATCGCAGAAATTTAATCAAACCCCCATGCGCCCTGCTGATCCTGATGAATTGGCGCAAATCAAAGCGATGCGGGGCGATTTTGCTCAAATTACATTTGAACAAACCCCTAGTTTTGTTGGGCAAGCGCCTGTGCTGGCGACGGTGGGCGATGGCAAAAAAGTCGTTGCGGCGTTGGGTTGGAACTTGATTGCCCATCAGGAGCGGGCCAAAACCTTGCGCCCGATCCTAGAGATTGCCCGAACGTCGCTCATTATGGCACTGCTGGCGCTCTCTTTGGCGGGCGTGCTGGCCTTTTGGGTCGCCCAAGTGATCGCCGACCCGATCAAGCGCCTCACCCAGACGGCCCAGCAAATTACGGCGGGCAATTTGAGCCAGCGCATCAATTTGCCGCAGCAGGATGAGATTGGTATTTTGGCCCAGAGTTTCAATCTGATGAACGCTTCCCTGCAAAGTCGGATTGTCGCCGAACAGTTAGCCCAACAGGAGAGTCAACGCCTCCAGACGGCTGAGACTCAGAGTCGCCAAAATTTGGAACAGACTGTTGCCATTTATCTCGAATTTGTCCAGCAAGTGGCCCAAGGTGATCTGGCCCAGCGCTTGAAAATTCGGTCTAAAGATGCTTTAGGCCAGCTAGGGCAGGGCTTGAATGGCATGGTTGAAAGCTTACATTCAATTACCACGCAGGTTCACCAAGCCAGCGCTAACCTCGCAAAGGCCGCGACGGGGCTTCAGGCCACCACGATGAATCAAGTGGCCAGTGCTTCGCAACAATCCGCCGCAATTTCCCAAATCTCGGCTACGGTTGACCAAGTGAAGGTTATCACGCGGCAAGCAGCGGAACAATCAAATAATATTGCCCAGGGAAGTCGGCTGATGTTGCAAAATGCGCGGCAAGGCGCAGAGACTGTGGAAGAAACGATTGACGGTATGTTGCAGATTCGCTATCGGGTGGAAAGCATTGCCCGCACGATTTTGGCCCTTTCAGAGCAAACCCAGACCATCGGGGCCATTACGGCCACCGTGAGCGAAATTGCGGATCAGAGCAACTTATTGGCTTTGAATGCCGCCATCGAGGCGGCCAGCGCGGGCGAGCAAAGTCGCAGCTTTACCGTCGTGGCCCAGCAAGTACGCCAGTTGGCCGAACGTTCTAAAGAGGCCACGGTCCAGGTCCAACAAATCTTGGGTGAGATTCAACGGATTACCAATGCCGCTGTGATGGTCACCGAGGAAGGTTCCAAAGGAGTTGAAGCGGGAGTTAAATTGGTCACGCAAGCGGGCGAAGTGATTCATCAGATTGAAACTGAAGTGGATCGCGGGGCCCAAGCGAATGCCCAAATGGCCAGCGCCGCGCAACATCAAACCATGAGTATTGACCAAATCGGCCAGGCGATGCAGGCGATTCGTTTGGCGACGCTCCAGACGCTGAACAGCACGCGCCAAGCGGAGCGCACCGCGAAGGATTTGAACACTTTGGCGGCCTCGCTTCAAGCCGCGATTGCCGCTTATCGCCTTTAGCGGCGCTGGCCAGGCCGGCCACCGCTTGTATTTCGCTGCTGCTTATGCTACCATAGCCTTGTGTTCTCTAGCGTTTAGGCAAGCTCATGCCGCTGGTCTCGGCAAGTTCGGCAAGCTCACTTACCGCTTAACCAGCGGCCCCGTTGCCTGAGCTGGTTTCGGCACGCTCAACCAGCGTGCGGGCGGTCTCTGAGCTTGCCGAAGGGAACCACCCGTTCCCTGAGCTTGCCGAAGGGAACCACCCGTTGCCTGAGCTTGTCGAAGGCAACACTGGTTTCGGCTCGGCAAGCTCACTTACAGTTCAACCAGCGAGCGATTTCGGGTTTTTAGGAGGCAGGTTGCGGTGGACAGAAAAAACTTCAAAGAAGACGCGGCGTTGTGGCCCATCCTGGAGGAAAGAGCCAGGGCCCTGGCGCTTCAAAAGCTCGCTTCCGATGAGGATTTGAGCGAAGAAGTCTTGATCTTTCAACTCGGTGAAGGCAAATATAGCTTACCCGCCCATTTTGTCAGCGAAGTTCAACCTTTGCGGGTTTATACGGCTTTGCCCACAACGCCCCTTTTCATTGTGGGGTTGGTGAACGTGCGCGGGCGCATCTTGACGGCCATTGACATTCGCCCTTTGTTGGATATTCCGCCCACCCCGCCAAAAGAGCAAGGTTTTTTGTTAATCATCAATGCGGCAGGGATGGAAGTGGGCTTCTTGGCGGATCTGGTGACTGAAGTTCGGCGGGGCGAACCCAATTTAGCGCCTGCGCTTTCGACAACTTCGGGCCGCGGAATGCCCTGGATTCGAGGCATAGACCGCGATTTGAACTTGCTCCTTGATCCACCTTTGCTTCTTGCTGACCCCCGCATGGTCATCAATCGCATGGAAGATTGAACCCCGTTCCTAAAGGATTAAGCTGGAGCAAAGCTTCGGCCTTTTTCCAAAGGGGATTAGGGCCCGTCCCGCCGAAAAGGTGGGAGAAAACCCTCTGCTACAGTAGAGGGATCTGACTTTTGAACCTAGGAGGTATGTTTTATGCTGCGCTCACTGTCGCCGGTGGATTCCCTTAGTGGTAAACTCATTCTGTTCTTTTTCTTTGGCGCGATTATCCCGATGCTGGCCTTGACGTTGATCAATGCAAACATCGCTGGCAGTAACGTCGTTGCTGTAACCCATCAGCGAATTAAAGCGCAGTCGGCCTCTTCGGTCAGCCAAGTTGAGAATTATCTAAATCAGTGTCTCAAAGATTCTCGTTTAATTGCTTCTTTGCCGCGAACGCGGGATATTCTGATGGACCGAAACAATAATGAAGCGGTAAAAGCGGCCAATGCCGTAATTACTGCCGCCCGGGAAGCTTATGGCCATGGGACAATTTCGATTTTGGATAAGGCGGGAAGCGTGCTTTTGAGTACCGACCCCACGCAGGTGAACCAAAACCGCGGACCCCGCCCCGAAATCCAAGCGGCGCTCCAAGGCCACTTCATTATTTCGGATGTCAGAGTTGACCCTGGCGAAGAAACTGCTTCAATTCACTTTGTAACCCCAGCATACGATGAAAACCATGTTATCTTAGGACTGGTTGATATTCAGAATTCGCTAGATCGCCTGAATGAAATTGTTAGTTTGGATACCAATAGTACGGGCGACGGAAGTTATGGCGTGTTGATGGATGAGAACTTGATTCGGCTGGTGATTCCTGCCATCAATAACTATCTTTTTCGGCCAGCTATTGCTTTATCGCCAGATAAAAAGGCAGCCCTGGTGCAAAACGCGCAATTTGGCAACCAAACGGCGGTTTTGCTCAATGAAAGCACCGACCTTAAAGATGTTAAAGCTAATGCCGATACCTTGCCGCAGGGAAGCGCTGAGATACACGTCTTTACGGGGTTGAATGGCAAGGGCGAAGTAATTTATGAGACCGTGCTTAGGCGGATTCAAGCTAAACCCTGGTTTTATCTGCATCGGGTTCCTGTAAGTAGCTTTTATAACACCGTAAATACCCAAACCACCTTTGCTTTTCTCTTAACGTTGCTAACCGCGATCTCCTCGGTGATTGCAGGGGTTTTTGTCGTTCGTAAAATCTTAACCCAACCGCTTGAACAGATTGTCGTGGTGGCTAAAGCGATTGCAACCGGCGATTTGAGCCGTCGGCCCACTTTCAAACGCCGGGATGAGATTGGGAAATTAGCGGACAGCTTCAATGTAATGGCTGAATACCTAGAATCGCGGATTTTAGCGGAGGAAGATGCCCGGCGGGCGGCGCGGAAGCTTCAGCAAACCGAGGTTGAAAATCGGGAGATCATCGAGGCTACCGTGGCCCAGTATTTGGAATTTGTCCAGCGCGTAGCCCAGGGCGATTTGACCCAGCGCCTGATTGTAGATAGCGACGATGTCCTCGATTTGTTGGGGCAAGGGCTGAACTCGATGGTTGAAAATCTCCAGAGTATCACGGAGCAGGTGCAACAGGCGAGCGCCAGCATCTCGTCGGCGGCAGCTGAAATCTTTGCTTCCGTGACGCAACAAGCTTCCAGTTCGGCCCAGCAATTGGCGGCGATGACCCAAACCACGACCACGATTGACGAAGTCAAGACCATCTCCCAACAGGTCTCGCGGCAAGCAACTTTAGTCGCCCAGGATAGCCAAGCGGCCTTGCAGGTTGCGCGGCAAGGGACGCATTCGGTGGAGGGAACCGTCAGCGGGATGGAGCAGATTCGGCATCAAGTTGAAAGTATCGCGCAGACGATTCTGGCGCTTTCAGAACAGACGCAGGCGATAGGGGCGATCATCAAGACGGTCAGCGAATTGGCTGATCAGAGCAATTTGTTAGCCTTGAATGCGGCGATAGAAGCGGCCCGGGCGGGCGAGCAAGGGCGCAGCTTTGCGATTGTGGCCCAGCATGTGCGCGAGTTGGCCGAGCGCTCGAAGGCGGCTACAAATCAAGTGCGCGAGATCTTAGAGGAGATTCAACGGGCCACGAATGTTGCGGTCTTGGTCACCGAAGAGGGAACCAAGGGCGTGGAAGCGGGGACAAGGTTGGCGGGCGATGCGGGGAAGGTGATTCATCAAATTGCCAAAGAGGTCGAGAATGGGGCCCAGTCAAATGTGCAGATGGCCGCGGCGGCCCAGCAAGCCGCAGTTGGAACAGATCAGATCGGGCAAGCCATGGGTGCGATTCAGCAAGCTACGACCCAGTCCTTGGCCAGCACCCGCCAGGTCGAGCGGGCGGCCAAAGACCTTAATACCTTGGCCCAGTCCTTACAACATTCCATTTCGGCCTATCGCTTGTAGCGCCATTGGCGGAGTACAGGCATAAACGGCGTAGCACGGGCATCTTGCCTGTGCAAACGGCTAAAGCATTGGCGTAGCACGGGCATCTTGCCTGTGCAAGCGGCAACTAATGGGGGAACCGATGCTCACAGATGCTGAAATCATGGCCGAGGTCTTAGCGGCGTTTCAAGAGGAACAGGCCGAGCATTGCCAATCTATTGGGGATACCTTGCTCGACTTGGAACGGGAGCCACATAACCCCCAGCGCACAGCGCTCCTGGAGCAGCTTTTCCGCGACGCGCATAGCCTTAAAGGGGGGGCGCGGGCGGCTGGGCAGATGGCGGTTGAGCAACTGGCCCACCGCATGGAAGACCTCTTTAGCGCTGTGCGGCAAGGGAAGCTCATCCTGACGGCTGAAGTCTGCGACCCGATCTATACAACTTTGGATGCGATAGGGGAATTGATGAGCCAGGTGGCGGCGGGGCAGGAGGCCGACCTCAAGCCCTATCAGCCCCTCTTAGATACTTTGAGTCGGCATGTTGGGGAAGGGGGAGGTCAAGCATCCTCGCCGGCCAAAGAGAGCTTACCGCTTGCAATAGATCCAAGTGAGCATCCGCCCCAACCTCCTTCGGAACCTTTGCCTCCGCCTGCGCCCCAGCTTCCCCCTCAAGGAGTACAGGTAGCAAGTGAAGCTCCTGCTTCTAGTGAGCTTGTTGAGCCTGAGCCTCCCGTACTCCCTGCTTCGCCTTCGGCTGAGTTGCTGGCTCCTTTGCCGCCCGCTGAGGGGGAACGCAAAGGGGGGTTGGCTGGCGGAACGCGCAAAGCCGGCGAACCTGAAGAGAACCAACCGTGGGAAGTTACGAGTACCACGGTGCGGCTTGCCACCAGCACCCTTGACCGCCTAATGAACGAGACGGGGGAACTGATCACTTGCTCCGTGCGGGCCCAACAGCGGGCCCGGGAAGCACGGGAGTTGGCGGAACATCCCACCCGTTGGCGACGGATCTGGCGACAAAATCGTTCGGCCTTCAATCGCCTCCAGGAATTTATCCCTTCTTTTCAGCCCACGGTGCATCATCTCAGTGACCGCGAAGTGAGCGTCAAAGCCAAACCGAGCAAATTCCTCTCTTCTGTCACCTACCAAGATATAAATCAATTGCTGGAAGTTGTCTTGCAAGCTAATGATATTATCAACGACCTAGAGCAGCGGTTAGCCGTCCACACGCGCCAAATTTCAGAGGATTATACCCGCCTCTCCACCGTAACGGATCGGCTCCACGACCAAATTCGGCGCACGCGAATGCTGCCCTTAACCACGCTCTTCAACCCTTTACCGCTTCAGATTCGGGAAATGGCGCGGCTGGCGGGCAAACAAGTTGTGCTTGACCTGGACGACGGGGGCGCAGAAGCAGACCGCCAAGTTTTGGAGCGCTTGCGCGAAGTTTTATTACATCTCCTCCGCAATGCCGTTGACCACGGGATCGAAATGCCTGAAGTGCGGAGCAGGCGGGGGAAGCAACCTTTAGGGCGAATCAGCCTCCAGGCCAGTGTAAGCGGAGATCACCTGCTTTTGACCTTAGGCGATGATGGCGGCGGGTTGGAGGTTGAAACCATCCGCCAGCGGGCCCTAACCCAAGGCTATTTGAACGAAGCCGATTCCACCCGGGCCAGCGACGTAGAATTAGTTGACCTGATCTTCGTTTCAGGTTTTTCAACCCGCCAGACTGTGAGTAAGCTTTCGGGACGCGGGGTGGGGCTAGATGTGGTCCGTTCGCAAGTCGAACGCATGCAAGGCCGAGTCGCCGTCCAAAGTACACCTGGCCATGGCTGTAGCTTCACGATTAGCGTCCCCCTTTCGTTGACCAGTTCCCACGGCCTGCTGCTGCGCGTCGGCAGCGCAACTTATATGTTGCCCCTCGATGCCGTCCAGCGCATCGTCCCCATCTTGCCCGGCCAAATCCAAAAGATTGAGAATCGGGCCGCGATTCTTCTGGATAATCGCCCCATTGCCCTGGTCCATTTAGCAGACCTGCTCGCCCGCGACGACCACCGCCCCGCCAATCTCAATAAGCCCAGCCCAAATCGGGCCATTGCGCTGATTTTGGGCAGTGGCGAGCGCCAAGTCGCTTGCATGGTTGATGGAGTCATCGGCGAACAGGAATTGGTCATCTATCGGTTGCCGCCCCCGCTCCAGCGCGTGCGCTTTATTGCGGGCGCAACGATTCTCGCCGATGGGGAGGTCGTGCCCATTCTTGACCTGGTCGACCTCCTGCGGGCCGCCATTGGCAGCCACCGCATTATCAGCCTGACGACCAATCCCGTCGTCGTAAACCAACGTCGCCCCCTGATTTTGGTTGTTGACGACTCCGTCACGACGCGGACCCTGGAGAAAAACATCTTGGAAGCGGCGGGCTATCAAGTCCAGATGGCCACTGATGGGCAGGAAGCGCTCCAGGTTTTGCGCCGGCTGCCGGAAGACAACCCTTGCCATTTGCTCCTCAGCGATGTGGATATGCCGCGCCTCAATGGGTTTGAACTTACGAGCCAAGTCCGGGCTGACTCCAAGCTCAAGCACTTGCCGATTGTCCTTGTTACGTCCCTCGATACGCCCGCTGACCGCGAGCGGGGCATCTCTGCTGGCGCTGATGCCTATATCGTCAAACGGGCTTTTGATCAACAAACGCTCTTGGAAACTATCGCGCAGTTGATTTAAGGAAGCCCTACGGGTTGGCTGTGGCAAACTCAACAACCGCAGCCAACCCCAAAAAGGAAGCAAGAAGAAGCTATGCCCAATCGTATTTTGGTTGTTGAAGATAGTCGCACCCAAGCGATGCGGATTCGGCTCGAATTACTCCGCCACGGCTTGGAAGTAGAGGTCGCAACGGATGGCCCCAGCGGGTTAGCCGCCGCCCAGAAAAATTTGCCTACCGCTATTGTTTTGGATATTGATCTCCCTGGGCTTAACGGCTATGGTGTTTGTCGGGCCCTCAAGGAAGACCGCCGAACGGCCAACATCCCGATTGTCATGCTTACGCACTATGATGATGCCCAAAAAGCGCTTGAAGGCTTAGAGATCGGAGCCATTGATTATATTCCAAAAGATTCGTTTGCCGAACACAACCTCGTGGAATCGCTCCGCCAACTTGGGGTCTTGTGAAAACAGGGGCTAAAGTTAGCGAAACCAGCGCCGGAGGCCTCGGCGTAGCACAGGCATCCTTTGCCTGTGGGTAAACCCCGGCGTAGCACAGGCATCCTTGCCTGTGAGCAAACGGCTAAAGCTCTAGAAAGCAGAAGAAACAGATGCTGGAAGCAAAAATAGCCCTAGCGGCCCAGCCTCCCCCCAGCGCCGGGCGACCCGAAAGCCTGCCCGCCCCCGCGCTGGTCGTTACCTTTAAGCTGGGCGAGCAGACCTACGGCCTGCCCGTCAATGTTGTCCTGGAGATCGTGCGCCTCCCGGCCTTGCTCCCTTTGAGTGGGATGGCCCCGGAAGTTTGTGGCCTCCTGAATCTGCGGGGGCGCTACGTTCCGATTCTGGCCGGCCACCTTTTGGTTGGTCTGCCCTTTACCTACGACCTCAATAGCCAAGTCATCATTGGGGGGCATAATGAAGCCCAAGTGGGCCTTTTAGTTGACATGGTCCAGGATGTCCAAACCCTCCCAGCCCATCAGATCACGCGCTTTCAGAACCATCCAGCTGCTTTTCTCGCTGGGGTTGTGGATATGGGAGACAATTCCCTCCTCCTTTTTGATTTTAAAGCCCTTTTGACCCTCACAGAGACTTGCCTTTAGGCGCGGAGAGGCTGCTTGTTCGGCAAGCTTTTGGCCGGGCGACGACGATTCATTCGCTAGTTGGCAAACTTTGCCTCTCCGTCTGCCCTGAAGCCCAAAAGGCTTTTGCGAGGGCCTTTTCCTCCCTGTGCAAAGGCTTTGCGGCGGGAGGTATTGGGCCTCCCGTTTGCAGCCCCAACTCTTTCGCCCAGGGCCTTTAGCCCACTAAAGATGAATTAAAAGCGCCATGAAGAAACGGCAGGCCGACCAACCCATTCGAGTTTTGATTGTCGAGGATTCTAATACCCAACGCGAATTAATTGTCCGTATCCTTGAAGCTACCACCAATTTTGTGGTAGTGGGCACCGCCAGCAATGGTAAAGAGGGCGTGGAACGCACTTTGAGCCTTCAACCTGATGTCGTGACGATGGATATTCACATGCCAGTGCTAAATGGCTATGAGGCCACGCGCCTGATTATGCAGCAGTGCCCCACCCCCATTGTCATGGTGAGTAGTAGCTTGGGCGACGAAGGCCGCCATTCGGTTGAAGCGCTGGCCGTTGGGGCTTTGGCGATCATCCGCAAGCCTGGCGGGCCAATCCATGCTGAATATGCCCAAGATCGGGAAAATCTTTTGCGGACTTTGCGCCTGATGGCCGATGTCCCCGTCATCACCCGCTATCCCAAACGTGAACTGAGGCAACTGGAACCCAAAAGCAACACGCTGCCTTTGAAACAACCGCCCCAGTTGTTGGCCATCGCAGCTTCCACGGGCGGGCCGGGCGCGATTCATTTATTACTGAATGGGCTAGGGCCCGATTTTCCCCTGCCCATTTTGCTGGTGCAACATATTGCCAGAGGGTTTATCGGTGCTATGGTGGACTGGCTCAATAGTTCGGTTTCGTTGCATTTTCAAATCACGCGCTATGGCGAAAAACTTTTGCCCGGCCATGTCTATTTAGCTCCCGACGACCAACATCTCATGGCGGGCAACAATAAGGATGCCATCTTCCGCCCCAACTCACCCCAAGATCGCTATTGTCCCAGCGCCGATATTTTGTTTGATTCGGTGGCCCGCGTCTATGGCAACCAAGCGCTTGGGGTGATCCTCACGGGGATGGGCGATGACGGAGCCCTGGGCCTCCGCGCCTTGCACAACGTTGGGGGCTTTACCTTAGCGCAAGACGAAGCGAGTTGTGTGGTCTATGGGATGCCTCAAGCCGCCGTGTTGGCGGGGGCCGTTACACGAGTTGAACCGTTGACCAACTTAGCCCCTTACATTCTGCAAAAAGTCGGCAGTGGCCCAAATGGGGTTTAGGCTGTTGCCTAAAAGGAAGGTATTAGCACGGTGGAGCCGGAACTCTCAGACGAACTCTATCTGCTCTTTCGGGATTTGCTCCGCAAGCGTTCGGGCATGTTTTATCCCGAACATAAACGCACCGACCTGGTCCATGGCCTAGGGCAGGCCATGCATACCACCCAGCAGCAGACTTTCGCCACGCTCTATGAAGCGGCCTTGGCCGGCGGGGAAGTCTGGGAAGCGATCTTAGTCAATTTGACCATTGGCGAAACGAGCTTCTTGCGGAATAAACCGCAGTTTGATGCTTTGCGGGGCCATGTTTTCCCGGAACTATTTGAGCGCCAAAAGGCCTATCGGACCCTCCGCATCTGGAGTGCGGGCTGCGCGACGGGCGAGGAACCTTACTCTTTAGCGATGCTTCTGGTTGATCTGCTACCCAAGATCGAGACTTGGAATATCTCAATTTTAGCCACCGATCTCAACCCTCTTTTCTTAGGTCGGGCCCGCGAGGCCGTCTATGGTAATTGGTCTTTTCGGGAAGTTCCTGATGAAATCCGAGATCGGTTTTTTCTTAAAGAACAACATCGCTGGCGACTCAAACCTGAAATTTGCCGCATGGTCAATTTTATGCGCTTGAATCTCGTTGAACAGACTTATCCCTCATTGGTCAATGGCACTTGCAATTTGGATATGCTCGTTTGTCGCAATGTCACCATCTATTTTGACGAAGAGACTACGCGCAAGATCGTTGAACGCTTTTATGCGGCTCTGGCCCCAGGCGGTTGGCTGATTGTAGGCCATGCCGAACCCCAGGTCGGGATTTATCGCCAGTTTGAAGTGCATAATTTACCTAATACGGTTCTCTATCGCAAAGCGCTTGATTCGCCGCTCTTTATCTTTGACCTGGGCCGCAACTCCTTTAACCCGCCCCCGCCTCCGCCAAGCCTGCCTGCGGCCCCAAAAGCCCAAACGAAGCCGTTAGGCCCCTTGCCGCCTAAAAGCAAAAGTTCCCTTTGGCAAGCTCAAGCAGCACCTTCGGCAAACCCAGGCAACGCAAACCTCTTTCCGCCTCTTGGGCCCAAGAGCCCCACAGATTATCTGAATCCGCCCCTAACGCCAAAAATCGATCCTTGGCTCCTCATCCGTGAGCGCCTAGCGCAGGGGGATAAAATGGGGGCTGAGGCTTTGTTACGCAGTTTAATTCGGGAAGAGCCAGGCCAGATTGAAGCGTTGACCTTGCTGGGGCGGTTGTGTGCAGATCGGGGGGAGTGGTTTTCGGCCCAGAGTTATTGTGAACAAGCCCTGGAGCGCGACCCCCTTTACATTGAGGCGCATTATGTTTTGGCCCAACTTTATGAACACCAAGGGCGGTTGGATGAGGCCTTAGCGGCTTATCGGCGCACAATCTATTTGAATCGCAATTTTGTCCCAGGAACCTTGGGCATGGCCAATGTCTGGCGCAGCTTGGGCCGGGTTGCGGAGGCCCAGCGGGGCTACCGCAACGTCTTGAAGCAACTCACTATTTTTGCGCCGACAGCGGGGGTGCCAGGCCTCGAAGGGGCTACCGCAGCCGAATTAATCACTTTTGTAACCAAACAACTTCAGGCTTTAGAGTTAGAGAGTTAAGAAGGTGCGGCTTCTCATTTTAGGAAATTTGTTGTATAATAAATTCCTCTCAACTTGCGCTCTTTAGTTTGGTGGTAGCCAATTACTGGAAGGAATGAAAAGGTGGATAATGATTATCGGCTGCAATGCACAGCGCTGGTGGCTGAATTAAACGCTGAAAATGCTTGGGAATTAAGCCCAGCCCAACAAGCAATCTACGTTACGCAAGTTCTTGATCTTCTGAAACGCGACAACCGCCATGATAAACGTCGCACTGAAACTCAATTTGCGGTTTTGCTCCGCCAGCGGATTCTCTTTTATCATAAAGAACATGAACTAATTGCGATTCTCTGCAATCCGCTGCACCCTTGCCACAATGCGGAATGGATCAACCTAACTAAAACAGTGCCTCGCTTATTGCAAAAGGCTAATTTACACAGGACAAAGGAAGATTGGGTTGTTAGCGGGGAGGATTTAGACCAAGAGGCTCTTTGCAGCCTTCAGAAAAGCCTTTTTGCGGGCAGCTACCTCTACGCCAGCAATTTTTTGACTTGGGCCCATGCCGTTTTCGCTCGCACCGTGAAGAATTATCTCCGCAGTCTGGGGGCAAAAAAAAGAGGCGCGAACCAGACCAAACCAATTGAAGCGGCTGAAGCCCCTGACGACCAAGGTTCTTTCTCTTCCCCCGCGGACCTGAATCGAAAAAACAGGATCGAAGAAATGACCTTTGCCGCCACTTTTCGAGACGAGATTCAGGAAGTCCTCAGTGAACATCCCGATGAGCGCCTCGCCGAGATTTTTTGGCTGTGGGTGGCTGAAGATCTGACCTATAGCGAAATTGGCAAGCAAGTGGGGTTGAGTACTTCGCGGGTCTTCATCTTGCTGGAGAAAGCGCGCTGCTTTCTCAAACAACACCCCAAAATCCAGGCGTGGAATAATTCAAAATCCTAGAACAATTTACCTCTTTTTGGCTTTCAAAAGAGCCAAGCTTTGGTCGGGCTTGGGCTAAATCTGGTTTTGGCAAGCTCAACCAGCGTGAGCCTGCCTAAGGCAAAAACCTTTGTGCCAAAAAATGCCTGAAAATTGGCCTAAAATTGGGGCAAAAAAGCAAAAAAATAAGGACCCGCTTTGCTACTAATAAGGTAGTGTCCAAGCTCTTAACTTAAAATCAACTAAATGCTAGGGGAAGAAAATGGCAATTCAAAAAAGTAAAGGAATCGTTCGGAACGGCGAGACCGCCTGGCCTAGCCTCATGCCCCAGGAAGTGCAGGAAATGAAGGAAGTTATGCTTCAGCAATTGCTGGCCAAAGTTCCGCCCCAGCTAAAAAATTTGGTGCTGTTGATTCCCGAATCGGCGCACCTAAAGCCCGTGGGCATTGATTGCGAAGCTTGTTTTATGGATTTAGCGGCCTTTATTGACTTGGAAGTCGCTGAAGGCTTGAACCTCGCGGCGGAAATCTACCCTGATGTTTGGTGGCATCTCTTATCCTGTCAGGATTGTGCTGAAACCTATGCTATGACTTGGGATTTGACCACGGCGGAGCATGCCTACCAAATTGTGCCGCCCCCACCGCCATCTCTTCAGCTGCGGCTGACAAACTTTTTTCTCGCTTTTGCCCTGCCCCAACCCGCCTCGGCCCTGCGAAGTTGTCCTGGGGTTTGCGAAAATGGGAAGGTGATCTACGAAAAAGCCAACGAAACTTGTGAAGCAACGCTTTTTGCGAAGCAGCAGCCAACGGGTGAATGGATCATGCTGGTCAAAACTAAGCCAACGCAGCAAGGCTACGTCGTGGTTACTCTCGGCAAAGAGGTTTTTCAGACGGATCTGATGCAAGGCCAGGCGGTAATCAATTTGCCCGCGAGCTTGGCTGCGCCGAATGGCCCAGACCTTTTGATTGAGATCTTCCCAAGGGCTTTAACCGTTTCAGCCTAAAGAGGCCTTTCGCGTTTTTAGTTGCGGTAACAGACCGCTTTGAGGAGGAGACCCAAAAAGCGCTTTTCTATTTTCGGTTGTGCTAAAAAGGAAAGGGGAAATTTTAGTGCATGATGAGCGGGAGATAGCCTTGCTGCTGCGTCGGGTTGAGTTCGGCAGGCCAAGCGAATTCATTCCCTTCAAGGATCCCCGCAGCTTCCTTGAGGCGTAAAGGTGCTTGGTCATCTAACGTTAAGCCGCCAGCAAGCGGAAGGGCCCCTTCTGCCCCCAGCCCCGCCTTCTGGGGGCCGCGTTAGTTCGCCTTCTCTTAGCTAAAGGCTGTTTCAAACCATTGATGGCGCAGGAGCCTCTATTCTTTAGAGAACTTCCTGCGCCATCTTTATCTTAGCAAGAGGTTTTGTAAGGAAGGAAGGAAGGTTAGGTGGGGAAACCTTCTCTAGCCAGGCTGGTTAAGCAGGGACGGCGATGCTTTGTTCAAAGGCCAACTCAGGCTGCCGAGCTTCTTGGGGCAACATAGGGTCGAGGAGTTTTTGGGCAGTCATGATATGGGCACAGGTTTTCCAACTCCGAAAGAAGGAACAGGAGCAAGTCCATTGCCCATCTTTGAGCGAAATCTGATGGCTGTCATTTTCACCAGCGAATTTGGCCTTTAACTCTTGGAGTTGAATTCGCTTTGGTTCTTCCGCATAGTGCCGCGCTTTTTCGATTTTTCGAGCTAAATCAGAGTGCATAAAACTACCTTTCAAGTATCCAAACCGAAATGTGGGGCCTTAGGTTGACAAAAGTTGGGGCCAAGAAAAGAAAGCGAGTCCCCTAAGCTGGGGAGTATTGAATCTGGGGCAAAAAAAACAAGAGTGACAAGCGGTAGAAACTACCGATGCCACCTGCTAAAATTCGCCCTGATCTTTGTAGGTAGGTATTTAGTTTCAACTGAGTTTCTCGCTCGCCAACTTTGCCAAACGAAAGCGTGGCAACATTATAATCCCAGTGGCTAGAGAAGTCAAATCAGTTTGAGCAGCGAAGCAAAAACCATCTTTACCGTTAAGCAGTAAAGATGGCCTAAAAATGGAGCGGGAAACGGGATTCGAACCCGCGACCTACACCTTGGCAAGGTGTCGCTCTACCAACTGAGCTATTCCCGCTCGACGGTAAAGATTGTAGCATACTTTGCCAAAAAAAGCAAGGCCCAATTTGGGGTTTAGGCAAATTGGGTAAATTTGACAAACCTGGGACATCGTGCTAAATTCTGGCCGTGATAGATTTACGTAGATTTAGACAGTTTTGCTGCGGTTTAACGATCCGACATTAGGGGGGTTTTCAATTATGAATCTGTTGCTGGTCGGTCTCGACCACACGTCAGCTTCAGTTGCCGTCCGGGAGTGCCTGGCTTTTAGCGCGACAGCCCTCCCGGAAGCTCTGGCGCAGCTTGCAGGCCAAAACAATGGCCATCAACCACTTCTCACCGAAGCCGTGATTATTTCAACTTGTAATCGGGTTGAAGTTTACGGCGTTTTCGATGGGGAGAGCGACGAAGCGGCCCAAAAAGAAGTGGCCCAAAAAATAGTTAGCTTTTTGGCCGCCTTTCACCAGACCCCAGCCGCTCAATTCGCTTCTTCCCTCTTTTTCCGGTTCGATGAGGAAGTTGTCACCCATCTCTTTGAGACGGCAGCGGGGTTACGCTCAATTGTGCTTGGCGAAGCCCAAATTCAAGGTCAAGTTCGCAAAGCTTATGACACGGCCCAGCGGATGCGGACCACGGGGCCCATTCTATCGCGCCTTTTCCATCATGCGCTTGCGACAGGCAAGCGAGTCCGCCATGAAACGTTATTGGGCACTGGTGCAGCCAGTGTTTCGCAAGCTGGAGTCGAATTAGCCCGCCAGCGGCTGGGAACATTAGAAGGCCGGTGTGTTTTGTTGGTCGGGAGCGGGCAAGTCAGTGAACTTGCCGCCCAAAATCTGTTGGCTAACGGAGCCGAAAATCTACTTGTGGTCAACCGAACTTACGAAAACGGGCAAGAATTAGCGGCCCGCTATGGTGCTAGGGCCCTTACATTTGACGAATTGCCCTCCGCAATGGGCTTGGCCGATATTGTGATTAGCTCCACGGCTGCGCCCACAACCGTTATTCAGCGGGCGCACGTTGAGGCGGCCATGCAGGCCAAATTGGCGCGGGGCGAAACTGCCCCGGAAATGTTATTGATCGACCTCGCCGTTCCACGGGATATTGAAACAGATGTTAGTACTGTAGCTGGCGCATACCTTGCGACAGTTGATGATCTTCAGAGCGTAGTCAATAAAACCCTCGAACATCGGAACACCGTTGTAACGATTGCCAAGCGAATTGTCAGCAACGAAGTCCATGATTTTGGCGCTTGGCTGCGGATTCATCAGACTCTGCCGACTCTTTCCTCCTGGCGACAACATGCCGAAGAACTGCGCGATTCAGAACTGAAACGGGCGATGCGTCGCCTTTCAACGCTCTCCCCAGAGGAGCAATACGTCGTCGAGGCCCTCAGTCGCAGTCTGGTCAATAAACTCCTGCATTTTCCCACTCTAAGGACAAAGAGTGCTGCCGCGTTGGGTGATGGCCAACGGTATGCAGAAATGTTACGCGAATTGTGGGAAATCTAAGTTTTCCATACCACGCATAGTCTTTCAGGTTATTTCTACCTGCGTTTGAGGCGCAGGTTCCTCTTTTTTTGTGATTTTCACCTTTCTCCCTTTAGTTTTTAGCCCAAACTCTGTGGCTGCGCCAAAAAAGGGGAAAGGGAAAGTTGCTTGGTAGTTTTCTTTAGGCCGCCGGGCTTTGGCGACCCAATGAAGGTAATAAATTTTGCAATGGCTCAATCACTTGTAATCGGAACTCGCGGCAGCAAGCTGGCCCTTGTGCAGGCCACTCAGATCGAGGCCCTCTTACGCCAGCAACACCCTGACCTAACCGTAGAACGCCGGATTATTAGCACCAAAGGGGATCGCATTTTGGATGTTGCGCTCTCCGATGTCGGCGATAAAGGTCTCTTTGTCAAAGAATTAGAAGCAGCCCTTCTGGCGGGTGAAGTTGACCTTGCGGTGCATAGCGGCAAAGATTTGCCCTCTTTTGTTCCCGAAGGTCTTACTTTAGCCGCTTTCCCCAAACGAGTTGACCCCAGAGATGTTTTAGTTTTGCCCAAAGGGAAAGAAATCCCTAACCTCGCGGCCTTAGCTCTTGCGGCCCTGCCCAAAGGGGTGAAGGTAGGAACAAGTAGTTTGCGGCGAGCCTGTCAGATTCAAGCCCTTCGTCCCGACCTTCAGCTAATGGATGTGCGGGGAAATGTTGATACGCGGTTGCGAAAGTTAGATGAAGGGGAATACGATGTCCTAGTTTTGGCTGCTGCGGGCTTAGACCGTCTAGGGTTAAGTGAGCGCATCAGTCTCCGTCTGCCCCCAGAAGTTTTATTGCCTGCCGTAGCGCAGGCAAATTTGATCATTGAAGCCCGTGCTGGGGATACTTTCACGCTTGAAAGGTTGGCCTTCCTCGATAATCTTCCCAGCCGCCTCACTACTTTGGCCGAACGGGCCTTTCTCCGCCATCTGGAGGGGGGTTGCCAAGTACCCATCGCTGCGTATGCCGAACTTCAAGCTGACGGGCAACTTTGGTTGCGGGGCTTAGTTGGGGCCCGCGATGGAAGTACGATAATTCGGGGGGCGCGAATCGGCAACCAAGCTGACCCTGAAGGTTTAGGCGTTGGTCTGGCCGAGGAATTGGTTGAACGGGGAGCCATCACCCTCTTAGCCGAGATAAAAAATCAATCTTGGCGCGTTGGGATGGCCCCTACGCCTAAAGAAGGGGCCGCGAATTTGGCCCCTACCGCGCTCAAAGGGTGGCGCGTGGCGGTGACAAGGTCAGAAGATCAGGCTGAAGGGTTAGTCGAACAACTCCGGGCTTTGGGAGCCGAACCTATTGTTTATCCCACGATTACCTTCACGCCTCCCGCTGACCTAGAACCGCTTACGCAAGCCCTGCGCCGTTTGGTGGCGGGGGAATATAATTGGCTTGTTCTCACGAGCGGGACAGCGGTTAGGGTTGTCCATGAGCAGTTGACCCGTTTAGGGTTGACCTTCACGCCCGAAGTCATTGAGCGCCTGAAGGTTGCGGCGGTAGGTTCCGCGACAGCCCTTGCTTCGATTCAACATTTGGGAATCAAGCCGACGGTCATGCCAGAGAAGTTTGTGGCTGAATCGCTGGCGGAGGCTTTAGGCGATCTGAAGGGCCAGAAAGTTCTACTGGCCAATGCTGACCTTTCGCGGCCTGTTTTGCAGGAATTGTTGACTAAAGCGGGAGCCATTCTGGAGCGTGTGATTGCTTATCACACTATCCCTGCTACGGGAGGAGCCGATCTTCCAACCCTTCTTACACAAGGGAAGGTTGATGCTATTACCTTCACGAGCAGTTCGACGGTTCGCTTCTTCTTGGAACGGATTGGTTCTGCTGCGCTGCCTGCTGCTCAGAAGGTCGTGATTGCGTGTATTGGGGCCATCACAGCCGAAACTGCCCAAAGTATGGGCCTTCCACCGACGGTAGTTGCGACTACTTTCACAACTGAAGGGTTGCTTGAGGCCTTAGCAACCTACGCCCAACAGAATGTTAAGTCTTAAATAAGATCGAGGATCTGAATGAGTACTTATCCTGCTTTGCGCCCCCGCCGGTTGCGCGTAAGTAAGAATTTGCGCCGCCTTGTCCAAGAAACAACCTTAACCGCCAGCAACCTCATTGCACCGATGTTTGTCCGCCACGGGAAGGATATTCGTAATCCTATTGTCTCTATGCCCGGCCAGTTTCAATTTTCGGTAGATACTGCCGTCCGTGAGGCCGAAAGTATCAGCGAGATGGGCATTCCCGCTGTCTTACTCTTTGGCATTCCCGCGCAGAAGGATGCCACGGGGAGCGAAAATTACGACCCCGAAGGGATTGTCCCGCAAGCGATTCGGGCCATTAAAAAGGCAGTCCCGGAGCTTGTGGTCATTTCTGATATGTGCTTCTGTGAATATACGAACCACGGTCACTGCGGGATTATCAATATCCCCGACGGACCTTGCTATGAATCCCATCTCCCGGAAGGCTATCTCCTTAATGACCAGACGTTGGAACTTTTGGCGAATGCTTCTGTGGTTCATGCCGAAGCGGGTGCAGATATTATCGCCCCTTCTGGCATGATTGACGGGATGATCAGCACGATTCGGGATGCGCTTGATGAGAACGGCTTTAGCAACACGACCATTATGAGCTACGCTGCGAAGTATAGCAGTGCTTTCTACGGCCCCTTCCGCGATGCTGCCGAAAGCCCCCCTTCCTTTGGAGACCGTCGCCAATATCAGATGGATCCTGCTAACAGCCGTGAAGCTCTTAAAGAAGTCGACCTTGACGTGGCTGAAGGGGCCGATATTTTGATGGTCAAGCCGGCCCTTCCCTACCTTGACATCATCCAACAGATTCGGGCCCGCTATGACCTTCCGCTGGCTGCGTACCACGTAAGTGGCGAATATAGTATGATCAAAGCAGCGGCGGCGCAAGGGTGGATTGATGAGCAGCTGGTAGCTTTAGAGAGCCTTGTTTCGATTCGCCGGGCTGGAGCCGATATGATTATCACTTACTTTGCCCAAGATGCTGTGCGTTGGTTAAGTTAAACCTTAAAGGATTGAACGACCCCTTATGTTGAATGACCGTTACTTACGTGCCTGTTGGCGACAACCCGTTGATTGTACACCCGTCTGGTTGATGCGCCAGGCTGGGCGCTATATGCCTGAATATCGGGCCGTCCGCGAGAAGTATGGCTTTCTGGAGATGGTCAAGCGCCCTGAAGTCGCTGCTGAAATTACTTTGCAGCCGATTAACGCCTTTGACATTGATGCGGGCATCATCTTCGCCGATATTCTCCCTCCCTTAGAAGGGATGGGCCTCAAACTTACATTTGAGAAGGGGGAAGGCCCCGTTATTCACAACCCCATTAAAAGTACCGCTGATATTGAGGCGCTCCGCGTCCCCGATACCCGTGAGTCGAATGGTTATACCTTAGAGGCTATTCGGATTGTCAAGCGGGAAATCGCTGATAAAATCCCCTTAATTGGTTTCAGTGGAGCCCCCTTTACTTTAGCCAGCTATGCGATTGAAGGGGGTTCTTCCAAAGACTTTCGGTCTACCAAGATTCTAATGTATCGCCAGCCCGAAGCGTGGAAGGCCTTGATGACCAAGCTGACGGCCTTGGTAAGCGATTACTTAGTGGCCCAGGCCGAAGCAGGAGCCGATTCCCTTCAGATCTTTGATAGCTGGGCAGGTGTGCTATCTCCAGGTGATTTTGCTGAATACGTCCTTCCCTACGTCCAGGATTGTATTGCGACGGTGCGCGAGCAAACGAAGAAGCTTCCCAACCGTGTCCCGCTAATCTACTTTGGCACTGAGATGAACGGGATGTTTAAGCTTCTCCCGCAGACTAAGGCCGACGTGATTGGCGCAGATTGGCGCATTGACCTTGATGCAGCCTGGAACCTTCTGGGACCCGATGTAGCGATTCAAGGCAACCTTGACCCCTGCGCGTTGTTTGGAACGTGGCCTGAAGTAGAACGCCGCGCTAAAGATGTCCTGACGCGAGTGGCGGGTCGCCCTGGGCACATCTTCAACTTGGGGCACGGGATCATGACGGAAACACCCGTCGAGAACGTAGCCCGCTTAGTAGAGTTCGTTCATGCTTTCACGGCTACAGGCAGCCGCGCTAACTGCGGAGTCGGTGCGTAGCCCCTTTTGCTTTGAGTTATAAGTCCCAGGCCCAAAGGGTTTTCAGAACCTTTTGGGCCTTTTCTGTATAGGTTAGACCTTATGCGTGCAAGAAGCCTACTTTCAAGGCAAGAAGTAGAGCGGTTCATCTTCCAGCCCTCACTCCGCAAGGGGATGATTATCACGGTGATAGTTATTCTGGGAATATCCTCGCTGGCGCAAATTCTGCCAGAAGGGGGAAGGTTTGACCCTCATTCCCTTTGGGGGGAACTTTTGCTCTTTCTGGGGCATCCTGGATGGCAAAAGATGGCGGGCATCATTACCCTTCTGGCTGCCGCGATCACGATCTATGAACGGTTCCGCGCTTCAGAGAAGTAAACCGCCCTTTCCCAAACGCTCCCTTTTCCCGCGCCAGCACCGTGAATGCTCTTACCCAGACCTCCCAGGTCTTCGAGACCTGGGAGGTCTCCAAGCACCCAAAGGTCTGGAGCGAAGCTTTTGTGTTACAATGGAAGACAAACTAAGTGTTTGAAAGGAGTCTGTTATGTGGCAAAAAGTACGGAATTTCGTCGCGCAGCCAGGCCGTCGTAAGTGGCTAATCATCCTGATCCTGATGGTTGCTCTCCTTGTGATCCCTTTCCTCGCCCAGATCATTCAGCAGAAGGTAGCTATCAATCCTGATTGGAATGGACTACTAGCTTACTTGGGGCATCCCGCCTGGCAAGGATTTGGAAGCCTTATCGGCCTTTTGGCCTTAGCTTTTGCAATCTATGAGAAAGCTTCGACCCCAAAGCCTCCCGTATCTCCCCCACCCGCTCCACCGCTTGCAACCGTTTCGCCACCTTCCCATAGCAAAGTGCCTCCACCGACCTATACCACCTTTGTCGGGCGCACCGCTTTCATCAATGAGTTGCAACAACGCCTTAGCACCAACCCGCCCCCCAATGTCATTGCCTTGACGGGAATGGGCGGAACGGGCAAAACGGCCCTCGCCCGCGAGATCATTGAGCATCCTACCGTCAAGAAAGGGTTTGAACACATCGTTTGGTTGAGTGCCAAAACTGAATTCTTTGAGGATGAGAAGGGTGCGACCATCGACCCCCAGAGCGTAACCTTTGACGGGCTTCTGGATGAAATTGCCAAGCAGTGTCAACAGTTAGACTTTCTTTCGCTCCTCCCTGAGAAGAAGCGCGAGGCGATTCGGGCTTTCATTCATCAGCACCGCATCCTGATCACGATTGATAACCTAGACACCGTCCCCAATTATGAGGCGTTGGTCAAAGAGTTGCAGAGCAACTTCTTAGGCTATAGTAGGGTGCTGATTACGAGCCGCCACGCCGTGCAAAGTGCGAACCTTTACCTTATCCCCTTAGGGGGCCTAGATGAGCAGGAGGGGCTGAAGTTTCTTCGCAGCCGCGCTGCCGAGATCGGGGCAAAGGGGGTTCAAACGGCTAGGGAGGAAACTCTCAAGACGATTCATCTCAAGACGGGGGGCTTACCTCTAGCGATGCGCCTGGTTGTGGGGCAGACCTTATACGACAACCTTGAGACCGTTCTCAAACGCATCATGGAGCGGGCTTACATCAAAGAGGATACCTACAAACTCTACCGCTTTATCTACCAGCACTCCTGGACGCGGCTAGGGGAAGTGAACCCCGATGCCCAAGAATTACTAATGGCTCTTGCACCTTATGAACCACCCCTCACGGGCGCAAAGGCCGATGTGCAAGCCATTAGCAAGCTGGCCGATCTACCTTTTGAGACGGCTTTAGGGCAACTTGTACAGATGTCCCTGGTCAATATGGTCGGGCCCGCTGGGCAGGAACGGTATGGCTTGCATCCCCTTACTTACTACTTCATTCGCTCAGATGTTACAAAGGAATGGCAGCAAGGGAGCCAATAAGGAAAAGGGACTTCCCTTCTGGATAGGAACAACCTTATGCTTAAAGATGCAGACTACTGGAGCGAGAAGTATCGCACTAATACAGCTGAGTATGTCAATCGCTACTTTGCCCTTGCTATGTCCCATGGAAGGTCTACCATCGTCGATTATGACACGCTTGAACCTGAAGTAGATAATTTAGTAAAGGTTATGGAACGGTTGTCTGAATGGGAAAAATGGGAACGAGTATGCTTCTTGATGTGGGCATTGGAGAATTTCCTAAGCATACGGGGGTATTGGGATGCCCTACGGATATGTTTTGACCACGCTATTCATGCGGCCAGGATGTTGGGAAATGCTAGAGATGAAGCAGCCTTATCTGGTAATCTCGCTGAATTACTAATGCAAATAGGCGATATGATAGAGGCAAAGCAAGTGTATCTGCGGTTACTAACTACCTTTGAGCAACTTGGTAAGAAGCGGGATATAGCGGTTACCTATCACAATCTAGGGATAATCGCAAAGCGAACAAAGGAATATGCTGAAGCTCGCTCTTACCTTGAGCAGAGTCTGGCTATTAAAGAGGTAAATGACGAAAAAGGAATTGCATATTCTTTGCACGAGTTGGGAAATGTTGCCATTAAGGAAGAGGACTATCCCGCTGCCCGCAACTACTACAAACAAAGTCTTACTATATCCAAGAAGCTGGGCGATCAAAATGGTATTGCCGATGGTCTTGGTCAGTTAGCATTGCTGGCAATAATAGAGGGAAATCTGGTAGAAGCCGAGCGACTATACAAACAAGCTTTAGCTATAAAACAAGCCTTTGGTAATGTCCTGGGTATAGCTATATACAAGTATAATCTCGCGCTTTTGTGTTTAGATCAAGGTCACTTAGAAGAGGCTCTACCTCTTTTGGAAGATTCTGTAAAAAAGTTAGAGCATTTGGGGCATTATGAAGCCCCAATGGCGCGAAAGAAACTAACATTGGTACAGAGAATGTTACAGGCAAAGCAGGCAATACAAGGTTTTATCCAAAAGATTAAGTTTCTTTGGCGAAGGTAGGCTTGCTCATTCTGTAGAACAGGCATCCTGCCTGTTACTTTCGCTTTCGGCGTAAGACAGGCATCCTGCCTGTTACTTTCGCTTTCGGCGTAAGACAGGCATCCTGCCTGTTACTTTCGCAGGCTGGAAGCCCGCGCTACGCTTCGTTCGGCGTAGAACAGGCATCCTGCCTGTTACCTTTGCTCTAAGCCTTAAAGCTCAGGTTAGGCGGAGGAATGAAAGGGCCTTCGTGGTTGACAAAACTGCAAAGGTCCCTTATATTTAGCTTTAGCCTTACGTTTAATTCCTAGAAAGTAGTACTAACCTTATGGCCAAAGAAGCAGAAGATCTTAAAACTTTCAACTTTGCCCTAGCTCACAACCAGGCTACCATTGAGGACTATGCTGCGCTTGATTCCCAAGTAACCAACTTAGTGCAAGCGCTGAAAGACCTTTTTGAAGCAAAGGATTGGGAACGGGTCTGCACCTTGATGTGGATTTTGCATTGCGGTGATAATGGCTTCCTCTATATGCGAGGGCGTTGGCAAGACCTCCGGGCTTGTCTTTCCCTGGCCGTCCAAGCAGCTAAGGCGCTGGGGGAGGTTCGGGAAGAAGCAGCTTTTGCGGGAACCCTTGCGATGCTTCTCATCGAAACGGGCGATCTGGGCGCAGCCGAACAGGAATATCGGCGGATCCTTCCCATCTTTGAGCAACTGGGGAAGAAGCATGATATGGCCGTGGCCCTTCATCAACTGGGAGTCTTGGCAAGTATTGCCACCGATTACCCGCAAGCTCGCGCTTACTTTGAGCAGAGTTTGGCGCTCAAACGGGAGTTAGATCAAAATGAGGCCAGTCTTGCTAGTACCATATCTGAGTTGGGGTTGCTTGCATTCAATCAAGGCGACCTTCCGACAGCCCACAAGTATTATGCAGAAAGCCTCGCGCTAAAGGAGAAGTTGGGCGACCAAGTCGAAGTTGCGAAAACGCTTGGGCTCTTGGCAAACCTGGCGCTAAAGGAAGGGCAACAAGCTAAGGCCGAGCAGCTCTACAAGCAAGCCATTGAAGTCTTTGAAACCTTTGGGGAAGTTTTGAGCGGAGCAATTTTCAAGTATAACCTTGCGCTTTTGTATCTGCGGCAAGATCACTTAGGGAAGGCTCTGCCCCTCTTAGAGGAAGCTGTAGCAAAGGCCGAGCGTTTAGGTTACTATGAAGTCTCTCGGATGCAGAAGGATTTAGATTGGGCGCGGGAACAACAAGCAAATCCACTTGCGTCTTTCTCAAACAAGCAGCAGGGCAAGGAGGGAATCCTCCAAAAGATCATTAAGTTTTGGCAGAAGTAAGTTCGCTTATCAGTAAGGTAGGCAGCTTGCCTATCTTACCTCTCTTCACAGGGTTTCGTAGGGCGGGCAGCTTGCCTGCCTTACTGCTCTCCTGAGATCCGTACATTGACATTGACATTGCCTTGAGCTTCGTGGTACAATTACATCGTTTAAATGTAACAAAAAGAATATAAACTTATGTCGCTAATGCAATCTGAAGTAGATACCTTGCTTAAAATGGAAAAGAAGTTTGTTTATCCAAAACTGTTATCGTTGGGCAATATAGCAATGGATGAAAGTTATGATTTGATTTCTTTAGATGGACGAGAAAAATTCATTCTTGATATTTGGCGATCTGGCATCAATTTAGCAAAATACACATTTAATAATCGTTCTCGTATGATTTATCGTTTAGTCAGAGTTGACATCGGAGGCTCCCCCCACCGAAATCCAGACCATACAAAAGTACTTTGCCCACACATCCACATCTACAAAGAAGGCTATGATGACAAATGGGCTTATCCCTTATCAGATTATGCCTTTAGAACGCCTAACGATATTAGGGTCGTTTTAGAGGATTTTGCCAAGTTTTGTAAGATTATCGAATTACCGCCTTGTCAAGAAAAGTTTTAATAAATCATGTTAAACAAAGATTGCAATGAACTGGTAAGCGAATATCTCAATTGGCTTCGGGAGCAAATTACAGTTTCCGAAGTTAATGGTGCTTGCGAGATAACAACCCCCTTTCTTGATCGGCATAATGACTTCCTGCTAATTTATGTAAAAAAAGAGGGCGACAAGTTTGTCCTTACCGATGCTGGGTATATTTTGGCTGACTTGCAAATGTCGGGTTTAGATTTAACCCCAAAAAGGCAGACCCTTTTACAGACCATTTTACGGGGATTCGGTGTTGAACAGCATGGTTCAGAATTGCGAGTCAGAGCAGCAAAAAAGGATTTTCCGCAACAGAAACATTCCTTGCTTCAAGCTATGTTAGCCGTAAATGATCTGTTTATGGTCGCGCAATCACGAGTTGAAGCCTTCTTTTTGGAAGATGTTGAGCAGTATTTACGACTTAACAAGATTCGTTTTATTTCTAAAGTGAATCTTATTGGCAAAACTGGCTATTCACATCATTTTGACTTTGCTATTCCTCGGTCAGATGCCGCGCCAGAAAGGTTAATTAAGGCGATCAATAGATCATCACGCGACAATATCACCGCGTCTATTTTTTCATGGGATGACACCAGAGCATCCAGAGAAGAGGATTCACAAGCCTATATTTTCTTAAATGACCAAGAAAAAGCTATTTCTTCGGATTCTTTGACAGCCCTTGAATCATACAAGATCACACCAATTCTTTGGACAAAACGTGATGAAAAGGTGGAATTACTTAGAGCATAAGCACATTTATTAAATTGTAGAGCAACGAAACTGGCGGCTCACTTTCCCTGACCGCTTGCATCCCTGCTTATCTTCTCAATAAGCGCAAAAACCGCACTAAAGGCCGTGAAGTCAAAGTCATTGAAATTCTCTACTTCATCTAAGACAGATTGAGCAAAGTCGCTCTTAGGCAGCGCAATGTTCTCATGCTTTTCATTGAAAACCTCGCTATCAATGATCTTGACGGTCAACATGCGATCTTTAGTGTATCTACAGATTATCCCATTATCCTCATTATGCCGCCCTGACCTAGGATTAAACTCCTCCCCCAAATACAACCGTCGCCCATTAGAATCACACCGTTTGATCTCCTCATCCTTATAATAGAGTTCAATACACACGTCAGGTGTTTCCCGCCGATGCTCTGGTACAGGGAGGATTAAAGAGTAGACGTTGTTGCCCCAAGCTTTGTAGCCTTTGAGTTCATTCTCGTTCTCGGCCACCTCTTTACTCACCGCCTTATTATCCCGATCAAAGAGACAGATCGTGATACGGGATTGGGGTAATTTGGCCATTTGTTTGCAGAGGTTGAGAAGTTCCGCATCACCCATCTTCACTTCATCCCCATACTCCCGAAAAGCTAACGCCGCCACCGTCGCTTGCCCCCGCGCTTGCAGCCAGCGCAAAGCAGCTTTCAGATGCTTCCAATCGGTCTTGCCTTCGGTGATGATCAACGGGCATTTCTTCTCCACTAAGTCGTCCATTGCGCTCTTGACCTTGTTCAAAAGGCTCTGGCGTTGCACGGGCTTCTGTAGGAGATCAACCTTATAGCGGCCCTGATCTACTTCCCGCTTAAAGTCGTCGCCAAACCCCGTAATGATGATGACCTCCGTCGCAGGGTAGGTCGCTTCGACCTTCTTGTAAAGGTCTAGTCCACTTAACTTCCCCATCCGCCAATCGGTGAGGATCACGTCATAGCGCGTTTGCTGACACTTTTCCCAACCTTCTTCCCCACTCAGCGCCCGCTCAACCGTATAGCCTGCCCCTTTCAAGGTTCTTTCATAGAGCGCGACTATATCTAGCTCATTGTCAACTACTAAGATCTTGCCCTGACTCATCGTTCTGCTCCTGGCTTACAAAGGGAAAGCGAATGACAAACGTCGTCCCGACCCCTACCGTACTCGTCACCGTAATGGTTCCCCCACTCTTTTGGATAATATCCTGCGAGATATACAACCCTAAGCCCGTCCCCATCTCCTTCGTGGACACAAAGGCCTCAAAGATGTGGGCTAAATCCTCTGGTTTAATCCCTGGGCCCGTATCCATAACGCTGACCTCTACCTGGGCCGCCGTAACTTTGGTCTCAAACCTTAGCAGCTTCGCGCTCTGCGAGGTCAGAGCTTCACGGGCATTGATGATAAGGTTGTTGAAGACCGTTGATAAGAGCAACTTATTCGCTTTGATTAGAGGGATTGGGACAGCTAATTGACGTTCAAGCGTAATCCCATCCCCCCTGAGCCGTTGCTGGAAGGCCTGCAAGGAATCTTCCAGCACCTGATTGACATCCACTAGCTCCACCTCATCTACCTTAGACTTGCGGGAGAGGGTGCGGAGATATTCAATGATGTAATCGGCCTCCTTGACCTTTTGGGCAATCATTGCTAAGTCAGCAATAATCTGGGGCGGGTCGATAATGTTACCCTCAAGATCGGCGCTACAGTTCTCAGCAGTGAGGGAGATAACTTGCAACGCTTGCCGAATCTCGTGGGCCATGCCCAAGGCGACTTGCCCCGCGCCCCAAAGTTGTTGCACCCGCATCAACTCAGCTTCTTGGCGCTTGAGCTTCTGCTCTAACTGCTCGACCCGCTCCTTCCAAGAGATGAACGGCTTTTCGAGCGCCAGCGCTGGGGCAACTTTGGGTTGGGTTTCGTGCAAAAACTTCGCAAGGTCGCTGGCTTCCTTCAGCCGATCTTCCTTCTCAAAGGTCTCAACGCTGGCTTGCAATTGGGCCCGCGCAAACTCCTCCGTAGGGTTCAGGAGCAACCGCTTCTTGAGGCGATTGATGGCCTGCGGGGTGGCCCCCATGGCCTGAAAGGTCGCCTGGAGCGCTTGCCACGCCGCCTTATGCCCCGCTTCCGCCGCGATGACCTGCTCCAGCAACTCCACCGCCGCTTCCCGCTCCCCCTGCGCCGCGTGCTTCTGCGCTCGCGTGACCATTGTGCTATAGGTTTTCTTTAGCCCTCGGAGCGCATATTCATCCCCTTGGTGGAGCTTGAGCAACGCTTGATGGTGGGCAAGCGCTTGGGCATAATTGCCCATCTCCCGATAGGTGATGGCCAGCCCATCTAAGGCTTGCTTATTCGTCGGGTCACGGTCTAACTGCTGCTGATAGGTCGCAAGCGCTTGGGCATAATTGCCCATCTCCCGATAGGTGATGGCCAGCCCATCTAAGGCTTCCTTATCATTGGGGTAGACCTTTAGCTTCTGCTGATAGGTCACAAGCGCTTGGGCATAATTGCCCATCTCCCGATAGGTCATGGCCTTGCCATCTAAGGCTTGCTTATCATTGGGGTAGACCTTTAGCTTCTGCTGATAGGTCGTAAGCGCTTGGGCATAATTGCCCATCTCCCGATAGGTGATGGCCAGCCCATCTAAGGCTTGCTTATTATTGGGGTAGACCTTTAGCTGCTGCTGATAGGTCGTAAGCGCTTGGGCATAATTGCCCATCTCCCGATAGGTGATGGCCAGCCCATCTAAGGCTTGCTTATTATTGGGGTAGACCTTTAGCTGCTGCTGATAGGTCGCAAGCGCTTGGGCATAATCCTTCATTGCCCGATAGGTCATGGCCAGCCCATCTAAGGCTTGCTTATTCTTCGGGTCTAGGTCTAATAGCTGCTGAAAGGTCGCAAGCGCT
>Ga0316612_1000029_pt1 | contig 55483 bp, 58 predicted proteins | sample MIS2016226_MG_FD_207676 | JGI IMG/M metagenome (GOLD analysis project Ga0316612, IMG submission 207676) | Microbial mat bacterial communities from Middle Island sinkhole, Lake Huron, Michigan, United States - MIS.2016.226 | ecosystem: Environmental > Aquatic > Freshwater > Lake > Sediment... | reverse complement strand
CAAAAAAACCGTAATCTCTGTATCTTTTAAATGCTTTCATAATGAACGCAATATACTGATTTATAATTATTTAAACAAGTTTTTTCGCGTTAATTTTAAAAAAATTAGTTTTTAGAGGTTGCCTTTAGTTAAATATTTTTTTGCAAATATAGAAAAACTTTTCAAATCTAATCATACATGATTATATAAATCATAAATGATTAGAAGAATTTTACGGATAAATATATCGTAACAATTGATTTACACTAAAGATAAAGGGTATTTGATTAAATTTGGTCGACATCTAAAAAAGATGAGGGAGGAGAAAAATATGGCCCAAGAGGAGCTGGCTAATCTTGCGGAAGTTTCATTGCCGCAAATCACCCGAATTGAAAGAGGCGTAATAAACCCAACCATTTGTACTATAAAATCTTTATCCTCTGGATTGGGTGTTGAAATGTCTTTTATGTTTGAATTTGAAAAAGAATTTTAGGATTTTAAACTATTTTGACACTTTATGAGATAGTACCCATTATTTTGAGAATATCTCATCCTAAAACAAAAAAAATCCCGATTGCTCGGGATTTCATATCAAGAGTTGAAATTTTATTTCAATTTCTTTTTAATGGCTACTTCGTGGAAGGCTTCGATAACATCTCTTTCTTCAATGTCGTTGTATCCTTTTATTTGAATACCACAATCGTATCCTTTGGCAACTTCTTTCACATCATCTTTGAAACGTTTCAAGGCGATTAGCTCACCGTTATGAACTACTACTCCTTCACGAATGATTCTGATTTTGGCATTTCTGGTAATTTTACCGTCAGTAACCATACAACCACCGATGGTGCCCACTTTAGAAATTTTGAATAATTCTCTAACTTCGGCTGTTCCCAGAATTTCTTCTTTCATTTCGGGTGCCAACATGCCTTCCATTGCGTCTTTCAAGTCGTCGATAGCGGCGTAAATGATAGAGTAGTAACGGATGTCAATTTCTTCTTTATCCGCCAATTGTTTTGCATTTCCAGCAGGACGAACATTAAATCCGATAATAATCGCATCGGAAGCAGAAGCCAACATTACGTCGGTTTCAGTAATTGCTCCAACCCCTTTATGGATAATATTGATTTGAATTTCGTCAGTAGATAATTTAGAGAACGAATCTGACAAGGCTTCAACAGAACCATCCACATCCCCTTTAAGGATAATGTTCAATTCTTTAAATTGACCCAACGCAATTCTACGTCCAATTTCATCCAGAGTAATATGTCGTTGTGTTCGAACGGATTGTTCACGCATCAATTGAGAACGTTTTGAGGCAATTTGTTTGGCTTCTTTTTCGTCTTCAAAAACATTGAACTTATCACCCGCAGTTGCTGCACCGTCTAATCCCAAGACCGAAACTGGTGTTGATGGGCCTGCCACTGTCAAAATATTTCCTCTTTCGTCATGCATGGCTTTTATTTTACCATGATGTTTTCCTGCCAACATATAATCCCCAATTTTCAAGGTGCCGTGTTGCACCAATATGGTAGAAACGTATCCTTTTCCTTTATCTAAAAAGGCTTCCACAACAGTTCCTTGAGCGGCTTTGTTTGGATTGGATTTTAAATCTAAAAGTTCAGCTTCTAATAGTACTTTTTCTAATAATTCTTTAACACCTGTTCCAAATTTTGCCGAAATATCATGTGATTGGATTTTTCCACCCCAATCTTCTACAAGTAGATTCATACCTGCTAATCTTTCTTTAATTTTTTCGACATTCGCATTGGGCTTATCAATTTTATTGATAGCAAAAATAATAGGAACTCCAGCAGCCTGAGCGTGAGAAATGGCCTCTTTGGTTTGTGGCATAATATCATCATCTGCAGCGACTACAATAATAGCAATATCGGTTACTTGAGCTCCACGAGCACGCATGGCGGTAAAGGCTTCGTGACCTGGTGTATCAAGGAAGGCAATTTTTTGACCATTGTCTAATTCTACTCCATAAGCACCTATGTGCTGGGTGATTCCCCCAGATTCACCTGCTATAACATTTTCTTTACGAATATAATCTAGTAAAGATGTTTTACCGTGATCGACGTGACCCATTACGGTTACTATTGGTGCTCTATAAACTAAATCTTCTTCTTTATCAGGTACAACTTGAATCGCTTCTTCAATATCAACGGTGATAAATTCGACTTCATAGCCAAATTCATCTGCAACAATGGTCAATGTTTCTGCATCAAGTCGCTGATTCATGGTAACCATAATCCCAAGTGACATACAAGTTCCAATCACTTTGGTAATGGGCACATCCATCATAATAGCAATTTCACCAACGGTTACGAACTCCGTAACTTTAATGGTTTTGCTACCTTCTTCTAATACTCTTTGCTCGTCATCTGATTTTTGACGGTGAGTATCTCTTTTGTCTCTTCTGTATTTCGCAGCTTTGGATTTGCCCCCTTTTCCTTGTAATTTCTCTAGAGTTTCTCTAATTTGATTTTTAACTTCTTCTTCTGTAGGCTCAACTTTTGCAGTGATTGCAAGTCTAGCTCCTTTTACAAAACCGGGTCTTGTTCCTTTGTTGGCATTAAATCCACTGCCACCTCCTGTATTTGGAGTAATTTTATTTGGATTTGGTGCACCTGGAACTCCGGGAGTTGCTGGTGGTCTTGGCGCTCCAGGTTTTGGTGCAATCCTTTTGCGTTTATTTTTGTTCGAATTACTATTAGCATTGCCAGGGGCTCCAGGAGTTCCAGCTTTGTTAGGTGTAATTTTAAGTTCTTCTTTTTTCTTTTTAGGCTTATTAAATTGAGATAAATCAATAGTTTGACCCGTTAATGTTGCACCAGATAATTTGGTGTATTTTGTTGTTATAGATTCTTCAACAGGAGGTTGTTCTGTTTCAGGAAGCTCTTTTTTGACAGAAGCAACTTCTTTTTTGGTTTCTTTTGTCTTTGCATCAGGTTTAACTTCATTTTTATCCGCAACAATTTTTTCTTTTGCAGTTTCTTTCGGAAGTGACTCTTTTTGAATAGGTTCTTTTTGAATAGTTTTCTCTAGTGAGATTTTAGCATCGGGAGTTTCAATTTTTTCAACAATTGTTGCTGGAGTTACAACTGCTTTTTTAGGATTTAGATCAATGTTGCCAACAAGAACTGGTCCAGAAATATTGCCTTTAGCTTTGATGACTTCTTGGTTTTTCAACCTTTCTTCATCGTGTTTACGCTTGTCTTCGATTTCTTTTTCTCGTTCAATGCGCAATGCCTCTTTCTCTTTCCTCTTTTCTTCTCCTAACTCTTTTGAAGCTTCTTTATTGCCTTTGTCGCCAGCAAATTGATTTTGCAGAATATTGAATTCCGCTTCAGAAATTTTTGTGTTGGGATTCGATTCAACAGAAATACCCTTATCTTTAAGATAATCCACAGCTCTTTCTAAAGAAATATTCAATTCCCTTAAAACTTTGTTTATTCTAATAACTTTCTCTTCAGACATAAAACCTTTTTAATATTACCTTCATTCCTCACCCTAACCCTCTCTGATTGCTTCGTTTCTCGCATTGACAAAGGGAAAAGTATGCATTTTTTAATTCCCCTCAAACTAACTCTCTTCAAGAGAGGAAAAATAAGGTTTAAAATTTATTTTTTCAAGAATGGACTAGCTGTCAAATTCTTCTTTTAGTATTTTCATTACATCCAGAATGGTTTCCTCTTCTAGGTCAGTTCTTCTAACTAAATCGTTTACATCTTGTTTTAAAATACTTTTGGCAGTATCTAAACCTATTTTAGCAAATTCTTCGATAACCCATTCCTCAATTTCATCTGAAAACTCTGTTAATTCAACATCATCTTCATCTGCTGCAGCACCAGCAACGTCTCCTTCACGGATAACATCGAGTTCATAACCCGTTAATTGACCCGCTAATTTAATATTGTGTCCGCCTCTACCTATTGCTTTGGAAACTTCTTCGAGTTTCAAGTAAACCTCTGCTCTTTTGTTGTCTTCATTTATCTTGATAGAAGAAACTTTAGCTGGGCTTAATGCTCTTGTAATGTACAATTGAATATTGCTTGTATAATTGATAACGTCAATATTTTCATTTCCTAATTCGCGAACAATTCCGTGAATACGAGATCCTTTCATCCCTACACAAGCACCCACTGGATCAATTCTATCATCATAAGAATCTACGGCTACTTTTGCTTTTTCGCCTGGAATTCTTACTACATTTTTAACTATAATCAATCCGTCGAAAACTTCGGGAATTTCTTGTTCGAATAATTTTTCCAAGAACTTTTCAGAAGTTCTAGACATAATTATTTGAGGTTTATTTCCTTTCAATTCTACGCTTTCAATGATTCCACGAACGTTATCTCCTTTGCGGAAAAAGTCTGATGGAATTTGTTTTTCTTTTGGTAAAACAATTTCGTTTCCATCATCGTCAATCAAAATTACCACTCTTGGTCGAACGTGATGCACTTCGGCAGTGTAAATTTCTCCAATTAAATCTTTAAATTGTTTGTAAAGATTGGTATTGTCATGTTCATGAATTTTAGAAATTAAGTTTTGACGCAAGGCTAAAATAGCTCTTCTTCCTAAATCGATTAGCTTCACTTCTTCTGAAACTTCTTCTCCAATTTCAAAATCGGGTTCAATTTTTCTGGCTTCGGTTAGTGTAATTTCTTCATTTTCTAAATCCAAATCATCATCAGCAACGATAACTCTTCTTCTCCAAATTTCCATATCTCCTTTATCTGGATTGATGATAATGTCAAAATTATCATCTGAACCAAATTTTTTCTTCAATGCATTTCTAAACACATCTTCTAATATCGCCATAAGCGTTACACGATCAATAAGTTTATCGTCTTTAAACTCTGAAAATGAATCGATTAATGCTAAATTTTCCATGCCAACTTTTTAATTAAATGTTACTGTAACAATTGCTTCTTTTATTTCTGAATACGGTATTTCCTGTCTTTTCTGAACCGTTTCCTTTCCTTTTCCTAGTTTTTTTGCCTCTCTTGCTTTCCACGACAAAATTATAAAATTATCATTAGCTTCAACTAATTCTGCTTCAATAGTTTCTGAGGCTAATTTTACTATCAAGGTTCTTCCTAAGTTTTTCTTGTATTGCCTTACCATTTTTAATGGAGACCCCACTCCTACTGAGGCCACTTCTAAAGAAAAATCTTGCTCTTCTCGGTCTAAATTATTTTCGATTGCTCGACTTATGTCAATACAATCCTGCAAAGCTACTCCATTATCGCCATCTAAATTTACTATAATTTTGAAACTGTCTGTAATAGTCAAATCTATAAGGAAAATAGAAGGTTTCTCAATCAATCCTGCAACTAACAGGCTATTTACTTTTTCTTTAAATGTCATATTCTATAAAAAGAGGGAAGCATTGCTTCCCTCATTATCTAATTTTTTAATAAATAACTGTGCAAATATAGTGTTATTTTTTATAAATCAAAAATGATTATTTTATGTTAAAATATTTTGTAGATTTGAAAAAGAAAATTTTATCTTATGTTTGTAAATAATTTAAAAACATTTTTGTTATGAAGCGGATTTTAGTACCTGTCGATTTTTCTGAATATTCAGTAGAAGCCTTAAAAGTAGCAGCCCAAATTGCCCGAAAAAATCATTGCGAAATTGTTCTTTTGCATTTATTAGAATTACCTCATCAATCTAATGACGCTTTTGGTAACCACAATAGCATTCCAGAGATTATTTTTTTTAAAAATAAAGCTATCAATAATCTTGAAGAATTAATGGATTCCCCCTTTTTAAAAGGAATTGAAGTATTTGAATCTATCGAATTAAAAAAAGTAGATCAAGGCGTTATCGATTCAAGTATTAAAAATAACATCGATTTGATTATTATGGGTTCGCACGGAACTTCAGGATTTAAAGAGGAATTGGTAGGCTCTAATACCGAAAAAATTGTTCGTTTTTCCAACATTCCTGTTTTAGTAATCAAAAAAGGGATAAAAGAATTTAAATCTGATAAATTTGTTTTTGCATCCGATTTTTCAAAAGAAGCTCAAAAGCCATTCAGAAAAATGTTAGAATTTGCCAAAATATTCAAATCAAAATTGTTTTTAGTTACCATTTGTACGCCTGCCAGTTTCAAAACTACTTCTGCTACCGAAAAAATTATGAATGATTTTATCGCCAATTTTGATCTGGATAGCTATTCTACTCATATTTATAACGATACCAATATTGAGAAAGGAATTATTAATTTTTCAAATGAAGTAGATGCTGATTTAATTGGAATATTCACACATGGTCGGACTGGATTGGCTCATTTTTTCAACGGAAGTATAAGCGAAGATCTAATCAATCATGCTAGCAAACCAATTATAACGTTCAAAATTTGATGAATTGAAAATAATTAGTTCAAGTATTTTTAAGAAAATAAAAATCCCTAAACACTAAAAAATAAGTATTTAGGGATTTTTTTGTTGGTCTACAAGGACTCGAACCTTGAAAGACTGCACCAAAAACAGTTGTGTTACCATTACACCATAGACCAAAAAGCTTGCTGTTAAGCGAGTGCAAATTTAATACAAATTTTAATTTTTACAAATTTTTAATCTCTTTTTATTGAAAAGTTTCTTCTGTTGGGATTATTAGTAAAATTCATCAACCATTGAATGGCTGTTTATAATTTTTTATTTGGTTTTAAAATTAAATAAATCCTTGATATTGATGAAAATAGTTAGTGTTAACTAATCTGCTCAAAGGCTATTGAAGAAGTATTGTTTTTAATTTAATCTTTATTACCCTGTAAATTTTAAAAAAATAAACAAAAAAATAGAGTTTTTAAAACCCCATTTTTTGATTTAATACGTTTTTAAAATGTTTATTACTTTTTCCTAAAAGTGCGAATGTAGTTTACAATATCCCATCGTTGATCATTTGTAATCTCAGTTAATGGCATAGGTCGTCTGGCTTCGGATATTTTCCAAAATAGTTCTCCGTCTGTTTTTTTTTTGGATGATTTTAGAACCTAAATCTAAAACTACTTTGGTTACTTTCTCAGAGCTGACACCATCGCCTTTGCCTTCTCTTCCATGACATCGAACACAATCTAACTGATAAGAATGTTTCCCTCTTTCTAGAGAGAATTCATCTGCTGGAAATGGATTCTTCATTTTCACAGCAGTTTTGGGAGCATTCAAAGGGGCTTCGTGTTGGGCAGAGGCAATAGATGCGTATAAAAATGCAAATACAATGAATGCTAATTTTGTAATGATTTGTTTTGGACACTTGTTTTTCATAAAATTATATATTTAAGTAAAATTAATTCAAAAAACGGTTAATAAAATAACACTCAAATTTATGCAAATTATTGAATATCTGCATTATAAAAGCAAAGTATTTCTTGATATTTTTAGGAATTGATTTGTGCGTTTTTACACCAATAATTTGTTTGTTCCAATTAGGGCTGTCAAAAATATTTAACCCTATTTGCATCTGTTTTAGAAATTATTGTTAATGCAGGTGTCTTTCAATAAAAAAACATTTTCTTTGTATCTGAAAAAAAAATAAATTCTTGTAGATAAATATGGCAACATTTAATTTCAATAAATGGAATACAATTACTGGCTGGTGTGCGTTTGCAGTCGCTTTAATCACTTATACCTTAACAGTTGAACCCACAATGAGCTTTTGGGATTGTGGAGAATACATTGCCACATCGGCAAAACTTCAAGTAGGACATCCTCCTGGAGCACCATTGTATCAAATGATTGGTGCTTTTTTCGCCATTTTTGCCATAGATGACAAACATATTGCTTTGATGGTCAATATGATGTCGGTTTTTTCGAGTGCCTTTACTATTTTATTTATGTTTTGGTCTTCGTCGATGATTTTGAAAAAAATAATTTCGCAATATTCTGAGCTCAATAAAAATAATGCTATTGTAATTTTGGGTAGTTCTTTTGTGGGGGCTTTGGCTTTCACTTTTTCGGATAGTTTTTGGGCAAGTGCCGTAGAAGCCGAGGTTTATGCAATGGCTTCCTTGTTTATTGCTTTGCTTTTTTGGTTGGGATTGCGTTGGGAACAAGATATGGATTCGCCAAAAGGCAATAAATGGTTGTTGGTTATTTCGCTAGTGGTTGGACTTACTTTTGGAGTCCATTTTATGGCATTACTGACCATTCCAGCTATTGGTTTTCTTTATTATTTCAAACATTATAAAGAAGTTACTGTTAAAAATTTCATCATTGCGAATGTTGTTGTGGTGGCTATTTTACTTTTTATTTTCAAATTGTTATTGCCTTTGACAATGGCTTTCTTTGGTAAAACCGAAGTTTTTATGGTCAACGAATTGGGAATGCCATTTGACTCGGGAACTATTTTCGTGGTGCTGCTTCTGATTGCTTTCTTTTATTTTAGTCTAAAATACACTCGTGCCAAAGGTTTAATAAAAGCCAACACTTTAATTTTATGTATTCTTTTCATCCTGATAGGATTTTCGACTTGGATGATGTTGCCCATTCGTGCCAATGCCAATACGGTAATTAATGAGAATAAACCATCAGATGCACGAGAAGTCTTGGCATATTACAATAGAGAGCAATACGGATCAAACCCTTTGTTTTACGGACCACAATACACGGAAGCTTTTGCTGGTCCAGATAAAGACAATCCCTACCTAGACAAGGATCCCAATTATGAAAGAGATTATAAAACGGGTAAATATGTTATTGTAAATAATTTCAAGAATGCAGAACAAAACAGTGATGACAATCAAAAAACTTTTTTACCAAGATTATGGAGCGCTGACAATATTGTGAGTTATATCAGCTTTACAAATCCACCTGAGTTTAGGCTAAATCCTGATTATCCTTATGAACAAGATTTATCGCAATACGGTGTTGACCCAAGCCAACTTTCAGAAGAAGATTTGGCTCAAGCCACAGCACAGTTGAGAAATGAAATCGAAAAAACGGTTACCGAATTCAGAAAAGCGTATGCTCAAAAACAATTAGACACCGAAGATTATGTCAAATTTTTGAAAACGTACAGCGATTATTTAATTATAGAAAAACCTGCAACTGTTGATAATTTGAGGTTTATGGTTGAATATCAATTTGGCTATATGTATTTCAGGTATTTGATGTGGAATTTTGTTGGACGTCAAAACGACATTCAAGGAAAATACGATTATCAAGACGGAAACTGGCTCAGTGGTATTCCGTTTATCGACGAATTGCATTTGGGTTCTCAAAAAAACTTGCCTTCGGATGTGTCGAATAATAAAGGACGAAACGTGTATTTCTTTTTACCCTTTATATTAGGACTCATTGGCATCATGTATCACGCCAGTAGGGATCGAAAAAGTTTTTATGTCCTATTGGTTTTGTTCCTTTTTATGGGATTGGCCTTGAAAATTTACCTCAACGAAAGACCTTTTGAACCTCGAGAAAGAGATTATGCTTTGGTAGGTTCGTTTTATGTTTTTGCCATTTGGATAGGTTTTGGCGTTTATTCCTTGTATGAAAGTATTCAGCAATATTTAGCTCCAAAAATAGCTGGCCCGATAATTATTGGTGCAAGTTTACTGGCCGTTCCTATTTTAATGGGATTCCAAAACTGGGATGACCACGATCGTTCAGAAAAATATACCGCATCAGCATTGGCGAAAGCTTATTTAGAATCTTGTGATCAGAATGCTATTTTGTTTACCATTGGCGACAACGACACCTTTCCGCTTTGGTATGCCCAAGAAATTGAACACATCCGTACCGATGTTAAAATTGTAAATACAAGTCTTTTTATGACTGACTGGTATATTGACCAAATGAAAAGCAAATCATACCAATCCAATCCGTTGCCAATTTCGTTTGTTCACGATGAATATGTGGGAGATAAATTAGATTACACCGCTCATATTCCAAAAGTGGAAAGCCGATGGGAAATCAAAGATTTTATCGATTTTATTAAAAATCCAAAATCTACTATTGAAATGCAAAATGGTCAAACCATCCATTTTTATCCAACCAATAAAATCAGGATTCCTGTTGACAAAGACAACATTATCAAAAACAAAGTGGTTGCTGCAAAATACAATGACTCCATTGTTTCATACATTGACCTTGACATCAAAGGAAACGCCTTGTACAAAAATCGATTGATGATGCTAGACCTTGTAGCCAACAATAATTGGAAAAGACCTATTTATTTCAGTCCGGGCGCCTTTGAAGACGAAGATTATTTGTGGATGAAAAACTACCTTCAACTCCAAGGAATGATTTACAAATTAGTTCCAATAAATACCAAAGTGGACAAAGACACCAACCCAATGGATATGGGCGGACTTGATACTGACAAAATGTATTCGATTGTAATGAAATGGGATTGGGGCAACAGTCGAGGCGATATTTATCACGATCCTGAAACTAGAAAAAACAGCATTTCTTATCGTTCGGTCTTGTCCAGATTAATGGACAAGCTAATTGCCGAAGGAAAATTGGACAAAGCAAAAAAAGTAATCGAATTGTCTCTGACAGAAATGCCAGTAGAAAAATTTGGTTATTACTCGATGGTAGAACCTTTTGCAAAAGGCTATTATGCAGTGGGCGAAAAAAACAAAGCACAACAACTTCTGCAAAAACTGATAGGCAAATACAAAGAAAATCTGAATTATTATGGCACTTTAACTTCCGCAGACCAAGCAAATTTGGCAATGGATATTATTACCGATATTGAACGTTACAGGAGTTTACTCACGGTAATGAAAGAAAGTGGCGATGTGCAATTTTATAATAAAAACCGAATAGCATTTAATACTTATATTAAAATGTTTGACCGTTTTGGGCGAGATAGAGAGTGATACTATTACCAAAGACACTTATAGAAATTTATAAATTTGTAAAAAACAAGAGTCGTGGGTGTAGATTTGAAACTTGAAACTTGAAACCTGAAACTTGAAGCTCTTAAACCTTTAAACCCTTAAACCTTTATACTCTTAAACCCTCTAACCTCCTATGCCAAGTATTTTTACCAAAATTATAAATAGAGAAATTCCAAGTTATAAAATCGCTGAGGACGATAATTTTATTGCTTTTTTGGATGTAAATCCCAATGCAAAAGGACATACTTTGTGTGTTCCAAAACAAGAAATAGATAAAATTTTTGATATTGATGATGATTTGTATCTTGGATTGATGCAATTTTCCAAAAAAATAGCTTCAGCACTCGAAAAAACAGTTGCCTGCAAAAGAATAGGAATGGCAGTTATAGGTCTTGAAGTGCCGCACGCTCATGTTCATTTAATTCCTTTGAACGAAATGGACGAAATGCGTTTTCAGAAAAAAGTGTCAATGTCCAAAGAAGAATTTGAAGTCTTGGTTAAAGAAATTCAAGCTAATTTGTAAATGCTGGAATTTATAGAATTATTTCAGCAAGTACAAACTAGTTCGTAAAACAGTGTTCTCGAAAGTGTCTTGGTTTGGAATTCCTTTAAATTAATTTCAAAGTGGAAAATTACAAAAAAGGAAATCTCAATAGGTTTGAAATCTCCTTTTATCATTTTCTGTATTTAGGAAAATTTATTTTTTAACTAAACTAATTAAGAATAATAAAATCCAAGCTCCAACTGCAGCAACAATAATTTGCCAAAGCAAACCGCCAGCACCTAGTCCCAATTTTGAAACAAGCCAACCTCCAAAAACACTACCAATAATACCAACGATAATGTTTCCAAACAAACCAAATCCGCTACCTTTCCACAACTGACCTCCAAGCCATCCTGAAATAGCTCCTATCAAAAGAAAATACAAAAATTCCATATAGATATTTTTTATAAGTTAATATGATAAATTTATAAAAAAAAAGTAAGTGTAAAACAATATAAGACAGTTATTTGTAAATTTTTTTTTTGAAATTTAATAAGGTAGGAATAATTTTTATTAAATTAATTCAGTAACTTTAAAACTAACTTGAATTGTGGTACCTTTTCCAATTTCGGAATGTAATACTTTTATGGCTCCTTTGTGGTATTCTTCGACAATCCTTTTGGTTAGGGATAATCCCAAACCCCAACCTCGTTTTTTGGTGGTAAATCCAGGTTCAAAAATACTTCTGTATTGATTTTTAGGAATGCCACTTCCTGTATCTGAAATGTTAATTTTAATAAATCCTCCTTCGTGCAAGACTTCTAGCGAAAGTTTTCCTCTACCCTTCATAGCATCGATAGCATTTTTGACCAAATTTTCAATTGTCCAGCTATGCAAAGTAGGATTAAACAAAACAATAACTCGGGCATCCGGTCCTTTGAATGAAAACTCAATTTGTTTAGAAAATCGGGATTGCAAATAGGTATAAGATTTTTGTGTTTCTTCAATAATATCTTTGTTTTCTAATTTTGGTTTCGACCCAATATTAGAGAAACGTTCGGTAATGGTTTGTAAGCGTTCAATGTCTTTCTGAATTTCTTGAACGGTTATTTCATCGACATTTTCAGATTTCAGGATTTCTACCCAACCTACAAGAGAAGTCAGTGGTGTGCCAATTTGATGGGCGGTTTCTTTTGCCATTCCTGCCCAAAGTTTGTTTTGAGTTGCCATTTTGGTACTCTTATAAAAATTATAAACCAAAGCGGCAAACAGGACAATAATGAGTAATAAAGCAATGGGATAATACTTTAGTTTTTTCAGCAATTCTGAATTCCCGTAGTATATTTTTTGAAATTTTTCTGGAACATATTCAATTACAATAGGCTCATTTTCATTTTTTAAACCTGATAAAAAGGCTCTTACTTTTTGTTTGTCATTGATAATGTCTTCGTCAATATTCCTCGTGTTGATGATAGAATCATTCTCTGTCAGAATAATTGGTATGGATGTATTGTTACTAAAAATTTGAAGAGGAAGTTCTAGATCAGTGTTTTCTCCAGCATTGATAAGGGTTTTTTGTGCATTGGCCCAAAGATTCATTTTTAGTCGTTCCTCCTGTTTGAAAATTTGGAAAAAAGTAAAGGTGTTCCAAAGTATTAATGAAATAATCAAAAAGGAAGCAAAAATTATGATCCAACGGCTGGTGTTTCTACTTTTGGAAAACGGCATAAATTGATTTTTGAGGCATAAATATAATAATTTCAATGGCAATTTCAATATTAAAATTGAATAGTAATCCCATTAATGATTTCAATTTCTATTTAGATATGCAAAAAATAGAATTGGTTTGCCAATTGAATAATAACTGAAGACAGATTGTTTTATTTTGTTTAAAACCAAAAAATCCGCAAACCCATTAAAATTTAGAATGGATTTTTCTTCATTTTGAAAAAACAAAGTTCGGTTTTTTTAATGATATGGATTAGGGAGAAAATAGGAGAAATCATTTTTTGGCTACTAATAAAGAAATTGATATATTTGTAAATCAAAATTTTGCATCAGCATAAATTTTAACGCTGATTTAGCTCATATTTTTAAACAGAATAACAACAATAAATAAAATATAACACGATGGAAGTTACAGGAAAAATTAAAGTAATAAGTGCTGAACAACAAATTAGCCCAACTTTTAGAAAAAAAGAATTGGTTATAACCACCGATGAGCAATATCCACAATCAATTATGATTGAATTTGTACAAGACAAATCAGATTTATTAAACAATTTTTCGGTTGGTGAAAACGTAAAAGTTTCTATCAATTTAGGTGGAAGAGAATGGGTAAATCCACAAGGCGAAACCAAATATTTCAATAGCATTAAAGGATGGAGAATAGAAAAAATAGTAGATGCTACTGCCACAGCTCCAGCACAAGCACCACCAATGCCAGCAGCAGCTTTTCCGCCTGCAACTGTCCTAAACGAAGATGAACCAGACGATTTGCCGTTTTAAATAAAAACTCAAAATCCTTGATAATTTCTCAAGGATTTTTTTTTGGCGTTTTTATGAATTTAATTCAGTTTAACAATCGCTCCCAAACCTAATTGACTTCCAATTTGGGGATAGACATAAGCAGTAGTTTTTTTCTTTTTTCCAAAACTTACCGACTTAAAAGGATTCCAATAAGAAACAATCAAGCCCGATGCCAAACCGATTCCTGCACCAGCTAGAACATCGGAAGTATAGTGTTTGTTGTTGGCAATTCGTAAAACTCCTGTTGCTGTTGCAAACAAAAACCCGCTACTCGCATACCATATATTCGAATCTTTGTATTCGTAATATAACAAAGCAGCATTAGTAAAAGCAATGGAAGTATGCCCCGAAGGAAAGCTAAAGTCATCTGACCTGTCTGGTCTTGGCTCCTTAACAGTATGCTTCAAGGCTGTAAAAACTGTACCACCTATTGCATTGGCAACAATAATATTAATAGTTTGATGTTGAAAATCGTTCTTTGGTTTATATCCAAAAGTTTTTCCCAAATAGATTTGAGCCACAGGAACAAATGGAAGGTAATCATCAGATGTAGTATGAAAATTTTCGCCAAAAAAATGATTAGCGTTTTTTTGTAAATCAGCATTAAGAGCTGTATTCATTAACAAGGCACCCGAGGCGATTAGTGCAACTGGAGCAATGAATTGTTTATTTGAAACTTTGTCCATATTTTGAACGGTTGCAATAGTATCTTTGGTTTGTGCATTGGCAGTAAAAGTGAACAAACTCAATACAATCATTATTAATTTGGTTTGCATAGTTTCTAAAAGGTTTTTATAAAAAACGATAAAGAAAAGCATAAAAAAACAAGAATAAACAAAAAGGTTTAATTGATTTGGGGAAAAGCAACCACAAAATTGATATGAAATTTTTAAAAATCACTATATTTGAGGTAAATAAAATTATTTGTTATGAAAATACAAACGCTTATTGTAAAAACAAATAGGTTGACTTTAGTAAATTTTCCCTTTAAATATTGTAATTCCTCCATTTGATTCCTATTCTTTCTTTATGGAAAACCCATTTACCGACGACTATTTTATGAAAAAGGCTTTGCAAGAGGCAGAAATGGCTTTTGAGAAAGACGAAATACCTGTGGGTGCCATTATTGTAATCGACAATAAAATCATAGCCCGTGCTCACAATCTAACTGAAACACTAAACGATGTTACGGCACACGCCGAAATGCAAGCTATAACTGCTGCAGCCAATTTTCTTGGCGGAAAATATTTAGTGGGTTGCACACTTTATGTCACTTTGGAACCCTGCCAAATGTGTGCTGGAGCTTTGTATTGGAGCCAAATTTCTAAAATTGTTTTTGGTGCCAACGATGAGCATCGAGGTTTTGAAAAAATGGGTACACAATTGCACCCAAAAACTACTATTGTTCGGGGTATTCTGGCCAATGAAGCTTCGGAAATGATGAAAGCGTTTTTTGCAAAAAGGAGAAAATAATTTGTTTTGCTTGATGGTTCTTAATCTCTAACTATCTTCAAATAAAGATTGCTTGCCATTTTATTGGAAATAGACAATTCAGCTGTTTCATTTATTTTTATTTTCAAGGATAAATCATAGCTTTCTTTTGAAATGATTTCAATTTTCGAGCCCAAAGCAATTTCTTGTTTGTCTAAATATTTTAGAAATTCAGCGGAAGAATCTTTAACTCCTACACAAATAGCCCTTTGGTTTAGGGCTAAATCTGATAGCAGTAGCTTGTCAGTTTTTGCCATTCTTCCTTGTGCATCTGGAATGGGATCGCCGTGCGGATCTTCGGTGGGATTGCCCAAAAAATCATCCAGTCTTTGGATCAGTTGTTCGGACTTGATGTGCTCTAATTGTTCGGCAATATCGTGAACTTCATCCCAAGCAAAATTTAACTTATGTACTAAAAAAACTTCCCACAAACGGTGTTTTCTTACAATCATTTTGGCCGTAAGTTGCCCTTTATCGGTCAAAGAAACGCCTTGATATTTTATATAATTCACTAAATTTTTTTCAGCCAATTTCTTCAACATATCAGTCACTGAGGAGGCCTTAGTTTCCATTGTTTCGGCAATAGCATTGGTGCTCACTTCTGTATCAGTTACAGAGGTAAGATGATAAATTGCTTTTAGGTAATTTTCTTCTGAAAGAGTCATTTGGAGGTTAGAGGTTAGAAGTTGGAAGATGGAAGATGGAAGTTGCAAGTAGTCTTAATACTTGATACTTTTATCATAATACTTTCCACTAATTTTTTACAATAAACAAGGGTATAGAAATTTTGTGTCTCAATTTATCTACGGTTGTGCCAAAAAGTAAATCTTTAAAACCAGTGTGTCCGTGTGTTCCCATGACCAAAACATCGAAAATTCCATTGTTGATGATTTCTGGAATTACATCATTGGGCTTGCCAAAGCCTAATTTTGTTTTTACTTTAAACCCTTTTTGCGAAAGCATTTCTTTATATTCTGCCAATAGTTTAGCGTCAATTAGGGTTTCCTGATCTTCAATATTTTTGCCATAAACCATAGCTCCTACTGTTTCAACCACGTGAATCAAGGTGTATTTGGCTTCTGTTCCTCCTAGTTCGAAAGCGCTATTTATGGCAATAGCATCTGCCTCTGAAAAATCAACTGTAACAGCAATTCGCTTGGTTTTATAAGTTCCTCTTTTAGAAAAATGAAGGTCTAAATTGTGGGGAGAATGATTTTGAAATTCCTGTTTCGATTTGGTAATAAACGGTTTGAATACAATATATAACAGCAAAATCAAGAAACTTAAAGCCAATGGAACAACCGTAAACCATAAAACAATCGGGTTTTTGGAAGTTTCCAGCCAACCGACAATTTCATTATACACTAATTTAACGTTCAACGAAACAATAATCAAGGCTACTATCCACGATGCGATTTGAGTCGTTTTGCTAATCTGAAACCCTTTCATTTTAGATTTATCACTCACGAAATGAATCAACGGAATGATGGCAAAACCCAATTGCAAACTCAAAATTACCTGACTCAAAATCAGTAGCTTTCCGGTGACGCTTTCGCCAAAAATAGAAATAACAATTACAGCAGGAACAATCGCAATCAAACGAGTAATTATTCTTCTAACCCAAGGTTGGATTCTTAAATTGAGATAACCCTCCATCACAATTTGTCCCGCTAATGTTCCTGTAATAGTTGAACTTTGACCTGCTGCAATCAAAGCAACAGCAAACAAAATTGGCGCCCATTTCGTGCCTAAAATTGGTGCCAAAAATTGATGTGCATCCTGAATTTCGGCAACTTCAAACATTCCGTTTTTGTAGAATGTGGCCGCTGCCAAAATCAATATGGCAGCATTTACAAAAAACGCCAAGTTCAAAGCAATGGTACTATCGATTAAATTGTATTTCAAAGCTTGCTTGATTCCTGCAACACTTCGATCAAATTTTCGGGTTTGCACCAAAGAGGAATGTAGGTATAAATTGTGTGGCATAACCGTAGCTCCAATAATCCCAATAGCGATATAAAGTGCTGCCGAATTGGGCAAGGAGGGAATTAGACCATAAACTACTTTCCCCATTTCGGGTTGGGCAAAAATCATTTCGAAAATAAAGGAAATTCCAATGATAGCGACCAACACAATGATGAAAGCTTCCATTTTTCGGATGCCTTTGTTGATGAGAAAAAGCAATAAAAAAGTATCTAAAACAGTAATAATAACCGCTTCAATCAACGGAATATCAAACAATAAATTAATCCCGATTGCCATTCCCAAAACCTCAGCAAGATCACAGGCAGCAATGGCAATTTCGGCAAGAAAATAGAGAATATAATTAATTGGTTTCGAATAGGTTTCGCGTGAAGCTTGAGCCAAATCTCGTTGGGTTACAATTCCGAGTCTTGCACTTAAACTCTGCAAAAGCAAAGCCATCATATTACTCATCAATAAAACCCAAAGCAAAGCATAACCAAACTGACTTCCGCCAGCAATATCAGTCGCCCAGTTTCCAGGATCCATATAGCCCACACTTATCAAATAGGCAGGGCCAAAAAAGGCGAAAATTTTTCTAAATGTAGAAGTTTTATTTTGTGTAGCTACCGACTCGTTGACTTCTTCAAGTGATTTACTCATACTTTTTATCTTAAAATATTTTTCAAAAGTAATAAAATTTATTGTTATTCAAAATATTTTTTTAGATTTGTCTAAAAAATAATTTAAATAAACCTCAATGAAAAAAACATATTTCCTCTTTTATGGTATAGTATTGGTTCACAATTGGTGTAGTGCCCAAAACTTGCCCTCAATTCAAACCGACAGACCCGATCAAACCGAATGTCCATTTATTGTTCCTGTGCATTTTGTTCAATCAGAAAATGGTTTTTCAATTAGAGAAAATAAAAATAATTCTAGTGAAATTACAACTCCAACTGTTTTGACACGACTAGGAATTAGTGCCAATTTTGAAATGCGATTGATTACAGAATTTGTTTTAAACAAAAATAATTTTGAGGATAAATTGGGTTTGCATCCAGTTTTAATTGGTTTTAAAACAAAACTATTTGAAGAAAAAGGAATTCTTCCTAGTACGGCATTTATTGGCCACATTGAGTTTCCAAAAACAGGTTCAATGGTTTATCAAACAACCTATTATGCTCCCGAATTTAGGTTTTCGATGCAGCACACTATTTCGGACAGGCAATCCTTGGGTTACAATATTGGTGCAGAGTGGAATGGCGAAACACCCGAGCCAACTTTTATTTATACCTTAACAACAGGCTATTCTTTTACCGAAACAATTGGTGGATATATTGAATTATATGGTTTTGTACCACAAATTGACAGACCAAATCATCAATATGCTGCTGGTTTAACCTATTTGTTTAATCCCCATCATCAACTCGATTTTTCAGGCGGTTTTGGATTATCCAAAATGGCGTCCAAATATTATATTGCAGTTGGTTATTCATTTCGATTTAAAATCTAAATTTATTCAACATTTACAAAAAGTTCAAATTTTATTTGATGATATGCAATTTGTTCATACAATTCCTTATATAGTTGTATAAAACCATTCGGTAATTTTTCCTAGAAGTATCAATATTTTTTAGCATTATACCCCAAATAAGGCACAATTTGTTCCTTGAAAATAACCCCATATTCTTCTAATTCTTTCAAAATAGGCAGATACACTTCTTCCCGAATTGGGAGTTGCACACCAGGAGTTTTTATCTTTCCGTTCAGGATTAATAAGGTCGCTATGGCAACAGGCAAGCCAACGGTTTTTGCCATTGCAGTAAATTTTTGGTCTTCGCCAAGGCAAACCATTTTGGAATCGATTTGCTGTTTTTTGCCATTCAATTCAAAACCAAATTTATGATACATCACAATCATATCTTTGTCTTTGGGTTGCAATGTCCAACTATCTTTCAAGATTTTTTCGAGAATTTGGGCTGGAGTGGCGTTTTTTAAACCCACTTTTTTATTGGGGTTGAATAAATCCAATTCCAATAATTTGTCCCACATTATATCGTCTTGATCAATTTTTAATATCAATCGCATTTTGATTTCGACAGAATCTGTTGGATGATAAGGTAAGAAAGAATTTATGAATTGACGGTAACTCATTTTTTCGGAACCTTCCATAATATAACTGTCATCGGTCATTCCGAGTTGGACAAACATATTCCAAGCTTTGGAAAAACCCACTCTGCGAATGGTTCCTCTATATAAAGTCAACACCTCATTTAAACCATAAACATCAAGATATTTTAAGGAATCTCGGTTCGAATAGGCTTCAAATTTACCATAACCTTCCACCTCTAGGAATTCAGTTCTGCGAAATAAATTGCAATACGGAATGTATTTATACGTTCCTTCCTGAAGAAATTTTGCGGCATCGCCTTGACCTGCTAAAACTACATTTCTTGGCGCCCATGTAAATTTGTAATTCCACAAATTCGTGTCCGATTCGGGAGCAACCAGTCCGCCACAAAAAGATTCAAACAATAGCATTTTTCCTCCTTTAGCCTTGATTTCATTAATTACTTTCATTGCACTCATGTGATCAATGCCAGGGTCTAAACCCATTTCATTCATAAAAATCAAATTATTCTCTTTGGCTAATACATCCAATTCTTGCATCGCATCGCTGATATAAGAAGCCGTAACTAAATTTTTTTTATAAAAAATACAATCTTTGGCTACCTCAATATGAAGATGTGCCGGCAACATCGAAATCACTATAGTTGCTTTTTGAATGGCATCTTTTCTTTGATTTTGGTCGAAAATATCCAATGAAATTGCCGTTGCATTCGGATGATTATTGGTATTGTTTCGAGCAGATTCTAATGATAAATCGGCAATAATGAGATGTAAATTCTCTTCAACGGACTTGTTTAATAAATATTGAATCAAGGACGAAGCTGATCTTCCGGCTCCAAGGATTAAAACTGTTCTCATTTTGCAAATATTTAACACAAATATATGTAATTGTTGTATTTATAACAAAATAGAAATAATATAAACCCAAAAAGAACATACAAAATGTTTTGTCATTGAAAGGAAAGAGATATTTTTGTTGCTTAAAAATCACAAAATGGATAAAAAAATAATTACTACGGGAGCAATTTTTGGAATGTTGGCAATCATTTTAGGAGCATTTGGCGCCCACGCTTTAAAAAAAGTATTATCTATAGAACAGCTTTCCACTTTTGAAACAGGAGTAAAATACCAAATGTATCACGCCTTGTTTTTGTTATTCATTGGACTATCAATTCTTTCGGAAAAAGCTAAGAAAACCATTTATTTTCTAGTAGTTATTGGAGTAATTTTCTTTTCAGGCTCCATTTATTTATTGGCTACAAATGGTCATTTCATTCCTTTTGACTTTAAAACAATTGGATTTATCACTCCTGTTGGTGGATTATTATTGATTTCGGCTTGGGGAGTTTTATTGGTTAACATTTTAAAGAAAAATTCGTAATTTTTTTGCAGTTGAAACAAAGAAATTTCTAAAATTCATTCGTATTTTAAAAAAAGAGTCACGCCAAAACGTGGCTCTTTGCTTTTCATCACAACAATACCAACTACAACAAAATGTAACATTTGCCGTTACAACAATACTAATCAGATTCAATCAAAACCAATCACCCTTGAGTCAAAGAACTGGCTCAATAAATCAAAATCACAATGTTAAATTCATTTTTTATCCTCTGTTCGGGAGCTGACAAATCCTTGCTCGAAGGTTGCTCCGAAGGCGAACAAACCAAATATGCAGGTATTGGTGCCACCGTTTTCTTTACCGCAGTTATGGCATTTATCGCCAGTTCTTATGCGCTTTTCACGGTTTTTGACAATCCATTTATTGCTATGGGATTTGGAATCGTTTGGGGTTTGCTCATTTTCAATTTAGATCGATTCATCGTTTCTACCATTCGCAAAAGAGATAGTTTTAAGAGTGAATTTTTGCAAGCCAGTCCGAGAATTATTTTGGCGATAATTATTGCCATCGTGATTTCAAAACCATTAGAAATTAAAATTTTCGAAAAGGAAATCAATACTGTTTTATTGAAAGAAAAAAACGCAATGGCTTTGAACAATAAAAAGGAAGTTGCCAATTATTTCAAATCGGATGTGGAGAAAAACAAAGCAGAAACCGACAATTTGAAAACGGAAATCGCGAAGAAAGAAAAAGAAGTAAACACACTTTACGAAACCTATATTGCTGAAGCCGAAGGCACTAAAGGCACAATGAAACTAGGTAAAGGTCCGGTTTTTAAAGAGAAAATTGCCAAACACAATTTGGCTTCTGCCGAATTGGATTCTATTAGAAAAATCAACTTGGCAAAAATTGCCATAAATGATAAAAAAGCCATCACTCTTCAAGCTGATTTAGACAAAAAAGTTTCAGAAACCCAACCCATAATTGAGGGTTTTGATGGTTTGATGGCACGAATAAATGCTTTGAACAAACTCCCGATAATTCCTTCGTTGTTTATAATGTTGTTGTTTTTGGCCATCGAAACTTCGCCAATTATCGCCAAATTGTTGTCCCCAAAAGGCGAATATGATTATAAATTAGAAGATTTAGAAACGGCCTTGAAAGCTACCCTAACTCAAGACAAATACCAACGCAATTTATTGGTAAAAACAAGTGCTTCGATGCACGACAAAGTCTATGAAGACATCGCCCAGGACAAGAAATTGTATGATTTGCAACGCCAAAAAGCCACCGAATTATTAGAACTTCAGGCTCATAATTTTGTAGAGAAACAGAAAAAAACAATTTAATTTAAACAGTTTGGGTTAATAATTCTTCCTGTGGGTTAATTTATAAACAACTTATTTCTCATTCGTGGGGTTGTCCCTCGACTATTCTAAAAATATGCAATAATGATGGAAACAAAGCATCCATCGATTCCTGAGCACCTTTAGTTGAACCAGGCAAAGTCATAATCAGTGTTTTGCCTTTCATTCCGGCAACACCTCGGGATAACATCGAGAAAGGCGTCCGATCTTGACCATAATTGCGTGCGGCTTCCATAATTCCGGGAATTTCTCTGTCTAATAATGGTTTTATGGCTTCGGGCGAATTGTCTCTCGGCGAAAGCCCTGTTCCTCCAGTCAATATAATAAGGTCTAAATTTTGTGCGTATAAATCCAAAACTTTTTCTTGAATACCTGCAGTTTCATCCGAAATGATTGAATAATCGCTAATGCCAACATTACAGGCTTCTAATTTTTGGATAATGGCTTTTCCAGCTTTATCAAATTTCTGTCCTGCCGAAATACTATCGGAACATACAATTACAGCCGCTTTCAAATCGGTGCGGAATTTATCGGTAAAATCAGATTTGCCTCCTTTCTTTTCTAATAATTTGATAGAATGGATTTCGATTCCTTTATCGATAGGTTTCAGCATATCATACATCGTCAATGCCACAACCGACGCTCCGTGCATTGCCTCTACCTCTACTCCTGTTTTGTAGATGGTATGTACTTCGATTTCGATAGCGATTTCTAATTCATTAATACTATAATTTATAGCTGTAAATTCAACGGGAATGGGATGACAATCGGGAATCATATCACTGGTTCGCTTTACCGCAAAAAGTCCGGCGGTTTTTGCCATTTCGAAAACATCTCCTTTGGGAACTGTTTTATTGACAATAGCGTCAATAGTTTCTTTTTTACTGACTTTTACAATGGCTTGTGCTTTGGCAATGCGAAGTGTGTTTGATTTGAATGTTATATTGACCATTTGAGGTTTCTGGTTTAGGGTTTATCGTTTAAAAGTTTAAGATTTGAAGTTAATAGCCAACGATTTCAACCGTTGGTTGGTTCTTGTGATGAATTTAAGCCTGATTTTCCTTCCAGACATACGAATCATCTTCGAAAATTTCTTTTCCCCAGATAGGTGTCATCTCTTTTATATGTTCGACAATATATTCACAAGCTTCGAAGGCAACTTTACGGTGTTTGGATGAAACAAAAACAAACAGACATATTTCACCCGCTTTGACTACTCCAAGGCTGTGATAAATGTGCATACAGACTAAATTGTATTTGGCAAACGCAGCTTCTCTGATTTCGTGGAAAAGTTCGTCCGTCATTTCCTGATAGGCTTCATAGTTGATGGCAGCCACAGTTTTATTTTCAATTACATCGCTTCGGACTTGTCCTAAAAAAATATCGTGTGCTCCTATGTCGGTTTTTGTGCTGTGTTTAGAAATACTATTGGCAATAAACTCGGGCGTTATTGGCCCATTGACAAATACGTTGTGCTTTTTTTTCTCTTTCATATAGGTTATATTTTATTATTTTTTATCCAAGCCTCAATGCCTCCTTTTAAACTAAAAGCTTGACAATTTGGATATTTTTCTTTAATTATTTTTATCGCTTTTGCACTTCGTTGACCCGATTTGCAAAAAACTACTATTTTATTTTCTTGCGAAATGGTGGAAATTAAATTTTCAAATTCAATCAATGGAATTAATGTAAATGGAAATTCATCTACAAAAGGAAGTTCTCCTTTTTCCCGAACATCAATTATGGTGATTTTTTCTTTTGTCCTAAGACTGTCAAAGTCTTCTACCGAAAGGGTTTCAACATCTAAATTGGAATTGCAAAACCATTCATAATTATAGTCTAAAAATGCTTTTATATTTTTTGGAAAATCAATCGAAGAATTTGCATTTGAGATAATTTCAAAATCGTAGAAGGAATTTTCCAAGGCGTTGTACGAAATTATTTTATTGACCAATGGTTTGCCAACACCAGTAATGATTTTCAGCGCTTCGGTGGCTTGCATTGTTCCAATAATTCCCGGGACTACTCCCAAAACACCTACTTCATTACACGAAATTGCAGATGCCAAATCAGGTGGTTTTGGAAATAAATCACGATAATTGGTTTTACGATTGTTGTCTTTATCTAACAAATTAAAAACGCCTATTTGACCTTCAAAACGCAAAACAGCTCCATATACCAAAGGTTTGTCAAGCAACACACAAGCATCATTAATAAGGTAACGCGTGGCAAAATTATCGGAACCATCTATAATTAAATCGTAGTTTTCCAGAATTTCAAGCGCATTTTTATTGGTAATTTGAACATTATAGAATTCAATTTTAATTTCTGGATTGAGTGTTTCTAATTTTTTGGCAGCTGTAATTGCTTTAGATTGGCCTATATCATCAACTCTATAGAGAATTTGACGTTGCAAATTGGATAGTTCGACAACATCAAAATCCACAATACCAATCGTTCCCACACCAGCAGCTGCAAGGTATTGCAAGGCAGGACAACCCAAACCACCTGCGCCAATAATTAGTACTTTTGCTTGTGCAATTTTGTCCTGACCCATTTGCCCAATTTCCTTGAGTTGGATTTGTCTTTGGTATCTATTAGTTTCTAAATTCATATCATTAAATATTATCCTCCCGAAAATGGTGGAAGCAGTGCAATTGTATCTTTATCAGTGATTGCGGTATTCTCTTGAATTAATTTTTTATTTACAGCAATCGAATATTTCATTTTGACCAAAGCAGGGAATTGTTCCTCCAAATTTTTTATCAATTCATTGGAATCTTTTATTTCAACCATTTTCCAAGCTGATTTTCCCGTAATTTCGGTAATTTGTCCAAAGGCTAGTAGGTTTATTTCCATATTAAATTTGGTTTAATGCGTTGTTAAAATCTTCCTTGGTGTTGATGTTTTTAAAAAAAGAGGCTGCGAAAATTTCGTTGTTTTCAATCGGAATTATTTTCAACTTGAAATACGAAACCATATCTTGTAATTTAATGGTGTTTTGCTGAATGAGTTGCAACCAAACGGCTTCACAATCTTTAGCATATAGTCCAAATAAGGGTTCTAGTTTTCCTTGATTTTCTAATAAAACAATTTGGTTTTCGCCCGCATTTTTTACTAAAAATTCGATTGCTTCTTTGGTTATAAAAGGCATATCGCAACTCAGCATAAAATTCAATTTGGCTTCCGAATGATGTAAAGCAGTATAAATGCCACCAGCAGGTCCAATATCTTTGATCAAATCGGGAATCACTTCCAATCCAAATTTTTCGTATTCAGGATTGTTGGAAACAATAGCTAATTTGTCAAAAATGGGTTGCATTTGCTCAATGACGTATTGAATCATTGGTTTTCCTTCAAAAAGTAGCAAGCCTTTATCGGTGCCCATTCTGGAGCTTTTGCCACCAGCAAGAATATACGCGTTTGTGTTTATAATTTTAGTATCCATTATCAAGTGAAAATTAATTTTATGGACGCTAGAAGTAATACTACTGCCAATATTTTGTTTAAAAAGGCATTATTAAATTTTTTGGCACCAAAATAAGAACCTGCAATTCCACCTATTAATGCCAGCACTATCATCCATCCCATTTCGGTTTTAAATTCAAAACCTTTGGTAAAAAGTCCTGCAAAACCAGCAATTGAATTTACAAAAATGAACAAGGCCGAAACTGCAGCTGTTTTTTTCATGTCTGCCCAATGCATCAGTAAAATTATGGGGCTTAAAATAATACCACCACCTATTCCTATCATTCCTGAAAATAAACCTATGATTGCTCCTATCAAGAGGGCAAGGAAAACGTTCTGTTTCACGTCGAATGTTGCTGTCTTGAATTTAATTCCCAGTAATCTCACTACCGAAAATAGTAAAAGTACCGCCAATATTTTTTTATACAAACCCGCATCAACAGTAATCATTCCACCGATAAAAGCCGCTGGAAAAGAAGCTAACGCATAAGGCCAAAACAAATTCCATTTAAAAAAACCAGCTCGACAATATTGAATAAAAGCAATTAATGAAACAAAAATATTTAGTATTAATGCCGTAGGACGCATCGTTTCCGGGGCAAAAGAAAAGAAAGCCATTAAGGCCAAATAGCCGCTTGCTCCGCCGTGTCCCACCGAAGAGTAGAGAAATGCGACCAGCACTAGCAACACATAAAATATAATTTCTAGATACATCACTAAATAGTTTTGCAAATTTGTTCCTTAAATTCTTCAAAAGCCGCATTCAATTTTATATAACAGGCAATCAACTCCTCACCTTCTTTTGTAACCACAGAACCGCCACCACTGGAACCACCTGTATTTTTTATAACCAAAGGAGCGTCTGAAATGGCGTTCATTTTTTTGATCATTTCCCAAGCGTGCCGATAGGAAATTTGCATTTTTTTTGCAGCGGCGCTGATAGAACCCGTTTCCCTGATTTTTTCCAGCAATTGTTTTTTGCCCATTCCTATTAAATGCCCTTTGCTGTTTTCAATCGAAAGGTGTCCTTTGATTATTAAATTTTTCATCGTTTTTAAATTAAAGATGCTTTATAAAATCATTCTAACATTCACCAAATCTCCTTTTTTGAAATTCTCACCATCTTCATCGAATTCAATAAGGCAATCCGCCACTGCAAAAGAATTCAACTTATAACTCTCTTGATTGTTCAAAACAGTTACGTCTCGTTCTCCCATTTTTCCTTTTAGAAAAAAAGTAAGTCCTGCTTTTTTATTAAAATCTTCTGCCAAAGGAAATGCCATTTTCTTGAAATACTCTTTCTGTGTAAAATTGCCAATTGCTTGAGCCACATATTCATAAAAACAACTCATTACCGCCGCAGGATTTCCAGGTAAAGCAAACACCAAGGTTTGATTGTGACGCCCAAAATAAAAGGGTTTTCCGGGTTTTTGTTTGATTTTGTGAAATATTTTTTGCACCCCACATTTTTCTAATGAAGCAGGAACCAAATCATAATCGCCCACCGAAACGCCGCCTGTGAGAATCAGAATATCGGAAGTTAATTGATTGGAAATGGCTTTTTCAATTTCTGCTTCGACATCATCGACCACTTCGACAGAAACTGGATTTATACCTATTTGTTGCAATGCCGCAATCAAACCAATGGAGTTCGATTCGAATATTTTTCCTTCGGTAATCATGTCTTCGGCTTTCGCCAATTCTTTACCTGTTACAATAATACTAACAGTTGGCTTTGAAAAAACTTTGACTTTATTAATACCAATTCCAGCTAAAAATGAAATGGCAACTGGGGACAATAACTGTCTTTCTTGCAGTGCTAATTCTCCCCTTTTAGTTTGTGAACCTTGAGGTCGAACATTCGCTCCTTTAACCAAAAAAGTATCAAGAATTTGAATCGTATTCCCGTCTTTACTAATTTTTTCCTGCATTACAACGGTGTCAGTGCCAGGCGGAATCGGAGCTCCAGTATATATCCTTACAGCTTCATTCAATTGTACTATTTTATCCGAATAATTCCCAGTTTGAATTTCGCCAATAACCGTTAAATTGCTTTTTTTGTCCCAGTTTTCAAAGGAAAAAGCATAGCCATCCATTGCCGATTGGTCAAATGGAGGCGTGTCCATTATGGCATAAATTGGTTCAGCCAAAATACTCCCATTGGCTTCCAATAAGGGTAAAGTTTCAACTTTTAAAACACTGCAATTTTCATTAATCAGTTGTTTTGCTTCTGTTACATTTATCATTTTATTATATATTTTTCGATATGCCGAAAAAGGAATAACGGTGTTCAAAAAAAAGGTTTATCCTCCTATGTTTATCATACTTCTGTTGTCGATTTTCGTGGCATCAATTTTTTTATAATCGCCTTCAAATTGTCCGCCCAATGCTTCGGCTTTGCTTGCTACACATTGTTTTATTATCGGAACTATATCTTCGGAATTTCTTAAGGCTGCCAAAATATCAGCTTCGCCTTTTGAAAACAAACAATTCTTCATTTTTCCATCCGCGGTTAATCGCATTCGGTTACAATTGCCACAAAATGGAGCACTCATCGTGCTGATTACTGCAAAAGTACCTTCATGACCAAAGGGTTTGAATTTTTTGGCAGTTTCATTTAAGCCGTCTTTCATTCGGATGAAACTGTATTTTGTTGCTGCGACATCCAAAATTTCCTGATAACTAAACACTTTCTGAGTATTCCATTGGTTTTTATCAAAAGGCATAAACTCAATAAAACGAACGTGTACCGATTGATTTTTTGTCCATTCGATAAAATCAAGAATTTCAGTATCATTAAAATCACGCATCACAACCGTATTTATTTTTACATGAAAACCTTCGTCGATGAGTTGTTGAATGTTGTTCCAAACTTTATCGAAAACATTGCGTTTGGTAATGGTAAAAAATTGGTCTTTATCGAGTGTATCCAAACTTACATTAATCGATTTTATCCCAGCTTTTTTAAAAACGTCAATAAACTCGTTTGTTCGCTGACCGTTGGTGGTTAAAGTGAGTTCTATTGGATATTTCGAAAGTGCCAATAAAATTTCGGCAACATCTTTTCTAACCAAAGGTTCTCCTCCGGTAAGGCGAATTTTTTTGACTCCCAATTTCACAAATTCCCGAGCAATGGCATCGATTTCACCGACCGTCATCAAGCGAGAAGAAGGCATAAAAGTGGTGTTTTCGTCTGGAATGCAATACTGACATCTGAAATTGCAAACGTCGGTAAGCGAAATCCGAAGGTAATCGTGAGCTCTTCCAAAATTATCTTTCAACATAATTATTTATTTTTGGTGTTTTCTTGTCTATTTGTTATGTGTAGCAACAATTGATCGTGAACTAATTCGAATTCAAATTTAAGCTATTCTATTCACATTCTTTAGGAGTATTTATAAAATTTAGACTGTTTTTAATTGATTTTACCAAATTGTGTCAAAAGCGTTCTTCGATTCAACAATTTGATAATTTCATTCCACGCAATTTAAAAAAAAACCACGAATTAAATAAATTTACATTTTTACAATAGATAATTCTAAAGTAATTTTTGCAAATTATAAAATTCGTGGAATTAACCAAAAACAAAACTATTAATTCAACTCACTCTATTATTTCACACTAAGTTTACCTAGATAATCCCATTCAGCATAAGCTCCTTTGTAATTTTTTACGTTTTTGAAACCCAAAACATTGGTCATATAGGTGTAAAGCGTTGCTCCTTTAATTCCTGTTTTACAGTATAGTAAATAGGTCTTTTCGGGAGATAGCTCCATTCCTGCTAATTTTTTAAATTCATCTGGAGAAATAAAAACATTAGTTCCCGTTTTAACCAAACTTTCGTAAGGAATATTGATGGCTCCTTTTATATGTCCATTACTGTAGGTACTTTTTTCATTTCTTACTCCATTGAATTCATCCGGAGTACGGGTGTCAATAATAATTACATTTGAATTACCGATTGATGATTCAACAAAAGCTACATCGGCATTGATTTCGGGAACCAAATTCACAGTAAAGGTTTTTGCTTTTACCGTTGGCACTTCTGAAGTTAATTTTACTCGAGCATCTCTAAAAGCATTCATTTCTTTGTGCAAAACTTTGACGTCTTTGGCACCTAAATATTTAAAAATCCAATATACTAAAGTTGCGTATTTCTGAGTTCCTTCGTCATAAACCACGATAGAATCATCGTTTGAGATGCCTTTATTACCTAAGATTTTGGCAACTTCTTCTAAAGTCAACATTGAACCATCAATTTTTGGATCTTTTTGATTAAGAATAACATAAGGAATATTGATGGCTCCCTCAATATGAGATTGAGCATACAATTTGTCTTTGCTGGCATCAACAACTACCAAATTGGGTTTTTCTTTTTGCAAAGTGATAAATTCTTTGGCTGTTATAAGATCTTGGGCAAAAGCGTTGCTCAGAGATAAAATAGTTATCAATAAGAAACTGAATAATTTTGTTGCATTCATAGCATTCTATTTTTTAAGTTTAAAAAAATGTGAGTACTATTAGCTTATAATACTCACATCATAATTTTAGAGTTATTTAATTACGATTTGCATTTGAACTTGCAAAACATCTTGGTATGGAGTTCCATAAGGAATTGCAGCATCGGCATAATTGTATTGATAATTAATCTGCAATCTGGTCCATTCGTTGAAAAAATAATTTATTCCAGTAGTCCATCTTATTGCGGTATTCCCACTGATACTATTATCAGCATCGTAAGTTTCGTATTTCAATACGGGTTCCAATTTCCATTTTGTTTTGTATAAAGCGGTAAAATAATATCCGCTTCTGTCCACTGAGCCTGCTAAAGTGGTGACTTCACCACCGCAACCGCCACCGGTTGTGTACGAACCTTCATCTGTTCCTTTGATATATTCCCCTTGAAAAGTAAAATTTTTGTATTTAATTAGAGCATCAAATCCTAATCTGGTACGTGAATCTGGTTTAGTGGCTGTGGTAGAAATAGGAGTGAATTTTCCAGTTTGATAACTTCCACCAAAAGTGACGTATTTACTTGGTGTAAAGGTTAATCTGGAAATATAAGTCATATAATTATCGTTCAAAGGTTTGTATTCGATATCATCACCGATTACATCTCTACCTTCACCATTCATTATCGCAAATTGGTAACCAATTACGTTTTTTACTCCTTCTCCCATTTTTATTTTGTCACCTGTTCCTCCTAAAATAGTTATACCCATATCGCGGATAGGTCCAGCCAACTCATTTACTGCCATAGAACGGTCAATGGTATATAATTTATGACAGCCTTGTACTTGTTCTGCACCAAAAGGACTTTTAAATTGCCCCACGGCTGCTTTAAAATATTCGCCATAACGGTCATAAGAAACGTAGGCATCACAGATTCCGAATCCAGCTGCAGGAGCAAACTCCATAATGAAGTAATATGAAAAATCATAAGGAATATTTCCCATCACTCCTAATCTTGCTCGATTAAAAAAGTAGCCATTCGTGTCTAAACTCGATGTTCTATCGCCATTTACACCCGTATAATTGTGCTCGTATTGAGGCTGAATAAATCCCCATAATTTGATGCCATCTCCTTCTCCAGGACTTTCGCAACCTTGTGAATACCCCATTTGAAATGCAAATGCTATTGCAAAAAATAGTACTATTTTTATTGATTTCATAATAATAATTTTTAATTTTAGATGTAATAGTTTTCAAAAAAAAGTGGAATGACTATTACAATTTTTGGTTTGATTATTGGATTAAATGTTTTAAAAAATTAAATTGGAGCAACATAAGTTCCATCGGTTTTATAATAACCAAAGTTGTTATTCCAAGCGCTTAAATCCCCTTGCCAAGTCGATTTTCTGATAGCCACTGAACCATTTTTCATGTCTGTCCAAATAATTCCGTTGGCACCAAAACTTATACTCTTAGAATTATCAAAACCTACAACATTTAACCAAGCCGCAGTAATAGAAGAGGTTTGTCCGGTATAACAATAGGTCACTAAAGTTGTGGCTGCAGGATTAAATTTATTTAAACCATCAATTGTCAAGCCTTCTGCTACATCTATTCTGTAAGCGCTTGAGATATGACCGTAAGCATCCCAATCAGCTTGTGGCCATTTATTATTGATAAAATAATTAGTCGGATTTGCTAAAACATCGGTTTTAGAAACTGTCCAAGCCGCATTGGCTAAAGCTATTGCGATTCTTGCTTTAAGAATTTCTTCTCCAGTTGTTTTTCCAGTGCTTAAGACTGGTGAACTAAATTGAGAAACAGCAGCTGGCGCACCTGTTTTAATCCAATTGGCGTGATTTAATTGAGCTGTATTGGCAGTCCATTTTGATTGAAAAGCTGAATGCCATCCCGCCATTCCCCATTTTAAACAATGCGAGGTAAATCCGCTTAATCTCAAAAAAGCAACAGCACGAGCAGCTGTTTGTCCGGTGTAACACACTACTAAAATAGGTTTAGCTCCCGCATTAGGAGCAGCAGTTAATACATTTGCTAAAGGCACATTTACCGCTCCTTTGATATGCCCATTATCAAAATCTACGGCAGAACGAATGTCCATTACATAATAATCTGGAACGGAATAGTCGGTAACATTTACATTTATAGCATTTGCTGCTTTTACCCAAGTGGCATCAACTACATTGGCAAAATCTTTCCCGGTGCTTTTCATATACTCCGTAAGAATAGTATATTCATCGACACTTGCTTCTTCATATTCCCTACAACTTGTAGCTACAAATAGAGGTATGAGTACCGCTATTAATAAAATTGAAATTCTTTTTCTCATGATGTTTAGAAATTAATTTAATTGTTAATAAACTATTGGTTAATTTGGTTATTGCGCAAAATAGATGTATTTTACTGACACAAATTTCCGAAATATTAAAAATTTATAACGACTAAGACCGTTGGAATAAAACAGTTTTTTATCTTAAATTTATCAGTTAAAAAGTTGATAAATATCAATTTTAAATCTGTATTTTTGTCGTCTCAAAAAGTTGAAATATGTTAATAGATTGCTTAAAAGACATCAAACATAATCATGCATTTAACTTGTTAAGTGAATCCGATGCAGCCATTTTAAATAAAAATAAAAAGACGCTATTTTATAAAAAAAACGATATTATTCTCAAACAAGGTACCGTTGCCAATAGTATCGTTTTTAGCAAAACTGGTTTTTTTAAATTGGGGATGGAAGGCAATCAAAAAAATGTCATCTTAATTCTTAAAGGAAATCAAACTTTTTTAGGATTATCGAGTTTGTTTTGTGAAGAAAAAATTTATTTATACACTGTCACCGCTACTGAAGATTGCGAAGTGGACATTTATGATAATGCATCATTCAAAGAAGTATTAAGTAGAAATGTGGCTTTCTCTAACGAAATCATCAAATTCCTGAATCATAATTCATCGCGTATTTTTAAGCGTTTTATGAATATGATGGAAAAAAATTCTCGGGGAAAAGTAGCTTTTATGTTGGTTTGTATGGCGAATAGTGTTTATTTCAATAACGAATACACGATGTCACTCAGCCGTCAAGATATGGCTGATTTTTTAGGAATTTCTATGGAAAGTGTGATTCGAATACTTAAAGAATTAGAAAATGACGGTTTAATCGAGGTCAACGGCAAGTCTTTCAAATTATTAAAGATTGATAATTTACATAAAGTTTGTGAATTCGGTTGATTTTCTATGGAATAACACACTCCTTTTTCCTGGCTTTCAACATCTTCAAATAATTTCCATCGGTGAGGCGTTTCACAAATGTATCGTCTTTTTCGTGACAATGAACACAAGCTCCCACTTGCAGCATTTTCTTTTGTTCCTTCAAATCCAAAGGGTAAAAATAATCGTGTGAGGAATACGTGGTTTTAACATTCAAATCTTTCATAAATCCTATCCAAGCATCCTGTGGCAAGCCATCTTGCGGGGAATTGTCATAATAGGAAGTAAGTTCCCAATGCCCCTTTTTTGCATTGACAACATAATTTAATGTTCCTTTCCCGAATCCCAATGCTTGGGAATTGATGTGACAGGAAGCGCAATTCCGAACCGTTTTCGTAGTCGTGTGGGCAGCATTTGGCGCATACCATCTTACAAACTTTTGGTCTTTTCCACTTTTATTTCCCTTAAAACCCGATTTATCCAAAGTCATAATCATTCCGGGAATCGCAGGCACAAACTCTTTGGAATTTCCTGTTTTTTTAACTCCAATTGTGGGTGGCGCAAAACCAAATTCCGCCACGTGTTCTATCCAACGACCCAGCGTTTTATCGGCATTTACAATTTGCGGATCATAATCAGTGTGGCAGCCAATGCAAGTCGGCGCCCAAGCAGTATGACACATACTGCAAGACACTTTTTGATGCACCTCATCTCGTTTGCAAGAGGGGTTTATTGGAAGTTCTTTTTTGCTAATTTTAGAAACTAAAAAAGCATTTCCTTTGATATCTTTATAAGTGTTTACCAATGGAATGGAACCTTTTTTGGTAACCAAAAAACTATTTGGCGAATGTTTATACCCTCGTAAAGCATAATCAAAAGCTGAAATATAATCCATTTGCGGAGGCTTCGTTTGCATTGGTTTTCCTTGAGTATGACAATCGGAACAACTTATTTTTATGGCATCCGCTTCGTGTTTATAAGCCTTACCATCGCCCATTATTTCTTGCGAAACGTGGCAATCGATACAAAGCATTCCAGATTTGTGATGCACATCGGGAGTTGCTTTTTCGAATACTCTTCCGTCCATTAAAAGGCGATGATTTTTACTGTTTTTCACCTCGTTTGGTTTAAGTAAAGTTTCACTCCAACCTTCATAATTGGTGGCAATTCTTCCCGAGCGGCTGTGGCAACCAAAACATTTGGTATTATCGACATTGAGATTAATTTGTGGATGAATCTGGTCTTTGATATTGGGTTTTGTACCCTTTTCATAATTCAAATGACAAGCCAAACATCCTCCGCCACGTGATTTTTCATCAATGACTCCATAATGCTTTTTTTCGCTTCCCAAATGACAAGTAGCACATTTATTTTTAAGGTGCATATCGGCGGCAGTTTGGCCTAAATGTGTGATATGAAATAAAGAATCGCTGGGTTTTAATTCGTCGAAAAGGTATTTATCCACACTGATAATCCCCGAATTGGTGGTCATCAACGATTTTTGAATTCGGTTTAATTCTTTGGAATGACAATTGGCAGTGGCACAAGTTTGAGACGCATTTTGAAGATTTCCGGGAATCAGAAACATTCCTTTATGGGCTTCGTTTTTGTCCTTAGAGTGGATATTTCCCAAATGACAGGAAGCACAACCATTGGTTTTAGGATCGTGATATGCGCTAAAACCCGTCATTTCGCTATGGCATGACAAGCATGATTCTTTGTTGTTGATAACACGATACTCATTGTTTGATTGCTTACAACTCATTAGCTGCAAAGCAATTAAAAAAAATATACCTACAAAGAATGTTTTATTTGGAATCAAAATAGAGTTGGATATATTTCAAAAATAGTCAATAAATCACAAACTATTAATCATTAAAAAAAATTACATTTAACAACCTTCATCTTTCGCAGCTTCAGTTTTAGTGGGTTTCACTGTAACTTTTGGTTTAGAAATAATTGGTTTGGCAACAGTCGTATTTACTTTACTACTCGATTTATTGGCATCCGAAATAAATTGAGCAAAATCGACCACAGCAGTTTCATCACTGAAATTAGATTTATTTGCTGCTATTTCAGTCCAATTTCCCGCTTTCAAATCATCGTATCCAACGGCTAAATAGCTGATATTTTCGATACCCATTTGCTTCAAAATCATAAAAGGCACATTGGCTTCTGAGGCAGAACTACCATACAATATCGCTTTTTTATTCGTTCCTTTCAGAGTCAGAAAAAAGTCCATATTTGAATCGTCCATTAGATTGACTTTATAAATATTTTTGGCTTCGGGCAAATGTCCTTTGGCAAAATCAAATTGGCTTCGCACATCAACCAAAATGATGGATTTATCTTTATCTAAAATAGCTTTTGCTACCGTTTGGGGCGAAACTTGAAAACTGGCAACTTTGATTTCAGCAAGTTCTTTATTTAATGGAGTTTTGAAAGTATACTTCTCTGTTTTCAGGAATATAAAACTAAGAACTAACACAATAAGTGCAGCAATAACTCCAAAGGTAATCCAATTGGTTTTGGTGAATTCTGAGGTATCATTTATAGGGTTTGTGTCCATTTTAATTCAATTAATTTTCTAGATTTTTTTCAATTTGTTGTGATTTTTATCTAACACCCTTCGTCTCCGCCTTCTGCTTTTTTGGGAACAACCACTTTTGGAGCAGCTTTCGCAGCTGGTTTTACAACGGGTTTTAACCCTGTTGCAATAGCATTGTTTTGCACATTCTCACCACCTTTAGGAATAAATTCATCAGGATTGGGTAATCCTAAATGCGCACCAACTGCTTTGCGGAAACTATAAATTTCAAAGGCTTCTTTTGGATCTGCTTCTAAAGGTTTTGGTGGATTCAAATACAATTGGTAGAATTGATTCAGTCCGCCATTAAGCACTTTCAGATTTTTAATTCCTGCTCTTCGCAATATCATCCAAACTTGGTCGGGAACAATCGTGCCATTGGAAAACAAGACCACATTATAGGCTTCGGAATCGAAAACGGCTTGATTTTCTTCGGTTAATATTGTTTCATAAGGAATATTAATAGCTCCCGGTAGCGTAAATTTACCATACTGAACACTATCTCTCAAATCTACCAAAAGATAAGAAGGGTCTTGTCCAATAATAACTTTAGCCAATTCATCCGGTTGAATAAACCGATTGTCATTGACCGATTCCAACAACAAATTATTGGGTGTAACTCCAGTATATTTGGCCGATTTCAAACTTTTTTGATTTCTTTTGGCATCAATGGAATTACTTTTGTCGGGCAAAAAAGCCAAGACAATGGACAATACAATTGGAACTATGGCTAAGAAAATATATCGTTTTTTCATTTTAAATTTTAATAAATGATAAAAAAATTGTGCTATTAATACTCCACACTTTTGATGCGTTTTTGAATTAGCATTACTGCATAAAAGGCAACTATGGCAATTATCGAAATGCCAACCGTAAACCAATACGGACTAATATTGAAAAACTCCGGCACGGTAACATCGCCCAAATTACTTGAATTGTAAAAATTTTCGAATAAAGGAAACATTTCAGAAAACACAAAAACTCCCAAAATTATCCCTCCAAAAAAAACATATCCGTCTAATTTTCCAATTCCAATGGCGGTTATGCAAGTTCCCGGACAAAATCCACCCGTTACAAAACCCATTCCCATAATGAGACCGCCCACAACAATTGGCCAAACTCTGGCTGGCAAACCATCTAAAGCTGACATATCAATCCATCCGAAGTAATCCATAAAAAGCAATCCGATGGATGCGGTAACTGCTGCCGTGAAAAACACGCGTAAAACGGCAAAATCGTATCCATAAAAAACACCGACCAATTTTCGAGAGGATGAAAATCCGGATGATTCCAAAACAAATCCAAATGCTATTCCCATAAGGATAGCAATGATATTATTCCATTGATCTGATAAAATTTCTGGTATTAAAGGTCCCATAATTTGAAAGTTAGAGGTTAGAGGTTAGAGGTTAGAGGTTAGAGGTTAGAGGTTAGAGGTTGGAAGATTGAAGTTTTATAGCCATAATTTTCTGAAGAAATAGGCAAATAGAAAAGCACCTCCAAAAATGGAAAGCATCGCGATATAACCTCCCAAAGACAAAACGGTCATTCCACTCAAGGCCGCTCCGCTTGTGCATCCCTTAGCAAATTGTGCTCCAAATCCAAATAAAGCACCGCCTAATAAAGCAAACCACAAGCGTTTTCTTGGTGTTATTTTCGGTGAATGTTGCACTCTGAAAAATACTCTACCCGATAACGAACCTGAAATAAAAGCTCCTGCCAGAACTCCAATTACTTCAAAAACCAACCAATTGCTGATGGGAACTTTGCCTCCTAAAAATTGATCCGCATAATAAGCATTATTTTCTGCGTGAGTGGGTGCAACTGTTTCAACAGTTTGCGTCACAATAGCTTTGGCCGCTCCTGAAGCTCCCAATCCTCTTCCTGTAAAAAAGAAAGTCATTATCAATATGAGTCCTAATAGAAATCCACCAAGATAAGGATTCCAATAAATATGTTGTTTATCTGATTTTATGTCCATTTTTTTTACTTTAAAATTAATAAAGAATACGTGTTATCTGTCCTGCTTCGACCATTAAAACCCTGAAAATTAATCCACTAACAATAATTAAAATTGCAGGGACAACCACAGGAACTTTAAAACCCATTAATTCGAAAACCTCTAAAACCAAAGGCAAGATTAAACCTAAAGCCACGAAGAAACCGAAAAATAGCGTCGTCAAATCGCCTCCTACCAATATTTTCACGGCTTCGACCTGCATTTCGTTTCCAGCGTAATACCCCATAATCAAGTGGATGATTAAACCCAATTCGATAACGATTAACAGAACATCAATTTTGCTGAACAAATGTCTTTCGTGTGCTGATTTGGCAAACAAAATAATAGTAGCTGCCGCTGTCGAAAGTCCAGAAACCAAGAATAATGGTCCCAAAATAGCGTTGTTCCAAAGCGGACGAGCATTAAAAGCGGAAAGTAAAATACCAGTGTAAATTCCCAAAATAATAGTCAATGGTATCAAAGCCAAAGCCATCTGTTTTTTGTATTTCACACAGAAATCCTCGAGATTAAATAAAATAGGAAATTTGGTGTAATTCAATTTTGGAAACAACTTTCTCAAATCGGAAAAAACCCAAAGAATAGAAAGTGGCGTTACTATCAACAAAACCCAAGCTCCCCAAGACATTGGCGATTCCAAGCGAATTGTGGTGTATAATTTCCAAGAATACAAAGGATTTCCCAAGTCAATAATTAGCGCAAACAATCCAATTGCTAAAGCAAAAGGGACAATTAGTGGTGCCCATTTGGAAGCGCCTTTAAGCTCTTCGTCTTTATTTAAAAGATGAGTAAAGGCCGAAAACAATAAGATTCCTGCCGATAATCCTCCCAAAAATAAATACAAAGAGATGGGAAATTCCCAGATGGATAAATGGGGATCTATATGAGGAATGTTTCTTCCGCTAATGAAAATTTCTTCTTTCATTTTGTATTAGTTATAGTTAAAGACGAATCTTTGGATTTAAATTAAATAATAAACATTGGGCGATGTCCCGGCTTCTTTGGCCAAGACTTTATATTTCCTTTCGGCCAATAATTGAGCGACTTTGCTGTTGGAATCATCCAAATCGCCAAAATACATACAGTTCGTAGGGCAAACCGAAACGCAAGCAGGATCTTGTCCTTTTTTAACTCTATGAATACAGAAAGTACATTTATCAACAACTCCATATTCGGGATGTCTGTATCGGGCATCGTAAGGACAGGATTCGATACAGGCGCCACAACCTATACATAAATCTCTATCGACCAAAACAATTCCACCTTCTATAATGTGGCTGGCTTCGGTTGGACAAGTTCTCACACAAGGCGCGTTGTCGCAATGATTGCAGCGTTCTGACCTTAATTCTATATCTACTTCAGGATAAGTTCCAGTAACCGATTCGGTAACCCAATCCCTACAATATCCTGTTGGAACATCATTTTCTGTTTGACAAGCCACTACACAGTCGCTACATCCTACGCATTTGAGCGTATCTATGACCATTACATATCTCATACCGTTTCAGTTTCTTTAGGGTCTTTCGTTAAAATTGTTACAAAATTTCCTCTCATTCCGGTTCCTCCCATCAATGGATCGACCATCAATTTGGTAATCATCTCGGTATCGTTGACGCCTTTTCCGTAGGAACGCTTCATATCAGGATTTTTTTGACCAAATCCGTGAACCATATAAACCGAATCCCAACGAATTCGCTCGGTAAGACGCACTTTTATTGGAAATGAAGAAACCACATCATCTTGATTTTTTAACCAAACAGGTTGTCCTGATTTTAAGTTCCAAATTTTCCCAACTTTAGGATTGACCCATAGTGCATTTTCACTTCTCAAATCGTTCAAATTCGGACTGTTTACCGTTTTGCTAAAAGTGTGCATTGGAGCTCGACCATAATTTAGACGGAAATAATCTTTGGGTGGTTGTTCGTGAGCCGTGTAAACAGGCATTGGATCGAGACCTACATCTTTTAATTTTTGGGAATACAATTCGATTTTACCGGAATCGGTTTTAAAAATATGGTCTGCTCCGTCTTCAATATATAATGGTTTTCCAGATCTTGGAAGATTTTTTACTCCAATGTGTTTCATTTCTTCTAATGAAGTTCCCATTTGTTTGAATTGCCAATCCAAAATATCGGTATAATCGTTGAAATTATAATACTCATTTAAACCTAATTTTAATCCAATTTGTTTGCCAATCCACCATCCCGGTTTGGATTCCCATCGAGGAGCTGCAGCTGGCATTCTCAAAGCGATAGAAGGCGTTCTAGCATCTGAATTTCGAAGATCGTCGTATCGTTCTAAATAAGAACACTCGGGCAAAACCACATCGGCATAACCTGTGATTTCAACAGGATAAATATCAATAACTACCAAAAACTCTAAGGCTTCGATAGCTTTCATCATCAAGTTTTTCTCAGTTGGAACAGATTGCGTCAAATTCGTTCCTGCCACCATCCAAGCTTTTACTTGATGTGGTGTGTCTTCGCCAGGAATCGAAGCTCGAATCACTTCATTGGTCACACCTTGATTCGCAAAAGGCAAATTGACATTCAAATCTTTGGCTTTCCAAGCAGGTTCTGGATATTCAGGATGCGGGAATTTTGGAACTGCCGCTTTTTCATTAAAGTAAAAACCACCTCGGCGTCCCCAAGTTCCTAGAAGTGCATTTAGAATTCCAATAGCACGAGTACGTTGAGTGTCATCGCCATACCAAGTGGAATGTCTTCCGGGATGAATCAAGGTTGCTGGTGCAGCTTTTGCCATTTCACGAGCCGAGTCACGAATCATTTTGGGAGTCAAATCGGTGATGCTATATGCCCACTCTGGAGTAAATTGTCGAACGTGTTCCTTTATTTCGTCAAAACCAGTGGTGTATTTGGCAACATATTCTGCATCGTATAAATCTTCAAAAATGATGACATTCATCCAAGCCAATAGCAACGCCATATCGGTCGCAGGACGAATTGGTAACCAATATTTCGATTTACTGGCAACTGTTGAAAGACGTGGATCAACGGTAATAATGGTAACGCCTTTATCGATGGCTTCTGAAACTTCTTGCACTTGTGTATTGTGCATATTTTCGCCAATATGAGAACCTATAAAAACCAAACATTTGGAATCCCGCATATCGGTAGATTCTGGCGAGCCGCAACTTTCTCCAAAAGTCAATTTCAATCCTTCGTCACGAGGGCCACGACATTGGGCAAAAGCGGGTTCGGCAACAGTATCAGAACCGTAAGCACTAAAAAGGTGTTCTAAATGACTGCCAATTGCTCCGTGTTTTAAAAGTGCAAAACTTTCGGCTCCATATTTGGATTTAATATCCTTCATTTTGTTGGCCACTAAGGAAATGGCTTCTTCCCAAGAGGCTTCACGAAATACTGATTTCTCTCCTTTTTTTGATACTCTAATCAATGGCGTTTTTAATCTATCGTCATCGAAATGCATTCCCAAACCACCCGTTCCTCTGGTACATAATCGCCCTTTGCTGTGCGTATCGATGTCGTTGCCAATAATTTTCTTAATCGTTCCCTTATCATCTACATAAGTCCAGCCGGCACATTTCCAAAAGCAAACATCACAATAGGTAGGAAATCGTTTTAAATCGGGGCGGTCATAATTGAAGTCTTCTTTATTCCCACCAAAAACATCAACTGAATAAAGCGAACCTGCAACGGCAGCTGCACCTGCTCCCCACATTGAAATTTTGATAAAATCCCTTCTTGATGAATTCATATTTAACTATTTTATTTATAATTGTCATTGCCTATTGCATTAATAAATAGACCCCTCAAATTTACTTTATTTCACAGCTTTTAGGAGTAACAAATGTTACACAACAAGGCATTTATAAAAATAAATTCCGCTAATTCGCTCTTATCTGTACACCTAGTTTTTTGTAAATTATTCTCTAAAAAAAAACTACTTTAGTAAAAACCTATTTTTATATTCTAAATTAAATTCTATAGTTTTGATTGTTTTTTATTAAACTTATAAGAAATTCCGAACATTACCAAGTCGGTTGTCATATCATAAGCTACATTTGATGCTGGTATGGCTCCATAAGGATTTGAAGGCGAAGCCATCATTGGATTAAGTATCTGTCCAAAAGTTTTTCCATCACTTACTCCGTGGTGATATACTGCGTCTAAAGAAATGTTTTTGCTTGCATTATAACTTAAACCAAATTGAAAAGCATTTGCTATAATTGCGGTTGCTGGAATATTAAAAAATGCAACATCATAGTCAATAGGATTTGAGCTATAAGTATAACCAAATCTCAAAGGAAGTTTTTCAATTCCTTTATATTGAACACCTGCTGACAAAATGGAAACATTATCCCAACCAAAACCTTTTACAGAAGCCGTTGGAGTCCATCCTGTTTCTGAAAAACCATTTGTGTTTTTATAATCTACCATTCTATAATCTAAAGCAATATCAAAATCACTTTTTGAATATCCCAATCCAAATGAAAGAATGGCTGGATAATCCATATCTAATATATTAGTTCCTGTTGAATTGTCTAAATAAGTATTTTTGAATTCTAAGTCGCTTAAATTTTGTGTTGTTTTGTACGAAACACCAGCTTTAAATCCTTTTTTAGAATCGAAAAACAAACCAAATTGCGCGCCAAAACCAGTAGTTGAAGCTTTGTTAGTAGATGGGTAACCCGCTGCTGATGGATTTGCAGTTGGGTTTGGCATTAATTCCAACGTTCCATAATTGAACGTAGGTTCAACACCAATAGATAGTTTATCTGTTATTTCATAAGCCCAAGTAAAACCGATCTGCAACAACATATAATCTGATTCTACATGACCAAAACCACCTGCTTGTTGCGGATAATTTACAGGATTAGAATTTAATGAAGGGTTAAAACTAGGACTCAATGGATTATTTGTCTCTTCAGGAAACGTTACTCCAAAACCACTAATACCAAAAGCAGAAAGCCCAAAAGTGTGTTTATTTCCTTCTTTACCCCAAACCATAGCTAGAGCAGGCATTGGAGAAACACCTCTGTCATCTTTAGTAAAACCAGAAACAGCTGGAGAACCTGGCCCCATCATCCCTGCTGGTAAGCTAGAACTCAATTCAGGCGAAGAATAAAATAACCCAATATCAAACTTAATAATTTTGTCATTAAATGCCGAAATAGACGCTGGATTCCATTGCAATGCTCCCGAAATATCAAGAGGTTGCGCTGTAGAAGCACCTCCCATAGACATATTAAAAGCTCCAACTCCTTGCATGATATGACCTGCTTGTGCAAAAGCAAAAGTCGAAAAAAGTGCCAAACCAAATTGTAAAATAAATTTTTTCATGATTAAAACTATTGATTATTAAATTAGTTTTTCTAAAAATGGCCCTATTCTTAATTCAGAATAAAACCTTTAGAATTTATGAGTTAAAACTAAGAATACTTTACTGACTATAAAATGATAAATATCATACATCAAGAATATTCCAAAAAATAACCCCCGACAAATTTAGGAATCTGTCGGGGGTTGTTGATGTACATTCGATTGATTTACATATAACTCAAAATCTCCTTTTTGTAAGCATCGTATTCTCCTTGCAAAATTAATCCGTTATCGAGGAGTTTTTTGTAGTTTTGAAGCTTGGCAAAAAGTTCGTCTTGGGTCAATTCGCTTAACAATTTCTCGGTTGAAGTGGATGTGTTTTCTTCAATTGTCTCTGCATAATTAGAAACAGTAGGCATAATTTCGGCATAATTGATGACTTCTTCTGTTTCAACTTCTTCAATTTCTTCAGGAATAAATTCTGGAATTTTAGTTTCTTCTTCAGAAACCAAAGGATTTACGATGGGATTTCTCAACAAATCCAATTGTTCTTTAGCATAAGTAGAAATTTTTCTGGCTTGAATTTTTGGAATATAATCAATAGAAACCTGAATTTGTGTTTTGGTCGAAAATGAAAATTCGGAACCCAAAATATTTTCTTTCATAAAAGTACCTTCAATTTCGTCCCAAGTAAAATCAGTAAAATTCATGGATAGCCCCATATTTTTTGGCTGGCAAATAATGATTCTTTTATTGGTAACCACAATGCTATCTGGAAAAACCGTGATGGCGGGTTTTTTTTGAACGGCGATATATCCTATTTCTTCGTTTTTCATCAATAAATCATTCAGTTTTGAAGTGATTTTTTCGATGGCTTTTGGATCTTGTTCTTCGTTTAGAAATTTTTTAAGATTATCAATCATAATATTTTTTTTAAGTGTACTCAAATCGCTTACAAAAATAAGACCTAATTTTTTACTTCTCGATACAATTTTAAAAAAAATAAAATCACTCGAAATTACATTCAAGGATTTCGCTTTGGATTTTTTTTGTCAAACTTTTGAAAACTAAATTATAGGAATCATCAATCAATTTTTTGATGAATATATCAGGAACATCAAGGTTAATTGCAACAGTATTCCAGTGAATTTTGCTCATGTGATATGCTGGCTGAATGTCATTATATTGGGCTCTTAATTCTTGTGCATCATCAGGATTACACTTCAAATTGACCGATGGCTCGCCTTTTTCCCATTGAATTAAAGAGGAAAGCGCAAACATTTTTCCGCCCACTTTAAAAACCAAAGTATCTTGATCGAATGGAAAATGTTCGGTTACTCCTTTTTTTGAGAGGCAATATTCATAGTAAGTTTCTAGATTCATAATTACTTTATTTCAAATTTATCATAAACAAATCACTCGCAATTCCGTCTGTTAAAAATTTTCCTTTTGGGGTTGGTTTCAAAATCTTGTTTTCAATGAAAAGCAATTCATCATTTAAAAATTTTTGGGATTGTTTTTGCAAATAATCGAAATATTCGTTGCCAAATTCATGTTCAATTCTACCCAAAGAAACGCCCCAAATGGTTCGTAAACCTGTCATTATATATTCGTTATAACGGTCGGTTTTGGATAAAATTTCAATTTCGTTGGACAATTTATTTTCCCCTAATGATTTTAAATAAATAGCATTATTCGAAACATTCCAACTCCTTGAAATTCCATCATAACTATGAGCCGAAGGACCAATTCCAAGGTATTTTTTTCCCAACCAATACCCTGAATTGTTTTTAGAAAAATAATTTTCTTTCCCAAAATTAGACAATTCATAGTGGATAAAACCATTTTTTTCAAGCATTTCGACCAAAATATGAAAATGTGTTTCGGCAACTTCGTCTTTGGGTTTGGTAATTTTTCCAGTTTGGATGAGTTTGTTCAAAGCGGTTTTTGGCTCAACCGTCAAGGCATAACTCGAAATGTGTGGAATGCCAAAACCCAAAGCGATTTCGATGTTTTGTTTCCACTTTTGGTCAGTCATACCCGGAATTCCGTATATCAAATCAAGGGAAATATTGTCAAAATATTTTGTCGCCAGTTCCAAACATTTTTTGGCTTCTGCCGAATTGTGAGCCCGATTCATTAGCTGCAAATCATCTTCAAAAAAAGACTGAATCCCAATGGACAAGCGGTTGATTCCAATTTTTGAAAGTTCGATTAAATAGTCTTCCGACAAATCATCGGGATTGGCTTCGAGTGTGATTTCGGGATTTTCTGAAACTTTGTAGTTTTTGCGTACTAAATCAATCAAATATCGTATATCGTATATCGTCAATACTGATGGCGTTCCCCCGCCAAAATAAATGGTTTCGACGACTTCATTTACAAACTCATTTTTTCGTATCTGAATTTCTTTGGCCAAAGCCAAAACCATATCAGCTGCCTTTTTCATTGAAGTCGAAAAATGAAAGTCGCAATAGTGACACGCTTGCTTGCAAAAAGGAATATGAATGTAGATTCCAGACATAAATTTAGTAGTCCATCTTGAGGAGATGTTTGGTTTAATAATCAGTTGTAAAGAAAGTTAATTTTTTAAGATAAATAAATAAGTTTCCAAAAATCATAAACGGCATACCAAAATCTGGAGGGAATTTTCTATTTTTACCTTTATAAAATTTTCTATGCTTTCAACCTTTGAAAGATATTTCATTTTTTAACAATGTTGTTGTAAAATATGATATTGGGTTAAACACAAAATTGAAAATACTTTTTTTACTGAATGTTCTTTAGATTTTATATTGGAACAGATAGAAATTTGCTAAAGACTAATTAAATTTTATAATTTTGTAACTTTGTTAAAATGAAAATTTTATGCCAGTAATAAGCTTATTCTACGGATTAATTATTTCAATGTACTATTTGGATAATAAACAACATAATTTACCTCATATCCATGTAAAATATAACGAATTTGAAGCTGTATTTTCAATTCCTGACGGAGAATTATTAGACGGAAAGCTTCCACTAAATAAAATAAAACTAGTAAAAGCTTGGATTGAAATTCGTCAAGAAGACTTAATGGCTGATTGGAGTTTAGCCATAAAAGGAGAGCCCATTTTTAAAATTGAACCTTTAAGATAATTGAAATGTTTCCAAAAATTATAACTGCTATACCAAAACGCGATTACATATTAGAGCTAGAATTTGATAATAAAATATGGAAAGAATTCTCTGTTAAGCCATATCTTAATTATCCTGTATTTCAACCTTTGAAAGATATTTCATTTTTTAACAATGTTGTTGTAAAATATGATACTGTAGTTTGGGGAAAAGAAGAAATTATAGATTTTGACCCTTTTACACTGTGGACTGAAAGTATTGAAATATCAAAAAATAGTTTAGCAAGTTGAATTTATTTTTGTGATGTTTAAAAGCTTTTCTATGGATATTCCGTTTGGAATTGAAATAAAAACAAGCAATTTGGACAATAATCTTTATATATTTGCCCAAACACAATTGGATGAATCTATTTTCGCTTTCTCAAAAATCAATAAAAACTATTAAATCCATTACCAATAGCCAATATTTGGATGTTATTGGGTTGGTTATTGTTATCTCGGCTTCCTTTGTTTTGGAATACCAAAAAACAGTTTTCAATTTTACATTTCAACATCAGCAATACGTTTTTTATTTGGGATACATTTCTATTTTGAATACTGGTTTTTCGATGATGGGGAATCGATTGGTTACCAAAAAAAATAATATTGGGAATTTCATTACTACTTGCAATACTTTTCTGAGTGGTTCTATTGATTATTTACTTGGAAATGCTGGAGCAATTCTTACTTATCCTGTTTCATTTATTGGAAATTATCTAGTTTTCAAAGCTTGGAAGAAAAGTAAAATACTACGATCTGTCGATTTTATATTTTACCGAAATATATTTTTAGGTTTTTTCTTTTCTTTGGTCTTAAATTATATTGCTTTCAAATATTTATCCGAAAAAGCTATTGATTGGAAATTGTTTTTTGCCATAACTATTCCGGCAGGAATCACTTTTGGCGGAACTTTCAACACTGCAAGAATGTATCCTGACAATTGGTTGATGTGGCAATTTTACAACTTAACAAAAGCCATTCAGAGCCTAATGTTAATGAATATTGCCAATCTTGCCAAATATACTTTCTATTTTTTCAATGCAATTATTGGTTATATTACTTGGAGAGACGACAAGAAAAAAGGAAGTGTTTAGTCATTTCAGCAAACCATTTTACACAAAAAAGCCAATTTCATTTTGATTTGAAATTGGCTTTCGCATTTGAAATCTATTAAAATAAAATTTATTCAATCTTTTTTCTATTCAAATCTTCGGGTTTTTCGTGTTTGATTATTTTGGCATTTACCCTAAAATCAACATATTCTGCAATAGTAGAACAATTGTAAGAAATGCACTACAAACACTTTAATACAATTACTAAATTTGTTCCTGAAACCAACACTTTAGATTGGGATTTCATCTCTACTATAATATTTATAAGAAGCATTTTAAACAATATTTAGAAAGTGTTTTTTATTTATTAAAAGAAAATTCTTGTTTCCATTTTGTTAACAATTCCTTCATATATAGGTTGTTCTAAAAAGGTATTTTTGTAATTACAAATTAATAATTTTTCATTAATGAATGCAAATAGTATCTTCCAATTTTTTGTTCCAAAAGACAAAAAATTCTTCCCTCTTTTTGAGGAAGCTGCATCAAATCTAGTGCAATTGGCTTCTATATTACACGAAGCCGTAAATCTTCCATTGAAAGAAAGAGACGAACTTTTTCTGAAAATTGATGAATTAGAGCAAAAAAGTGAGGATATCACTCGGTTGACAAATTTAGAATTGAGTAGAAATTTTATTACGCCATTTGACAGAGAAGATATTCATTCATTGATTACTTCGATAGATAATGTGGCCAACTATCTTCACGGAGCTTCCAGTAGAATGCGTTTTTATCAAGTAAGCAAGATTACAAAATCGATTCGAAAATTGACTGAAATTAATCTTGAAGCTAGTCAGAACATAGAATTGGCTGTCAAAGAATTGAGAGATTTGAAGAAAATGAAAAGTATTACAGATGCTTGTTCAAAAATTAACAAATTGGAAGCAAAATCAGATATAGTTTATGACAAAGCTATTGCTGAACTTTTTGAAAACGAAACCGATACTAAAAACATTATAAAATATAAGGAAGTATTATCGGTTCTTGAATCTGCTGCTGATAAATGTAAAGATGTTGCTGGTGTTTTAGAAACTATTTCTGTTAAACATTCTTAACTTTTTTTAAGATTAAATAGTTGAATAAGGGAATTTTTTTATAGAAATTTTCTTATTTTAAAGTTTATAATGTTACCATTCTTCAATAAAAAATATGGAATTTACACTGCTTATTGTCATAATCATACTGGCACTGATTTTTGATTACATCAATGGTTTTCACGATGCTGCAAATGCTATTGCCACAGTTGTTGCCACAAAAGTTCTAACTCCTTTTCAGGCCGTACTTTGGGCTGCTTTTTTCAACTTTTTAGCATATTGGGTTTTTGGGTTTGGAGTGGCCGATACTGTTGCTAAAACAGCACACACCATGGAGATAGATCTTGTGGTCATCCTAGCAGGTGTCATTGCTGCAATTTGTTGGAATTTATTGACTTGGTGGCTCGGAATACCTTCAAGTTCGTCACACACTTTGATTGGTGGTTTTGCTGGAGCTGCCTTGGCACATGCTATTGCAGTTCATGGATTTTGGGGTTATGAAACTGTCGATGGAACTCAGCATTGGTATGATATAGTAAGTTGGTATAAAGCAGGAAAAGATGGAGGATTGCCATCGGGAGTTGTTATCGTGATTGCTTTTATTGTTTTGGCTCCTCTTGTTGGGGCATTTGCTTCTTACTTAATTTCGATTTGGTTATTGAATACATCCGAAAAAAGAATACTTCCAAAACTCTTTACTATTGGTCTTATGGTTTCGACTATATTGTTTGTTTACTATCAAATGGTGCCTTACGATAAAATTGAAAAACCGCGTTTCGATTCTCATTTTTTGAGTGTAGTCTTTGAATCTCATAATATTAAATGGTTTTTAGTTGCTTTTATCATCTTATCCATTTCTACATTTGCCTTAACATTTAGTAGTTTGAGTTTGCAAAAAGCCGATTATGTATTGAAAAAAATGCAACTATTATCTTCGGCAGCCTTTAGTTTAGGTCATGGTGGAAACGATTCACAAAAAGTAATGGGAATTATTGCCGCTGCTGTTGCCGTATATATTCATACAAGTGGCGTAACTCAAGAAGGGTTACCTCATTGGCTAGATGTAGTTCTTCCAAAAGATGATGGAACTTTCAAAATGCCAGTTTGGATTCCTTTGGCGTGTTATTCTGCCATTGCAGCAGGCACTTTGAGTGGGGGTTGGAAAATTGTAAAAACTATGGGGTCCAAAATTACTAAAGTATCATCCTTTGAAGGTGTAGCAGCTGAAACAGCAGGAGCGTTGACACTTTATTTTACAGAACATTTAAAAATTCCAGTGAGCACTACACATACTATTACAGGATCCATTATTGGGGTTGGTCTAACTAAACGAATCTCTGCAGTTCGTTGGGGAGTAACGTTAAGTCTTTTGTGGGCTTGGGTACTTACTATTCCCGTTTCGGCCTTATTGGCAGCGATTATTTATTATATTTTGAGTGTCTTTTTAAGATAGGATTTATAAAAAATTGAATTTTTATAAAAAAGAGGAAATTATTCAACTTATCCTTTTGACTCATTATTTAACTTAGCTTTTGACAAAGTAAAAGAAAATTCGGAGCCAATACCGTATTCACTTTCTACATATATCTTTTCTTTATGGGCTTCGACAATGTGTTTTACGATGGCAAGTCCCAATCCTGAACCGCCTTCGCTGCGAGCACCACTTTTATCTACACGATAAAAGCGTTCGAAAATTCTTGGAAGATTTTGACTATCTATACCTTCGCCATTATCGGTAATTCGGATTAAAACTTTTCTTTTGGTAAGATTGATTATGCTTACTTCGGTAAGACCGCCTTCTTTTCCGTATTTTATAGAGTTGACAATCAAATTCTCTACAAGTTGTTGCAATTTGTCTTTATCTCCTTTAACAAAAACGGGTTGAATATGATGATTTTCGAATGCCAAAGTAATTTTCTTTTTATCGGCTTTCATTTCTAGTAGGTCGAAAACATTTTGAATCAATTCTACAATATCAAATTCAGAAAATTCTAGGTTCAAATCACCTACTTCAAGTTTGGTAATCATATCTAAATCTTCGACAATATAAATCAATCTTTCGACACCTTTTTCGGCACGTTTCAAATATTTTTTTCGGATATTTTTGTCGTCCATAGCACCATCAAGAAGTGTTGACAAATAACCCTGAACAGTAAATAATGGTGTTTTTAGCTCGTGAGAAACATTGCCTAAAAATTCTCTTCGGTAATTTTCTCTAACTTTAAGCATTTCGATTTCGAGCTTTTTGTCGGTGGCAAACTTTTTAACTTCTCGAGTTAAAGCTTCCATATCTGTAGTTATGGGCTGGTTTAAAAAAGTGCTGGATTCTAATAAAGAAATATCGTCGTAGATTTTTTTTACTCGACGATAAATAAATTTTTCAACTCGATATTGAAGTAGGATAAACGAGAAAATATATGCGATTATAAAAAAAATTAGGCCAAAAAGCAATAAATTGTTTAATGGTCTAAACATTGCTTTTGCCAAAAAAATTACAAAAAATGAAGTAAAAAGGCTAATGTATAAAGCCGAGATTACAGCAAACTTATAGGTTTTTTTGAAACTAATTTTCATTTTTTTTGAGTTCGAAGAGTGTTGCAAATCTAACACAAAAATTAGACTTCGAATTTATACCCAACTCCTTTTATAGTTTTGAAGAAATCATCACCAATTTTCTCTCGAAGTTTTCGGATGTGAACATCAATAGTTCTTCCTCCAACTACCACTTCATTACCCCAAACTTTGTCTAAAATTTCATCACGTTTGAAAACTTTTCCGGGTTTTGAAGCCAATAAATAGAATAATTCAAACTCTTTTCGAGGTAAGGCAATAACAATACCCTCTTTTATGATTTGATATTCCTCCCGATTGATTTCAATTCCGCCTACATTGAGGGTTTCGCTGTTTTTTTCTTTCTCTTCGAGTCTTCTTAACAATGCCTTAACTTTGCTTACCAAAACTTTTGGTTTTATTGGCTTGGTTATGTAATCATCAGCCCCAGCATCGAAACCTGCTACTTGAGAATAATCTTCGCCTCTGGCGGTCAAAAAAGTAATGATGACATTATTCAATTCAGGAATTTTTCGAATGATTTCACAGGCTTCCATACCGTCCATTTCGGGCATCATTACGTCCATAATGATAAGATCTGGAATTTCTTTTTTTGCTTTATTTACAGCCTCTTTACCGTTACAAGCCGTGAAAATTTGGTAGCCTTCTTGAGCAAGATTATATCCAACAATTTCCAAAATATCCGGTTCATCATCGACTAATAAAATCTTTGTGTTTCGTTTTTTCATAATAGCACAATACTGCTTATAGGTTTTTATAGGTAAAGATAAAACAAATCATCATAATTTTTGAACCTTTATTATAAGTTAACAATTTGGTAATACAATTTAAAACAAAAGGGAATTTATTTTTATTCTTAAAATTTTAATTGAATTTGTTAATGCATACTTAAAAAGAGTTCAGTATTGGTAAATTCTCAACATTTTTTTTGTAATAAGAATTGATCCTAATCCTTTTAGTTAGTTAACCAAAACAAAAAAAATCCTTTTGCTATTCGATTTCTATAAAAAAGATTAACTAATTTTTAAAGTTTTTGGTATGGATTTTGAAAATTTTTTATATATCTTTACAACAAAATCTAAATAATGGTTAAACATTACTTTTATATTACACTTTTAGTGGGTTTTTTCTTTACTTTGAATGTTTCGGCACAAGAGGGTAAGTCAATTTCCAAACAACAAGAAACTTCGGTTATCGAAGGATTGAGTTTGTATCCTAATCCTGTAAGTAACGGCAAAGTTTACATTACCTCTAAAAACGACTTAGACAAAAACATTGTGATTTTTGATGTTCTTGGCAAAAAAGTACTCCAAACTGCAATGAGTTCTAAAGAGCTCAATATTTCTAATTTAACTCCAGGCGTTTATATCATTAAGATAAACGAAGGCGATGCTACTGCAACTAGAAAACTTATTGTAAAATAGTTGAATTCACAACATTTTGATTAATTTAATGATTTTTTTACATTGATTCTTTGATAAAGAGCAAAATTCTTGTTATATTTGCATAACATTTAAAAAAACGTTATGAAAAAATTTTACTCTTTATCTTTTATTTTGTTTGCTTCGGCTGCCTTTTCTCAAACTCCAGTGATAACTGCTTTAGTTGATGGTCCGTGTCCGGGAGGAATACCGAAAGTATTAGAAATTTATGCAAATGGTGTTGTCGATTTTACAAAGTTTACTTTGGAAAATCAAACCAATGCTAACACAACTTGGACAGTACCGCAAAGTTTAGGTTCTTTAGGAACTAGAACAAATGAATTTGTTTATGTTATTATGACAAATGGTTCTTTAGCTACAGCTACAACAGAATTCCCGGGAATTGTTGCAGGAAATACTATAGAATCTAGCACTATGAATTTGAATGGAGATGACAAAGTACGAATCATCAATACAGTTACTTCAGTGGTTATTGATCAATTTGGTTCAGGTGGAGATGGAACTGGTTTAGCTTGGGAATGGCTTGATTCTTACGCAAAAAGGAAAAACGGAACTGTTCCTACAGGAACTTTTGTTGAAGCCGATTGGACTTTTACGCCAGTTAACACCCTTGATACAGCCGGTCTTTGTCTAACACCACCTGCAGCTCAATTACAAACTATTGTATCTTTAGGGAACTTCACTTTGTCTAATACTGAATTTGAAATTAGCGGTCTTAGCGTTTATCCAAACCCAGTTAAAGATGGTACTTTATACATTACTTCAAACAGCAATTCATCAAAATCTGTTGAAATATATGACATATTAGGAAAACAAGCATTAAAGGCTAAAGTTTCTAACAATGCTGTAAATGTTTCTAACCTAAAAGGCGGGGCTTACATAGTTAGAATCACTGAAGATGGAAAAACAGATACTAGAAAATTATTGATTGAATAATTGATTTTTAATTATATTTTTGAAACTCCAATCGTAAAGTTGGAGTTTTTTTATTTAATTACTTTTGTAAAATTTTGGAAAAACAACTTACCTTTGATAATTCTGGATTTAATTATATTTTAATATGAAAACTATATTAGTTGAAATAAAAACCCGAAAAGCATTTGCTATCTTAAAAGAATTAGAAAATCTTGATGTTTTGAAAATTATTAAAAATAACATTTCGGTTAAAAAAACAAATTTATCTGAGAAATATAGAGGTGTTTTTACAACTAAAGATGCCCAAAGTTTTAATAAGCATACACAAATAATGCGAAAAGAATGGGAAAATACTTAATTGACAATAATGTAATTTCTAAATATTTTTCGGAATTATTTTCTGAAAAAACAATGAACTTTATTTCTAAAATAATTGATGAAACTCCAAATATTTCTGTAATTACAGAAATTGAAGCCTTGTCTTGGATTAATCCTGACAAAGAGAAAGAAGGCTTTCTAAAAGAATTTGTATCTGACTCTAACATTCTTATGCTTAATCCAGAAATAGTTACAGAATGTATAAAAATAAGAAGAAGTAAAAAAATTAGAACTCCAGATGCAATAATTGCCGCAACTGCAATAGTTCATAATCTTACTTTAATTACAAACTATAATGACATTAATGGAATCCAAAAACTGAAAACAATAAATCCATTCTCTTTGTAGTATTTACTTATTTCCATTTTAGAAAACTCAAATTTGTTTCCAACTCCCAACATATTTTCCATTTCAAGTGAAAAGCAATTTGAAAAAATAGCACTCAAAGTGTTTCGATTTCAATATGATAACAACTTGGTCTATCGCGAATTTTGTGATTTTTTGAAAACTGATGTCCAAAAAGTAAAATCGTTGGAGCAAATTCCGTTTCTGCCGATTCAGTTTTTCAAAAGTCACACAGTGGTTTCTAATGAAAACCCCATTCAGAAAATCTTTACCAGTAGCGGAACAACTAGCCCCCTTGCCCCCAAAGGGGGTGAATCATACGGAAAATTAGCTCCCATAACTAGCAATCATTTCGTTACCGACATTTCTTTGTACGAAGAAAGCTATCGAAAAGGTTTTTCTCAATTTTATGGCAATATCGAAGATTATGTGATTTTAGCTTTGCTTCCCTCCTATTTGGAGCGCGAAGGTTCATCCCTGATATATATGGTCGAAGATTTAATACAAATGACTCAAAACCCAGAAAGTGGTTTCTATTTGCACAATCACGATGAACTTATCCTGAAATTAGAACGTTTGGACAATGCAGGACAAAACGTGATTTTGATTGGTGTTACTTATGCTTTGTTGGATTTAATAGAGCAATATCCTTTTCAACTGCAGAATACCATCATTATGGAAACGGGCGGTATGAAAGGCCAACGCACGGAAATGATTCGGGAAGAATTGCACGAACAACTTTGCCAAGGTTTTGGCGTTACCGCAATCCATTCTGAATATGGTATGACCGAATTATTGTCGCAAGCTTATTCTTTGGGAAATGGCGTTTTTGAATGTCCACCGTGGATGCAAATCCTTATTCGCGATACCGAAGACGCTTTAAGCTATGTTGCAGATGAAAAATCGGGTGGAATTTGTGTAATAGATTTGGCAAACATTAATTCCTGTTCTTTTATTGCCACGCAAGATTTGGGCAAAAAGAATCCCAATGGCTCTTTCGAGGTATTGGGACGTTTTGATCATTCGGATATTCGAGGGTGTAATTTGATGGTGGTTTAACCACAAAGGTACGAAGAAGACAAAAATTCACGATGAATAAATATACATCAAGAACTTTATTTCATCTTCTCAATTGTTACAAAAGTATATCCTTGTGATTTTCCGTAAAGTATCATTTTTTCCAAGGCGACGAGCATTTCTTCTGCTTTTCCAAAATCTTGATCGTGCATCAAAACGATTGCACCAGGATGAAGATAGGATGCAAACTTATTTTCTAAATCAATGCCATTGTTTTGTGTTTTGTCCCAATCCATTGTAGTCAAAGACCAAAG